>Ga0105248_10002024_pt1 | contig 22480 bp, 21 predicted proteins | sample KBSS34metaG_FD_81524 | JGI IMG/M metagenome (GOLD analysis project Ga0105248, IMG submission 81524) | Switchgrass rhizosphere microbial communities from Kellogg Biological Station, Michigan, USA - KBS S3-4 metaG | ecosystem: Host-associated > Plants > Roots > Rhizosphere > Soil | place...
GCTTCTGCTCAACTTCCTCGGCTATGCGAGGCTCGAGCGCGGCGAGGACATGGACGCCTCCGAAGCGATGATCCGCAAGGCGAGCGAGCTTGCTCCCGACGATGCTTCGATCACCGATTCGCTAGGCTGGGCGCAGTTCAAGCGCGGCAAGCTCGCAGAGGCGATCGATACGCTTCAGAAGGCGGCCGAGAAGGACCCGGATCAGGCGGAAATCCAGGAGCATCTGGGCGACGCGCTGTACAAGTCGGGCCGGCGCTATGAGGCGCGGTTCGCGTGGCAGGCCGCGCTCGTGACGGCGGAGGATAAGGTCGAGGCTCGGGTGAAGCAGAAGCTTACGAGCGGGCTGACGCCTGCGAACGCCGCGCCTTGAGCGCGACAATAAGCGAGATCGCGCCTGCCAAGCTCAATCTAGCGCTTCACGTCAGGGGCAAGCTCCCCGATGGGCGGCATTCGCTCGAGACGATCTTCGCCTTCTGCACCGACGGCGACCGGCTGAGGGCTCGCACCTCATCCGATCTCCTCGTTCGAGTCTCCGGCCCTTTCGGCTCAGACATCGATATCATTGACGCAAGGGGCCATCCCAAGCCTAACCTCGTCCTTCGCGCGGCGAGCTTCCTGCGGAAGGCAGCGAACACCGAGGCTGGTGCCGTCTTCGACCTGGAAAAGAACTTGCCGGTCGCGGCCGGCGTCGGTGGCGGGTCCGCCGATGCGGGCGCAGCACTGCGTCTGTTGACCTCGTTATGGCAGATTGATCCGGCGCTTGCTCAAGCCGTCGCACCTAAGGTGGGCAGCGACGTGCCCGCTTGCCTCCTCAGTATTCCTGTACGGGGTGACGCTGCAGGGGATCAGTTGACGGCGATTGCCCTGCCGGAGGTTTCGGGCACTCCCGTGCTTCTCGTTAACCCGCGCTTGCCGTTAGCAACGGCGGACGTCTTTGCTCGCTGGGACGGCGTTGATCGCGGGCCGCTCGCGGACTGGCGCGAGGGGAGGAACGACCTTGAAGCGCCGGCGCAAGCGCTCGTGCCCCAGATCGGGGAAGTCCTCTCGTGGCTGTCAGATCAGTCCGGCGTGACTTTCGTCCGCATGTCGGGCTCTGGCGCGACCTGCTTCGCCTTGTTCGAAAGCGAAGACGCGCGCGATTTGGCTGGCGCGGCGGTGCCGCCGGAGTGGTGGCGCCTCGCGACCTTCCTGCGCTAGGGGAGCGGCCATGACTGGCCGCCCGATCCTAACCGCCGACAGAATGCGCCAGGCCGAACAGGCTGCAATCGACGCAGGGACCAGCGTGGAAGAGTTGATGGAACGGGCCGGGGCGGCTCTCTCGGAAGCGGCCTATCGCTTCGCCGGTCCGATGAACGCGCTGGTTCTGTGCGGGCCGGGGAACAATGGCGGCGACGGCTATGTGGCCGCGCGCTGCCTCGCCGAGCGCGGCGTGAAGGTGCGGATCGCGGCGCTGTCGGAGCCGGGAAGCGATGCGGCGAAGGTGGCCCGCTCGCGATGGACCGGCGATGTCGAAACTCTGTCGAATTCCACGGTTGCGGCGCCGCTGCTGATCGACTGCCTATTCGGAACGGGTCTTAAGCGTGGTCTTGATGATGCTGTTGCAGCACAGCTTTCGCGGCTCTGCAGCGAGGCGGTCGTCCGGATCGCCTGCGACTTGCCGAGCGGGGTCGAGAGCGACAGCGGTGGGGAGCTGAACGAGGTCCCCGCGTTCGACATGACCGTCACCTTCGGCGCGCTCAAGCCGGCGCACCTGCTGTACCCGTCGATGCATAAATGCGGCCGTGTCGTGCTCGGCGATATCGGCATCGAGGCGTCCACCGACTGGCACGAAATTGCGGCGCCGCTGCTGCCACCGCTCAATCCGGCGGGCCACAAATATGATCGCGGGCTCGTCCATGCGCTTGCAGGCAAGATGCCGGGCGCGAGCGCCCTTGCGGCCAAGGCGGCCGCGCTCGCTGGGGCGGGATATGTGCGGGTCAGCACCTCGCGGCCGATCGACACTCTTCCTGCTTCGATCGTCCAGCTCGACACGGCCGAAGTGAACGACCAGCGGATCGGCTGCCTGCTCGTCGGTCCCGGCATGGGCGACATCCCGCAGGTGCTGACGCTGGCGCTGACGTCGCGCGCTCCGAAGGTGATCGACGCCGACGGTATCTCCCAGCTCGGCGAGCCCGACCGGCTGAAGGGCCAGGACGCGATCATCACTCCGCATGAGGGCGAGTTCGAGCGCCTGTTCGGCAAGATCGCCGGTACGAAGGCGGAGCGGGCGCTGGAGGCTGCAAAACGATCCGGCGCGGTCGTCGTATACAAAGGCGCCGATACGCTTGTTGCTGCTCCGGATGGGCGTCTCGGGTTTCGCCCTCCTGCACCGGCCTGGCTCGCAAGCGCCGGCACCGGCGACGTCTTGGCGGGACTGATCGCTGCGCTGCGTGCCCGCGGCTTGCCGGCGTTCGAGGCGGCGTGCGCTGGCGCCTGGCTCCAGGGCCGGGCCGCGACAATCGCCGGGCCGCAGATGATCGCCGACGACCTTGCCGAGGCGATCCCGGCCGCGATCGCGCTGTGCACGAACTGATCGTCCGAATCGCCGCGCGCGGCGACGGAGTCAGTTCGAGCGGGAAGCATGTGCCGTTCGGCGTTCCCGGCGATGCCTTGCTTGACGACGGCGCGCTCGCCCCGGGACCCCATCACCAGCAACCACCGTGCCGTCACTTCCCCGAATGCGGCGGTTGCCAGCTCCAGCATGCCGACGACGAAGCCTATCGCGGATACCTTGTGTCGCGGATCGAGACGGCACTGACTCAGCACGAGCTCGCGACCGAGATACGCGATCCGCATTTGTCGCCGCCGCGCAGCCGCCGCCGCGCGACCCTTCGGGCGCTGAAGGTCGGGAAGGGCGCGGTGCTCGGCTTCAACGCCGGGAAGTCCAACCGTATCGTCGACATGCGCGAGTGCCATATCCTCAGGCCCGAGCTGTTCGCGCTCGTGGCGCCGCTCAGGATTCTGCTCGCCGGGTTGCTCGAGCCGAAGCGGACCGCCGAGGTCCATCTGACGCTGATCGACGAGGGTGTGGACGTCCTGCTCAAGGGAGTCCGCGCCGAGGGACTGGCGGCGATCGAGCAGCTGACGTCATTCGCCTCGAGCCTGCGGCTGGCGAGGCTCAGCGTGGATCAGGGGATCGGGCCCGAGACGGTCTATGAACCGCAGCCGGCGACCGTCACTCTTTCGGGTACGCCTGTCGCCTTTCCGGTCGGTGGTTTCCTGCAGGCGACCGAAGACGGAGAGGCGGCGCTGGTGGCGAACGTCTCGGGTGCGGTGGACGGGGCGAAGTCCGCTGCGGACCTGTTCGCCGGCCTCGGCACTTTCGCGCTTGCCATTGGAGCGAGCTACGCCGCCGAGGCATCGCGGGACGCATCGACCGCGCTGAAGCGCGCTTCTCCGCGGACCGAGGTAGAGCACCGCGACCTCTACCGCCGCCCGCTGGACCCGATGGAACTGGCCCGCTTTGACGCGGCCGTTCTCGATCCGCCGAGGGCGGGTGCAGAGGAGCAGGTGAAGGCGCTCGCCGGGTCAGCGGTCCGGCGGATCGCCTATGTCAGCTGCAACCCCGCGACCTTCGCGCGTGATGCCAAGATGCTCGTCGACGGCGGGTACGCGCTCGAGTGGGTCCGACCCGTCGGCCAGTTCCGCTGGTCGACCCATGTCGAGCTAGCCGCCTGCTTCAGCCGTGGCGGATAAGGAAGATTGCCGCGTGGGTCGTCAGCCCGACGAGGCATAAGGTCGAGAGCAGGAAGATCAGGAAGCGGATGCGGACGACGTTCACCGTCGACTGCACGATGCTGTGCACGATTCGAAGGCCGACATAGCCCCACGCGAGATAGACGTTGATTGGCCAGTCGAAGCCCATGAGGACTAGCACCAGCACGATCGCGTAGAAGAGCGTCGGCTGCTCCATCAGGTGTTGGTAATTGTGCGCCGGCCAGTTGTGCGGCCCCGGCGGCACATCCTCGCCCCGTGAGCCGGCAGGAAGCTTTCCCCTGACGAAGGGAGCGCGCTTCGCCGCCAACCAAACGAGCATGATTAGCGTCCAGGCGACGAGAACGACCACCGGCGCGAGTAGCGGACTTGGATGCATGAAAAACCCTCCCCCAGTTTCCCGAGGGAGGGTGCTTCAGTTCGCGGCTCTTAGCAAATCGCGCTCAGCGCGCTCCATAGATCGCCATCGCGTCCCGCTTGAACGCGGCGCCGCTGTCGTTCCGAGCGTAGAACATGTGGCCGCCCGGATAGACGTGTAGCTGGACATTCTGGAACGGCCCGTTCGCCGGCATCTGGTAGACGATCAGTTTGGAGCCGAAATAAGGGCAGGAGAGGTCGTCCCAGCCGTGGACGATCATTACCGCCATCTTCGGATCGTTCGCGATCGCTTTGCGAAGGTCGGTCACGGGGGAGTCCGTGCGGTCGCGGTTCCACGCCTTGTTCACGTCGTAGGACAAGGTCTCGTAATGCGCGTCGTCCTTCCAGCCGACCTGGTTGGTGATGAAGTCGACGGCCGCACTCGTCGTCGGTGCCATGGCGCCGTCCAGGAGCGGGTCGTTGTACTGCGCGTCGGGAGAGCCGGGGAAGGGATCCCAGGCCGTCACATTGGAATCGTAGACGCTGCCGATCTGCCCGGTGCTGCGGCGGATCTCGCGCAGGTAGGTGCCGACGTCGACGCGGCCGTTGAGACGGCGAACAAGGGCCGGATCGAGCCCGGTGAATTCGGCAACGCGGGCTGAGAGACGGTCCGTCGCGGCCTTGTCCTCGGTACCGGCGAGGAAGTCGGTCACGAACTGGGTTCGGGCGTAATTCTCGACCTCGGTCATGTGCTCGGGCGTGAGCTGGCCTTCCCGCTCGAAATGGCCGGCAGCCATGGCAGGCAGGCTGATCGCCCACGGTAACGGCGATAGCGCGGTCTCTTCGCCGGTGGCAGCAGGGTCGAGATAGGGCGACACCATCACGAGCCCGGACACGCCGACGCCCATGCGCGACTGGAGGTAATAGCCGAGCCTCGGCACCCGGAAGCCGCCGTAGCTCTCGCCGATCAGATATTTGCGGCTCGTCATCCGGCCGTTTTTGACCAGCCAGTCGTAGACGACGCGGCTAAGATACTGGATGTCGGTCTTGGCGTCGTAGAAGTCCTTCTTCGTCGTGTCGGCATCCTCGAGACTGCGCGAGAAGCCGGTGCCGATCGGATCGATGAAGACGAGGTCGGTGAAGCCGAGCCAGCTGTTCGGATTGTCGCGGAGGACCGCGGGGTCAGAGGGGCTGTCGCCCTGGACTCCGAAGCTCACGCGTTTGGGCCCAATCGCGCCCATGTTGAGGAAGACCGATGCTGCGCCGGGACCGCCGTTGAAGGCGAAGGTCACCGGGCGGACGTAGCCGCGCGAAGGGACGGTATAGGCGGTGTAGACCACCTGGCCGATCGTCTTCCCCTTCGGATCGCGGACGTCGATGTGGCCGACCGTCGCCGTGTAGCGGAGCGGGCGTCCGTCGATGACGGCCATCTGCTCGATCGACTTATCGGGCGCTAGCGGCGGAAGCTCGATCTTCGCCTTGTCGTCAGCCTTGGCGGGAGCGTCGTCGGCAAGGGCGGGAGACGTGCCGCAAAGAAGCGCGGCGGCGAGCGAAAGCGATACAAGAAAACGGCGCATCAGCAGTCCCAATGAAGGAGGTGATGCGCCGTTCTTAAGTCGTCAGTGCCATCCCGCAAGCAGAGTTCCCTCGCTTGCAGATGAGGGTAGGTGCTTAGTCGAAGAGCTTGGCAAAGCGGCGCTTCTCGCGGTTGCGCCAGGCACCGCGATGCCAGGCGTCGCTGGCGAGGAGCGGAAGGACGCTGGTCGCTTCCGCAAACACCATCTGCTCCATCGCGGTCGAGACCTTGCCCCAGCTCGCCGCTTCCTGGAGCGTCGAGGAGGAGCAAGCGCCGTCGCGGACGTCGGCCACCGTGATCTGCACCGCATACTTGTGCACTTCGACATCGTCGTGGCCGAGAATTTCCGCACAGACCACAGTGTCTTGCGTGAAGTTCTTCGGAACGCCGCCGCCGATCATCAGGAGACCGGTGGTTCCCGCCTTAATCTTGATGTCGGTGAGCTCGCGGAAGTCGGCGATGGCGTCGAGCACCATGTAGTGGCCGCCGCGCTTCATCGCGTCGACCTGGTGCTTCACGAGGCCGAAGCCGGCCGAGCTGTCGACGAATGCCGGGCAGAAGATCGGCACGTCATGCTCATAGGCGAGCTGGACGAGGCTGCCCTGCTTCTTCGCGTTACCCTCGCTCAGCCACTTGCCCATCTCGCGGATGAAGGCGCGGCTGGAATAGGCGCGCGGCTCCAGGCTGTCGGCGATCTTGCCGATCGTGAAGTCGCAGTCCTGAAGCTGCTGCTCGTCGATGTACGTGTCGTAGATGCGGTCGATGTAGAGCGAGCGCAGCGTATCATCGTCAGGGATTTCATTGGCTTGGTAGTGCTTGTGGCCAAGCGCTTCGAAGAAATCCATGTCGACGATCGAAGCGCCCGTGGCGACGATCGCGTCGACCATGTTCGACTTCACCAGCTCGGCATAGAGGTCCATGCAGCCGCCGGCCGAGGTCGATCCCGCGATCACCAGGATGACCGAGCAGTCCTTGTCCTCGAGCATTGTGTTGTAGATGCCGGTGGCGCGCGCGAGGTCGCGGCTCGTGAAGCTCATCTTGCCCATCGAATCGATGATCGGACGGGCGTCGAACTTCGTGATGTCGATATGCTCGATCGGGGTCGCGAGCAGCTCGGCCTTGCGGGTGTCGTTGATCCGGTCCGCGTCCTGGACCTTGTTCAGCGTATCAGCTTCCATTTCATGCTCCATTGGTGCCGCCCAAACGGGCAGCAGCGGGAAAAGGGCATGTCGTTTCCAAGCGGGGGACAGCCTCACCCCGAATAGCGCCGAGCGCTTAACTCCCCTCCCGCCGTGGCGGAAGGGGAGAATAGCCTAAAGCTTCACGACGTTCGTGCGCGCCGGTGCGCTTGCGCCGTAAAGGCTCGCCATCGGCTCGTCGTCGACGATTGCGGAGTCGACGACTCCGAAGCCGTTGAACTGGGTGCGCATCGCGCAGCCATAGGCGCCGAGCATGCCGACTTCGATATAATCGCCGGGGCCGACGTCGGCGGGCAGCTCGAACGGGCCGGCCATGCGGTCGAGATCGTCGCAGGTCGGGCCGTAGAAGCTGAACGCCATCGGGCGCGTGTGCGACTCCGGCTCGCGGATGAGGCGGACCGGATAGCGCCAGCCGATGTGCGCGGCGTCGAAGAGGGCACCGTAAGCGCCGTCGTTGATGTACAGCTCGTCGCCGCGGCGCTTCTCGACGCGGACGAGGACGCTTGCATATTCGGCGCAGAGCGCACGGCCCGGCTCGCACCACAGTTCAGCCGAATAGCTGATCGGCAGCGATTCGAACGCCTGGTGGATGACGCTGAAATAGGTCTCGAGCGCCGGCGGCTCCATGCCCGGATAGGACGACGGGAATCCGCCTCCGACGTCGACGATATCGACCGTGACGGCCGCTTCGACGATCGCCTGGCGAACGCGCGTCATCGCTTCGGCGTAAGCGGCAGGCGTCATCGCCTGGCTGCCGACGTGGAAGCAGATGCCGAGCGCGTCGGCCGCCTGGCGAGCTTCGACCAGAAGCGCGCTGACGTCGCGCGGGTCGGCGCCGAACTTCGATGCGAGGCTGAGCTTCGCATGGTCCGAGCTGACGCGAATGCGGACGAGCAGGTTGAGGTCGGTCGCGGCAACGCCGTCGGTCGAGGTCGCGCTGACGATCTTCTCGAGCTCTTCGAAGCTATCGAGGCTGAAGGTCTTCACGCCATGCTCGAAATAAGCCTCGGCGATCGCTTCCTCGGCCTTCACCGGGTGCATGAAGCAGAGCACGGCCTCGGGCAGCGTCTCATGGACGAGGCGGACCTCGCCGATCGAGGCGACATCGAAGTGCGTGACGCCTGAATCCCACAGGATCTGCAGCAGCTCGGGAGACGGGTTCGCCTTCACGGCATAGAGCGAGCGGCCCGGGAACTTCTCGACGAAGAAACGGGCAGCGCGCTGCGCAGCGTGCGGACGCAGCAAGGTCACCGGCTGAACCGGTCGGTTGCTGGCGATATCGATAGCCCCCCGGCTACCGGTCGGGGCGGTCGCTAGCCCCAGCGCGCGATGATGCTTGTGCAACTCAAGGGACCTCCAAATGCCAGATGGCAAACGATGACGAAAAGCTGCCTTGCGGTTGGAAGTCCCATGGGGCAGCGGGGCGCGATATATGGTCGGCAATGACGGCTGTAAAGATTTTTTGGTCCCCGACTCGGGATTAACGAGTCATATGTCGCTAGCCTGCCACGGCTTATCGAAAGGGATGAGATATCAATCAGTTGCTTGAAGCGTCGACCGTTTCTCGAGACGATGTCCGTGACGCAGCTAAGCGGACCGGGGATCTCGTCCAGCGCACGCCGCTCATCGAGAGCGAGGTCGACGGCATCCCCGTCTGGCTGAAGTGCGAGTGCCTGCAGACCGGCGGCGCGTTCAAGCTGAGGGGCGCTACCAACCGCCTGCTCCAGCTGTCGGAAGCCGAGCGGGATCGCGGAGTCGTCGCTTTCTCCTCCGGCAATCACGCGCGCGGGGTCGCCATTGCGGCGCGCCGGCTGGGCATCCACGCGGTCATCGTGATGCCCTCCGACGCTCCGCGGGTGAAGGTGGAGGGGACGCGCGACGAGGGCGCGGAGATTGTCTTCTACGACCGGCGCAAGGAAAGCCGCGAAGCCATAGCGGCCCGAATCTCTGGAGAAACGGGCGCGACCGTGGTCCCGAGCTTCGACGATCCGGCGATTGTCGCCGGCCAGGGCACGGTGGGCATCGAGATCGTCGAGCAGCTGGGACGCGCGCCCACGCGGATCGTCATCCCCTGCGGAGGCGGCGGGCTCGCCTCGGGAATTGCGTTGGCCGTGCCGGAGGCCGAGATCGTCATCGTCGAGCCGGAGGGCTGGGACGACATGGCGCGCTCGCTTGAGTTCGGCGACATCGTTCCCGTCGCCTCCGATGCTCCGGACACCATCTGCGACGCGCTCCAGACTCCCCGCGTCTCGCCCATCACCTTCGGCATCCTGCAGCAGCGCAAGGCGATGGCGCTGTCTGTTACCGATTCCGAGGCGGCCGAGGCGGTTCGTTTTGCATGGGATCGCCACGGGCTCACTGTCGAGCCGGGCGGCGCCGTAGCGCTTGCAGCCTTGCTTTCGGCCAAGGTCGCGCCGCTGGAGGGCACCGTCGTCGTGTTGTCGGGTGGAAATATCGATCCGGCGCTGCACGCACGGATCGTCAACGAAGCTTAAGCGACGTTGCGGGTCTTGTACTCGCCGGGATCGACGAGGAGGGGATTGGAGCGCTCGACGGCCTTGGTAAGCTCCTCGAGCTCGGCGGCGAGCGTTTGCAACTCACCGACGAGGAACCGGCGCTCGCCTTCGGCAACGGATTCGGAGGCGTCGATCAGCGTGTCGAGCATCATCGCGATGCACGGCAGGATCGTTTCCTCGATCCGTTCGAACGCCTCTTCGAGACGTGCTTGCTGCTCCCCGCCTGGCATGAAAGCCAATGTGGACCGATCTTGGTTAAGTGTTTGTGAAGCGAAAGGCCGCGATGACTAATTTTTCCTCGATCGCCATGGCGCTGGCGATGATCGCAGCCTTCCTGCTGGTGATCGGCGGCGTGAAGCTGGCCACCGATCGTCAGACTCGCATGCGCGGCGTCCTGATGATCGTCGCCGCGCTCGTCCTCGTCATGAACGTGATGATCTGGACGGTATAGCCGGCTTCACCGGGTCGGTGGCGAGCCGCATGTCGAGATAATCGTCGGTCGACTTCATCAGCTGGTCGAGCTCGTTGGCGAAAAAGTGGTTCGCGCCCGGGATGAGGTCGTGATTGATCGTGATGTGCCGCTGGGTGCGAAGCTTGTCGACGAGCTTCTGGACCGCGCTCGGGGTCACAACCTCATCCGCCTCGCCCTGGATGATGATGCCCGACGACGGGCAGGGAGCCAGGAAGCTGAAGTCGTACATGTTCGCGGGCGGCGCGATCGAGATGAAGCCGCGGATCTCCGGCCGCCGCATCAGCAGCTGCATGCCGATCCAAGCGCCGAAGCTGACGCCCGCAACCCAGGTCGTCTCCGCCTCGGGGTGGATCGACTGCACCCAGTCGAGCGCGGAGGCGGCGTCGGACAGCTCGCCGATGCCATTGTCGAACACGCCCTGGCTCTTGCCTACGCCGCGGAAGTTGAAGCGAAGCGTCGCAAACCCGCGCCTGACGAAGGTTTGGTAGAGCAGCTGGACGATCTTGTTGTTCATCGTCCCGCCGGCCTGCGGGTGGGAATGGAGGATCAGTGCAACCGGCGCGCGGGGGCGGGTGCCGGGATGGAAACGGCCTTCGAGACGTCCCTCGGGGCCGGGAAAAATGACTTCGGGCATCGGCGGTGAAAGCTCGCGACTTAAAATGGTTGCCGACGGGTGCGCCGCGGCGTCGGCTTCTATATAGGGACGCCGCTTCAAGTGGCAATCGGCAGGAATCCTTCGCTTTTGGTGACGTCCGACCGCCTCTATCTCGATCATGCGGCGACGACCCCGGTGTTGCCCGAGGCTCGCGAGGCAATGGCGCGTGCGCTGGAAACCTGGGCGAACCCTAGCTCGCCGCATGCGGACGGGCGGCAGGCCCGCGCTGCTCTCGAAGAGGCGCGCCGGACGATCGCAGGCGCTCTTGGCTGGCGGCATGACGTCATCCTGACCTCCGGCGCAAGCGAGGCGATCCAGATCGTGGCGGCGCGTGCGAAGGTCGAGCGCCGAATTGTCGGGCCGACCGAGCATGACGCGGTGGTTGCCGCCATGGGCGAGGATGCCGAGCTGCTTGCTGTGGACACGAGCGGGATCGTCGACCTCGCAGAGCTGGAGCAGATGCTCGCGGGAAGCCCAGCGCTCGTTGCCCTGCAGCTGGTGAACAACGAGACCGGCGTGATCCAGCCGATCGATCGCATCTACCAACTGGTACGCGGCGCTGGCTCGCTGCTCCTGTGCGATGGTGCGCAGGCGGCGGGCAAGATGCCGCTCCCGGACGCCGACTTCATCGCCATCTCCGGCCACAAATTCGGCGGACCGCCGGGCGCCGGCGCGCTTCTGGTGAAGGATGTTGGCACGCTGCAGCCGAGCGGGGGGCAGGAGCGAGGCTATCGCCGCGGTACGGAGAACCTGCCCGCGGCTTGCGCGATTGCCGCTGCGCTCGAAAACCGTGCCTTTGCCGAGGCAATGCCGCAGCTTCAATCACTTCGGGCGAAGCTCGAAGAGGAGATCGTCAAAAGCGGCGGGGTCGTGATCGCTGCGAACGGAACGCGGATCGCGACGATCGGCGCATACGCGATGCCGGGCATCGCCAGTTCTAGCCAGCTTGTGCAGCTCGACCTCGCCGGCATTGCGGTGTCCGCGGGGAGCGCCTGTTCGTCGGGAAGCATGAAGCCGAGCCGCGTCCTGGCGGCGATGGCCGTTCCGGAAGAGATCGCATCGTCCGTCATCCGTGTCAGTTTCGGTCCGTCGACCAGCGAACCGGACATCGCACGCTTTGTTGGCGAGTGGCGCAAAATCGCGAGCCGTGGCAAAGCGCAGGCCGCATGATCTACCTCGATTATCAGGCAAGTACGCCCGTTGCGTCCGAAGTTGTCGAAGCGATGCAGCCCTGGATCGAGGAGAAGTTCGCCAATCCGCATTCACCCTCGCGCTGGGGCAGCGAAGCCGCGGCAGCGGTTGAGGTCGCCCGCAAGCATGTCGAAGAGGCAATCGGGCTCAGTGGGGGAAGCATCTCGTTCACCGGCAGCGCGACCGAGGCGCTCAACTGGGCGCTCAAGGGCACTGTCGAGAAGGCGCCGAAGAAACGGCGCCGGATCGTCACGCTGGCGACGGAACATGCCGCGGTGCTCGACACCTGCGAGTGGCTCGCCGGGCAGGGCGTCGACCTCACCGTGCTTCCAGTGCAGCCTGACGGACGCCTTGATCTCGACCTGCTCGCGCGCGAGCTCGACGACCGGGTTCTCCTCGTAGCGGTGATGCAGGTCAACAATGAGATCGGCGTGACCCAGCCCATCTCGGAAATCGCGAACATGGCGCACGATGCGGGTGCTTTGATGCTGTGCGACGCCGTCCAGGCGCTTGGCCGGGTCGAGCTCTGCGAGGGGCCGGACCTCGTCGCCGTCTCGGCGCACAAGATCCACGGTCCGAAAGGCGTGGGTGCGCTGTGGATGCGGAAGGGGGCGGATCCGGCTCCGTTCATCCACGGCGGCGGCCAGGAGCGGGGTCTTCGCTCGGGCACTTTGTCGCCGGCGCTCTGCGTCGGGTTCGGCACCGCTGCAAAGCTGGCCCAGGAGCGGATGACCCGCGACTATGATCATGTCCAGAAGCTGTCGACGGCAGCGGTGCATGCGCTCGGGCCTGGTTGGACCATCAACGGAAACACTGCGCACCGCTATCCAGGCAATCTCAACATCAGGCGCGAAGGCCTTGATGGCGCTCGCTTAATCGCGGACCTGCGTGACATCGCTTTTTCGCTGGGATCCGCCTGCGCGAGCGGGTCGGGACGACCGAGCCACGTGCTTCGTGCGCTCGGGCTCGACTATCGCGAGGCGCGTTCGGCTATCCGCCTCGGCTTCGGCCGCTACACGACTCAGAAAGAGCTGGTCGACGCCTGCCGGCGTATCGCGTCTCACGCGAAGGCGCAGGAGAAGCTCGACGCGTGACCCTCGTGCGATTTCTGAAGTCTGACGGAAGCCTCGACAAGGAAGTGGAAGCGGAAGCCGGCCAGCGGCTGCTCGACGTCGCATGGGCTGCGCGCGAGCCGCTGGAAGGCGCGTGCGAGGGCGTCATGGCCTGCTCCACCTGCCATGTCATTGTAGAGGCTGTCGATTTCGCGAAGCTTCCGGCGGCGAGCGAGGAGGAGGAAGACCTGCTCGACCTCGCCGCTCACGCGACGCGGACGTCGCGGCTCGCCTGTCAGATCCTGCTGACTTCGGACATGCACACGCTTACCGTGCGGATCCCGCCCGAAGCCAGGAACTGGATGGGCCGCTGACGCGCCCTCGGTTTAGCGCGGGATAGTGCTTTCGGTGGCGGCCTTCGGGTCGAGCTGAACTTCGGGCGCCTTGTAGCCGAAGGGCTGCTTCGCCTGGTCACCGGCCGCCTGCCGAGCGACCTCGAGCACCGATAGGGTGAGTCTCCCGGCATGGTTCAAGTCGAGGAGCTGGAACCGCTTGGAGGCCGCGCGTCGGAATTCCTCTGCCGAGACACCCCGGTTGAAGTCGCCGTCGGCAGACATAACCGGTTCCGGGATATTGAGGACCCCGTAGCGGCCCGAGCGCGCTTGGATGTCCTGCTCGTAATGCGTGATCTCGTCCGGATCGATCTCGCCATCCTTGTTGGTATCGAGCGTCAGGAAGAAGCGCGCGGCGTCGGCCCTCATCTCATCCCCTGTGACAGACCCGTCGTGGTTCGTGTCCGCCTGCGAGAACCAGGCGTTCAGGCCGTCGGTCGTTCCGGCGCTGTAGAATGGCTCGCCCATCGGGCTCACGAACGCCCGTCCCGGACGACGAATGGAGGCGGTGACCGGGACTTGCGCCGGCTGCATTGCGGCAGCTGCCACGCCGAAGAGGAGGGGAAGGGGCATCTGAGAACCTTTTTGGGACGGACGGTTGGATCGCCCTTAGCGCCTGAACCGCGAATGAAAAAGCGGACGCGCCGACGGTGAACTTTTCGAGCGCTTCACGGCCCCGTCGGCAGCGGGTTGCCGATACGAGCGTCGGGCGCCTTGTCGTTGCGCTTGTGCCGGTGGCCGCTCGGATCGGGCGCGTGCGGCATCGCTTCAAGCTGAGCAAGCGTAAGGCGCCCTTGATGCGCCGCGTCGAGAAGCGCGAAGCGCGCAAGCGCGGCCTGCCTGAATTCCTGAATCGAAATGCCGCGGTTGAAGTCCGTGTCTGCAGCGGCGACCGGCTCGGGGATGTTCAGAAGAGCGTAGCGGGCCGCACCCTGAAGCGCGCCGCCGAGACCAAGGCTCGCATCGACTTCGACGCCGCGATCGTGCCTGCGGCCGCGGGAACGTTCGTCGCCGCCACTGTCGCCGTCCGCCTTGTCCTGCTTAAGCACCGCCGGCGCAGGCTGTCCCGCGACGCGCCTGGTCCGCGACATCACCTGGATGTCGGGAGCGATCTCATATTCGTAATAAGCGAGCTCGTCGGGATCGATCTCGCCATTGTGATCGCTGTCGAGCTTCGCGAAAAAGCGGTCGGCGTCCGCCTGCATCTCCTGAGGCGTAAGCGAACCGTCGCGATCGCGGTCCGCCTGGTAAAACCAATCGGCGAGCGTGTCGTCGGTGGGCGTGTGCGCACGGAACGGCTCGCCCATCGGGCTGATGAACGGTGCCCAGGCATGGCCCGTCACCATGATCGGCCTGGAGTCGGGAACCGGCGCCGCGAGCAAGGCAAGCAGGAGGACGGGTGCTGGCACAAGCGGACGGTCTTCCCGCGCGCGTGAACGGCGGCTGAAGAATCGCCGCGTCGATCATGAACTTGCGCGACGCCCAAGCTTCCACCATATGCCCGCGCGGAAGTCGGCGGACGGCGCTGTCGCCAACCTGGTCAGATCCGGAAGGAAGCAGCCACAACGATTTCGTGCCGGGTCGTCGGCTTCCACCTTTCTCAACATTGTCGGACGAAGGCGCGGCGCTGAAGCCTTGGCGCTCGGCGGCCGTTCCCCTTAAACGAGAACGAATGGACGACGAATCGCCTGCTCTCGGCCTTGACCTGCCTGAAGTGCCTGCGCCTCAGGGCGAAGCTTCGCCATACCGTGTGCTCGCCCGCAAATATCGGCCTCAGACCTTCGCCGAGTTGATCGGGCAGGACGCGATGGTGAAGACGCTCGGCAATGCGATCGAGCGCGGGCGAATCGCGCATGCCTTCCTGCTGACGGGCGTCCGCGGGGTCGGGAAGACGTCGACCGCACGCCTGATCGCCAAGGCGCTCAACTGCATCGGGCCAGATGGGCAGGGCGGCCCGACCATCACGCCATGCAACGTCTGCGAGCCGTGCAAGGCAATCACTGAAGGCCGGCACATCGACGTGGTCGAGATGGACGCCGCCTCTCATACCGGGATCGACGATGTACGCGAGATCATCGACGCGGTCCGCTACGCGTCAGTGAGCGCGCGGTACAAGATCTATATCATCGACGAAGTCCACATGCTTTCTAAGCCTGCTTTCAACGGGTTGCTGAAGACTCTTGAGGAGCCGCCGGAGCATGTGAAGTTCTTCCTCGCCACGACCGAGGTGAACAAGGTGCCGGTCACGGTCCTGTCTCGCTGCCAGCGCTTCGACCTCAGGCGAATCCCGGCCGAGAAGCTCGCCGACCATTTCGCGGAGGTAGCGAAGGCTGAGGGTGTCGAAGTCGAGGCGGACGCGCTCGCAATGATCGCCGGCGCCGCAGAGGGGTCTGCCCGCGACGGGCTTTCGATCCTTGACCAGGCGATCGCGCACGGGGCGGGAGCAGTGACCGCGAGCCAGGTGCGCGACATGCTCGGGCTTGCCGACCGTGGCCGAATTCGCCGCCTGCTGGAACTCATCCTCTCCGGCGACGCCTCGGGCGCACTTGCCGCGCTGGACGAGGCGCATGAACTGGGGATCGATCCGACGCAGCTGCTTCGCGGACTGATGGAGAGCCTGCACGCAGCGACGCGCGCAAAGGCGGGCGCCACCCGCGGCGGCTTACAGTCCGCCGAGGAGCGCGAGAGCGCCGAAGCCTTGGCGCAGCAGCTGGGGTGGGGGACCATCCATCGTCTGTGGCAGATGCTCCTCAAGGGTCTGCAGGATGTCGACGCCGCTCCCGACCCGCGCGAGGCCGCCGAAATGGCGCTGCTTCGGCTGATCCATGCCGCCGAGCTTCCTGACCCTGCGTCGCTTCTTGCGAGGCTCAGCGGTCAGGAGGGTAGCGCGCCCATCGCTTCCCCAGCGTCATCCGGCGGAACGACACCAACGGCAAAAATCCCTGGCGATTTTCGTGGCTTGGTGAGCTTGCTTGAGGCGAACAGGAAGCCTCTGCTGGCACAGCAACTTCACGATCATGTGAGCGTCGTCCGGTACCAGCCGCCAGAGTTGCTGCTAAAGCCGCTGCGCCCGCTCGGCGGCGACTGGACGCGCGAGCTGGCGGCGGCGCTCAAAACGCTGACCGGCACGAGCTGGGAAGTGTCGCTTTCCGACGAACAGGGCGATCCTTCTCTGCTCGATCAGGAGAAAATGGCGGAGGAGCGCGTTCGCGCCGATGTGCTTGCGGATCCCAACGTCCGTGCGGTCATGGACGCGTTCCCCGACGCCGAACTCGAATCCTTTTCCGTGAGAGGCAGTTGAACATGCCCGAGATGCCCGACTTTGAATCGATCATGCAGATGGCCCAGAATGCGCAGGCCGAGCTTCAGAAGGCTCAGGACAATCTCGACAAGATCGAGGTCGAGGGCGCTGCCGGCGGCGGCATGGTGAAGATCCGCGCTACCGCGAAGGGCCGGATCCTCGCCGTCGACATCGACGAGACCCTGCTTGCGCCGAGCGAGAAGACCATGGTTGAGGACCTCATCGCCGCCGCGATCAACGATGCGCGAGGCAAGGCGGACGCGGCCGCTGCCGAGGAAATGCAGAAGATGCAGTCCGGGCTTCCGCTTCCGCCCGGATTCAAGCTTCCCTTCTAGCTGTCGCCATTTCCCAAGTTCCGGTCGTCGAAGGGTGAATCGGAATCGCTTGTCTCGGCCAGCGTCCAGAGTCAGATTACTGACTACTGCACAGAAGGAGACGCGCCATGGGGCTGGGCGCAATGCAGGATTTTCCGCTGCGGATCATGCGGATCCTGGATCATGCGGAGCGGGAGCATGGCCAGCGGGAAATCGTCTCGGCGCGTGCTGACGGTACGACTCACCGAACGAATTGGCTGCAGGTCACGCATGACGCGCGGCGCCTTGCGCGGGCGCTCGAGCGGTGGGGGCTAAACCCGGGCGACCGCGTCGGCACGCTCGCAATGAACCATGACCGCCATCTCGTCGCCTGGTTCGGCATCGTCGGCATGGGCGGGGTCATCCACACCAACAACATGCGGCTGTTCGACGATCAGCTCGAATATATCGTCAATCACGCGGAGGACCGCGTGATGCTTTACGATCGCGCATTCGCTCCCTTGATCGAACGGATGAAGCCGCGCTGGACGACGGTCGAGCACTATATCTGCTTCGACGATGAGTTCGACGATCTGCTCGCGGCGGAAGACGGCGATTATCGCTGGCATGAGGGCGAAGAGCGCGACCCGTGCGGTCTCTGCTACACGAGCGGAACGACGGGCAACCCGAAGGGGGTTCTCTACGAACATCGTTCGACCGTGCTCCACACGATGGCGATTATCGCGCCCGATGTTTTCGATTTATCCGCGCAATCCGTGATGATGCCGGTCGTGCCGATGTTTCATGCCGGCAGCTGGTGCCTTCCCTATGCCGCGGCGATGACCGGGCTGAAGCTCGTCATCTGCGCGGACAATCGGCCCGAGCGTATCTGCCAGCTCTACAATGAGGAGGGCGTCACTCACTCGGCGGGCGTTCCAACGGTCTGGCTCAGCCTGATTGACCATGCCGAGGCCACGGGCGCCAGCCTTGGAAAGCTGAAGAAGATCATCGTCGGAGGGTCGTCCGCTCCTCCTGCGACGATTCGCTGGTTCCGCAAGCGCGGCATCGACGTCAAGCACCTCTGGGGAATGACCGAGATGTCGCCCGTGGGCACCGTAGGCGCGCCGCCGGGCGAGTGGGAATCCATGAGCGACGAGGAGCAGGTCGATTATCTTTCGCGGCCTGGTCGATCGATGTTCGGCGTCGAACTTCGGGTCGTCGACGATGAAGGCAGGGTCCTTCCCCGCGACGGCGTCAGCTCCGGCCATCTCCAGACGCGGGGCGCCGCCGTCGTTCGCCGCTACTTCAAGAAGGACGAAGACTGCGTCGACGGCGATAACTGGTTCGACACCGGTGACATCGCAGTCATCCATCCCGACAACACGCTCCGGCTGACCGACCGCGCCAAGGACGTGATCAAGTCGGGAGGGGAGTGGATCAGCTCGATCGAGCTGGAGAATGCCGCGGTCGGCTGCCCCGGCGTCCTCGAAGCCGCAGCGATCGGAATTCCGCATCCCAAATGGGACGAGCGGCCGCTCCTGCTGATCGTGCGCGATGCGGGCAGCGAGCTATGCGCCGAGGACATCCGCGGCTTCCTGTCGAAAGAGGTCGCGAAATGGTGGCTTCCCGACGCGATCGAGTTCGTCGATGAGCTGCCCCACACCGCGACTGGAAAGCTCAGCAAGAAGGACCTCCGCGACCAGTATCGCGACTATCGTTTCGCGAATGCGGTCGAGATGGTCGGGCGCGACTAGAAAAAGCGGGCGCGGTCGCCTAACTGGCCTCCCGACTTTCCAATTCGCTTCAAAGGACGTCCGCGACCCTATGGCCGCCCAATACGCATATGTCATGAAGGACATGACCAAGTCGTTCCCCGGCGCCCAAAAGCCGGTGCTGAACCACATCAACCTGCAATTCTATCACGGCGCCAAGATCGGCATCGTCGGCCCGAACGGCGCCGGCAAGTCGACGCTGATGAAGATCATGGCGGGGATCGATAAGGACTTTCAGGGCGAGGCGTGGCCAGGCGAGAACGTCACCGTCGGCTATCTTCCGCAGGAGCCGCAGCTCGATCCGTCGAAGAATGTGCTCGAGAACGTCAAGGACGGCGCGCGCGACGTCGCCGACATGGTCGACCGGTTCAACGCCATCTCCGCGGAGATGGGCGACCCCAAGGACGACACCGACTTCGACGCGCTGATGGAGGAAATGGGCGAGCTCCAGGCCAAGATCGACGCGGTCGACGGCTGGACTCTCGACAACCAGCTCGAGGTCGCGATGGAGGCGCTTCGCTGCCCGCCGTCTGACTGGTCGGTTGAGAACCTGTCGGGCGGTGAAAAGCGCCGCATCGCGCTCACGCGGCTGTTAATCCAGAAGCCGTCGATCCTGCTCCTCGACGAGCCGACCAACCATCTCGATGCTGAAAGCGTGCAGTGGCTGGAAGCGCATCTCAAGGAATATCCGGGCGCGGTGCTGATGATCACCCACGACCGCTACTTCCTCGACAATGTCGTGAGCTGGATCCTCGAGCTCGATCGCGGCAAATACTTCCCGTACGAGGGCAATTACTCGACCTACCTCGAGAAGAAGGCCAAGCGGCTTGAGCAGGAAGAGCGCGAGGATAAGGGCCGCGAGACCGCGATCCGCCATGAGCTTGAGTGGATTCGGCAAGGCGCAAAGGCCCGCCAGACCAAGTCGAAAGCGCGTATCGCCAAGTTCGACCAGCTCGTCGCCGCGCAGGAAAAGCACGTTCCGGGTAAGGCCGAGATTCTCATCCAGGTGCCCGAGCGGCTCGGCGGCAAGGTCATCGAGGTCGAGAACGTCAGCAAGGCCTATGGCGACAAGCTGCTTTTCGAGAACCTGTCGTTCACGCTTCCGCCGGGCGGGATCGTGGGTGTGATCGGCCCGAACGGCGCCGGCAAGTCGACCCTGTTCAAGATCATCACCGGGCAGGAAACGCCGGATTCAGGCACCGTCGACATCGGTCCGACGGTCCATCTCGGCTACGTCGACCAGAGCCGCGACCATCTCGATGGTTCGAAGAACGTCTGGGAAGAGATCTCGGACGGCCTCGACTATATGAAGGTCAACGGCCACGACCAGTCGACGCGGGCCTATGTGGGCGCCTTCAACTTCAAGGGCCAGGACCAGCAGAAGAACGTCGGCAAATTGTCCGGCGGTGAGCGCAACCGCGTCAACATCGCCAAGATGCTGAAGCGCGGCGGCAACGTGCTGCTATTGGACGAGCCGACCAACGACCTAGACGTCGAAACCCTGGGCGCGCTTGAGGAAGCGATCGAGAATTTCGCAGGCTGCGCCGTGGTCATCAGCCACGACCGCTTCTTCCTCGACCGCCTCGCGACGCACATCCTCGCGTTCGAAGGCGACAGCCACGTCGAATGGTTCGAGGGCAACTTCCAGGCCTATGAGGAGGACAAGATCCGCCGCCTCGGCGAGGAAGCCACGCGGCCCCATCGCACGAGCTACCGGAAGCTTACGCGCTAGGTCTTACTCGTAGCCGAAGCGGCGGACCCACGGTTCGAGGACCGGGAGGACGGGCGCCATCTGTGCTCTGTAGCGGCGCCAGACGCCTTGGCCCCCGCGGTTGAGGCCGGCGGCAACTTGCGCTGCGCTGGGGGTGGAGATGCCGCGCGATCGGGCCTTGGCGGCGAACTCGGCCATGCTCTCGTTCCATTCGAGGCCGAGGAAGGCGCAGACAGCCCGCGTCGTGCCTTCAAAGTCCTCGACGAGGCTCTCATAGCGGACCGGGTGCTGGGGAAGCGGCAGGAGCCCACGGTAGATATCCGAAAGTCGCATCACTGCGTCGTAATAAGCCGCGGCGCCGCCGAGGGTCAGCAGCTGGTACATCGACGGATTCATCCCGAACCGACGGCGGAAGCAGCTCAGCACGACATCGCGCGGATCGCGAAGCGCGAACAGCACCCGTGCGTTCGGGAAGAGCTTCGCGACGACCGGAAGAAGCACGCTCGCGAGCGGCATCTTGTCGATGAAGACGCGCCCGCGCGACTCGACCCCGAACTTCCGGACATTGGACCAATATGCGTCCCGACGGCGCATCGCCTCGCCGGCGCTGATTTCAGCAAGTCGTTCGAGGCCGTCGGGCGACACGAGATAGTCCACCGTGGCCGGGTCGAAGCAGTCCTTTTCTTCGAGGCTGACGACATCTGGATGTGCCGCGAGTACGTTCTCAAGCAGCGTGGTGCCGGACCGGGGGAAACCGACGAGGAATATGTGCGCCTTCGGATCGGCCGCACGGGGGCGGGCCGGCGGAGAGACGCGCCACGGTCCGGGGTCGGTGGCCTCGAACCACCCGAGCAACCGCTGGACGTGCGCAAGGGCCGTCACCTCGCCTGGCGCCTCATATTTGGGCGCGTTCAGGGCCCTGAGGGCATCATTCGATGCTTCATATGCTGCGAACGCTTCGGCGGGATGGCCGTCAGTATCGTGCAGGTCGCCGATCAGGCCGAGGACGATGCTGCGATTGACCGGCGTGAGAGCGGGATCCTGGATGAGCGCGGAAAGGCATGCCGCTGTGCTCTCGATCTTCCCTTGCTGCAGGTCCGCCGACGCCAGTGCCATTCGCGCAAGCACGTTCGACGGGGAAAGAGCGAAGGCGCGCTCGCCGTATGCACGTGCTGCGGCTGCGTCGCCCGCCCGCGCGTCCAGCCAGGCGAGTGTGGCGAGCGCGTCGACATAATTTGGATCGAGCGCCGCGGCGCGCTCATAGGCGACCCTTGCCGCGTTCAGGTCGTTGAGTTCGTCAAGAACCGTACCGCGATTGAAATGGGCCGGAGCCATCTCCGGATCGACCCGGATCGCGGCGCCGAACGCCTGCAACGCCTCGTCATGCTGTCCGAGCGCGCTCAGGCACGCGCCGAGCGTGTTCAGGATATGCGGGTCCTTCGGCGCAAGGGAGCGCCCGCGCTTGAGCAGTTTGATTGCTTCGGAAACGCGCCCCTCTCCATGATGCGCCTGGGCGGCGAGATTCAGGACCGCAGGGTGCTCGACCCCCTCGGCAAGCGCCTGCAACGCGACCTGCGCGGCGGCATCCATCCCGCGGCCACGCAGGGTGACGTCGAGTTGCTCCAGCCACTGTTGCCGCCGTGCTGCTGAGATCTGCGCCATGGAGCACAGCTCTTTCGCTCGCGGGAGGCGGCGTCAACTGGCGGCTTGACCAAGCCCTGGCCATTTCCTCAACTGCAGCAGTGCCTCCGCAGCCCATATATTTCGCCAGCGAGGCCGAGTTCCGGTCGTGGTTGGAGGTCAACCACGGAACCGCTGCCGAGCTGCTGGTCGGATTCTGGAAGAAGGGCAGGGGGAAGCCCTCTGTCGACTGGCCCGGTGCTCGCGACCAGGCACTCTGCTTCGGATGGATCGACGGGATTCGCCGATCGCTGGGCGACGACGCCTATACGATCCGCTTCACGCCGCGGCGGAGGGGCAGCATCTGGAGCAGGGTCAACGTCGAGCGCTACAACGCGCTCCAGGCTGCGCAACTAATGACTCCGGCCGGCGAGCAGGCTTACGAAGAGAACAAGCACAAGACCGGCCTCTACGCTTACGAGAACGAGCAAAGCTCTCTGACCGACGAGGAAGAGCGGCTCTTCCGTGAAAACGCGCCTGCATGGGCTGACTGGGAAAAGCGGCCCGCAAGCTACCGAAAATCGGCGCTGCACTGGATCACAAGGGCCAAGAAGACGGAA
>Ga0105248_10002025_pt1 | contig 22474 bp, 19 predicted proteins | sample KBSS34metaG_FD_81524 | JGI IMG/M metagenome (GOLD analysis project Ga0105248, IMG submission 81524) | Switchgrass rhizosphere microbial communities from Kellogg Biological Station, Michigan, USA - KBS S3-4 metaG | ecosystem: Host-associated > Plants > Roots > Rhizosphere > Soil | place...
GGGCTCGGAAAGGGCGGCCGGGCATCGCTCGAAGACGCCCAGGCCGCCGCCGCCACGGGACAGATCGCCCTGTCGCATTGCTGGGCGGAACTGATGGGCGAACAGGGCATCACCGCTGCGCAGATGCTCGTCACGCTCGACGATCTCGAGGATCGCCGCCGCTATCTGAACGCCGCCTCGACGCTCGATCGCCTGCTGACGCTGGGCGTGGTGCCGGTCATCAACGAGAATGATTCGGTCGCCACCGAGGAGATCCGCTTCGGCGACAATGATCGTCTGGCGGCACGGATCGGCCAGGCGGCCGATGCGCAGGGCGTCATCCTGCTGTCCGATATCGACGGCCTCTATACCGCCAATCCGCATCGCGATCCCGCGGCGACCCTGGTTCCCGAAGTTCGCCGCATCGATGCCCGCATCCGGGCGATGGCCGATGGAGGTTCCGCATCCGGCATGGGATCGGGCGGGATGGTTTCCAAGCTGGAGGCGGCGCGCATCGCCCAGCGTTCGGGTGTGCACCTGGCGATTGTCTCCGGGAAACGGGATCATCCGCTTGCGGCCTATGACGCGGACGGCCGCGGCACGATTTTCATCGGCGAGAAGGCCGGATCGGCGCGCAAGGCATGGCTTGGCGGCCGGCTGACCGCCAAGGGGCGAATTATGGTCGATGCCGGGGCAGTCACCGCTCTGATGGGCGGCCGCAGCCTGCTGGCTGCCGGCGCGGTCGCGGTTGAAGGCAGATTCGCGCGTGGGGACGTCATCGACATATCCGGACCGGACGGCCATGTCCTGGCGCGCGGCCTTTCGGAATATGACGCCGCCGACGCCACCGCGATCGTCGGCCGCCGTCGCGATGCCCTGGAAGCGATCCTCGGCTATGCCCCGCGGGCGGCGATGGTGCATCGGGATCATATGGTGCTGTTGTGAGCATATTGGCGATCACGGGCGGGACCGGCTTCCTTGGCGGCCATGTCCTGCGCGTGGCCGCCGAACGCGGTCACACCATCCGCGCACTGGCCCGCAAGCCGCAATTGCCGCGCGCGCAGGTCATGTGGGTCCAGGGTGCGCTCGACCGGCCCGACAGCCTGGCCGAATTGATCGAGGGCGCCGACGCGGTCATCCATGTCGCGGGTGCCGTCAACGCCCCGACGCTGCCGGGCTTCGTCGCGGCGAACGTCACCGGCACCGCCACGGTCATTACCGCCGCCGAAGCGGCCGGCGTTCGCCGCTTCGTCCATGTTTCTTCGCTGTCGGCACGCGAGCCCGATCTTTCCGATTATGGCTGGTCCAAGGCGGCGTCGGAAGCGGTGCTGCGGTTATCGTCGCTCGACTGGACGATCGTACGGCCGCCGGCCATTTATGGCGCTGGCGACCGCGAAATGCTCGAACTGTTCCGACTCGCCGCCAGGGGATTCGTGCCCCTGCCGCCACGGGGACGACTGTCGATGATCGAAGCTGGCGACTTGGCGCGCTTGCTGATCGACCTCGTCGATGCCCCTTCCGCTTCAGATCATGTTTACGAGCCCGACGATGGAACAGAGCGCGGCTACAGTCATCGCGAATTCGGCAAACTGATCGGCCGCGCGGTTGGGCGGCCCAATGTTCTCACCCTGTCCGTCCCCGCCATCGCACTGAAGATCGCGGCGCTCGTCGAACGCATCAAATATGGCGACGCCGCGAAACTGACACCCGACCGGGTCCGCTACTTCTGCCATCCCGATTGGGTCTGCGCCGCGCGCCCGCCCGAAACACTGTGGCATGCCCGGACAGGAGCCGAAGCGGGGCTGAAGGCGACCGCCGACTGGTATCGCCAGCAAGGCTGGCTGTAACCAGGATCAAAGGTTGATCAGGAAGTGCCCGAGAAACGCCAGGAAACTGCCAATCAGTCCCATGATCATCACGCGATAGCCATAGCCGAGCAGCCGGTATTTCTTCCGCGCGAGCACCCTGCCATTTTGATAGATATCATGGGCAAAGGCCGCATAAACAGCATCGCTGTCGGTAACGGTATTCAACACCAGTTCAACGAAATCCGCTTCGCTCATTTGCGAGAAAGACCCGAAAAACAGCATGTTGGACGGGCCGTTCGCACTCGGCGGCGTCTTCGTCGACGGCAGGACTGCCATGACCGCCAGCAAGGCCGACAGGAAGGCGGCCGCGCCCAGTATCAGCAGGGCCAGCGGCGGGGATGAGCCGGCCTTGATCTGGCCGACGGTGATCGAGAAAATGACGAAGGTCGCGCCCATCAGCAGGCTGGCCTTCTGGTCCGCCATCTGGCTCAGCTGATACTGGATCTGCTGCGCGGTTCGCAGCAGATGGACGGCGTCCGGCGCGAACGTTCCCCTGGCCGGCGCGCGAACTTCCTTCGTCATTCATGTCCCCCAATCTTTATTACATCTTAATGACACGACAAAAGCGCGCTTGCCAAGCGCCGCCGCGCTGCTGCCCCGTTCCCGCCGCATTCCCTTGGCAAGCGCAGCCTTTGCCCGTTAAGGACGTGCCCATGAGCGACAGAGACGATATCTTCAAAACGGTGGCTGACCAGATCGCACCGTTCAACAAGAAGGGCGTGGCCCTCACCGAAGCCACCAGTTTTGCGGGTGACCTTGAATGGGACAGCCTGACGGTGATGGATTTCGTCGCCGCGATCGAAGACGAGTTCGAGATCATCATCACGATGAACATGCAGGCCGAAATCGAAACCGTCGGGCAGCTCGTCGATGCTGTCGCCAAGCTCAAGGGCTGATGCTGCGTGAGTGACCTCTTTTCCAAATTCGATCCGCTGATCGCCGAGCGCGAGGCGCTGCTCGCCACCGGCGTGCGCGATCCCTACGCGATCGTCATGGATAAGGTGCTGTCGCCGACCGAGGCGATGATCAGCGGCAAGCGCACGATCCTGCTCGGCACCTATAACTATATGGGCATGACGTTCGATCCTGACGTGATCGCCGCCGGCAAGGCCGCGCTCGACAAGTTCGGATCGGGCACGACCGGCAGCCGCGTGCTCAACGGCACCTATCAGGGCCATCGCGAATGTGAGGACGCGCTAAAGGAATTTTACGGCACCGAGCATGCCATCGTCTTTTCGACCGGCTATCAGGCCAATCTTGGCATGATATCGACGCTGGCGGGCAAAGGCGATTATATCATCCTCGACGCCGACAGCCATGCATCGATCTATGACGGCTGCGCGCTGGGCAATGCCGAAGTCGTCCGGTTCCGCCACAATTCGGTCGAGGATCTCGACAAAAGGCTGGGCCGCCTGCCGCCCGAGGCCGGCAAGCTGGTCGTGCTCGAAGGCGTCTATTCGATGATGGGCGATATCGCACCGCTCCGCGAGATGGTCGATGTTTGCAAGAAGCATGGCACCATGATCCTGGTCGACGAGGCGCACGGGATGGGCTTCTTCGGCGAACATGGCCGCGGCGTGTTCGAAGAGGCCGGCGTCGCCGACGATGTCGATTTCGTCGTGGGCACCTTTTCCAAGTCGGTGGGCACGGTCGGCGGCTTCTGTGTTTCGAACCATCCCAAGTTTGAAATTTTGCGTCTGGTCTGTCGTCCCTATGTCTTTACGGCATCGCTGCCGCCGTCAGTCGTCGCAACCGCCGCGACGTCGATCCGCAAGCTGATGCACGCGCAGGACAAGCGCGCCCATCTGTGGAAGAACAGCCGGCGCCTGCACCAGGGCCTGCGCGACATGGGCTATCAGCTCGGCACGCAGACCGCGCAGTCCGCGATCATCGCGATCATTCTGGCGGATATGGAACGCGCCGTTTCCTTGTGGCAGGGGCTGCTCGAAGCCGGCCTGTATGTAAACACGGCGCGGCCACCGGCGACGCCGTCCGGCATGTTCCTGCTGCGCTGCTCGCTCTGTGCGGAGCATACCGACGCACAGGTCGACGAAATTCTCCACATTTTCGAAGCTGCCGGGCGCGCGACCGGCGTTATTGCCTGAACGGTTGCCACCCTTCCCGTCGTTTCGGGCTATGCCCGAAACGACGGGAAGGGTAAAAGACTGGATATGGCGACCTATTCACCCCAGGTCCTGGCGAGAAGCTTTTCGCCGAACTCCATGCGGCGGCTGGCGGCGACGGCCGTTGCATGCCTCGCAGCACTGCTGTTTATCGCGGTGGTGGCGATGGTCGCCCGTTCGAACAGCCAGCGTGATGAGGCGCTCGTCCGGGAACAGCACAGCTACGACATCATCGTCCTGACCAACGGCCTCGACGCATCGCTCGCCCGGGCCGAAGCGGCGCTCGGTCATTATGTCATCAACAGCGACCGGCGCACCGGCACGATCTTTAACGACGAATGGGTTCGCGCCGAGGGGCAATTGCGCCGGCTGGGCCAGATTACCATCGATCAACCCGAACAGGCGGCGCTCGTCCGTCATCTCAACCGGTTGTTCGCTGCCCGTCGGCAGGAAGTCGGGTCGGCCGCCGCCTTCGCGAACGTCGGCAAGGGGTGGTACGCGATCGGCATGTTCAACCGCGTCGGGGAATCCCCGAACGTGCGGGAGATCGCGAACACCTTGGCCAAGATCACCGCGAACGCGCGGGCGCGCCTCGATGCGCGATCCGCCGCCACCAGCTTTTCCGTGGAACGATCGAACAGCTTCGCGACTCTCTTGTCGGTATTGGGGCTGGCCCTGGTCGCGCTGGCGATCCTGCTCGGCTGGATGGCGGCGGCGGCGGCCAATCAGCGGCGCAATGCCACCGACCTGGCGGAGGCGGAAAGCGAGCGCGCCACGCTGCTGGAACTCGCGGTGGCCGATCGCACACAGGCGTTACGCGATGCCAATGATCAGCTGCGCCTTGAAGCCGAGACGCGCCTGCGCGCCGAAGCGCAACTCGCGCAGTCGCAAAAGATGGAAGCGGTCGGCCTGCTCACCGGCGGCATCGCCCACGACTTCAACAATATGCTGGCCGTGATCGTCGGCGGCCTCGAACTTGCGCGCCGCAAGCTAGCGCAAGGATCGCCCGACACCGACGCGCATCTCGCGAGCGCCATGGAAGGCGCGGACCGCGCCGCGGCGCTGACCCGGCGTCTGCTCTCCTTCTCTCGCTCCGAACCCCTGCTGCCAGATTCGGTGTCGCCCGGTGAACTGGTACGTGGCATGTCCGATCTGCTCGATCGCACGCTGGGCGAGCGTATCGCGGTGTCGGTCACGGTGAAGGGGGAAACCTGGCCGATCTGGGCCGATGCCCATCAGCTTGAAAATGCGATCCTGAACCTGGCGGTCAACGCCCGCGATGCGATGGACGGCGTCGGCCGGCTCGCCATGGTCGTCGCCAATGCCAGGATCAAGACCGGCGACGCCGGACAGGCGCCGCCGGGGGACTATGTCAGGATCGATGTCACCGACACGGGATGCGGCATGTCGCCCGACGTCATGGCCCGCGCATTCGAACCCTTCTTCACGACCAAACCTGTCGGCAAGGGCACTGGGCTGGGCCTCAGCCAGATCTTCGGACTGGTCCGCCAGCTGGGCGGCGACGTGACGATCGCATCGAGAATCGGGACGGGCACCACCATTTCGCTGTTTCTGCCGCGCGACACCACCCACGCCGGCGCAACGCCGGCCCGCCAGTCGCGCGGCCTCAACGCCGCCAACACGGTGGCGCCAGATATTGCGGGCCTTTCCATCGTGCTGGTCGAGGATGACCCGCGCGTCCACGCGTCGATGCTCGCCGCGCTGGGCGAACTTGGCCACCATGTGAAAGGCTGCACGAATGCCGAACACGCTATCGAGCTGCTCGCCAGTGGCGGGCATACCGATCTTCTGCTGACGGACGTGATGATGGCCGGCATGACTGGCCCGGAACTCGTCGAGCGCGTGCACCACGCCTATCCCGATATCGCGATCCTGTTCGTTACCGGCTATGTCGGCGAAGCAGGAACCAGCGACCAGTTCGTCGGCCATGAGGTGCTCCGCAAACCCTTCACCATCGCCGCGCTGAACGCGGCGATCCAGAAGACCGTCAAGCGTCGGCCGGCTCCACCGGAGATACGGGCGGCCTGATAGTTCCTCCCCGGCACGGGGAGGATTATTACCGCACCGCGCCCCGCAGCATCAGACGCGGGAGCAGGCTCAGCGCACCCAGGATCGGCCAGCGCCGCTGCCACGGGCGCAGCGAAATCGCCGCATCGGCATGGCGATTGATCTTCCAGGCGAGATAATCGATGCCGCCCGCATAGGTGGCGGTGGCCTTGGCCAGCCGGGCCAGGGTCAACAATTTGCCTTCCCGCCGACGCCGCGCCCAAAGGCGCGCCGCGATCCGGCGGTCCGTCGCCGACAACGGTTCGTTGAACGCAACCACGCCGCGATCGATCCGGGCGTCGAGCCCCGCAGCGGACAGGACCGCCGGTGTGAAGCGGCGATAGCGTTCGGGGTCGGCGTCGACCACAGACAAGCCCCGAGTCTTGCGCTCGGCCCGCAATTCCGCGCCATAGGTGAGGGCAAAGGCCCCCGCCCACAGGTCCGCGATCGGGACACTATCCGGCAGCATCGGCCGGGCAGCAGCAATGAGCGCCGGTGCCGCGCGGACGATCGCCCCGATCGCACGCCGACGGGCAATCTCATTGGCGGACCAGACGAGGCGGGACGGCTGCGCGAAACGCGCCCAGACCGACACGTTGCGGGTCGCCGAAGAGGCGAGGCGCGCAAAATCGGCCTCGGTCAACACCGCATATTTCGCGATCAGGCCATCATGTTCGAACGGAAAGACGTTGGGCGGCAGCAACCGGTTCGCCAGCGCCAGCGCTCCCTTGCCATACGCCACCTCATAGTCCGACACGATCAGATAGAAATCGAGCATCAGTCCGTCGAGATGCTCTTCGCGCAGGCAGGATCCGTAGAACAGGACGGTGCGCGCGGCCGATCCGTGAATCGCGGCGATTGCCGCGGCCATCGTCGTCACGCGGGAATCCACCGGCATCGCCAGCTCTTCCGTTACCAATGACCTCAGCGGCGTCGAACGACCATCACCTTCCGACATGGTCGCCTCAGGCGGCGAGGCGGAGGAAAGACACAGGCGGCGTCGGCTTCAGCACGATCGCGCTTCCCGGCATTGCATGGTAGATCTCGCCGTCCAGGATCACACTGGAACGATCGCCTTCGATGTGGATCTCGTCGCCGCGCTCGATGTGGATGCCGTCCATCGGATCCCGTCCAAATCGACCAAAAACACCGGAGATGATGGCGCGCAGCAGCGGAATCGGCCGATGATCGACCAGGATCATCTGCAATGAGCCGGCCGTGATATTGCTGTTGCTGCCAAGCAGAAGGCGATGGAGCGTCGTCACGATCAGCAGCGAGAAGCTGCCATGCAACTGGCCCTGACGCATCATCGAGACCTTGAGCGGCCGCGCGCGCGGCGGCAGGAAGGCCGCGCGGAGGCCGAGGATCATGGTGAAAAGCACGGCAAACGCGGTCAGCACATGGCTGATCCCGTTGGGCAGGCCGAGCGGATAGATCTTGTTGCGGCAATAGAGGATCGAATCGGCAAGGCCGGCACCGCCCAGGAACATGCCCAGCACCGGGCGGCCGTCGCTGCCGCCGGACAAGGCGATCAGTTCGCGCACGACGACATGTTCCTCGACGCCCGTGCGCGCGATTTCCATCACCCGCTTCAGCGCATCGATCGGATCGCCGACCGCGCCGAGATCCAGGGCGATCAGATTGGTCTTGCCATTGGGCAGCACCGCGACCGGGGGCGGCGCACCTTCGAAATGCCCCCCCAGATACAGTTCGGTCAGCGCCGCCTGCACGGTGCCGTCGCCGCCATTGACCACCAGGATCTTCGGCTTCACCCGCGCTATGGTGCGCAGCGCGTCCCCGATCTGGTCGACCGATTCGACTTCGTAATGGAAAATATCGCTGTGCGCCGCGCAAAAGCTCCGCACGCGCGGCAGCAACGACCGGTTGCCCGTCGACCGCGGATTGGACAGCAGCGCAACGCTGACCATCAGCGCGTTGCCATGGAGAGCGGCCCGAAGGAGCCGCCTTTGACATAATTCATGACGATCGGCACTTCGACCACCCCGCGGACGGATATCTGAACACGCCTGGGATCCGGCTTATGTTTGAACATCACGTCGAACAGGGAAAGCCGGGGGTTGCCGGACATCCCACCGCCATCGCTGAGACCGGTATTACCCGACCCGTCCACATCGTGGCGCACCGATATCGCATATGTCCCGGCCGTCGATACCGGCACGCAGACATTTACGTCACCCGTTGCGGGGATCGGGATCTCGATGCGGCGCAGATAAGCGCCCTTGTCGAAATATTTACCGGGATTGCCGCCGTAGGACTGGATGCGCAGTGTTCCCGTGCGGCTTTTCAGCCCCTCGACATGCACCAGCATTGCCGGGCCGGCCGCATTGGCGCCGCATGCCGAAGCCTCGGGGCCAATGATGGTCGCACGCGCCCCTACGGACGATACCGCCAGCGCCCCCGCCAATATGCCCACGACAAGTTTCAACATGACCTCATTACTCCTGGAAGCTATAGCCGGGCGCGGACGCATGGCCGGTACTTCCCCCATGAGTCGCAAGATCGGCCGGGAATGCGGCCAGAACATGGTCATGGGGCGTCGAAAAGTTGAGATTTGGTACGCTTACGGATCGTTACGTCGCCAAATTGATCGCCACGCCGCTGCTCGGCACGCTGATCATCGCGGCCATGTTGCTTACGCTCGACAAGATGCTCCGCCTGTTCGACTTCGTCGTATCCGAAGGCGGGCCGGTCAGCGTGGTCTGGCGCATGCTCGCCAATCTCATTCCCGAATATATGTCACTGGGCATCCCGATCGGCCTGATGCTCGGCTGTCTGCTCGCCTTCCGCAAGCTGGCCTTGTCGTCGGAACTGGACGTGATGCGCGCCATCGGGATGAGCTATGGCCGGCTGCTGCGCGTGCCTTATTATTATGCGATCGCGCTCGCTTTACTCAATCTGGCGATCGTCGGTTTCGTACAGCCATATGCCCGCTACGCCTATGAAGGCCTGCGGTTCGAACTGCGATCGGGGGCGCTGGGCGCATCGATCAAGGTCGGCGAATTCACGAAGCTCAGCAAAAGGCTGACCCTTCGGGTCGAAAGCAGCCGCGACGGCGGCCGCGAACTCAGCAAATTGTTCGTGATGAGCCAGAGCCTGAACGGCACTTCGCTGGCGGTGACCGCCGAGCATGGGCAGTTCATGGCAACCGACGATCCCGACACGATCATCCTGCGGCTGCGCCAGGGCGTGCTCGTCCACGACGCGCCGGCCTTCAAGGAACCCCGCGTGCTTGCCTTCGTCGGCCATGATCTGCCAATCGATCTGCCACGCATGGAGGCGTTCCGCGAACGCGGCGGTCGGGACCGGGAAATGACGATTCCGGAACTGGCGTTCGTCGCGCATGACACGCGAACGCCACCGAAGGCGAAGGCCGAATATCGCGCCGAATTCCATTTCCGGCTGGTCGAGGTGGCGACGATGTTCCTGCTGCCGATGCTGTCGCTGGCGCTTGCCATCCCGCCAAAGCGATCATCGTCCGCGCTCGGTGTCTTCCTGTCGATCGTGATTCTGGTGACCCAGCACAAGATCAACCAATATGCGGCCTCGGTAGCCGCGCTGGGCCGTATCGATCCAATCCTTGGCCTGTGGGTGCCGTTTCTGATCTTCGCCGGCATCGTCTGGTGGATGTACCATATGATTGCGCATGTGCCCGGCGGCCAGCCGATCGGCGCGCTCGAGCGCGGCGCCGCCAAGGCGGGTGCGGCGTTGCTCCGGTGGTTCAATATCCTGCGCCGGCGGAGAGTGGCCCGGTGAACATCAGCTTTTTCGCGTCCCGAACGCTGACCTGGTACATGGCGCGCATGTTTCTCGTGCGGTCGGCCGCCGTGCTGGCGGCGCTGGTGATCGTGTTGATGGCGCTCGACCTGCTGGGAGAATCGGGCGAAATCCTTGCCTATCCCGGCAACGGCAATGCCGAACTATGGTCCTATGTGCTGCTGCGGACGCCACAGATTGTTCAGCGTTTCCTGCCGTTTGCTGCCCTGCTGGGCACGTTGATGACGTTCGTCACGCTCAACCAGAATAGCGAAATCATCTCGATGAAGGCGGCCGGCGTGTCGGCCCACCAGATATTGGCGCCCCTGATTGTTGCCAGCCTCGGCGTGGCGTTGTTGACCTTCGCCTTCAACGAACGTGTCGTCGCGCGGTCGACCGCGACGCTGACGGCCTGGCAGGATGCGAGCTACGGCAAGATTCCGATCGATCGCGGCGTCGTCAGCGACGTGTGGGTTCGCGACGGCGACGACCTGATCCACGCCACCTCCGCCCACGGCCGGGGCAAGGCGGCGCGGCTCAACGATGTCACCATTTATGATCGGGACGGCGGCCGGCTCATCGCGATCATCAAGGGCGCGCAAGCGACGCAAATGGGCGATCACTGGCAGCTGAGCCCGGCGTCCCGCTTCGATATCACGCGCGGTGTGACGACACGCGGGCCGCATTATGACTTCGCACGCGGCGTGACGGCCGATCGCTTCACGCTCGCCAGCGTCGATCCCGCGGCGCGGTCGCTACCCCAGCTGCAGGCGGCGATCACGGACCTCAAGGAAGCCGGCCGGCCGACCGGCCCGCTGGAAGCCGGCCTGTGGCACAAAGTTTCCGGCCCGTTATCGTCCGTGCTGATGCCTTTGCTGGCCAGCGTGGCCGCCTTCGGCCTTGCCCGATCGGGGCACCTTTTCATCCGCGCCGTGATCGGCATGGCGCTGGGCTTTGCTTATTTCGTCGCCGATAATTTCGCGCTGGCCATGGGCAATCTGGGCGCCTATCCGCCGCTGCTCGCGGCCTGGGCCCCATTTTTGCTGTTCCTGCTGATCGGTGAAACCGTCCTGATCCGCACCGAGGAATGATCGTGACACGCGCAAGCCGCAAAACTGCCGCATTGCGAAGCCACTAGCACGCCCCATATAGTCGGCTCCCGCGCCGGAGCGACGCTTAGCTATTGAGGCCTATTGTGAAAACCAGTGCCGCCAAGCCCGCTTTCTGGGCACGATCGCATCATCTGGATCGGATGACGTTCAACGAACTCGTCATCGCCTACATCCAGTATCCCGCGATCCTGGGTTATCTGATCGCGGCCGCCGCGGCGATCGCCGGCTATGTGTGGCATCCAGCCCCTATCGCGCCGACCATCGCCGCCGTCGTTATCTCGATCTTCGTCTATCCTCTGGTCTGGTATGTGCTGCACCGGTTCGTCCTGCACAGCCGCTGGATGTTCAAGGTGCCGATGCTGGCCGCGACTTGGAAGCGCATCCATTTCGACCATCATCAGGATCCGAACCACCTCGAGGTGCTGTTCGGCGCGCTGCATACGACGCTGCCGACGATCGCCCTGGCGACCGCGCCGATCGGCTATGCGCTGGGCGGGTTCGGCGGCGCCTGCGCGGCATTTGCGACCGGCCTGCTGACAACCTGCTTCTACGAATTCTGCCACTGCATCCAGCATCTCGCCTACAAGCCGCGCTACAAATATCTGGCGGACATGAAGGCGCGTCACATGGCCCATCATTTCCACGATGAGACCGGCAATTTCGGCATCACCACCTTCTTCTGGGACAAGCTGTTCGGCACCTTTTACGAGCGGATCGAGCACGCCCGGAAGAGCGAGACGGTGTTCAATCTCGGCTACACCAACGAGGTCGCCAAAACCTATCCACACGTTGCGCGCCTGTCGGGCGGGGTCATTCTCGATCACCCGCGCCAGCGCCACGGCCATTGACCGGACCGGAAATGACGATTTCCATCAGGCCGGTTCGCACCAAGGCTGACAAGAAGAAATTCATCGATGTTGCGTTCCGGCTGAACGCGGGCAATCCTAATTGGGTGCCGCCGCTGAAGGCGGATGTGATGGAACTGCTCACCCCCGGCAAGAACCCGTGGTTCGAACATGGCGAGATCGACCTGTTCCTCGCGGAACGGGACGGCAAGCCGGTTGGCCGGATTTCCGCGCACGTCGATCATCTGCTGACAGCCATGACCCCCGAAAAGGGCGGCGGCCCTGGAGTAGGCAATTGGGGTCTGTTCGAAGCCGCCGATGCCGAGGTCGCAGCCGCATTGATCGCCCGCGCGGAGGATGCGCTGCGCGCCCGCGGCATGACCAGTTCGATGGGGCCGATCAGCATTTCGATCTGGGACGAGCCGGGCCTGCTGGTACAGGGCCATGATCATCCGTCGACGGTGATGATGGGCTATAGCAAAGCCGATTATGAACCGTGGGTCGAAGCCGCCGGCTATCGCGGCATACGCGATCTTCTGACCTATGATCTCGATATCACCGATAATTTTCCGCCGCTGGTGCAGCGGATCGTCTTGTCGGGCGAACGCAATGAACGGATTCGCATCCGCAAGGTCGACAAGAGCCGTTTCAATGAAGAAGCCGCGCTGATCCTCAGTATCCTGAACGATGCATGGTCCGATAACTGGGGTTTCGTGCCGATCACCGACAGCGAGATCGCCTATGTCGGCAAGAAGCTGAAGCCGATCGTGTTCGAGGATCTGATCAGGATCGCGGAAGTCGAAGGCGAACCGGTCGCCTTCATGATGACCCTGCCCGATCTCAACGAACTGACGGCCGATCTGAACGGCAATTTGTTCCCGTTCAACTTCATCAAATTGCTGTGGCGGCTGCGCAAGCCGAAGGTGCGGACGATGCGCGTGCCGCTGATGGGCGTCGTGCGCAAGCTACAGGCGACGCGGCTGGCAAGCCAGCTCGCCTTCATGATGATCGAATATATCCGCCGGGATTCCGTAGCGGATTATGGCGCGTCGCGCGGCGAGATCGGCTGGATTCTGGACGTCAACCAAGGCATGCGATCGATCGCCGAGACCATCGATGCGAAGGTCAACAAAGTCTATCGGATCTATTCCAAGCCGCTGTGATCTGCCCCGTTTGTTTCGAGCGAAGTTCGAGCAGATAGGACGATCGCAGGGGCATCGAAGCCAGGCGGCGTGAAGTTTACGCTGATGCTTCGATAGGGCGTATTTCCTCATGCACGCCATCAGCCTGTCTATTCCGGCACCTCTTGGAGGACGAAATCAGGATTGTGCTGAAAAACCGCGATCAGCACGGCGCTGAGCGCCATCATCGTGCCAAACGCGAGTTGGCCCCATGGAAAATCGGGTTGCCCCCACAATCGGATAAATAAAGGCGCGACGGCGTTCATTGCGCCATGAAAAATCACTGGCGCCCAGATGGAGCGACCGCGGTCGCGCAACAGCGTCATCACCGGCGCTAGCAGCGTGGTTGAAAGCGTGAATAGAACAAGCGAAAACAGCATATGGCCCGGGGCGATATCGATTCCCCAGAAAATCATCACTGGCCAGTGCCAGACGCTCCAGACAATGCCGGTGGCGAGCGAAGCGCGCCAGAATCCGAAACGCCGCCATTGCGCATGGAGATAGCCGCGCCAACCCAGTTCTTCGGGAATCGCCAACAGCGTGCAGGATGCGATGCTGACCAGGAGGATGCCGGCCAGGCCGAGATCGGGAGCGTCCGTGAGGTATTGGTTTGCGATATCATGCTGCTGCGCGAGGTGCTCGAAACCGGCAAAGGTGTACGGCGAGAACGCCAGTACCGCACTGATACCAGCCGGTGCCAGAATGAAGGGCGCGGCGAGCGCCCCAAGCCACCACCAATTCGGCCGGAACCGAATAGCCAGCGCCCCCACCCGCGCGCCTTTCTCAAACAGCGCGGCGCACACCAAAGCCGCGAGAGCCGGGCTGAGCAGAAAGAGCAGTGAGGCGATGCCTCCGTGCATGATATCGCGAACACCGCCCGCCCATGCAATTGCGACGGGGCCTGCGCTGAGCGCGAACGTCAGGCCGAGAAATATTGTGGCCCTTCTATTTGCCGCCACTTTGTTTTCCCCCAGCCTTTTTTGATCAATCGACCTTGCAGTGGCGCGAAATACGCGCCCGGGCGAGTTCGACCGATACCGTATTACTACGGCAATTCACCACCTTCAAGCAACGGCGGAGGCGGGCGCGGAGGCAGGCATATCGAGACATGCTCGATGCTGCTCGAACTAAAACGAGATATATAAGCGTGGCAGCACATCACCCTATTTTCCGACAAGATCGGGGTGCTGCGCTTTCCAGACCATCGCGTCATGCACACGCCGCTCGACGCTGGGGTGATCGTAGAAGATCACCTCCTCAAGCGGTGACGGGGAGGAGGCGCGATAGGCGATCGTCTTTACCAGCCCTCGCGACAAGCCGTCGGGTTCATGGGCATATTGCATTGAGAATCGATCGGCTTGGGCCTCCGTCAGCCGGGTGACGCCGCTGGTGACAGGCGTCAGCAGCAAATCCAGTATCGTCCAGATGATCAGCAGCACCGGCAGGCCCGCCGGATCGCCGATACCCGTCACGTCCGGCCCCGCTCCGCTCCAGCGCAGCACGATCGGAAACAGGCGGTCGATCAGCCAGAAGCCGAGGGTGGCGAGCAGGCTGACCTCGAGCGCCGCCCAGAACGCATGATGGAGCGCGTAATGACCCATTTCATGCCCGACAACCGCGCGCACCTCGGCGATGTCGGCTCCCTGCTTGAACATTGTATCGCTCATAGCGATGCGGGCGCTGCCGAACAGGCCCGATACATTGGCCGTGTAGCGCTCGGACTGGCGGGAGCCGTCGAAGATCAATATCTTGTCAGAGGGCACACCTGCCGCCTTCGCCAGCGCTTCGACCTGGCTCCGCACCGGCCCCGTCGGCGCCGGCTTATATGTGTTAAACAACGGCTCGATCAGAATCGGGGCCAGCAGCATGACAATGATAACACCGACCACCGCGACACCAGACGACCATATCCACCAGCTGCGCGGCATGCGCCGAATCAATGCATAGACAGCAATCATCAGCAGGCCCGCGATCAGGGCGCCGATCGCCCCGCTCATTGCACTCTCGCCCAACCAACCGCCAAAGGCTTGCATTGTCAGCCCGTACGACCGTTCCCGCCACCAGGTCGCATAGATCGACCAGGGCAGTTCCAGCACCCAGTCGGCAACGAAGAACGCCAGGGCGCAGCAAAAGGCAATCAGGTTGCGTCGCGGTTTGCCGGCCGACATCCTCGAACACATCCGTACCAATATGCCCGATCGCAGGATAACGAGCGACGCCAGCACTGTTGCCAGGCAACTCCACAGCAGCAGCCAGTGGCCTCCCTGCGTATAGGCCGTCGCCTTCGCGTGCGCGGCCGGCGACAAGGTCGCCATATAGTGCGCGGTCGCGAGATCGGGGTCGAACGCCATACTTCCCTCTCCTATGAGAGCGTCACCCATGTCGGGGCGTGATCGCTCGCCTTTTCCTTCGCGCGGGCATCCTTGTCGACGCCCGCGTTGCGCAACCGGTCGGCCGCCGCCGGGCTGAGCATGAGATGATCGATGCGGAAGCCGGCATCGCGCTGCCACGCGCCCGCCTGATAATCCCAGAAGGTATAGACCGGCCCCGACGAGTGAATCGCGCGGACCGCGTCCGTCCAGCCGGCCGCGCACATGCGGCGGAAGGCGGCACGGCTTTCGGGCTGGGTCAGCGCGTCGGCTGCCATCGCGCGTTCGGAAAAGGTGTCGTCCGTCGACGATGTCGGGATGACGTTATAATCGCCCGCCAACACAACCGGCTGTTCGCCAGCCCACAAGGCCGCGGCATGATCGAGCAGCCGATCGAACCAGGCGAGCTTATAATCGAATTTCGGTCCGGGCTGCGGATTGCCGTTGGGCAGATAGATGGAGCCGACGATAACGCCGTCGACCTCCGCCTCGATATAGCGGCTATGCGTGGGATCAGGATCGTCGGGCAGGCCCTTGCGCCGTTCGATCGGTTGTCGTCCCCGCGCTAGGATGGCGACGCCGTTGAATCCCTTCTGCCCATGCCAGATCGCGCCATAGCCCGCGGCTTCGATGTCGGCGATCGGGAAGGTCTCGTCCGACGTCTTGATTTCCTGCAGGCAGGCGACGTCGGGCTGCGTCTCCTCCAGCCATTCGACAAGGCGGGGAAGACGGGCCTTGATGCCGTTGATGTTGAAGGTCGCGATTTTCATCCGACACGGATAGCGCCGTGCGGGGCATCCGTCACGATCAGATCGAGAAGCTGGATCCGCAGCCGCAGCCGGAGGCCGCGTTCGGGTTCGTCACCCGGAACGCCGCGCCGCCCAGCGATTCGACATAATCGACCGCGCCGCCGCGGACCAGATCCAGGCTCATCGGATCGACCACCAGCGACACGCCATCGCGCGTCGCCACGATATCGTCGCTTTCCGGGGCATCGGCGAGCTCGAACTTGTATTGGAATCCAGCACAGCCGCCGCCGTCGATGGCAAGGCGCAAGATGGCGGGTTTGCCCTGCCGGGTCGCGATCGCGGCGACGCGCGCGGCGGCGGACGGGGTCAGGTCGATATCGGCGATGCTGGTCATAGGCCTAAGATAGGCCTTCCCGTCGCCATCGACAATGCGGAACGAATTATTCCTCGGGGCCGCCCTGGGCGACATGCGAGCCGCTATCCTGCGCCTTCAGCGCAACGATATAATTGGCCGACTGCAGGAAGGGGATCGGGTTGACGGCATGGCCGTCGATCCGGACTTCATAATGAAGGTGGCTGCCGGTCGAGCGGCCGGTGGAGCCAACATAACCGATCAGTTCGCCGCGACGGACATGTTCGCCGGCATGGGCGACGATGCGGGACATATGGCCATAACGGGTGGCGATGCCCTTGCCATGATCGATATCGACCATGTTGCCGTAACCGCCAAACCATTCGGCGCGATCGACGACGCCGTCGGCGGTCGCGTAGATCGGCGTCCCGGTCGGTGAGGCGAGATCGATGCCGGCATGCATTGCGGCATAACCGTGAAATGGGTCGGAACGGACGCCGAAGGCGCTGGTATAGGTGAAGGCGGAAATCGGCTTGATCGAGGGGATCGAGATCACGCCTTTGTTCATCACGTCGAGCTTTTTCCACGACAGGAACAGCGCATGGAACTGATCGGCGGCTGCGGCGTTATCATTTCCGGAGTCGACCTGCGCCTGAACGGCTGCGGTCGGCAGTTGAACGATGGCCAGCAGAAGCAGCGCGATACGGGAGAACCGGGTTTTCGTGATTGTCTTGGCGTGGGACAAAATCGAATTTCGAAACAAAGACCTGCTAATCGAAAACGTCATATGTCCCCCGCGACCGGATTGGAAATTCGTCCGTAGCTGAAACGCTTCGGACGAACCCTGTTCTGCCGCTGAAAGGAATTGCCCCCCCTTGCTGCGACGCGCTGTCCTTGTGCGGAGGATCACAGCGTACGGCAAGCGCACCGTGGCAGAGTTACGTCAGACCGGGTCGTCGGTACGGCGAACCGTTGAACCGGGCGGGTCCGCGCGATGCTGCCTTGCGCCATATCAAAGACAACGTTTGCGCAAAGTTGGACGTTGGGCGATTCGCCGGCACCGTTCGACACCTGCACGCCGGCCTGACGAAGTCTAAGATATTGAGAAAACGGCGTTCGCGGCTCCGGCTATTGGAGCTGCCTGACTGCGCTCAGGACATCGGCCGCATGCCCGGCCACCTTCACTTTATGCCAGATTTTCGCGATTTTTCCCGACTTGTCGATCAGGAAGGTCGCCCGTTCGATGCCCATATAGGATCGGCCATACATGCTCTTTTCGATCCAGGTGCCGAATGCCTCGCACACGGCGCCGTCCTCGTCGGTCACCAGCGTGACCCTGAGCCCATATTTGTCGATGAACTTCCGGTGCTTCTTCGCCGTGTCCCTGGACACGCCCATTACGACCGCGCCGGCGGCGGCGAAATCATCCGCCAGTTCGGTAAAGGCCTGGGCCTCGGTCGTGCAGCCGGTCGTGTCGTCCTTGGGATAAAAATATAGCACCAGCGCATGTCCGGCCTGATCGGCGATGGTCGTGCTGTCCCCGTCGGTCAGCGTCAACCGGACCTCGGGGGCCTTGTCGCCTTCATTCAGCATCGTCTGTCTCCGTCCGGACCTGAGGGTGGGCAGGTTTCGCCGGGATTGACGACAAATTCAACCGGATGGCGACGATATTGCGCGCAGCCACGCCGCATGCACGATTTCCCGGGCATGGGCATAAGCCCCGATCAGCGCATCCCAGCTCGGTTGACGGCAGGCACGCGCGATCATCGCCCGGCTTTCGACGGCCGGTTCCTGCGAATGGGGGGAGACAAGTTGAAGCGTCACCAGCATCCGGCTGAGCAGATCATGCGCGCCCAGCATCGCCGGATCGAGCAGGCCGGCCGTGACCAATGCCCGCACCGCCGTCCGCAAGCGCGGATGCAGCCCGACATGATGGCCGAGCTGAAGCACATGGACCGCGAATTCCAGGTCCACCAGTCCGCCGTCGATCAGCTTCACATCGAATAGCCCGCGCGCGGGCTTATGCCTGGCCATGTCTCCCCGCATCTTGCTTGCATCCGTCAACAGGACGGCATGGTTGCGGGGCTGACGGAGCCGCGCATCGATGATGTGGGCGGTCTCCCGCAATGCGGCGGGCGATCCGAACAGTGGCCGGGCCCGATTGAGCGCCATATGCTCCCATGTCCACGCCGTCTCGGCATGATATTCGCTGAAGCAGGCCGTCGAACAGGCCAGCAATCCCTTGGCGCCCCACGGCCGCAATCGTGTGTCAATCTCATAGAGCGGGCCGAGCGGGGTGGCCGTCGTCATGGCCAGCGTGGTTTGTTGCGCGATCCGGCTGAAATATTCGTTGGCGTCGAGGGGCTTGGGGCCATCGCTTTGCGCGCGATGATCCCCCGTGAACAGATAGACCAGATCAAGATCGGATCGATGCGTGAGCGATCCGCCGCCAAAACGCCCCATCCCCAGGATCACGAGTTCGCTGCCGGGGATGCGCCCGTGAACGCCCTCGAACCGCGCGACGACGCCCTTCGCCACGACACATAGCGCGGTTTCGGCCAGATCGGCCGCTTCCGCTGCCAGCGCGATCGGATCCGCCGCCCCTTCCAGCACCCGCAGCCCCTGTCCGAACCGGTAACGGTTGACGGCCTGCGCGATCCGGGCCGCCGGGTCATGACCGGCCATGGCGAGCGTCAGCTCGTGATCGATATCCGCCAAAGCCGGCAATGGAGCATAGGCCTCCCCATCGAGCAGCCGCCCGACCAGCGCGGGTTGCGCGATCAGGTGGCGCGAGAGGGCTGGCGCGTGGCCGAGCAAATCGACCAGCGACGCCATCTTTTCCGGCTCCGCCTCGAACGCACCGAACAGGCGCAGGTCCGGCGGCAAGCGACAGATGATCTCGTCGAGCGCGCACAGGGATGCATCCGGATCGGGCAATCGTTCGATCGCGTTTATCAGCGCGGGAAGCATGGCCCTGCAGGCCAGCCGTTCCGATGCAAGCTGCATGGCCGGGGGCACGCCCTCCCCCCATTCGCGCAAGCGCCGGGCACCGGTGACCGGATCCGCGAAACCCGCTTCGATCAGCCTGATTTCAAGCGGATCACGGACCTCGAAGTGCAATGCGCGGCGCAATGCGCGAACCAGGCTGCCATGCAATCGCAGCGTATCGGCCCGCAACAGCGCAATTCCCAAGAGTCTTTCGGCCGTTAACGCTGCGTCCTCAATCCGGCCTAGCGGCCAGCCGTTATCATCGCACGCCACCATCATGTCGGCCTGCGCGAACAGCGTCTGCAGCGCAGCGTGATCATTATCCAGCGCTCGTCGCGCGCCAGCCGGGAGCGATGCGGGATCCGCGAAGCCGGTCACCAGATCGGACGCGAGCGTCGTGAAGCTGTCGAGACCGGCGAACAGAGGCGCGAAGCGATCGCCGGCAAGCAGCGGCCGGACATGCGCGTGAAGCCGTTCGAGTTCGGCGAGGACAATATCCGGCGCGCTGGAGCACGGGCTCGCAAGCGCGCTCAGCCCGTGGTCGCCCGACATCGGGAGAACGGGATCATGCTTCATGCGGGCACGCCCGCAAAGGGGGGCCGTCGCCCCGTGTCATCGGGACGCCGGCAAAGGCGACCATTCATCGACAATCTCGCACGCAACGCAACTCAATATCAGCCTGGATAGCACCGACCTTTTAAGCCTCGATGAATCCGCGTGCTGACCAAAAGGTTACCGTGGGATTTGGGATAGCGCGGCGCGCCGTACGGGGCGATGTCGGCGCGTCCGGCTAAGCGGAAACCCGCCGCCATTCGGACGCGACCAGCGCTCGGGCGTCCGCATAGGCCGCGACCAGGGAAGGCCAGTCCCGATGACCGCAGACATGCGCCACAAGCGCCTTGGATGCATCCGCCGGCTCATCGGAGTGCGGCGACACCAGCCGCAGCGTCACCAGCATACGTGTGAGCAATTCGTGCGCCGGGACGATCGCCGGGTCGAGAAGCCCCGCATCCGCCAACGCCCGCGCCGCCCCGCGCAACCGTGGATCGAAGCCGATGCGATGCTGCAATTGCAGCAGATGGACGGTGAATTCGGCGTCGATCAGGCCGCCTTCGATCAGCTTGACGTCATATGGCCCCGCGGCCCGCTTGTGTCGGGCAATGTCGCCACGCATTTTCAAGGCATCCGCGCGCAGCATATCGGGATCGGTCGCCCGGTTGAGTACGGTCGACAATATGCCCGACAATTCCGCTCGCGCTGCGGCCGATCCAAAGATTGCCCGCGCGCGCGTCAGCGCCATATGCTCCCACGTCCAGGCATTTTCGCGCTGATACTGCTCGAAGCTCGCGGTCGAGACCGCCAGCAGCCCCTGTGTTCCGGACGGACGAAGGCGCGTATCGACCTCATATAGCGGCCCCGACGCCGTCGGCACGGACAGCGCCGCCGACACCCGTTGCGCCAGCCGGTTGAAATAGGTTGTGGCCCCCAACGGCCGGCGGCCATCGGACTCGGTCAATATGTCCCCGGTGAAGAGGTAAACGATGTCCAGATCGGACGCATGCGTGAGCGCCCCGCCGCCCAGCCGGCCGAGCGCCAGCACGACCAGTTCCCCACCCGGCACATGGCCATGGGTCGCGACGAATTCCGCGATCGTCGCCTGGGCCAGCGTCTCGAAGGCGGCCTCCGCCACCCGCGCATAGCCGGCGGCTACCGCGATCGGATCGGACGCCCCCTCGATCAGCTGCACACCGAGCGCGAAGCGGCGTTCGCCGACCAGCTGCCTGACCCGATCAAGCACCACTTCATAGACGCCCCCGCCTTCGCCCGCCGCAAATTCAGCAACCAGGTCGGCGGTGGACGGCGGCGGCGCGAGCGCGGTCGCATCGATCAGGCCATCGAGCAGCGCCGGTCGCCGCGCGAGCGCCTGCGACAGAGCCGGCGCATGGCTCAATATGTCGATCAGCATCTGCGTGAGCGGCGGCCGCGCCTCCAGCAGCCGAAAAAGGTTGATCGCCGTCGGCAAACCGGACACCAAGGCGTCGAAGCGGTTTAGTGCATCGTCCGCGCTGGCTGCGCTTCCCAGCGCCGCAATCAGGCGCGGCAACATGGCTTCCAGCGCATCCTGCGCGACGGAGGTGCGCAGCGACCGGCTCTTGCCGGCGCGCATATCTTCGATCCGCAGGCGGGCCTTGGCCGGATCTTTGAATCCGGCGGTCGCCAATTGCGCGTCGAGCAGGTCGGGGTCGCGGGAAAGATGGGGAACCGCTTCGCCGTCGAGCGCATCATAGACATGGCCGACGATCTCGACATGCGGCCGGAGCAGCGCGATCAGTTCCGCACCGTCTTCCAGACCGTGCAGCCGGGCGACATTGTCGACCGCATCCATTTGCCTGGGCAAACGGTGCGTCTGCAAATCGTCCACCATCTGCAACCGATGCTCGATCGTGCGATACAGCCGGTAGGCCGCGGAAAGTCGCGCAGCGTCCTCCGCGTCAATCCAGCCAGCCGCCCCGAGCCCCGCCAGTGCATCCATCGTCGCCGGACTGCGCAGGCCGGGATCCCGACCGCCGTGAATCAACTGATGGATCTGCGCGAAGAATTCGACTTCCCTGATGCCGCCGCGCCCGCGTTTCAGATCGAAGCCCGGGCCCAGAATCTGGCCCTGCGCATGATGCTGGCGAATGCGGCGCGAAATCCCCCTGATCTCCCCGATCGCACCGAAATCGAGTGACCGCCGCCATACGAAAGGACGGATCGCATCGAGGAAATCCTGGCCCATCGCGATGTCGCCCGCCGCCGCCCGCGCGCGGATGAACGCGGCCCGTTCCCAGGGGCGAGCAGCGGATTCGTAATAGCTGAGCGCGGCGTCCAGCGGCAAGGCGAGCGGAGTTACCTCGGGCGACGGCCGCAGACGCAGATCGACGCGCAGCACATAGCCATCGCCGTCGCGGGTTTGCAGCAGATCGATCACGCGACGGGCGATGCGGACCGCCCCTTCGACCGGGTCTTCACGCGGCCTGAGCGGCAGCCGTGCCGGATCGAAGATCAGGATCGGATCGATGTCGGA
>Ga0105248_10002028_pt1 | contig 22464 bp, 11 predicted proteins | sample KBSS34metaG_FD_81524 | JGI IMG/M metagenome (GOLD analysis project Ga0105248, IMG submission 81524) | Switchgrass rhizosphere microbial communities from Kellogg Biological Station, Michigan, USA - KBS S3-4 metaG | ecosystem: Host-associated > Plants > Roots > Rhizosphere > Soil | place...
ATCGACTGGAAGGTTTCGCCGGAGCAGGCGATTCTTTCGGCCAAGGATGCGGTGGGTTCTCCATTTGAGCTGGCTGAGGTGTTTGCCTGATGGCGCGCGTGCTGCTGCTGGGAGCTGGCGGCCAGTTGGGGATGTTGCTGGCTCGGACTTTGGGAGCTGGGAATGAGCTGACCTCGCTTACGCGAGCCGATGTGGATTTTTCGAATGCTGAGGCGGTTCGGACGGCGGTTCGGCGTGTTGCGCCCGAGGTTGTGGTCAATGCGGCGGCCTACACGGCTGTCGATCGCGCGGAATCGGAGCCGGAGTTGGCTCATGCGGTGAACGCGGTGGCTCCTGGGGTGATTGCGGAGGAGTTGGCGCTGACAGGCGGCTGGCTGATTCACTATTCGACGGACTATGTGTTTGACGGATCTGGAACGAAGCCCTGGGTTGAGACGGATGCTACCGGGCCTCTGAGTGTCTACGGGCAGTCGAAGCTCGATGGCGAGCTGGCGATTGCTGCGACCGGTTGCAAGCATGTGATTCTGCGAACGAGCTGGGTGTATGCGGCGGAGGGGAAGAACTTTCTCCACACTATGCTCAAGCTAGGCCGGGAGCGCGAGCTACTGAAGATTGTGGACGATCAGATTGGCGCGCCGACTTCGGTTGAGGCTCTGAGCGAGGCTACGCTGGCGATGCTTGGTGGGCTGCGGGACGAGAATTCAGGGGTATATCACCTGACCTGTGCTGGAGAGACTAGCTGGTGTGGGTTTGCCAAGGCGATCTTTGCGGCTTTTGCGGCGCGGCAGAAGGCTCCCGAAGTGGTGGGAATTCCTACAGAGGCTTATCCAACGCCAGCAAAGCGGCCGCGAAACAGCCGGATGAACTGCGCTAAGTTTGCGGCGGCGTTTGAGTTTGCCATGCCGCATTGGGAAGAGGCTTTAGCGGCGGTCGCGGCGGAGTTGCAGGCTGAAGTTTCGGTAAAGTAAATACAAGTTGATAGAAGCAACGCGGCCCGAATCCTAAGCGGATTCGGGCCAAGCTGTTTTAGTTGGTTTGCTTTTTGCGGGGGTTCTGGCTGCCGCGCCAGCCTGCGTGTCCGGCGGAGGCGCGGGCGTTGGCATAGCCGGTTGCAACCTCTGTGTCGTTGGTGGACCAGATGGTCATGCCACCGATGACGAGGAGAAGAGGCAGGATCAACGAGGCATTCAAGAGGCTATCGATGGCCGAGATGAGCACCGCAGCCGAAAGAGTGTGGCGCATGTTGGTGTAGCCGATATCCGAGCGCGCGAGTGGATACCAGACGGCGCGCAGGGCGGGGATGAGTAGCAAGGCTTCTAACGAAATGAGGCCGACGCTGCCATACATGCCAAAGACCAGAAGCCAAAGGCTCCATGGGCGTTCGAAGCCGTCTTTCCACCAGTCCCACTGACCCCAGCCGAGAATCGGTTCCATCAGGGCAGTTTCGATATGGCGCTCGTCCTGACGGAGGCGCCAGCCAAAGGAGTCTTTGCCAATGCTTTTGAGGTATTCGGCTGAGGCATGCGCTGCTGCGTTGTCCTTGACCAGATCGCGCACCTGGACGATGTTGGCAATGCGAAGGGCGGCAAAGCCGAGAATGCCGAGGACGAGGCCGACGCTGACTGTTCGCGAAAGATAGCGTGGATCGAGGAAAACGAAAGGGGTGAGGGCCAGCAGGAGAATGATGGCTCCCGTGGACTGACACAACAGAGTCACGACAAAGAGAGCGATGGCTGCAGGCAGGATGGGGATGCGCAGGATATGGGTTGCCGTTTTGCGCCACCAGAGCCAGGTGGCAATCAGGCTGGCGGTCGCCATCCAGATGCCGAGTTGGTTGCCGTTTTCGAGAAAGACGATAGGCCGGTAACCGATAAGTCGGTCTGCCCCTGTGAGCTGGAAGGGTAGGTAACCGTAGACCCAGACATAGAGATGTGGCCCCCGGATGATTTCGAAAAGGCAGAAGGGGATGTATGCGAGTCCGCCGATGACGAAGGCCTTGGCCGCGAGTTGGAGCGACTGAGTATCGACGAAGTAGAGACGGCCGATCAGGTAGGGCGCACCCCAGGCGAGTAGCTGGTACAGTTCGCCGGTGAAGCCCTCCTGCATGTTGTCGGGGTTGGCTATGCCTGCGAGCAGCGGCGCGATGAGCCACATACCCATGGCGAGGTCCCATACAGTGAGCCGGAAGCGCTTGAAGCTGGCACGGTCGTAAAGGAAGACACCGAGCAGACCGGAGAAGCCGATCACGACAGCCTTGGTGAGAAAGTAATCGGATTCAAGGCTGGTTCCCAGTATCCAGTAGGGGAAGGCGTCGCCGGTGGATTTGTAGTTCGCTGCAGGGAGGACTGCCCAGCCTCCAATGAAATTGATCAGCAAAGCAATCCGCATCGGATACTTGCGATAGATGAGAAGGGTAATCGGTACCCACGCAAGTAAGGCAACCAAGGGAGGAATGATCATGAAGTCACCCGGGGGGAGATTACCATAGACTTGAGAATAAAGTATGGTTTGGATTTCTGGGTGGATTTTGCCGACACGTGCGATTGGAGTTACGGCATATGCCATCTCCATGAGCGTTTGTATCGCTGCGTGGGCGAGTTACAGAAAGCGGAACCAGCCGAGCCGACTGTTTGCCGCACTCTCGGTCGTTCAGTTCGCGCTGCTGCTGGATATGGTTTTTAACTGGCGATGGAAGCTGCATGCCTATGGGATGCAGGAAGCCATGCTTGAGGGTGTCTATTGGGAGAGACGATCTCCTCAGTTGGTGGTACTGGCAATTCTGGCAAGTCTCGTAGGGTGTGGCGCAGTGGTGGTTTTGTGTCGGCTTCGCTACCGGCCTGGTGCGGCTATCGCGATGATCGGGACGCTGATGTCCTGCGGGATGTGGGCCGGGGAAGCGATTTCGTACCATTATCTGGACTTGATCCTCTATTACCGGGTGGAAGGTGTCATGTTTGTAAGCCTGATCTGGGTTTCGCTGACTCTGATTACCTGTTTTGGTGTCTGGAAGGATCGCCGGAGCTTGCTGTCACACAGTGCGCTTTAAATCTGGCTTCTATTCAAATTTCCAGGGACGCGGGGGAGAGGTGCGGCCCCCGTTGGTGTCTGCCCAGGCCTGACGCATCAGGCGGGAGAGATTGCGGTTGCGGTTGGCGCGCTCCTTCCTGTACGGGTTGCCGCTGAGGCTGTTGCGCAACACGGTCAGACGATAGAGGGCTAGTTCAAGCTGCTTGGACCACCATGCCGCCATACCGTGATGTTTGCGGTAGTAGAGCAGGGTGCTGCGCATACGCCAGCGAATAAGTTGAGCTCCGGCCGAGGACATTTCGAGGGTCTTGATCTGGCGTGAGGATTCTCCACCGATGTGGATGACGACGATGTCTGGCCAGTAGAAGATCTTGTACCCGGCGTTCTGGATGCGGCGGCAGAGGTCGACTTCTTCGGAATAGAGGAAAAATTCAGGGTCGAAGAAGCCGACTTTCTGGAGGGCCTCGGAGCGGATGATGGAATAGGCTCCCGGGACCCAATCGACTTCAGCAGGCTGCATGGGGTCGGCCCAGGTACGGTCGAACTGGCCGAAGAAGCGCGATTTCGGGAATTTTCCAGAGAGGCCGGTCATGACCAGTAGATCGGTCAGGAGGCTGGGAAACATGCGCGCCGAGGGCTGCCAGGAAAAGTCGCGGCCTACCAGCCGTCCTCCGGCTAGCCCGACCTCGGGGTGCGCGTCCATGTGTTCGACGGAGAGGCGGAGCGAGCCAGGACATAGAAAAGCGTCGGAGTTGAGCAGAATGACATAACGGCCGCGAGCCAGTTCGAGGGCGACGTTGTTAGCGGCTCCGAAGCCGAGGTTGACGGCGCTGCGCAGAACACGAACATGAGGGAACTCGGTCTCGACCATCTCGACGGAGCCGTCATGGGAGTTGTTGTCTACGACAAAGGTCTCGATGCGGAAGCTGCCCTGCTCCCGGTCAATCGATTGCAGGGATTCGCGAAGCACATTGCAGGTGTTGAAGGAGACGAGGATGATCGAGAGGTCGATGTCAGTCACCGTGCCTGCCGGCAGATGCGAGGAATCGTCTGGAGTCATGGAAACAGGCGCTTTCCTTTCCGAGAGGCGGGTTGTGTCGCTCGGACTTGCCGTGGCGAACGAAATGTCGAGTGCCTGAGCTTTGGCAACAATTTATCTTAGCCAATGCTCAATTCGATGAACAGAACACAAAAGTGGGAGTTGACCACGGGCGGAGTCAAGGAGACCCGCCGTACATGGGCCTATTTGGGAAGCAGAGGTTTGTTCAGTCCGAGGAGCGTGGCTGAACCGACTTTGATTCAATCCAGAGCGAGGAAATTTCTTGAAAATAGAATTAATCCACCACTTATATATGCTTCAAGAAAATTGATTTACTTCTTCAGAATGTTTCTTCATTCAGCGCAGGCAAATGATAGAAAAGGGGTAGAGTCGCTCGATAAGGTAGTAGCCTCGCATAGACGGGACCAGTTGAGATTCGGGCACGAAATGATCAATTTGTCCTTGTGAAAGGCTGATAAATTCAAGCCGATGCCGGATCATAAAGTTTCGCGATGGACATTTCAGGGCTTCTCAATCGAAAAAATCCTGCTATTCTATGGCGAGCAGCCATCCAAGTGTTGCACCTGCGGCGAATGTGTAGACCGTGAGCCCACCGGGCGCGCCTGTACCACTTATTCATAAAAGCCTTGGCAACGCAAACCCACAGCCCGCATTGCGGTTTGTCTACACGCCAGGTGTGTCGGTAGACGACCCCTTCCACCAAGGGTAGCAAAGCGGTAAGCCGGTCCCCCATAACCTGAGGTGCTTGTTTCAGCGCATTAGCGCCATCGCTGAGGTGTGTCTTTTCACAAGGTGCCCTAAGTAAACCACCGCGATAGCAACAGGATGAGCGTAGTCCAGTGACGAAGTGTGTGCCGACCACCGGAATAGGTAACGCGCATTCAGTAACATCCCGTTTCGTTACTACCGTCCTTGATTTCTTAGGAGTTTGCAATGAACGACCTTTCTTTGAAGTTGAAATTCGAATTTCGACAGGCTTTTTCCGTTTTTTCCTTCCTGATTCTTATTTTGGCTTGTGCCGCAAGTAGCTCAGCCCAAACCGCTACGAATATTCAGGTCACGAATGCCGTGACGCAGAACGGCGTACATCGTTTTGGTGTGAACCTGGGCGACGAGACATATTGGGATTCCGGTCAGATGATGAAGAATCTGATCTTTGAGAACCCCGGTTTTGAGGGGCTGAAGTTCCGCACTATTCTGAAGTGCGCGCATATTGCCTCGACAGACTCCTGCCAGGACGACAACCAGTACAGCCGCCAGCCTACGGGATTTTGGAAGGGCGGCACTTACGAGGTTCTCTCTGGTGCTAACGCCGGATTGACTGGAATTGTGGTGCAGAGCACGCAAAATCTTGCGGGCTGCTCGGGATGCGGACAGACTGTGCAGTTTGACCAGTCGATCAATGCGGCAGTGGGAGATTACTTCGCCGTGTCGCAGTCTTTCCCCGGGACTGGGGATGCAGGCTGGTGGGACAACGTCTCTGGCGGGGGAACAATCACCACGGAAACAAACGACATTTCGCCTAATTCTCCGGGCAAGCAGGCTTTGTTGTTGAGCGCCCCGGGAAGTACTGCTGTGACAGTAGCTCAGTATTTTGAGTCGTATAAGGCGCTCAGCTTCATACAGATGAACGGCACGTTCAAACTGAGCTTCCGCGCTAAAGGTATGGGCGGCAACAACCAGTTGAGCCTCAATGTGTTGCGCCTGATGGGCACCAATGCGCCTTACCTCAATCAGACCGTAACCCTGACCAATGCCTGGAAGGATTACACTCTGACCTTCTCCGCGAATGAGACGGGTTCGGCAGTTGGTACGGTTCAGATGGTTGTAGGCGTTGCCGGCGGCAGCGCCGAGATCGATGACTTCGATCTGGAGCAGACAAACTCAGATCCGGCGAACACATCGGTTTTCCGCGACGACGTGGTTAACGCGCTGAAGCAGTTGAAGCCGGGCACAATCCGCATGATGGCAGGTGCGGCGCTCGGATCGGATATTCCCAACCAGCTTGCGCCGCCGTTTGCGCGTTACCGTAGCTCGTTCAGCTCGACCAAGACGAGCGTTTCGAACGTGGCCTATGGCATTGATGAATTCATTCGTCTCTGCTCATTAGTTGGAGCAGAGCCCTGGATTACAATTCCGACCTCGACAACGCCGGACGAGATGGAGGACTTGATCCTATACATGACCGGCACGGGTGGGGACAGCTGGAGTGCATCGAGAATTGCTCGCGGCCAGACAAAACCATGGACCACGGTCTTCAATAAAATTCACATCGAATTGGGCAATGAGACCTGGAATGGCGACTTCAAGGGTGAGACGATGGCTTACCCTGGGTATCCGCAGTGGGCAAACAATGTATTCGGTACGGCCCGGCGGACGACAGGCTTTGACCCGACGAAGTTTGACCTGGTGTTGGATGGCTGGGCTGCAGTTCCCGGCTACAACTATGGGTTGCTGAGCACGGCTACGCAGCAGGACTCTATCGACATTGCACCCTACCTGTTGTATAGCGCCAACAATGAAGCCCAATCGACAATGTTTGGCGCATTGCTGGCTGAGCCGGAAATGCTCGAGTCCCCTGGTGGAGATGTCTATCAAGACGTGCAGATGGCTGTGAATGCTCCTACACAGACTGATATCAGTGTTTACGAAACTAACCTGGGCACGATGATCGGTGGTATTACGCAGGCTCAGCTGGATCAACTGACGCCTTCAGTCGGCGCCGGTATCGCGCACACCGTTCACATGATGATGATGCAGCGGCTGGGTGTGAAGTACCAGAACGCCTTTGCGCTGCAGCAGTATCAATATTTACGCAGCGACCAGAGCAATGTTCGCCTGTGGGGGATGGTGGTGGATATGGGCACGACGAATCGCCGCCGGCCACAATTCCTGACCCAGGCATTGGCAAATACAGTGGCGGCGGGGAATATGCTTACAACCACTCATAGCGGTGCAAATCCGACATGGAACCAGCCGTTGAGCAGCGACAGTGTGCAGTTGAATGGCGCTCACTACCTGCAGTCTTTTGCCTATCTCAATGGGAATGCGGCTTCAACCGTCGTTTTCAATCTGAGCCAGACAACGGCGCTGCCGGTGACCTTCTCAGGTGAGAATGCGCCGACGGGTTCAGTGCAGATGAGCCAGATCACATCGGCGAAGATCACCGACAACAATGAATTTGCCAACAATGTGCAGACGGTGACGAAGACGCTAAGCAGCTTCAACCCCGCGACGGGTCTTACGCTCCCGCCGTTTTCAATGACGGTGCTGAATTGGACCGCCACCAACACGCAGTCGCCTCAGTTCTCTGTAGCAGCTGGTACATACAGCACGATCCAGTCGGTATCTCTCTTTGACACGACTGCTGGCGCAACCATCTACTACACGACAGATGGAAGCACGCCGACTACTTCGTCTACCAAGTACACCAGTGCGATAACCGTGGGCAAGAGTCAGACGCTTAAGGCAATTGCAGTGGCTGCGAACTATGCTGTCAGCCCAGTGGCTTCGGCTGCATATGTCATCCAGCCAGTTGCTCCTGCGCCAGTGTTTTCTTTGCCGACGGGTACTTACACCTCCGGCCAGACAGTCACGATCACGGATGCAATTCCTGGGCTCACCATCTACTACACGACAGATGGCAGCACACCGACGAATTCGTCGAAAGTGTATACGGGAACGATTTCCGTCGCCGTGAACGGAACACTGAATGCGATGGCTGGTGGCACAAACTATACCAACAGCGCGGTGACGACGGCGACCTACACGATTGCTCCGCCGACGCCAACACCAACGCTCTCGATCGCAGCAGGTACATATACCGGTTCGCAAAATGTGCAGATCTCAGATTCGCTGCTGACCTCGCGCATCTACTACACGACGGATGGCAGCACACCGACGACTTCATCGACGGTGTATACAACCTCGGTTCTGATCAGCAATACAGCTACGCTGAGGGCGATTGCGGTTGCACCGGGGTATTCGGCGAGTGGAGTTGCTTCTGCCAGCTACGTGATCGCGCGCCGTGTTGTACTACCTGTACTGAGCGTGGTGGGTGGTGTGTACAACAAACCGCAGACAGTGGCCATCACGACAACTACTCCCAATGCGACGATCTACTACACCATCGACGGCGGCACGCCAACGACTTCGTCGAATGTGTATACCGGACCTCTCACGATCAGTACCGCGCATTATTTGCAGGCGAATGCGTTGGCCCCGAACTCAACGGTAAGCTTTACCGCCACGGCTAACTATGTGATGACCGTAGGCACTCCAGTGCTGAGTATCGCGGGCGGTACGTATAGCGGTCCGCAGACGATCACTGTCAGTGGGGTCACGCCAGACGCCAGCTATTTCTACACCACAAACGGAACTACCCCGACAACCGGATCGAACGTGTATGTAGGACCAATCACGCTCAGCGGCTCACAGACGTTGAAGGTGATTGGTGCACGTCCGGGTTATGCAAACAGCGCTGTTACCACGGCGATCTATAGCATTGGTACGGCAGTGGCGAGTCCGGTCTTCACCATTCTGCCGGGGATATTCTCCTTACCGCAGCTTGTGGGATTGTCTGACGCCACAGTGGGCGCGAAGATCTACTACACCACCAATGGATCGACACCAACTACATCCTCAAACCTTTACCTGTTACCGTTCCTGGTATCCAGTTCGACGACTGTGAAGGCGATTGCAGTAGCTAGCGGATTGGCGAACAGCTCGGTGTTGACAGGGCTGTTTACCATCAGTCCTACTGCTGCTACGCCGACGTTTTCTCTAGCTGGAGGTTCCTATACGGGTAGTCAGTCAGTGACGATCGCAGACGCAAGCTCTGGTGTGTCGATCTACTATACGACTGATGGAACGACGCCTACGGCAGCATCCAACCTGTATACCGGTGCGATTGCTGTGAACGGAACGGAAACCATAAAGGCTATCGCAATTGGTACTGGCTACAACCCCAGCGCTGTTGCGTCGGCAGCCTACACGATCAACGCACCCTCGAACTCAACCACGGTTGTTTCTGCTCCGTCGGGCTTTACGTCTGGCCTGATGAACTTGAATGGCTCCGCAAAACTGGTTGGCAGCACACTGCAGTTGACCAATGGCGGCATAGGTCAGGCTGCTGCAGCATGGTACCCGACTAAAGTCGATGTCAGTGGGTTCACTACGGGCTTCGATTTCCAACTGCCATCTTCCGATGCAGATGGATTTACCGTTACATTCCAGAATGCAAGCAAGGGAATCTATGCGGTTGGTGGTAACGGTGGGGCACTGGGCTACCAGGGCATTACCAAGAGCGCAACGGTCGCGTTTAACTTCTACCAGTCGGGCGTGACGGATGCGCAGTCCATTGGAGTGTACACGGGAGGCAAAAGCCCACAAGGCAGTTCGATTGACATCACTGGGGCTAGCGTTAATCTGCATAGCGGCGATCCCTTCCACATTAACATGACGTACGACGGGGCCACTCTCAAGGTGACGCTAACGGATAAAACCACAAAGAAAGCGTTGACCGAGTCCTTCACGGTCGACATTCCGACTGCCGCTGGAAATAGCAAGGCCTACATCGGTTTCACGGGCAGCACGGGAGGCTACACGGCCATTCAGAACATTCTGAACTGGACCTACAGCACCAACTGAAACCAGCGTTAAGGACAGCAGACAACCCACTGCTGCTCTGGAGGGCGGAGATCTTCTGATTTCCGCCCGCATTCTTTTGGGAGCATGAATCTGGATCGGGCCGATGAAGAGATTCGCAGTATTTCTGAAAATGTTTTAAAGTGGCGTTTTAGTGCAACTTCTTTCCCATTCCATTGCGGTATGGCGGGTAGGACTTGGCGCGGGCGTAGGGCTCTCGGCTGAGACTGTAGCGGCCTGGAGGTTGCTGCTCTCGGACGAGGAGCTGCGCCGGGCCGATGGCTTCCATCGCGAGGAGCATCGGCTGGATTATGTGACGGCTCATGCTGCGCTCCGAGTGGTGCTGGGGCGATATCTAGGAATAGCGCCGCGAGCTGTGCAATTTGCAAAAAGTGGTAAGGCTGGTGCAAAGCCGGAGTTGGCGGCTGGACCGCGATTTAACCTGAGCCACACTGCGGGGTATGCGCTCATAGCGGTTTCTCCGGACCTGGAACTAGGGATCGATGTGGAATGGCAGCGACCCATGGACGATCTGGAGGCGATGGCCCGGAGTGTGATGTCGGATGAGGAGTTCGCTACCTGGTCTACTTTGTATGTTGACGACCGGGCGATGGCTTTCTACCATCTGTGGACTCGGAAAGAAGCCTATCTCAAGGCGATTGGATTGGGACTCTACCGCAACCTGCAGGATGTGACAGTGCCGGTTTCGGCGGCGAGGCTAGATCCGGGATGTGAGCTCTGTGTCGTGACAGACAAAGCAGGCAGCGACCTATGGCGGCTTAGGGATGTCCCTGTACCGGAAGACTATTCGGCTTCCGTCTGCTGGGAGGGGGCGGCAGCACCTGAGATCACCGTCCGGGATCTGCTCCGAAACGAAGCGGAGTGGCTTGCATAGTTTGGAGGTTCCCGCCGTGAAGCCAATGGCTGAAGCGGAACCCACCATTGCGATGGTCATAGCAACACGGCAATCGGTGCTCTGGAAGGAGCGGTTTCTGTGCTAAGGTGGGGGAGGAAATACCCGGAAGTAACCTTACTCGTGTAGATTCTGCCCGGCTGTAGCGGCAGACAACTTGCTCCAAAAGGTGGCAGACCGTGCATCCCCTGTTCATGATTCCAGGACTTATTTCGCTGTATTACGTCCTGCGCGGTGAGTTGGAGAAGGCATTTCTCAACGTTTTTCTGCCTTGCACCTTTCTGGTTCCTTATTATTACGGCTTTCGTCTGCCCCATTTGCCTGATCTTTCGGCGGGGGCTGGTGCATTACTACCCCTTGGCCTGGCGGTGCTCTTCCGCCCTAAGACGCCGTGGAAATTCCGGCGCATGGACCTCTGGGTAGTCCTGTTCATGATCAGCTACGCGATGAGCGAGGTGCTCCGCGAAAACGTGCCTAAGGACGGCATGGTGTTGTGGATGCAGTCGTTTGTCGAGAAGTTCCTGGCTTATGTGGTGGGCCGACAGCTGATCGAGCCAAACCTGCGGCTGACGACGATTAAGCGGATCGTCTTCCTGTTTATGATTCAGGCGCCGTTTGCGCTTTTTGAATTCCGCTTCGGGCGCAATTTCTGGATTGAACTGGCTCCCCGTCTGGGCATTTACCCGGCTTGGTTTGTGCAGTTGCGCGGCGGCACGGCGCGTATTGCAACGGCATTTGGCGACACAATTCTTGCCGGTATCATCTTCCTGATTGCTGCTTGTTTGAACTATTACCTGGTGCAGCTCTACAAGCAGAACAAGACAATTCTTGGCGAGCGTATGTCGATGCTCCAGAAGTACCGGCTGCCACTAATCCTGCTGCCTCTATTTGTCTACATGACAGCTTCGCGTATGCCCGAGGCGTGCACGGTGTTGGCGTTTCTGCTGATGCAGATTCCCCGATTCAAGAAGATGAAGACCGGCGCGATCATTATTCTGCTGGTGGTCGTGGTCTTCGGCGGCTCGGTCTACGCAGTTTTCCAGAAGTACACAAACGTCAGTGACGATCAGGTGACGGACGAGGCGCAGTCGAGCGCTATTTACCGTAAGCAACTGGTTATCGCTTATGGACCTACGTTGGAACAGGGCGGCTGGCTGGGATGGGGCCTGCTCAGTACTCCTGCGCAGCCCGGTATGACCTCGGTCGACAATCACTATATGCTGACGCAGTTGTCGCAGGGTAAGCTTGGCAAATACCTGCTGCAGATCATTGCTGTCGAGTCGATCCTGACGCTGGTGATCTTTGCGACGAAATTCCGCAATAAGGAGAGCCAGTTCCTTGTCTTCAGCATGATGGGGGCGCTCGCGGGGACGTTTGTGGCAATGACGACCGTTTATATGGGCGAACAGCTCCCACAGATACTGTTTCTCGTCCTTGGCTGGTCTCAGTCTCTGCAGGATACGAGCGTCCTGGGTGCGGGAGTGCGTACAAGGCAGGAGATTCCCGAAGGAAAATTCCGCTTCCGCAGGGTGATCGCCTGAGCCTATCCGGCTAAGGGCGCATGTGCTTTGCGGTGCTGTTTGCGACGGGATGGATGCCTTTCATAGGGTCGGTTGAGAACTTTGCCTTACCGTCGTCCCAGGTAAGCACAGTCATCGAGTAGGGTGGCAGCGAATAGGCTGACGCGTCGAAAGTTGGCAGAGCCTCTTCGGTGATGCGGACTTTGTTATCAGACTCGTTTGTGTCGTTGATCTTGGCCGCGGTTAGGCGGCTCATCTTTACATTGGAGTGCGGAACGGATGCTCCGGAGATGGCTACCGGAAGAGCCTTGTCCCTGCTGAGGTTCAGTAGCACAAGGCTAGTGCGGGAGCCGTCGGTAAAGGCGAAGGACTGGATGTAGTGTGCTCCGGCCAGCTTGATTTTGCCGTTGGGGCTTTCCGGCTGATCCCAGGTGGGGTTTGCTCCGGTCTGCGTCGTCTCAAGCATCTTGTCGAAGATGGCGTCGTTGGCGAGCTTGGTGGCAAGGAAGGTCGGACGGGAGCGGTTGGTCTGTCCGCCCATATCCACCACCGTGCCCCAGAGCTTTACCATGCGGCGGTCGCCCGGTTTGTCCGGGTTCTGGAAGCCGTTGGCGTACTCGGGCAGACAGAATACGGCCTGAGAGACGATGCCGTTGTCGCGTAGCATCAGGAGGAGATGCTGCGCCAGGGAAAGCCCCGCACCAAGGGAGGGGATGGTCGATTCGACTGCCTCGGCGGAGGCGCGGCCATCGGTAGTGCCTAGATTGACCTCGTAGACGGCGAGTTTCACGCCAAATTTCTGGGCCAGCTTTGCATTCTGGGCAACGAGACCAGTAGGCCGACTGTCCATCGCTTCGGGCTCGGCAAACATAGGTCCAAAGATCGCCTCTGTTGAGCTGGCATCGTTGAATCCGCCAAAGGTATACGGTGCAATGTCGATGGTGTCGGCATGGGGTTTGGTGTTGAGTTGCTGCTCGGTCCACCACGGCACGGCCCACCAGCCGTTCATGATCAGGTCAAATTTTGCGGGGTCATAGAGCGGTGCAGCTCGGGCGGCAGAGAACACGTCCGATACGCGGGCAGCATAGGCACCTGGCTCTGGGATGCCTTCGCCTGGAAATGAGCCCCAGTTCCAGGTTTCGTTGCCGAGTTCGAGATGGATGACGGGGAATTCCTCTGTCCATGGCTTGTCTTGCCCCAGGGCGGCACGCTTGGCTCCGTAGGGCGTACTGGCGGAGCCGGCGAAGTATTGGATGATATTGCGTGTCTCGGCTGGGGTGATGCCGATAGGCAGGGTGAACCAGGGCTCGGCATGAACGGTCTTGCAGAGCACCATGAACTCATGCAGGCCGATGGGGATGGTGTATTGCTCCTTGTTGCCTTCGCTGTAGCCGGTGCGCTGACGAGCATAGGGAGGCGCAAGCAGGTTGTCGAGGGTGCTACCGAAGCTGGTGCCGTTGTCCATGAAGCGCAGGATACCGGGGCGCAGTTCGCGCAGGCGGTTGACGACTGCATCGCGGAAGGCCGTTGGATTGTCAGGAGCTGCGGACTCGGTAAGAGAAACATCATCCAGCAGGACCGCTGCCGCATGGACGCTGAAGACGACCTGGATGGGGCCGATGAAGCTGCCGTCCTCATGGCCTTTAAAGGTAAAGCTGTAGTCCCGCCAGCCGTTGGTCAACTGCACTACGTGGGTCAGGTAAGTCATGTTGCCATAGCGGCTGGCCAGACGGGTAACCGAGGCGGTGATGGATTTTGTTCCAGAGAGGCCTCTGGCGCGGAAGGAAAGTGTGTAGGTGCCGTTCAGCTGCACAAACGAACGGCCCTCCCAGGTGTCGATATCGGATGTTATACCGGCGGACTGGGTAAGTTTGGCGGCATCGATCTTCAGCGCCTGCTTGCCAGGAGATTTGGGCGAGAGGTCTTGCATCTCGGTAGAGAGAATCGCGCCTTCCGTCACCGAAGGGCGCCAGCCGTATTCAGCGTTGCCGGTGAACTTCATGCGCAGAATATAGAAGTCGCCTACTTTGGGAGGGACAGCCAACTTGCCGAAATTGACCCAGACGCCCTGGTGGGCTTTGCTGGCGGCGGGGGTATTACCGGCGACTATGCCGGATTGGCCGCGTGCGGCTCCGGAAAAGAACTCGAATTTTGCGCCCTTGGCGAAGTCTTGCGGCCAGAGAGTCCATTCGTCGTTGTCGGCGCAGGAGTTGCCATCGACAAACTTGCACTGCAACACAGTCTGCCAGATTTCGCCTTCAAAGCCGGGGTTGCTGAAAGTAAGATCGCGCATCATCTGGCCGGAGTCGTAGTTGACCTGGCCGCTAAGGTTCATGCCAAAGCGCTTGACCCCGGTACGGATGATCTTGTTGCCGAGGACGATGTTGGTGGGGGCATCGGGGTTGACGGACTGGCAGCCAGCAGTGGAGGCAAGGAGGGGCGCCATGAAGAGAAGTGCGAAAAGGCGATCCAGCTTCGGAACGATGCGCATCAGCGCTTACTCCTTACCGCCTCCGAATAAATTTCGAGGATGCGGTCGATCTTCTGGTTCCAGTCAAAGAGTTCTTCGACACGTTGCCTGCCGGCTGCACCGAGTTGAGCACGCTCTGCCGGGGACTCGATCAGTTTCTTCATTGCCGTGACAAAGCCCGCGGTGATGCTTTCTGCATTGGACGCGGGAACGAGGATTCCGCTCGCGGGCACGATGTAATCGGCGGGGCCTCCCCAGGCTGTGGCTACGACAGGGATGCCGCAGGCCATGGCCTCGAGCACGACCGCGCCACCGCATTCGTAAATGCTGGGCAATACCAGAGCTGCTGCGCCGTGCAGTAGGCCTGCACACTGGGGCTGGGGAAGCCAGCCAAGCCACTGTACGCGATCGGCGATGCCGAGGTTTGCAGACAACGCGGTCCAGGTGGGGCGCATGGGGCCGTCGCCGATCACTTCCAGATGTGCGTCAGGAATTTGGGTGAGGGCATGTAGTACGAAGTCGAGGCGCTTCCAGTCGACCAGCCGCCCGATAAACAGGAACCGCGGGGGGACGGCGACGGCGACGGGTACTTCAGGCAACTTCCAGATGCTGAGGTCGACGCCGTTCTCTGGGATTTCGATGACCTGACCCTTGAGGCCGTCTGGCAAGGCAAGGCGCGTTCGCTCGTTCGCGACGAGTAAGGTAGCGGCGTTTCGCTTGCCGGGGATGAGGCTGTTGATGAGGCTTGCACTGGCTCGGCCAATTGCTACGGTAATTCGGGTGAAGAGCGATTCTGCGCCGCGGAAGGCGGCTGGGTAGTCCATACCGCCATTCATGGGACCGATGACCACCGGAACACTCAATCCAAAGATGAAGGATGGAGCCTTTGGGCTGACCGGAATCGGCTGATGGATCAGGTTGATGCCTTTTTCGCGGACGAGGCGCCTGACCATGCCACGCTGGATGAACTGGTTGAGCAGTACCATGACTGTGCCAAAGGTTGCTTCAGAGACGCGGCGCGGCAAGGGTTGGCTGAGCTTCCAAAGCAGCTTGTGGTACCACTCATCGGGGATGTACTGGATGCGGTCCTGATCGGCAGGGAAAAGCGCTTCGAGTTCCGGGCGGGTGCGGCCATGAATAATGAGCCAGGTCTCGATGCCGCGTTCTCGAAGTCGCGAAAAATAATGAAGGGGCAGCGATGCCTCGCCGCCAAAACGAAAGGAGGCATTCTCGGCGACGATACAGATACGCAAGGGAGGCATGATCTGGGGCTGCTCAACTGCAGTCAGAGGCTGCTGCACACTCATGGGTGCAGGACTTCGACGGCCGTATCTGCCGGTTCTGCAGAAATTTCGCTGAGGGCGGCAAATGTTGCAGTTCCAGGCGCTGGATCGATCGAGCGGCCAAGCACGCGCTCGAAAATAGGCCGCATCGATTTGCCCCAGGCGTCCCAGTTGAGCACGTTTTCAAACTCATCACGGCTAGAGACTACAAGATCCCGATAGCGAATAGGGTCGGTGATGACCTTGAGAATGGTGTTCGCGTAGGCGTCGCCGCGGGCCTCAAAGGGGTGCAGGAAGCCGTTGATGCCCTCACGGATGGAGCCGCGCAGCCCGCCTGTGTCGGCGGCGAGGGTCGGCAGGCCAAAGGCGCTTGCCTCAGAGATCACAATAGGCGTGGCATCGGCGCGCGTTGGCAGCAGCATGAAGTGCGCATCGAGGAAGAGGCGGGCAATCTGCTTGCGTTGCTCAGGGTCGTGTTTGCTCAGGAATCGGATAACGGTAAGCCGTGGGTGCGAGAAGCCCTCAGGGGCATTGCAGCCGAGAATAGTCAGATGAGCGTCGACGCCGCGTTCGAGCAGGCTGATGAGGCATTCAACCGCGATCGGCGCGCCTTTGCGCTCCCAGTTAACGCCTACCAACAGAAGTTCCAGTGTTCCATCCAGATTACGGTTCAAGGCCTCGGCGCGGGTCGGCGGCTCGTTGAGATTTGCTCCGAAACTGACCTTTTGCGTGGTCTTGCGCGAGGCTCCGTAGTGATTACATGCACTGTCCACGGCCCACTCCGACGGGTACACCGAGGCCTCTGCGCGTCGGATTGCAGCGGCTTCGATGAGTTCTCCCTCGGCCTGGCCAAAAGAGCTAATGGAGGAGTAGTCGGGATAGTACTCAACGATTTGTGCCCATGTCAGATCGGAGTAATAGACGATAGGCAGCTTGGTACGCAGCGTTGCGAGTTCGACAGAACCAACCGGTGCAAAAAGGACATCACAGGGCTCTTCATGTAGGCGACGTTCAAAGAAACGGCCGAGCCGACGCGAGAGCAGGCGGTTATGATCGGTAGCAAAAGACTGCTTTGTTAGCCATAGCCAGACCCTGTTCATGCGGGCGACATTGTCCACGATAAAGCGGGTGATGCCGGAGTTATCCGGCCCGAGGTACACGACCTCGCCCACATGGGTTTCGAGGGACTTTGCCATAAAGAAGAAGATGCCCGACCAGGAACGTATATTGCGAGCATCGAAGCGATGCACAAAACCGATGCGCGGTCTCCCCTTGGATTTGGTCGACTCGGTTGCGAGCATCACTTGCGGACCTCTCTCCAAAGAAACATCCCGGGGGCTGGGACTATTCGGTAGCGCTTAGAAATGGCGTGGCGGTGGAAACGTGGCCATCCAATACCTTACGTCTGAAAATACCATGCCCGCAGACGCAGACAAAGGCGGAATTGCCCACTTTGACGCGAAAGTTGCACTTCGCAATCCCGTCGTGGGCCGGGAATTAGGGAGCTGGAGCTTCAGTATAACGGTGATTTCCCTGATTGGGAAAAGCGAATTCCGACTCATCTTTTCGACGTGAACATTCGAGTACGGGTTTACAAATTTTTCAGGAAAAACTCGCTCATCGATTGAAAGACAACCAGTCGTGCCGGGGCATCTTCTATGGTATGTCCGCGATCTGGCAACAGCAGCAGACTGGCCGATTTGCCGGCATCAAGCAGGTGGTCCTGCATCGTTAGCACGTTCTCCACATGGACGTACTCATCGGCTGTGCCTTGCGCGACCATGAGCGGTCCTTTGAAGTACTTTGCATTTTCCAAAGACACAGACGCCAGCCACCCATCCTGATATGCGACAGGGTCATCGAGGTAACGTTCCCCAAAGACAGCGTCGTAGTAGCTCCAATCGACAATAGGCGCGCCGGCAAAGCCAGCCTTAAAGGCCACTGGGCGCAGCATCATGGCGTGCGTGACTAGAAAGCCGCCGTAGCCCCAGCCGCAAACTCCCAATCGAGACGAGTCTACATAGGGCAAGTCGGTGAGCCATATCAGTCCGTCCCGCTGGTCGATCATCTCCTGCGATGAAAGACGGAAATGAAGCGGCTCTTCGAAGTAGTGACCCCGTCCGGCTGTGCCCTGGTTGTCGAGGGCATAGACGATGTATCCCTGTTGCGCCATGTATTGCATCCACAGGCCGTTGGCGCCTCCCCATGCGTCGCGGACCAACTGCTCGCCAGGACCGCCAGCAAGGTAGACGATGACTGGATATTTCTTCTTCGGGTCAAAGGAGGGCGGTTTAAGCAGAAAGCCGTGAACCTCAGTCCCCATATGCAGTTTGAAGGTCACAAACTCAGCTCGCTGGAGATTGGCGATGGGTGCTGGAGAGAAGAGCTCTGTGCTGGTATTCGGTCCAGGAGTGGATGGGGAATCAAGTGCCGCCCAGGTCCATCTTGGGGCTGTTGTCTGGGTCGAATAGCTATCAACCCAGGAGCTGCCGTTGGGAGCAATATGCGCCTCATGTGTGCCCGGCTGCTGCGTGATCTGATGCAGCTCTTCTCCGGCATAGCCGACGCTGTAGAGATGACGTTCGAGCGGACTTTTCTCGGTCGCGGTGAAGTAAATGCGTTGATGCGCTTCGTCGACCGCATTCAGCCCTGTGACCTCCCACTCACCATGGGTGAGCTGGGCAAGCTGTTTGCCATCAGTGTCGTACAGATATAGATGGCGGTAACCGGTCCGCTCACTCGACCAGAGGAAACGCCTGCCGTCCGCAAGGAATCGCAAATCGTCTGCCAGGTTGATCCAGTACTTGTCGCTCTCAGAAAGGATGAGCCGTGCTTTGCCAGTAACCGTGTCAGCGAGGAAGAGTTCGAGCGTCTGTTGGCGGCGGTCGAGCCGCTCAATCGCGACGGTACGGCTGTCGGGGAGCCAGGTGAAGCGAGGCAGGTAGAAGCCTTTTGCCTTGTTTGCGATTTCGGGTAGGCGGAGTTCCACCGCTAGGCCACCGGCGAGAGTTTTCACCAGGATACGGACCGAGGGCAGCGCTCCGCCCGGCTTGGGATATGTGATCTGCCGCGTATCGCCGCTGCTCGAGCGGATGGAGTACTTCTCGACGGCACGATCATCGGTCTCAAGGTAAGCGATACGGCTCGAGTCAGGCGACCAGGCGTAGCCGCGGGCCATGTGCAGTTCGTTGCGATAGGGCCAATCTAGCTCTCCCTGCAGAATTCCCGCTTTGACCGGGGCGGGGGTGAGGGCATGCATGGTTCCTGCTGATACCGACACAGTCCACAAGGAGTGGTTGCGAACGAAACTGACTGTTTTGCCGTCAGGCGAAATTACGGCATCCGTAACCGGCTCGTCGCCGTGGACCAGGATGCGGGATTTATGTGTATCGATGTCGTACCAGGCGAGCGTGTCGGCACTCATCAACAGCAGGGATGCGTGGTCTGGCGACCAGGCAAAGTCGCGGAGCAGATCGGGATTGGCATTATCGTCATCGTCTATGCTGCGCGGTCGTGGCGTGTTAGTTCCGCGCAGGCTCGCAGTGACTTTTTCTGGCGTAATTAGGACTTCAGGGGGGACGGCGGGCTTCCATGTACCTGACGACTCAGAACTCGGCGGTGGGGAAAACGCCCATATCTCCTGCTGGGGTGTTTTGACCATCGACATTGGCGGAGGCGTCACGAGGTGCATCCATCCGACGCGTGCCCCATCCGGACTCCAGCGGAAAGGTTCGCTAGGGCGTACCTGGGGACCGGAATCGGGTTCAGCGCTCACCCGCGCAAGGGTTAACCCCGGGGAGTCGCCAGTTCTGGTGCCAGGCTGGGTGATTTGTCCGGTCGGATCCAGTGCATGCTGTGCCGATAAGGAGACTCCAAAGGCCACCGGGGCAAGGAAGATCAGTTTCCAACGAGGTATCGTGAGAGGCTTCATTGTCTTCCTTCTCTGGAGCACCGGGAGTGTGTGGGTGGTTGCGCTCTTTGCGGAGTGTTTCAAGAGGCTAGGGCAAGCAAATTCATGTTCAGAATAAATGGCTATCAAGCTCAGGGACAATCAACTGGGACCGCCATCCATGCGCGCACTCCGGGCTTGGAATGAAGCGTTCTGGAAACTTCGAATGCTACATTCCGATGTGAATCGGTAGCCGTATCAGCGACCCGCGGAGGATGTCTCATGTTGGGAGTCTGGAAGGCTCCTCAAATTGCAATCGATTTCAAGGTTCGCGCAGATGGTCGCGGTCCGGAACTGTGGGTCTTTCGAAGGTGAATGACAGTCAGTTTAGCATGTTGTGATTACCTAGGTACCCAGTTTTGAGACATTTTCCCACAAGAATGGGCAACCTTTTTTGAAAAAAGCAGGAGAGTAGGTTAGAGGTTGTAGATCTATAAGTTACTAATAATAAATTACTTAAACCAATCCATCTCGGATTTTCGTCGCAAAAGCATGGCTTCTTAAGAAATTTAGTTCAGTCTTTTAGTGGACAAAGGTAATCAAAATAGTAAAAACTAAGGTAATCCAATTTTCCGTTACCCGAATTTGCCTTGGTCCGGATTTCCCTCAACACAGCCGATGAGCGCGTGAGGAGAGACATAGGAAATGTGTGTCGAGAAGTTTAATAGGACTCTCGAGCCGACGAAATCTCACAGGAGTTCCCCCAATGCCTTACTTTGGCCCTCAGATTTGCACCGGTCTTGCGAAGCGTGTTTTCATCTTCGCGATCCTTCTGGCAGGCGTTTCCGCTGCCTACGGTCAAACCTCGACCAATATCCAGGTTACGAGCACCGTTCTTCAACCGTCCGTCCATAGACTGGGCGTGAATCTAGGCGACCAGACCTATTGGGACTCTGGCCAGATGCTGAAGAACCTTGTCTTCCAGAATCCTGGTTTTGAGGGGCTCAAGTTTCGCACGATTCTGAAATGCGCCCACATCAACTCCACCGATTCGTGCAAAGACGATAACCAGTACAGCCGTCAGTACACCGGTTTCTGGAATGGGGGCACATACCTGGTTCTTTCCGGTAAGTCGGCTGGCATGAAGGGGAAGGTTGTGCAGAGCACGCAGGATCTGACCGGGTGCTCTGGCTGTGGCCAGACGGTGCAATTTGACCAAAATGTAAACGCTGCCGTGGGTGACTACTTTGCTGTCACCAACTCGTTCCCCGGTACGGGTGACTCCGGCTGGTGGGATACTGCATCGGGCGGCGGCACCATCTCGACTGAATTCAACGATCTCTCGCCGAATACGCCAGGCAAGCAAGCGCTTCTACTGAGCGCTAGCGCAGCGGGGCAGGTGGCGAAGGTGACGCAATACTTTGACTCCTACAAGGCACTGAGCTTCATCCAGCTGAATGGCGCCTTTCAGGTGACCTTCCGCGCCAAGGGTGTGGGCGGCGCAAACCAGCTGGGAGTAAGTGTGCAGCGGCTGCAGGGCTCTAATGCGCCTTATCTCAGCCAGACGCTCAAGCTCACCAATGCATGGCAGGATTACACTCTGACCTTTTCGGCTAACGAAACCGGCCAGGCCGTCGGCACAGTCCAGCTCGTTTTTGACGCGACTGGCTCAAACGTAGAACTGGATGACGTCGCGATGGAGCAGACAAACTCCGATCCGACGAATAAGACAGCTTTCCGTGACGATGTTGTAAACGCTCTCAAACAGCTGAACCCCGGTACGATCCGTATGATGGCTGCCGGCGCTGCTCTGGGCTCGGACATCCCGAACCAGCTGGCCACCCCATTTGCGCGCTACCGTGAATCTTTCAGCTCAACGAAGACCAGCATCCCCGCGGTCTCTTATGGCATTCACGAGTTCATGCAGCTTTGCGCGGCGGTTGGTGCCGATCCCTGGATCACAATTCCAACATCCACCACTCCCGCCGAGATGACCGACCTGATGCAGTACATCATGGGCGATGGATCGGACAGCTTCAGCGCCTCACGTATTGCTCGCGGACAGACGGCTCCGTGGACCTCAGTCTTCAACAAGATTCATCTCGAACTCGGCAATGAAACATGGAACGGCGATTTCAAAGGCGAATCGATGGCCTATCCTGGCTATCCGCAGTGGGCAAACTCAGTATTCGGCGCAGCTCGTGCCTATCCAGGATATCCGGCGAGCAAGTTTGATCTAGTTATCGATGGCTGGGCCGCAGTTCCGGGCTACAACTACGGAATCCTCAGTACGGCCACCCAGCAGGACTCGATCGACATAGCGCCCTACCTACTTTACGGTGCAAACAATGAGTCGCAATCTCTGATGTTTGGGGCGCTTTTTGCCGAGCCAGAAGAGTTCAGCTCCGCCGGTGGTGAGGTTTATAAGACCATGCAGTTTGCCCAGACCGCTCCTGTGCCGAGCAAGGTGAGTGTGTACGAGGTAAACCTGGGCACAATGGTGGGTAACATCACCCAGGCACAACTCGATACGCTGACTCCTTCGGTCGGCGCAGGTATTGCGCATACCGTACACATGCTGGAGATGATGCGGTTGGGCGTGCAGTACCAGAACACCTTTGCACTGCAGCAGTATCAGTACCTGCGTAGCGATCAG
>Ga0105248_10002029_pt1 | contig 22464 bp, 7 predicted proteins | sample KBSS34metaG_FD_81524 | JGI IMG/M metagenome (GOLD analysis project Ga0105248, IMG submission 81524) | Switchgrass rhizosphere microbial communities from Kellogg Biological Station, Michigan, USA - KBS S3-4 metaG | ecosystem: Host-associated > Plants > Roots > Rhizosphere > Soil | place...
GCAGCGCATACTGATCGTAAGCGGTGGTAAAGACGATACACGGCATTTGCGCGCGCGGACCTGAAGAAAGCTCCGCAACGATATCGAAGCCGTCCATGCCTGGCATCTGAATATCGAGGAATAGAAGTTGCGGGCGAGTTGCCCGCACGCGTTCAATCGTCTCGTTTGCCGTGGCGCATTCCGCCACAATTTCGACGCCGCTTTCTGTCAGCAGCAACTGCCGCAGCTTCTGGCGAGCGAGCGCCTCATCATCCGCCAAGACCGCATGAATCATCGCACACCGTATCCTGTAAGTAGTTTTGGCAAACCATCGGCGACGCCGATCTCGAGTTCAAAAGGCAGCGTAATCGCGACAAGAACATCGCCATTCGGGAAGCCCTGCATTTCAAGTTGCTGGCGATCGCCATAGTGAAGGCGCAGCCGGTCCTGAATGTTGGAAATGCCTACGCCGCGGCCGGAAAGTGTCTCATGTTTACGAGAGAGGCCGCGACCGCTGTTCAGGACACTCAGTTTGATCTCTGAGTCTTGCCTTCGTGCGTCCACAGAGAGCCGTCCGCCTTCGTCGAGCTTGCACAGCCCGTGCGTGTAGGCATTCTCAATAATTGGTTGAAGAAGCATTGCAGGCACAAGCGCGTCGTGGAGCTCCGGCTCGACATAGATATGTTGATGGATGCGTCCCGCAAAGCGGCTATCCTGCATAGCCAGATACATCTCGATGAACTCGATCTCGTCTCGAAGCGGAATCAATTGCACCTCGCCGCGTTCCAGAGTGATACGCAGCAGGCAGCTGAGTTGTTCCAGCATGTTGTCGGCCGCTGAAACATCGGTCTGCATCAGGCTTGAGATGCTGTTCATGGTGTTGAAGAGGAAATGAGGATTGAGCTGCATGCGCAGCGCCCGCATCTGCGAGTTGACTAGTTCGGATTGCAGCCGTGCCGCCGCAGACTCCTTTTCGCGAAATTTCTGGTAATATCCGATGCCCCGGAAAAGGCCAAAGGCGCACCAGAAGATGACCATGTTATTGACCATCTCCGCATCCAGATGAAAGAGGAAGCGTCGCCAGTAGCTCATGTGTGGGCGGTTAAGCGGCAGGTTTGGAAACAATGCGACCCAGATCAATTCTTCTAAAACGCTGGAGAAGATGGCCAGCGGAATGCCGCGCGTAAGAACATACGTGAAGTTGGCCTGCTGAATGCGGGGTCCGAGCCGCCACCAGATCCCCCAGCAGATGATGCCCCACAGCAGATATTGAATTCCCCACGCATCAGCAAGTAGCGAGAAGCTGACACGCGTACTGAAACTGCGCATGAATAGCCAATCCTGAAGCGCAAAGAGCACGCCAAGGAGCGTAGATGCACCGATGAAGAGAATGGGGTGCATGAATATCGGCTGTTGTTTCCATACGCTTTTCAAATACATCTTGAGCTTGCCGGCCTATCCTTTCCCGTTCGCAGATTTACATCGAGACGATTGTTGAGATTTTACTCGCGCTTTGGCCTTAGTGACACTTTCATGCTGTCCGCATCGCCTAACGATGCGGACAGCATGCAAGTGCGAGGCGCCTAGAACTGGAACTTTGCCCAGAGCAGCAGGTGCCTGAACGTAGGCTCGATTGCATTCTGCTTATTCATGTAGCTGGGCTCTCCAATATGGGCCAGGTTGATATCCAGAGGACCAACATTGTTGTGGTTGGTGAAGTTCTGCGCTTCTACGCGGAAGACAAACATGCCGCGGTCGAAATGCAGAAGGCTTGCTGGCACAGTCTTTTCGGCGGCGATATTCCAATACTGCGTGCCGGGGTTTTCATAGCTGTTGCGGCCAACCTCCTGACGGAGGAATCCGCTCCCATTCGGTACAAGCCAATGCTCATCTGCAGCCGTGACCGGGTTTCCGGTGACTGCGTCGTAGTACTGTCCCCGAGTAAATCCATCCCCGAAATAGATACCGTCAAAGCCGGCTGTATCCAGGGGTTTATGCGGGTTCCCGATCAAAGGGCGGTCATTGGCGACGTTACCATCGCCATTGATGTCATAGCCCAGGATATTAAAAGTCGACGGAGGACCTGATTGCAGTTGTGTTGTGCCCGAGATTGTGAAATGGCGTGTCAACGCGCTCAGGAGCGCATCAGCTGCAGCGTGCTCGGAGTGCAGACCCGCAGGAGACCACACATAGGTGAAGGAGACGTAATGACGATGATCCCAGACCGAAGGCCCCCAATCCTGACCGAGACCATCTCCGGCAAGGTTGGCCGAGTACGATGTAGGCGACGCGAATGTGCTGAATACATCCGATGCATTGGCGAGTGCCTTGCCGTAGGTGTAGGCAACACGAAAGAAGAGGCCCTTGCCAAATTGGTGAGAGACTTCCGTTTGCAGGCTGTTGTATTCGGAATCGGCCCGGTTGGCGCGGACATTGATTACCCCACGATCGGGATTGAGGCGCTCACCATTCGAGAAATAGTTAAGCTGGCGATTGGCGTAAAGCTTGGTCCCGTGATTGCCCACATAGTTGACTGTCAATTTCAACTGAGCAGGAAGCTGACGCTCCACTCCAAAGTTCCACTGCCAGGTCAATGGATTGACGAAATTGCTGGCAACGCTGAGCACAGTAGACTGTGGACCCAATGAGGATGGAATCGTTGCAATCAGCGACGTGGCATTGGCAAGTCCACGTCCGATGGGCGAGGTCAGCGTTCCCGTTGGAGCATTGGGGGCCGACTGTGCGCTGTTCGTAGCGATATTGGTGAAGTCTGTATCATAGAACCCACCGATGCCGCCGTGAATAACCGTTTTGCCATCATGCAGGAGTCCGGAATGCGGGTTCCATGCAAAGCCAAATCGCGGACCGAAGTTGTTGCGGTCGCTCCTGACTTTGACCACGGTATCGACTGGAGCGTAAGGATTGTTGAGATCGATCGCAGGATAGTGCAGCGAGTTCTCAGGATTGGTCAAATAGTCGTAGCGCAGGCCAACGTTGAAGGTCAGCTCCGAAGTTGCCTTGAAATCGTCCTGCACGAAGAAGGCGCTCTTCCACGAATGGGGATCGATACGGGTAGGTCCGAAAGTGATCCCAGCCGACCCTGACTGCCCAAGGTAATTATCAAGAAAATTGTCTATTGCCGAGGCCGCACCACCTGCCGCGAAATTCAATCCTCCATAAGTATTCTGAGCGACGATATCAATATCGATTTGGCGGCCTACATCCGCGCCCATGCGCAGGTTGTGACGACCGAAGGCCCAGGTGACAGTGTCCTGAAACTGGTAGAGGTCCTCAAAAGTTCCCTGCGGCATGTTCTGGGAGACGCCTAGCGGGCTGCCGCTTCCGCCAAACCCCTGACCATTAAAGGTAATATTGAAAGCCTTGGCGAGCGGGTTTGCCAGTGTTTCCGGTGTTGGTTGGAAGAGGAAGCTGACGCGTGTCTCCGAGGCACGTAACTCATTCAATACATGCGGTGAGAAAACGTGCGTCCATGAGCCCTGCGCAACCTCTGCCGGACCACCCACCTCAGCATCAAAACCGGGCAAGCCGGAAGTATTGAGAGGCAGATAAGGATTGAAGTTGGACCGGTCATGCAGATAGCGTACGGCAAAGGTATCCTTCTGTGAGGGAATGAAGTCGACGCGATAGAGCCATTGCGTCTCAGGGGACTGCTGCGCGAGCGCCGGACGCAAAAATCTGGCTGTCTGAATATAGCAAGGTGCCTGGCACCCCGAGCGAGGAGTGACTTGAACACGATCGGTGAAACGATGATTTGGGTCTGGGTTATTAAGATCCAGATCGATATATTTCGTTAGGTATTCACCGCCGGAAAGATACTTCTGCAAGAGCTCGGCCTGCGGTCCGCCAATGGCTGTGAGTTGTGCATATCCCGCAGAGTCGGGAAGTTCCACAGCGCCGGGTTGCGTCTGACCGTAGAAGCGAGTCAACTGCAAGGCTCCAAAGCCGAAGAGCTTGTTTTTCCAGATGGGTCCGCCAGCCGTGAAGCCGTACTGGTGTTGGTCATATCTCGCCTTGACGACATCAGGCTTGCCTTGCCGCGTAACACCGTCCAGCGAGTCCAGACCGGAGCCGGTGTACAGCTCCCACACATCGCCGTGAAAGGTGTTGGTGCCGGCCTTGGTGATCAGATTGACGACCGCGCCGCCCGAGCGCCCATATTCTGCTGCCGACGAGTTAGTCAGTGCGGTAATGCTCTGGTAGGCATCGGGGATGTTGATATTAAAAGCCTGGCCACCAATGCCGATGTCATTGATGTCCTGGCCATCCATCATGAAGTTATTGCTGCGGGGGCGGGCGCCGTTGACTTCGATCTGGGTAAAATTACCGCCAATACCGCCGAGCCCGAGGTTTTGGTCGACGATCTGTACGCCAGGTACTGTCTGAAGCAACTCAATCGGATTTAGCGTAAAGATTGGGACCTTTGACAACTCAAGAGTGCCGACAGTACTGGAAAGATGGCCGTTCTCGGTGTTGATCGTGTTGGTATCCGCATCTACTGTGACGGACTCAGACGCACCGCCGACAGCCAGAGTTGGATCGAGCGTAGTCACAATCGAAGGCAAAACGTTCAGCCCACGTATATTTGCTGTCTCAAATCCGTTGGCCTGTACCTTGATGGTGTAGTGTCCTGGGTTAACCGCATCGATACGGAAAGCTCCATGCGCATCTGTCGTCATGGTGCGAGTTTCGCCGGTTTCTTCTGAGGTGACGGTGACTGTGGCGCCCGGAATGGTGGCGGTCGACTGGTCTCGCGCACTGCCGGCAATGGTGCCTTTACTAGTTTGGGCAATCAGTGTTGCAGCAAGAGCGAATACAGCCAGCGCGAGAAAAGCCAGTTGGCGGAACGGGTACAGACGCATTGCTTCTCCTTAGGTAATGCAATGGGGGATCGCCCACTTACATGCGGGCCTTTTCAGCTTCAGTAGCCGAAGAACGTGTCAGCGGCAACAAGATATACGTGCACTTGATGTACCGCAGCAGGCAGAAGGGCCACGAGTGTGACGAATGTGCTGAATTATGTGACGAATGATGAATACTCTGGGACCAATCAACAGCTCAGATCTAAGTTATTTTGGTGCGCAAGCTATTGAATTGTATAGAACCATGCATTCTGTCATCGATTTGGGTAGATGGAATGTTGCGAATCATATCGGGACAAATCGGCATATTTCAGGGATGAAATTGCATTACTCAGGGACGAACAGCCGGAAGGTCGCCTGCACAGGCTCCTATAGGCCGGACCGGCCTATAGGAAATGGAATTTTGTCGCCCCTGGAAGGGTCGCTCCTCAATGCCTCGGAACGATGGGAACAATGAGCGCCGATGGATGCGTTGCGTCGTGATACACCGTATTGGTTGCTGACGCATACCGCTGTGCGTGAGAGGCTTCTTCGCCGGTGTTGAGGTTGCGGTCAAAGCGGGGGAAGTTGCTGCTGGATATCTCGAGGCGTAATGCGTGTCCTTTGTGGAAAACGTTGCTCGTGGACCAGAGATCTATGTTGAATTTGTAGATCTGCCCGGGGTTGAGCAGCGATGGGGCCTCTCGTGAGTCTCGGTAGCGCGCGCGAACGATGCCTTCGGTGAGGTTGATGGCTTTGCCGTCGGGCGCGACATCGACGAGCTTAGCCGTGAAATCCGTATCGACAGCCGAGGAGTCAGCGTAAAGTTCGAGAGCGATTTGGCCGGTCACTTCCGTGTCCTGCGCATAGGCTTGCGTCGAATAGACCAAAACATCGTCTCGCGCCTCAACCGCTCGCTGATCGCGTGGCCCTGCCGGCAGGTGACCCGAATCGCAGCAAAGGGGGCCTCCGGTGGTCGCAACAGGATTGGAGGGGTCATAAACGTAACGATCGATCTTTTCCGTTGCCGGCGAGGTCGTCGACAGGCTCCCGGTGCCCCGCAGCGAATTTGCATTGCCGGCGGAATGCAGGAAGTATCGGGTGCTCTGGGCGCGAGCCAGCGGCCAGTCGTCTTCTTCGCGCCACTGGTTCTCTCCCATGACGAAAATCTTGACGGGTTTGCCTGAGAACTGGTTTTGCGCGCCCTTGAAGAGATATTCGTACCACGCCAGGGTGGTGTCGTCTTCAGAGTAGGCGGCTGCCGTGCCATAGTCCATGTCGCCGATCTTCTGGCCTCCACCAGCGTGCCCGCCGATGATCACCAGCAGATGCTGACCCTTGCGCGCGGCTTCGCTGCCGCCATGCTCCTTGATGCCCGTGTAATTCAGCAGCGAACCACCCTGGAAGATGTCGTACCACGCGGCGGTGTGAAGCGCTGGAACCGTGATATCGCCGTAGTGCTCGTCTATGGCCAGGGCCTTCCAGTAAGCGTCGTAGTTTGGATGGGCGATCCAGTCAAGATAGTAGGGGGCCAGCGCGGATGTGGTGGAGGGTACGCTCCCGGATTCGGAGAAGTTATAGAGCGGGAAGTCAGTAAGAGGGAGTTTCCGGGCTCCCTGCATGGCGTCTGTGTGGCGGGCTACGGAACGGCTCAGGGTGTCCTGAGCCAGGCCCGCCGTCCACGACTGGTCAAACCACTGCTCCAGCGCGCCGCCCTGGTAGGTCCAGTTCTCGTGGTAGTTGCTGGCGGTGACCACAGGGCAGATGCCTGCCAGATGAGGCGGATGGGCGATGGCTGTCAACATCTGGGTCGCACCTACATAGGAGCCGCCAAACATGCCCACTTTGCCGTTGGAGTAAGGCAGAGCCGCGGCCCACTCCACCGTATCGTAGCCGTCATTGGACTCGTACTTAAAGGTATAGAACTCACCCTCGGAGGTATAGCGGCCACGCACATCCTGAATGATGACGACGAATCCGCGGGCTGCTCCTTCGCGCCCGACGCGGGAGCCTCCACCGCCCTTGTTATAGGGAGTGCGCTGCAGCAGGACAGGGAATTTGCCATCTGCTGCTGGCCGGTAGATATCGGCGCGCAACACGGTGCCATCGCGCATGGTGGCGGTGACACCCGGCTCAAAGACCACCTGGTATGCGTCTGCCGCAAAAAGCGGCGGCACTGAGACGATGCAGCACACAGCGGCTGCCAGCAAAAACATTTTCCTCGAACGCATGCGCAGGTTCCCGATCCTCGACTGGGCTGTTCGTCGTTGCGTGCATTGTCTCGAACCGAAGCCGGGACTGTCCAGTATCGCCTTCCCGGCTATTTCGGGAGTTTAAAACCTCCCAGAAAAAAAGGTGAGGGAGTATTCCTCCTCATTGCGCGGCTTAAGTATCGGGCAGAAAGCATCACGGTTGCTTCAGGTATGGGGAATCCTCGACCGGATCGAGCCGGGAGAACCCTGTCCAGAGCCGATGCAGCCGAGGCGACTGGCGCAAAAGGAGTTTTGTATGAGAGCACGCAGCGGAGCAATTCAATGGATTCTGGGTCTGAGCCTGTGCAGTCCGATCGGTTTCACCCTGGACGCCTCAGCACAGCAGGGCGAGGCAGTTCGCCTGCCGCAAGCCTCTTCATGCGCTAGCTCCGTGGGCGCGGTCACTGTGCACGCTCCTCGTGCAGGATCTGCCTCGCTGAGTCTTTGCGAAGGCCGCGCGCTTGGCGGGAACCTCGCGCAACTCAGCCAAAGACGAGCGCTGACGCTGGCATCCGGCGATTTTGACGAAGATGGTACGCCCGACCTGGTTAGCGGCTTCGCTACAGGTAAAGGTGGCCAGATCACCGTGCATCGCGGCAACGTTGCCGCTCTCTGGCCCTACGGCGCGGCTCTGCGTAACGGACCCCCCTCCCCATTCTTCTCAAATCCGCGCATCTTCACTTTGCCCGAGGCGCCAGACTTTGTCTTGACCGGCGATTTTGACGCCGACGGCCACTGGGACATCCTCACAGCTCGGCGCGGCAGTAGCTATCTGATCTTCCTTCGCGGTGACGGGCACGGAGGCTTCCAGGCGGCTAAAGCTATCTCCATTCCTGGAGCCGTAACTGCCTTGATCTCCGGCGAAATCAATCGCGCTGACGGCCTCCCTGATATCGTCGTCGGCGTTACCACCCCCGGTGGATCGCGCGCCCTTGTTTACGAATCCCCGCTCGGAGCGATACGCAGCCAGCCCGAGGTCTTCAATCTTCCGCAGCCTGCAACCGCTCTTGCTCTTGGCCGTTTCGATGGGGAAGCCATGAACGACCTGGCCGTCGCTGTCGGGAGCGATCTGGTCGTGATTCACGCCCGCGATCGCATGCTGACCCACGATGAAGAACAACATAAGGCCGTCTCCGCGGCGCGCGTTACGGTACAGCAGCTCTCTTATAAGGTCACAGCTCTGGCTGCCGGAGACTTTACCGGCGCAGGGCCAGCCATCGCCGCCCTCGAAGAGTCCGGCACCGTACACATTCTCGAGCACACCGTCGCCGAAGACAGTCTCTTTGCGCGCATGGCCAGCCCCGATTTCAAGCCAACCATGCAATTAGCTCCCGGCGGCAAAGACAAGAAACCGCTCAGCCTCTCCGGAAGGCCGATGGCACGTCAGGCTGCCCGCATGGCGGCCGTCCGCGAACTGCTCCGCGCCAACTCCGACAGTTCGGAATGGACCGAACGCAGCACGGTTTCCCTGCCCAGTGGCTTTGCGCAATCCGTCTCACGCCTGGTCGCCGCACGCGTCTCAGGATCCCCGGAAGAAGACGTTATCGCCGTCGATAGCGGCAACCGCCAGGTACATGTACTCTCGACAGCATCCAAGGGCCGCAAATCGCTCAGTGCAGAGGCCATTCGCGGCAACGGCTCTTCGACGCTCGCTCCCATGAAGCTGATGGCTTCGCTGGAGGCGGAAAGCGCTCCGGTAGCGGTATTGCCCATGCGGCTAAGCAAGCATGGTCTCAATGGCCTGGTGATGTTGCATGAAGGGGAGTCTGCACCCACGGTCATGCCGCAGGATGTGCCGCCGGCAAATATCTTTACCGTCACCAATACATCGGACGGTGTAATCGTGGACGGCATCAACAAGACGGGCCCTGCGGGATCGCTGCGTAAGGCGATCTTTGACGCGAACCATGCAACAGGCACCTCCACAATTGTCTTCAACATTCCTACGACCGATCCCGGCTACAACGCTACGACAGGAACGTTCCGCATCCAGCCGCTCTCTGAGAGCGTGCCCAACGCCTTCGATAATTTTGCCCTGCCGCCGATCAATGCAACGATACTCATCGATGGCTACACCCAGCCGGGCGCGAGTCCCAATACGCTGGCTAACGGCGACAATGCGAAGATCCTCATCCAGATCGACGGCAGCAAGGCTACAACCCCAGGCGGAGCGGGCCTGGTGCCCTTCGACGATGTGGGCTCTGTATTCCGGGGACTCGATTTCACCGGCTGGACGAATGCTGCAATCTCCAATAACACCGCATCCGGGGCTGAAGGAATCGAAGCGAACGGCGTCGCCGACTTCATTGAAGGCAATTTCTTTGGGACCGACCCAACCGGCAAAGTTGCAGCTCCCAATCGAATCGGCGTCTTTGCCGACAACGGACCCGGCTTCGGCAATACATCCGGCGGCAACATCATCGGCGGCACCACGCCCCAGGCAAGAAACATCCTCTCCGGCAACAACAACAGCGGAATTCTCTTTCTTTCGACGGCGATAGAAGCGCAGCTTCAGGGAAACTTCGTTGGACTCGATATCACTGGCGCGGCGACCGTCTCCAACACATTGGATGGCGTCGGCCTGAACGGTCCTACCGTGACTATCGGCGGAACACTGCCAGGAACAGCCAATGTGATTGCCGGCAATGGCACGAACGTCGATATCAACGACCTGACCGAGGGTGGTGCCGCGAGCAACTCCAGGGTCCAGGGCAATCTCATCGGCACCGATGCAACCGGAGCGCACGCGATAGCCCATCAGGGGTATGGCGTTTCTATCTTGCATAACCCGAAAAACATGACCATCGGCGGCACCACGTCGTCGGGTCGAAACGTCATTTCCGGCAATCTCGCCGGCGTCTATATTTTCGATAACTCGTTTTATAACATCGTCCAGGGAAACTTCATCGGCACCGATATCACTGGCGCCAAGGCTGTGCCCAATGTCACACAAGGGTTCATTACCGGAGCGACAGCCTCGACTGCAATTCCGGCGGGATACACCACCATTGGAGGCTCGGTAGCCGGAGCGGGCAATGTCATCTCCGGCAACACCCAGGACGGCATTGAGATCACCGGCACCAGCCAGAGCACCGGATATCCCTATCCTGAAATCGGCAACACGATCCTGGGCAATCTCATCGGCACGGACGTCACCGGCGCTAAGACTATCGCCAACGGCGGTAACGGAGTTTTCCTCAGCACCAATGCAACGAACAACATCATCGGCGGCAGCAACCCCGGTTCAGGCAACCTGATCGCCAACAATAAGGGCAACGGCGTGCTGATCGACCCAGCCTCGACGACTGCCGGGATTGGAGTTGGCAACAATACTATAGCCAATGCCATTCTCTCCAATGGTGGCGCGGGCGTGCGCGTCAAGTCCGGCAGCAGCAATCGCATCAGCCAGAACTCGATCTTCGCCAATAAGGCTCTGGGCATCGACATCGATACAGCCGGGCCTAACCTCAATTCCCATTGCAACGCCACCAACAACGGCGCCAACGGCCTGCAGAACGCGCCTGTGCTTACTTCGGGCGCGGGCAGCCTGTTTATCACCGCCACGGCGACCGACCCAAGCGGCAATACCTCTGAGTTCTCGAATGCGGTCAAGTCTTCCACGAACGGCAGCGTGATCAGCCTGCTCGGCAACTTCGACAGCAAACCCAGCACCGCTTACACCATCGAATTTTTCTCGAGCACCGCGGACGATGCCTCCGGCTTTGGCCAGGGCCAGACTTATCTGGGCTCTACCTCCGTCTCCACCGACGCCGATTGCACCATCGCCATCAACGATCCCGTGGATACGATCAAAGCCGACGTCAGCGTGACTCTGAGTAGCCCAGTCACGAGCTTCCAGGTCGGCCCAGATTTTGGCAGCTATACATTGGTCGGCCACGTAGCCAATCTCGGCCCCGCGACGGCGCATAACGTCGTCTTCACCGATACTCTGCCCGCCGGGCTCGAGATCAGCAGCGCCTACTGCAACGTAGGTCCATGTCAGACGCCGGCAACGACCACGCTGGGCAACTGCACTGTGGTGGGCAACAAGATCACCTGCAACCTGGGCACACTCCCGCCCGGTGCGACTTCACAGGTCACAATCCCGGTACAGGCCACAACATCAGGCAGCCTGGTTGATAGTGCCACCGTCGCAGCAACCGAATCTGATCCGGTTCTGGCAAACAATTCCGCGACACTGACTCCAAACTCCACATACCCATTCCCGTTTATCGATCACGTCGACCCAACATCGGCGGTCACAATCACTTCCGGGTCTCTTCCACTCACCGTATACGGAAACGGCTTCCTTCCAACGACCGCCATCACCTTCAACGGAACGGCTGTCGCGACGACAGGCTATCTGGATAACCAGGTTTGCGGCGGCCCGTTCTCACCCGGTTTCTGCTCAGCAATTCAAGTCTCTGTACCGGCGTCTCTGCTGGGCACGGCGGGCACATACACAGTCACCGCAACCAACCCCGATCCAGGTCCCGGTGGCGGCTCCAACTTCCCGTCCTCGGCGAGTTTTACGCTGGTCGCTTCGTGCACGTATAACCCGCAGTTCTTCGGCTTCAATCCAGTGGATGCCGAGGGCGACACTCTAATCCCGGAATCGATTGAAGTATCTACCAACGCACCCACCTGCCCGTGGACCGCCACCTCGAATGCTTCCTGGCTGGTGATCCTGGACAATGCCAAGGGTACCGGCAATGGGTCTCTCGATGTAGCAGTGGCGCCCAACCCGGGTGCCGCCCGTTCCGGCACAGTAACGGTTGCCGGCAAGACCGTCGAGATCGACCAGTCGGCCGGGGACTCGAGTACCTGCACCTATGGCTTCAGCCCCACCTCGGCACACATTCCAGCGGGCGGCATTTCCAGCTCTTTCGCGGTGACGACGGCTTCCGGATGCTCCTACTTCGTGGAGCCTTATCCGCAGGACTCCAGCTACGTGACCGGCGTGCAGTTCATCGCGATTCCGCAAAGCTCGGGACTGCTGGTCGGCAATGGCAATCCGAGCTACACGGTAGCGCCTAATCACGGTGCTCCCCGCACCGGAGCCATCATGGTTGGCGGCGATGTCTTTACCATCACACAGGATGCACCGGCCTGCTACTACACGCTCAGTTCAACCGGAGTCACCGAGCAGGCTTCCGGCGGAACCGGAACGATCAAGGTCACACCGTCGTCCTCCAGTTGCGCATGGACTGCGAAATCGAGCGATACAAAGCATCTCGTAGTTTCCTCTGGCGCTTCCGGAACTGGCAATGGAACTGTAAAGTACACCGCCCTTGCAAACACCGACGGTCCGCAGACGCCGACGCTGACCATAGGCGACGCGACCGGCTACTCCATCTTCACGGTCACACAAGCCTCGGCTTACACCTGCACCTTTACCATCAGCCCAGCAACGAGAGCGGTTACCTCCAATGGGATTTCAAACTTCTTCGTCATCAACGCTTCGTACTCGTTCTGCAAATGGACGGCCAACTCCAGCGATCCCACCACTCTGGCAATCAACGGGAGCGGCCAAGGAACCGGCACAGGTGCCATCTACTACACGGTCGGAAAGAACTCAAGTACACAGGCACGTGTGCTGACGATCGTCGCAGGCTGCGAAACATTTACCGTCAATCAAGATGGTGTCGCAGCTACTAACCCGGTCCCGGTGATCACCACCCTACAGCCGGCCAGCGCCACGGCAGGCTCAGGAGCATTCACGCTTACGGTGAACGGCTCCGGCTTCATCAACGGCTCCACTGTGAGCTTCAACGGCGTAGCGAGAGTAACGACCTTCGTTAGCGCGAATAAGCTCACTGCAGCGATCCTCGCAAGCGATGTAGCCACTGCAGGCACGCCTTCGGTGACCGTAACCAATCCGGCGCTAGGCGGCGGCACTTCGAATGCCGTTGTCTTTACAGTGACAGGCGCGAATAACCCCGCTCCGGCCATTACCTCTCTGCAACCGACAACGGCTCAGGCAGGCTCAGCAGCCTTTACCTTGACTGTCAATGGAACTGGCTTCATCAGCAGCTCCGTGGTCAACTTCAACGGCATAGCGCGAACTACAACCTTTGTCAGCGTAACCAAGCTCACCGCAGCCATTCTCGCGAGCGACATGACCACTGTTGGCACGCCAGGTGTAACGGTCACCAATCCTGCGCCGGGAGGAGGCACATCAAGCGCAGTCACCTTTACCATCACAGCTGCGAATAATCCCGCCCCTGCGATTACATCGCTGCAGCCGGCCACGGTTCAGGCAGGTTCGGCAGCCTTCACACTCACAGTCAATGGCACAGGTTTTGTCAGCACATCCGTTGTCAACTTCAGGGGTACAGCACGTGCCACAACCTTTGTGAGCGCCACGCAGATCACCGCCGCAATTCTTGCAAGCGATATTGCGACGGCTGGAACGGCACAGGTTACGGTCACCAATCCTGCGCCGGGTGGTGGCACTTCGGGTGCAGTGAACTTCACCATCTCAGCGGCCAACAATCCTGCTCCAGCGATTACGATTCTGCAGCCCAATGGAGTCAGGGCGGGCTCGGCTGCCTTCACACTGACCATCAACGGCACCGGCTTCATCAGCACTTCCACCGCAAAGTTCAACGGCACGGTAAAGACGACAACCTTTGTGAGCGCCACGAAACTGACGATCCCAATCCTCGCCAGCGATGTGGCAACCGCCGGATCTCCGACCGTCGCAGTCACCAATCCTGCACCAGGAGGCGGCACTTCGAACAACGTAACATTCAGCGTCTCGGTCGCGGATAACCCAGCACCCACAATCACCACGCTGCAACCAGCGACAGCGACCGCCGGTACTGCGGCCTTCACATTGACCGTGAACGGCACAAACTTCATCAGCAGCTCTGTCGTCAACTTTAACGGCATAGCGCGCGCAACCACCTATGTAAGCGCAACGCAGGTCACAGCGGCAATCCTAGCCACCGATATTGCTAATGCAAGCACAGTACCTGTTACGGTGACCAACCCAGCACCCGGCGGCGGTACATCGAGTGCCGTCAACTTCACCATCACCGCGGCCAACAATCCGGCGCCTGTCATCGCATCGCTGCAACCGGCAAGCGTGACAGCAGGTTCGGCATCCTTCAGCCTCACTATCAACGGAACTGGTTTTGTCAGCACATCGATGGCTAAGCTGAATGGTTCCGCTCGCGCCACGACCTTCGTAAGTGCAACGCAAGTTACTGCGGCAATTCTTGCAACCGATATCCTCAATGCAGGTACAGCATCGATCACCGTCACCAGCCCAACCCCAGGCGGCGGCACTTCGACTGCTGTGAACCTTACGATCACCGGCACACCGCAGGCTTCGCTCAACCCGACGGCTCTCACCTTTGCCAATACAAATGTGGGCACAGCCATGACCTCGCAGGACATCACCCTCTCCAACTCCGGCACCGGACCGCTAACGATCTCGAGCATCGCAGTTGGGGGAACCAATGCGGGAGACTTTACGGCAACCAACACTTGCGGCAACTCGCTTGCAAAGAACACATCCTGTGCTATCTCGGTGACCTTTAAGCCAACAGCGGCGGGCAACCGAAGCGCAACCATTGCAGTCACCGACAATGCCGCAGGGTCGCCGCATATCGCCACGCTCGCCGGCGTCGGTGCCGCTCTGCCCGCGCCGGTTGTTTCGCTCACTCCTGCCTCGCTCACATTCTCTGCCGTCGCAGGTACAACCACCGCAGCGCAGACCGCTACGCTCACCAACACAGGCAATGCGGCGCTCTCGATCAGCTCAATCAAGCTCACGGGAACCAACTCGAGCGCCTTTGCGGAGACCAACACCTGCGGCAGTTCACTTGATGTTGGAGCGAACTGCACCATCTCGATCACCTTCACCGCGCCTTCTGCGGGTAGCTTCACGGCAAGCCTCTCAGTGGCCGACAATGCAGCCGGAACGCCACACGCTGTCAACCTTAACGGCACCGGCACGCCACCACCGAGCTTCACTTTGTCCACTCCTACAGGAACGCAAACAATCGTTGCCGGAGGCGCGGCCACCTACTCCATCGCGGTGACCGCAAAGAACGGCACATTCAACAACGCTGTCACATTCGCCGCCAGTGGATTGCCAACCGGGGCAACCGCAACCTTTGCGCCGCCCTCGGTCACACCCGGCAGTACCTCGGCCAACACGCAACTCACCATTCAGACAGCGGCCGCAACCTCTGCAAGAGCCGGGTTCGGTTCCCTGTTCACCCTGGCTCCCGCTGCGCTTCCGTTGCTTGGTCTGTTCTTCCTGACCAGAAGACAACGCAGGCGCTGGGTGACACTTGCCCTGTTCGCGATCGCCCCTCTCGGTGCCATGGCGACGCTCTCCGGATGTGGTGGCGGATTCGCGCTACCAGGCAGCGGCGCAAAGAACTATACCGTCACCATCACCGGAACCAGTGGTCAGGATCAGCAGACCACAACCGTGCAACTTACCGTGAAGTAGAGGAGACCCCATGCGGATTGGAAACGGAAATCGATGCTTCCTGCTATTGGTCATGGCGGCTCTCTCAACTGCCTGGTCCACCGTGAACGCTCAATCAGTACCAACTGTAGAGGGGCCGCATCATGCGGACCTCTCACTAAGCTACGACTACCTGCGCAGCAACGCACCACCAGACGGCTGCGGCTGCTTCAGCCTGAATGGAGGCAACGCCGCGCTTGCGCTGCACCTCAGACGAAGCTCCTTCGCCGTAGTAGCAGATCTTGGCGTAGCTCACTCCGGTTCAGCAGCAAGCATCGATACCACTCGATACAGTCTGACGCTAAGTACCTTCACCGCAGGCCTTCGCTATCAGCCCCGCTTCCGTGGCGGCTCGCTGCAGCCTTTCGTAGAGGTGCTCGCCGGACTGGTGCACTCCAGCGGAACGCTCGTTGAAGGTCAGGACAATGTCGCGTCCAATGCCGGCGCAGCCTTTGCTGGACTTGCCGGCGGCGGACTTGATCTCCGCATCAACCGCCGCCTTTCTCTCCGCCTCATCGAGGCAAACTACCTCGCCACGAAGATCGACAACGGCGTAAACGATCACCAGAACAATCTACGGCTCAACACCGGAATCGTCTTCCACTTTTAGAGCACCCACACGAACCCAGCATCCGTTGAGATCAATGCGGAAGTTCGACGCGAACACTGGCGCCGGGCGCGACGGGAAGCTTCACCGATGTGATCGTGCGGCCGTGCGGACGTGATCCCGATTGCGCGGCCTGTGCTTTGCCGTTGACCTGCAGTACCGTATACGACCCTGCAAATGACGCACGCCAGGTCAATATCTTGCCGGTGTGATTCGTCAGAGTGGTACTTCGATGGTTTTCCTTCACATCAACCATGCCATCGAAGAGCGGAAGGCTGCGCATCTCGACCCAATCGGTCTTTGCAGTCAGTTGCGGAAGCGTTTCGACAACAGGCTCAAAGCGCTCTCCTCCAGCTATCTCTTCGAGTGCGGCAGATGGCTTGACCTGGATTCCCATCATGCCGCTCACCAGTGCTCCAACCACGGCGTAGGAGACTTCCGGATACTCCCTCCGCTCACGCCCCGGCCGCGACAGCTCCATGATCTCGGCATAAGCTGCCTCCGCATCGCCATACCGGTAGAGCGTTTCGGCATAGTGGGATTTTGGCTCGACTGCACTCGACGGCTCGGTTCGCGCCTTCTCGGTCAGAGCCTTCAGCGCGCCCTCTGTATGAGCGCCATCATCGGCGGCATCGCGATACAGCAGGTCGCTTCCCGCGCGGCCCTGGAACTGACGCTTGTTATCCAGATACGAGTAAAAGTAGCCTTTGGAGCTCCACCATTGCGTGTTCACCAAAGCTTTGATCTCGGCCGCGTTCTGAAGATACATCTTCGCCACATCGCGTTTACCTCTAAGCGCCTGGATCATCGCGTATGAACGATATCCTGCATACTGCGTAGCAAGCAGATCGACTCCCAGCTCCATATCTCGACGCGACTCTTCATAGCTCGGATCGCCACGATAAAAGGGTGGCTGTGTCGCCGTATTCTTGCGTGTCATGATGCGTTGCACGTTCAAATCCCATCGGGAAACGTAGTCCGTCACCGTCCGGTCGTAGAAGTTCTGAAAGGCAGGGTCGTCGATATACGAACGGTCGCCTGTCCAGAGATACATCCGGTAACAGGCATCCATCACGTCGAAGTTGGCCGGCAGGTTGTACCAAAAGACCTGATCGCTTTGATAGTCGACTGGCGCGGGTAGGCCACGATAGTCGATCTCCCAGTAGCTGCACCAGTCTCGCGATGCTGCAATATTTTCCGCAAAACGATGCAGCATATTGTGCGTATATTTCGAGAGCCCAAGTGCCTGCGCCCCAAGCGCCTGATGCGATAGATCGCGCATGCAGAAGGCGCGCCGTCCAGGCAGCGATGCCTCGTACCAGGGGCCTACAGGATCTCCGTCAAAGACATAGGCCAGCGCCTGTTGCTTAGCCCAATGGAATGCCTGCATCACGTCTTTATCGGACGAACTCAGCTCTAGCGCAGACACTTGCCGCGATGGTTGCGGCTGGGCTGTTGCAGTGATGCACAGCAGGAATACGGCGCCCGTAATCGACACTACATGAAAACGCTGAATGCATCTGAGTCCTACAAATACGCGAGTCCAAACCATTACCCCTGGCTCCTTAGCTGCGAGCAGGAGTATATCAGCTTGAGAAAGCGCACCATAGAAGCTATCTCATAAACACCCCGGCGCTCGATGGGCCTCGTTTGAGACCCGCAATCAAAGCGGGTCTCATGAAGTCGACTGAGGCCACAAAGTCATATATGAGACAGCTTCTAGGCACTCCTCTTCTGTAATGGGGTGCTCTTCCGCATCGAACATCAGCACAGTTGCCATCTGTTGCTGTGCAGAGCCGCCATGTGCTCAATTCGCGCGGCGCATCGGAAGATACACTGCCGCAAAAGCAACCACGACGTATCCTCCAGCCGATGAGAGCTGCCGAAATATGCAGAGGTAAGTCTCAAACAAAAGGCGTGGACCCGAAGGTCCACGCTGTAAAGAGAGGTTCTTCTCTGGATTTAGAAGTCCAACCGTACCGAAATCTGGCCCGTACGAGCATCCAGACCCTTGGAGATGATGCCAAAGCTGGATGAGCTCAGATCAAGATGGCCGCTGCTCGTCAGATTGCTTCCATCCAGGTTGGTGTGGTTGAGCACGTTGGTGAACGTTCCCTCGGCGCGAACCTTGATGCGCTCACTGAGGCTGAATGTCTTCACCAAGCCCGTGTTGAGGTTGACATATCCAGGGCCTTCGACAGAACCAACACGACTGGTGCCGAAGCGTCCAATGGGCAGTGGATTGTTACCAATGGCATTGCCTTCGGAATCATAGCCGGCACCCGTCTGGCATGGGTTGCCTGGCGTCCAGCTCGAATCGCCAGGGCAGGTGAAGGCCCCCGGATTGATCCACTTGAAGCGATTCTGTCCAGACGGCTTGCTGCTCACCCCCTTGACATCGTCAGCATGCTGAGCGCGTCCCGGCAGTGAGAATCCAGTCAGGCTGTTATCCAGTCCCGATCCCGTGCCTGAGGGGTCCCCTTCGCCATCCGGGAAATAGGGCGTAACATACGCACCACTTTGGACGGTGAAGATTGCGCTCAAACGCCAACCGCCAACGATCAGATCAGCCGCGCGGGGAATAGTGGAGCCAAACATGCGTCCACGGCCATAAGGAAGATCGTAGAGTCCTGTTGTGTTCCACAGATTCCGGCGGGTTCCGTACACTCTGCCGTAGTCCACATCTGCGCTGAGCGGGGTGGTTGAACGCTGCCCTCCGTTTTCGCCGGAGAAGCTGCCCGCAGACGGACCTTGATTGTTTGCGTTCGCCGTGGCGAAGGTGTAAGTGGAGTTGAACTCCAGCCCATTCTGCATGCGATGGCTGGCTGCGATCTGGAACGATTCGTAGTTTGCATCTGCGCCGGTGAAACGAGTGTTGACCACACCCCAGTTGGGGAAGCGGCGTGCCGAGAACGGTGCATTGTTCGCCGACATCGAAGAGGAGTACGGCAGTGTGTTTTCGTCCGGAGACCACGTCAACTGTTTCGACACAGAACCGATATACGAAACGCGTGCGCCATATCCGGATCCGAAATCGTGGTCCACACTGAGCGACCACTGATAGGTATAAGGGTCTTTCCAGTTGGTGCCATTGGCAGTGCCAAAGTAGTCGTTGCCGTAGTTGTTGGTCGGTGTTCCGCTAGAACCGGCGTAGATATCCGGCCACGCAAAACCTACACGGGTTGCGGGCGTCGCCGCTTCAGGGTTGTAGCTGTTCTGGTAATACTGCGTATTGGCCTGGATGGTTCCCGTCAGAGAGTAGAACGAAGAGCCGCCCAGCGTATTGTTGTACATGCCAAAACCGCCGCGAACCGCCCACTTATCGTTCGCAAAAGGCCGGTAAGCAAAGCCGAAGCGAGGCGTAAAGCGCAGATGAGGATACTTCTTCAGTCCGCGAGGGAATCCAGCCTGACTGTTGGTTTGTACGGGCATGCAAGGCGCGCCATTGATGACAGCGTCGTTGGTATTAGTCACGCCGTCTGGATTGCAGGCGTTGGCGCTGGCCAGATACGCCTGGGCCAGTAGGGCTTGCTTTCCGTCGGGATAAATGATTCCGCCAGAGAGCAGGTGGCTGGGATCGAAGTTGCCGATATCGCCGCCCTTGTCGTAATAGCCCGGGTGGAGTTCGTAGCGAATACCGTACGACAACGTAAGACGAGGGCTTACACGCCATTCATCCTGTCCGAATGCGTGATACCGTCCGGAAACACCGTCGTTATCCTGCGAAACCACGTCGTAGAAGCTCTGGAAAGGTGTACCGAAAAGAAAATCGGCGAAGTCGATCGAGTTGAACAAGCCCGTGCTCGAGCTCTTGTTGAAGGTATAGGTGCCATAGTTGTCCGAACCGTTAAAGCCGAGGGTCGAAAAGGCTTCGAGCGTTTGGATGTTGACACCAAACTTGAAGTTATGGTGACCCTTCGACCAGATAAGCACGTCGTTATAGTCGTAGGTGTACGATTTGCTAGGCTGATCCAGACGGTCCACATCCAGACTGCGGATGTTGTTGAAGCTTACCTGCGGAACGCCGTTGTAGTAGAGGTTTTGCAAACCGACCCAACCCTGAGCGTTGGTCCATGCCTTACCGTCGAAACTGTTGCTCTGCGTATAAGTGCGCCGCGTAAAGCCAAAGCTGGCATCGTTGATCAGGTTCGGGTGGATCGCCCACGAACCATCAATCTTCAGTACGCGGTTCTGATCGAGTTGCGTGTTGGAGGGCAGGTTAAAGATGGAATAGCTGTTGGCTGGAATATCTTTCCACGAGAAACGGCCCCAAAGCTGGAATTTCTGGTTAGAACCGAAGTACTGATCACCGCGAACGTCAAATTGGTTCGAGTGGGCGCTCACATCCACGTTCTTCTGCCAGTTGTCATCGCCGTTGTCTACGTAGTCGGTCGGATCGCCCACGTTTGGATCGGGATAGAACTGACTCAGGATCGAGGTTGCGATTGGATTGATCGAACCGGAAGGAATCTTCTTGCCGACATTCTCGCCGGTAAACGGATTGACAATGGAGCCAGTGAAGCTGTCGGAGGTATATTTCGAAAAATCGCCCTGCTTCATCAGCGTGCTCGGCACCTTTGCAGACACGTTCGTCTGTGCAGGATGACGCCAACCCTCATAGCCGCCGTAGAAGAAGGTCTTGTTGTGGCCGTTGTACAGGTGCGGAATGACCACGGGACCACCGATGCTGCCACCGAAGGTATCGCCATGACTGGTCGGTTTGCTGGTGATAGTCGGAAAAGCATATGGAATCGCATCGAAGGCGGAGTTCTGGTAGTACCAGAAATCCGATCCGTGCAGCTGATTGCTGCCACCCTTGGTTGTAACCACAACCTGACCAGGCTGGCCGTATTCCGCGCTGTTCAGGGAACCATCGGCGCGGATTTCGTTGATTGACTCGCTGGAGGGAAACGCGTTGGACAAGTTGCTGCTGCCACCGGGGTCTCTGACCGTGACGCCATCGACCGTTACATCCGTTTGATAAGGCAGAGCTCCCTGGAGCGAAAAGCCGGACGCGTCTGCCTGCATGCCCGGCAGAGTGCCCAGGATGTTAAAGGCACTGGTCCCGTTGAAGCTAGCCCGCGTGTTGACCGGCAAATTGACGACATCTTCATGGTTAAAGGTAGCGCTGATGGTCGGCGTTTCAGTCTGGATTGCGCTCGCAGCCTCGCCGTTCACGCTTACTTCCTGCTGAACCGTACCTATGCCCAGCGTCGCGTCGAGACGCAACTGTTGGCGCACAGAGAGAACAACCCCCGACGTACTCCACTTCTGGAAGCCTGGCGCTTCCACCGTCAAGTCATAGTGGGCAGCCGCAACTTCACTGAACTGGAAGTCTCCGCTCGCGCTGCTCTTGGTGGTGCGGACGATACCAGCGTCGGTATTGGTAAGCGTGACGGTCGCGCCGGGAACGACCGCACCGGCCGAATCCTTGACCGCGCCGAGGATCACGCCCTGTGTGGACTGAGCCATGCTGATCGTGCCGGTTAGCGCAAACGCTACCAGCATCGTCAGGAAAGTCAGAACCGTGAAAGCCCGGCTCTGGCGCGGACGGAAACACGGAAGGGTGACGTTCTGCATAAGTACTGCCTCCTGAGGTGTTGCATACATCTGTTAAGAGGTGATGGTCGCCGCTGTGACTGCAAATCAAAATGAAGTAAGTCTGCGTGAAGAAAGCACCTGTTGCCTGAGTCAGTGGCCGCAGGGCGTCCAGATTGCACAGCGTGCCTCTATCTAAGAGCAGTTCGGCACGAAAAGACAGGTTCTTAACGGTTCAGCATCCGATTCCTTTGTTCATAATAAAGGGTTTAACTTTAGAGAATTCGCACCCTGTTCATACCGCTGTCAAATGAATTCCGCGAACAGGAAAGCAATTCAAGGCGCCTTCACAATATTTCGCTATGCTAAGGACAAGAAATCAGGAGTATTGGCTTCTCAAGGAGGCAATTGTTGGCCGCCGTTCCACCGCTCCCAAAAAGCTTTGAGGACGCCGCACGGCACATCACAGCCGTCGAGGAAGAGCTCGAGCGGGTATGCGGCAGCGCACATTTTCGGACCAGCAGGCGCTCCTGTGAATTTCTCCAATACATCGTCAAGGTCACACTCAATGGCCGGGTAGACTCCCTCAAGGAGCGCTCGATCGGCATCGATCTCTTCGGGCGCGACACCCCCTACGAACCCAGCTCCGATGCCACGGTCCGTGTGCGCGCCAACGAGGTCCGGAAACGCCTTCTCTCCTACTACGCATCGCCCTCTGCCGCCTCGGCACTTCGCATCGAC
>Ga0105248_10002030_pt1 | contig 22461 bp, 19 predicted proteins | sample KBSS34metaG_FD_81524 | JGI IMG/M metagenome (GOLD analysis project Ga0105248, IMG submission 81524) | Switchgrass rhizosphere microbial communities from Kellogg Biological Station, Michigan, USA - KBS S3-4 metaG | ecosystem: Host-associated > Plants > Roots > Rhizosphere > Soil | place...
AGGGGTTGCGCTGGACGACCCAGATGTCGCCGAGCACTTCGTAGAGCATCCGCGCCGAGCGGCCGGTGCGGCGCTCGCTGCGCAGCAGGCCGAGCACTTCCCACGCGCGCTCGCCGAGCAGCCGGACGGTGATCTCGCGGTCGGAGAACGACGTGTAGTTGTACGGAATCTCGCGCAGGCGGGGCGCGGCGCCGGCTGCTTCTGCTTCGGCGGCGATCCGGTCGATCGGCAGCGGGGCGTTCATTCACGCAGCTCCAGTAAGCGCGGGGAAACGGTCCACCAGCAAGCGCCATCGCTTTCGATGCATCTGCTGATGTGTGAGGCCGCGCGCTCGCTCGACACAGGCGAGCGACATGTCGGCTAGCGCTGCAGGGCGGGCTGCGAGGTCGATCATCGCCGTGCACCAGGCCGCCACGTCACCACGTGCCACCAGCCGGCCGGTGACGCCGTCGAGCACGCATTGAGCCAAGCCATCTGTGCGGCTGGCGACAACCGGCAGGCCCTGCGCATAGGCATCGAACACGATACGGGGCTGCTCGTCGCTAAGCGTCGGCACGAGCAGGGCGTCGAACTCGCGAAGGGCAGCGAAGAAGTGCGCACCGTACGGCAGCGTCCCTCGCATTCGCGCCGAAGCCGCAAGACCCTGTGTGCGTATGGTTTCGGCGCATTCGTCGGCGAGCGGCCCGTCGCCAAACAGTTCGAGCTGAAACGAGGCGCCCGCACGCGCGGCCTGGGCAGCCGCGCTGAGCAGCAACTCGACGCCTTTTTCGCGCGTCAGGCGGCCGGCGAAAACCAGCCGCAGAGGACTCGATCGATGGCGACGCCGCTCGGCCGCCGCGTGCGCGTCGGCCGCGCTCAAGACATCGGCATCGTCGATCCAAGAGGCCTCGCCAACGTGGCCTCGCTCGGGATGACGACGCATCAGGCTGCGCCGATAGCCCTCGTGGGTGAAGGTAGCGAGGTCGCTTCGTTCCACGCACGCGCGATTCAACCGCTCGCAGACCCAGGCACGCAAGCGTCGCCGCAGCGTCGGCCGATCGCCGGGCACCAGACGCCAGAACGCTGATTCGACATTGAGGTAGAGCGGACGCTTGCGCAGCGCCAGTAGCGGCACCAAGATCCAGGCCTCCGGGATCGGCCAGCCGGCGACGCCTGAATGGACGAAGCGCGCAGCGCCGATCGCTTTCCAGAGGATGGCAGCGGTGCGTGGGAGCATTGCCAATGCACTCAGCAGGTGGCCCGGCGAAGGAAGATCGACGCACGTGATGCCAGCAAGCTCGGGCAATTCGTCGAGGGCGATTCCATGAGCGGGGGCCGTGCCGTTCCGTCGAGGCGACGCGAGGGTCAGTCGACGTATGTAGCGGGTGTGCTCGGAGAGGTCCTTGGCCCAGAGCGCGTCGATCCAGCGCCGACCGTCGGCGTCGACGACGAACGGGACGGAGAACAAAACCAACAAGTACGGCTCGGAGATCGGCGCCGGCAGACCCACCTCGGGCGGTCTTTCACGGGTCGGAGTCGACAACTGGGCCGCGTTCATGAAGGCCGGTCTTGCGCGAAACACGTCACTTCAATCGGCGAGGATCGTACCGTGTAGTGGTAGGGGACCTCGCGCAGGCGAGGCGAGGCGCCCGATACTTTTGTTTCTGCTTCGGCGGCGATCCGGTCGATCGGCAGCGGGGCGTTCATGGAGGCAGGGCGCGCAGTTCGCGGCCGCTGTGAGAGGAGCGAGTCATCGTACCGCAGCGCAGCAATCCCTCGCCGCACGAGCGAAGAAGGCGCTGCTCGCGGCGGGTATTCCCGCTTGCCTCGGGCGCGCCCGGCGCGCGATAAACGCGCCTGTCACGACCGGCTGCTACAAGGGCAGGTTTGCGCGCCTGCGGCGCTTCCACTCTTTGCGCGCCCGCCGGCGCCCTACCTCACCGGAGTCTTCATGAAGTTGAAGTCGAAATTGCTGCTCTCCTGCGCGCTGGCCGTTGCCGCCGCCTCGTCGACGCCGGCTCTGGCGCAGACCGAAATCCAGTGGTGGCATTCGATGACCGCCGTCAACACGGAGTGGGTCAACGATCTCGCCAAGGACTTCAACGCGAGCCAGAAGGAATACCGGGTCGTTCCCACGTTCAAGGGCAGTTACGACGAGTCGATGACCGCCGCGATCGCCGCTTTCCGTGCGGGCAGCGGACCTCACATCCTTCAGGTGTTCGAGGTCGGCACGGCGACGATGATGGCGAGCAAGGGCGCGATCGTGCCGGTCGGCAAGGTCATGAAGGACGCGGGCGAGAAGTTCGACCCGAGCGGCTACGTGCCGGCGGTCGCCGGGTACTACACCGCGCCGAGCGGGCAGATGCTGAGCTTCCCGTTCAACAGCTCGACGACGATCTTCTATTTCAACAAGGACGCGTTCAAGGCCGCCGGCCTCGACGCCGACAAGGCGCCGAGCACCTGGCCCGAAGTCGTCGCGGCGGCGGCCAAGCTGAAGGCGAGCGGCCACAAGTGCCCGTTCACGACGGCGTGGCAGGGCTGGACCCAGCTCGAGAGCTTCTCGGCGTGGCACAACGTCGAGTTCGCGACCAAGCAGAACGGCCTCGCCGGCCTCGACGCGCGCATGAAGGTCAACACGCCGCTGCACGTTCGCCACATCGAGAACCTCGCCAACATGGCCAAGCAAGGGCTGTTCGTCTACAAGGGCCGCGGCAACGTGCCCGAGGCATCGTTCATCTCGGGCGAGTGCGCGATGATCAACACGTCGTCGGGCTTCTATGGCAACGTCGCCAAGAACGCCAAGTTCGCGTACGGGCTGGCGCCCCTGCCCTACTACCCCGACGTGCCCGGTGCGCCGCAGAACACCGTCATCGGCGGCGCGAGCCTCTGGGTGCTCGCCGGCAAGAAGCCCGAGGAATACAAGGGCGTGGCCAAGTTCTTCAGTTATCTCTCGAGCCCCGAGGTCCAATCGGCCAGCCACAAGCGGACGGGCTACCTGCCGATCACGACCGCCAGCTACCAGCTCACCGAGAAGTCCGGCTTCTACAAGGAGAAGCCCGGCACCGACGTCGCCGTGACGCAGATGATCCGCAAGGTGACCGACAAGTCGCGCGGCATTCGGCTCGGCAACTACGTTCAGATCCGCGCCATCGAGGACGAGGAACTCGAGCAGGTCTGGTCCGGCAAGAAGACTGCCAAGGAAGCGCTCGATTCGATCGTCAGCCGCGGCAACCAGCTGCTCGAACGCTTCCAGGCGGCGAACAAGAGCTGAGCGGCGCGGCCTGAGCGATGGCCGCCGAGAAGCGCGTCGTCTTCCGCTCGGCCTGGTTGCCCTGGGCGCTGCTCGCGCCGCAGGCGGCCGTGATCGCGGTCTTCTTCTACTGGCCGGCGGCGCAGACGGTGCTGCAGTCGATGCAGCAGAGCGACGCGTTCGGCACCTCGGTCGAGTGGATCGGCCTGCAGAACTTCGCCAACCTCTGGGACGACCCGACCTATCTCGCCTCGTTCAGCACGACCGCGATCTTCTCGATCCTGGTGGCGGGCTTCGGCATCACCCTGTCGCTGCTCCTGGCGGTCTTCGCCGACCGCGTCGTCAGGGGCACGACGTTCTACCGCACGCTCCTGATCTGGCCCTACGCAGTCGCGCCGGCGGTCGCCGGCGTGCTGTGGCTGTTCATGTTCTCGCCATCGATCGGCGTCGTCGCGTACGCCCTGCGCATGGTCGGCTTCGAGTGGAACCACCTCCTGAACGGTACGCAGGCAATGGCGCTCATCGTCATGGCCGCGGTCTGGAAGCAGCTCTCGTACAATTTCCTGTTCTTCGTCGCCGGCCTGCAGAGCATCCCGAAGTCGCTGATCGAGGCGGCGGCGATCGACGGTGCCGGCCCGTGGCGGCGCTTCTGGACGATCCAGTTCCCGCTGCTCTCGCCGACGACCTTCTTCCTGCTCGTCATCAACGTCGTCTTCGCGTTCTTCGACACCTTCGGCATCGTCGACGCGGCCACCTCGGGCGGCCCCGGCAAGGACACCTCGATCCTGGTCTACAAGGTCTACTACGACGGCTTCAAGGCGCTCGACCTCGGCGGCTCGGCGGCGCAATCGGTGGTGCTGATGGTGCTCGTCGTCACGCTCACGGTCCTGCAGTTCCGGTTCGTGGAAAAGAAGGTCAACTACTGATGGGCGCGCGCTGATGGTCGAGCGCCGCCCCGCCCTCGGCCTCCTCGCCCATGCCGTGCTGATCCTCGGCGTCGTCGTCGTCGCGCTGCCGATCTACATCACGTTCGTGGCCTCGACGCACACCGCCGAGGAGATCGTGCAGGTGCCGATGCCGATGCTGCCCGGCGGCCACGGCCTCGACAACTACACGACCGCCCTGCTCGGCGGCGGCCCCGGCGCCGGCTCGACCGCCGCGGTCGGCCGAATGATGTTCGTGAGCCTGGTCACCGCGCTCGTCATCACCTTCGGCAAGATCGCGATCTCGCTGCTCTCGGCGTTCGCGATCGTCTACTTCCGCTTCCGCTTCCGGATGTTCTTCTTCTGGGCGATCTTCGTCACGCTGATGCTGCCGGTGGAGGTGCGCATCCTGCCGACCTACAAGGTGGTCGCCGACCTCGGCATGCTGAACAGCTTCACCGGCCTCACCGTGCCGCTGATCGCCTCGGCGACGGCGACCTTCCTGTTCCGCCAGTTCTTCCTCACCGTGCCCGACGAGCTGGTCGAGGCGGCGCGCGTCGACGGCGCCGGGCCGATGCGCTTCTTCATCGACGTCCTGGTGCCGCTTTCGGCGACGTCGATCGCGGCGCTGTTCGTGATCCAGTTCATCTACGGCTGGAACCAGTACCTGTGGCCGCTGCTCGTGACGACGCAGGAATCGATGTACCCGGTCGTCATCGGCATCAAGCGGATGATCGCCGGCGGCGACTCGCAGAACCAGTGGAACCTCGTCATGGCGACGGCGATGCTGGCCATGATTCCGCCGGCGCTGGTCGTCATCCTGATGCAGAAGTGGTTCGTCAAGGGCCTCGTGGACACCGAGAAATGAAGCCCCCACGCTCGCATCAGTCGCTGCGCTCCTTCCGTTCGCTGCCCCCCGAGGGGGCGCGGCCGGCCTTGGGAGCGGCCCGGCGCCCGGCCAGACTCGCTCATTGATCATGGGTGCGATATCGCTTCGCAAGGTCGTCAAGCGCTACGGCTTCGGGCCGAAGGCGAACCCCGTCATCCACGGCGTCAGCGCCGAGATCGGCGAGGGCGAGTTCGTCGTCATCGTCGGCCCGTCGGGCTGCGGCAAGTCGACGCTGCTGCGGATGGTCGCCGGGCTCGAGGAGATCAGCGAAGGCGAGATCTGGATCGCCGGCCGTGTCGTCAACGACCTCGAGCCGTCCGAGCGCGACATCGCGATGGTGTTCCAGAACTACGCGCTCTATCCGCACATGACGGTCTACGCCAACATGGCGTACGGCCTCAAGATCGCCCGCGTTCCCGACGCCGAGATCAGGACGCGCGTCGACAAGGCGGCGGCGATCCTCGAGCTCGCGCCCTACCTGCTCAGGAAGCCGCGCGAGCTCTCGGGCGGCCAGCGCCAGCGCGTCGCGATGGGGCGCGCGATCGTCCGCCAGCCTGCGGTCTTCCTCTTCGACGAGCCGCTTTCCAACCTCGACGCCAAGCTGCGCGCGCAGACGCGACTCGAGATCCAGAAGCTGCATCGCGAGCTCCGCACGACCTCGCTCTTCGTCACCCACGACCAGGTCGAGGCGATGACGCTGGCCGAGCGGATGATCGTCATGAACGCCGGCCGCATGGAGCAGATCGGCACGCCCGACGAGGTCTATCACCGGCCGGCGACGACCTTCGTCGCCGGCTTCATCGGCTCGCCGCCGATGAACCTGGTCCGCGGTATCGGCCGGGGCGCCGGCTTCACGGCCGGCGGCCAGTTGCTGCCGCTGACGGCGCCGCCGCCGCGCGAAGGCGAGCTCGTGATGGGCGTCAGGCCGGAGCACGTCGAGATCGGCAGCGACCTGAGCGCCGCGGCGTGGCCACTGCGCGTGCAGGCGATCGAGATGCTCGGCGCCGAGCGGCTCGTCTACGGCCTGCTCGGCGAGACGCTCTTCACGGCACGCCTCGACGCGACGATGCCGTATCCGAAGGTCGGCGACATCGTCGCGGTCCATGCGTCGCCGTCGCACGTGCACTGGTTCGACGCGGCGACGACGGCGCGCGTCGGCGCCTGAGCTCTGGCCGTGTGCGCGCGCCTGGGCACTCGCCGCGCGTGCGCCTGAGCGCGGCGAGGCGCGCCGACAGCTGAGCTCTCGAGGCGCGCGCCGACGCGACAATGAGGGCGTGACGACTCCTCATTGGCCCTGTCCGCGCCGGATCGCCCACCGCGGCGCCGGCAAGCTCGCTCCCGAGAACACGCTCGCCGCGTTCCGCCTCGGCGCCGCGCACGGCTATCGCGCCTTCGAGTGCGACGTCAAGCTGTCGGCCGACGGCGTCCCGTTCCTCCTTCACGACGCGACGCTGGAGCGAACGACCTCGGGCCGCGGCCCGGCCGCGGCGCTTTCGTGGGCCGAGCTCTCCCGCCTCGACGCCGGCGGCTGGCACAGCCCGCGCTTCGCCGGCGAGCCGCCGGCAAGCTTCGCCGCCATCGCGCGCTTCTGCCTGCGGAACGACTTCGCCCTCGACGTCGAGATCAAGCCTTCGCCGGGAGACGAGCTCGCCACCGGACGCGCGGTCGCGACGGCGGCGGCAACGCTCTGGGCGGCGGCGCCGCTGCCGCCGCTCCTCAGCTCGTTCCAGCCGAGCGCGCTGCAAGGCGCGCGCGACGCCGCGCCGCAGCTGCCGCGCGCGCTGCTGCTCGACTCGCTCTGCGACGGCTGGCTCGACGAAGCACTCGCGCTCGGCTGCGTCGCCGTGATCATCGACCACCTGCTGGTCGACGCCGCGGTGCTCGCCGCCATCCGCGGCGCGGGCCTGCGCGGGCTCGTCTACACCGTCAACGACCCGGCCGAGGCGAGCCGGCTCGACGGGCTCGGAATCGACGGCATCGTCACCGACGCGGTCGATCGCTTCGCGCCGGACCCCGGTGTCGGCAGCGGGGCCGCGAAAAGCGCGTCGTCGTCGCGTCGGCAGGACTAGGGCGCCGCGCCCATCGGCTCTTCCGCGCCGCGAACACGCGCATAGATCCGCGTGCTGCGCGGCTCGCCGCCTGCCGTGACCGAGTCGAAGCGAAGCAACGCCTCGAGCGTGAAGCCGGCACGCTCGGCGACGCGCCAGCTGCGCGTGTTGTGGTCGTCCATGCGGATCTCGACCCGGCGTGCGTCGAGCGAGTCGAAGGCGAGCCGCGACAGCGCGCGCACCGCCTCGGTGACCAGGCCGCGACCTCCGCAGCCGCTCTTTCGCCAGTAGCCGATCTCGAACTTGCGCAGCGCCCAGTCGATCCGGTGCAGGCCGCTGCCGCCGACGAGCTCGCGCTCTTCGCCGCCGGCGCCGCGCAGGAACATCAGGAGAACGAAATCCTCGCGCAGAAGGAAGCGCGCCTGCTGCCGGCGGCAATGCGCCTCCGACTCGTCGACGCTCGGCACCGCTCCCGCCCACGGCAGCCACGGCGCGAGCTCGGCGTGCGAGACGCGGATCGCATCGTTCACCGCCTGGCCGTCGCCGCGCCGGGGCGTGCGCAGGACGAGACGGTCGGTCTCGATTCGCTCGGGCACGTCGATCAGGATCGGTTCCATCGTCGTCGTCGCCTCAGGTGGTTGCCGCGTGCCGGCAGACGTCGGTCTCCGTGCCGAGCCGGACGCCGGCCTCCTCGGCCGCGGGCAGCTCGCGGACGCGCCGGACCCTGCCGAACTGCCAGGCGAGGGCCGCGAGCAGCAGCGCGCCCGACCCGGCGACGGCGAGCGACGCGCGCAGGCCGACGTGCTCGCCGAGCCAGCCGCCGAGAAGCGCGCCGGGGCCGGCCGGGATCAGGATCAGCCAGCGCATCGTGCTCGTCATCCGGCCGAGCAGCGGCGCCGGCGTGACCGCCTGGCGCAGGGCGAGGAAGTTGATGAAGATGAAGACCGCGCCAGTCGAGAACATCATCAGCATGAGAGCGAATGCGGCGACTCCCCAGGCGTTGGCCGGCGCGAACGCGAGCATCAGCCAGCCGGCGCCACACACGGCGAAGCCGAGCAGGAGGCACGGCCCCGGGCCGATGCGCCGGCTGATTCGATGGCCCAGGATGCTCGCCAGCACGGTGCCCAGTCCCATCCCGGTATAGCTCAGGCCGATCGCCTGCTCCGACAGGCCCAGGGTCCGCGTCGCGAACAGGATCTGGACCACGATCGCCGCCTGGTGGCACGCCTGCCAGCAGCCGACGACGATCGCGAGCGAGACGAGCAGGCGATGGCGCGCGACGAAGCGGACTCCCTGGCGCAGGTCGATCCAGAACTGGCGCGCCGGCGAGCCGGCTGCGCGCGCCTCGCGCGGCGGCTCGTGGATCGTGATGCCGCGCAGGATCGCCGCCGAGATCGCGACCATCACGGCATCGACGAGCAGCGCCAGCGGCGCGCCGACGACCTTGATCAGCGCGCCGGCGAGGCCCGGCCCCGCGACCTCGGCGCCCGAGGCGGCGAGCGCGTTCTTGGCATGCGCCTCGACCAGCCGCTCCCGCGCGACGACCTGCGTGAGGACGATCTGCGCCGCGCTGCCGGCGATCGTGTAGACGGTGCCGATGACGAAGCCGCAGACGTAGAGCCAGCCGATCGAGAGCCATCCGGCCCACCATGCGAGCGGCACGCTGGCGACGACGACGCCGATCGTCAGCTCGCCGGCGATGTAGACCGGCAGCTTCCTGACGCGGTCGAGCCAGACGCCGACCGGCAGCGAGAAGAGCACGAACGGCAGCAGCTCCATCGTCGTCAGGAGGCCCATCTGCGTCGGGCTCGCGTGCAGCAGCACCGCCGCCGTCAGGGGCAGCGCGAGCATCGTGACCTGGCCGCCGAGCGAGCTGATCAGGATCGACGTCCAGAGGCGGCGATAGGAAAAGTCGCGCAGGAGATCGTGCGCCGGCAGGGCCGGCAGGACGCGCCGGGCCGAGGCGAGCCAGCTTGTCGGAAACGGCAACCACGTGTTCATGGTCCACCCAACTCTTTCTTCTTTCGCGGCGCCTTCTCGTGGAAGGAGCCTGTGGCGGGCCGGAGGCCCGTGGCAGCGAAAAAGCGAAGTCGATCGATTTTTCCGCTGATTCCTCAGCGGCCTTCGATCGAAGAGCTGAGGGGTCTAGATCGGCGCCGGGCCGATGCCCGCGACGCGCTGGCCCGCGGCGCCACCGATGCCGAGCGCCATCGGCCAGGCCGCACGGAACGACGCGCGGCGGGCGAGGGTGAGGCGGGTGGTGTTCATGCGGCGGGCTTCAAGTGAGCGTGCATCGTAGCAGCGGAGGTGCGGTGCGGGCAAGGCCAAAAGTCACTCGCGTTGCGGCGTTCAGACGGGCGCTGGGGTCGCGCGCCTCGCGGCCCCGCAGCTCCGCGACGACAGCGCGCTCGTGCTCGTCAGGATCGGTAGTCGGCGTTGATCGTCACGTAGTCGTGGCTGAGGTCGCACGTCCACACGGTTGCTGCGGCCGCGCCGCGGTGCAGGTCGACGCGGACCGTGATCTCGCTCTGCTTCATGACGCGCTGGCCGTCTTCCTCGCGGTAGCTCGACCGGCGTCCGCCGCCCTCGACGACGTGCACGTCGTCGAGGAAGAGATCGATCCGCGTCTGCTCGAGATCGTCGATGCCGGCGTAGCCGACCGCGGCGAGGATGCGGCCGAGGTTCGGATCGCTGGCGAAGAACGCCGTCTTCACCAGCGGCGAGTGGCCGATCGCGAAGGCGACCTGGCGGCACTCGTCGACGCTGGCGCCGCCCTCGATGCGGACGGTGATGAACTTCGTCGCCCCTTCGCCGTCGCGGACGATCGCCTGCGCGAGCCGGCGCGCAACCTCGACCAATGCCTCGCGCAACGCGCGCCCGTCGGCGCCTTCCAGGTCGCGCACCGGCACGTTGCCGGCACGCTGGGTGGCGATGAGGACGAACGAGTCGTTGGTCGAGGTGTCGCCGTCGATCGTGATGCAGTTGAACGACTCGTCGGCGACCTCGCGGACGAGGCGCTGCATCAGCGCGGCGTCGACGGCGGCGTCGGTGGCGACGAAGCCGAGCATCGTCGCCATGTTCGGGTGGATCATGCCGGCGCCCTTGCTGATCCCGGTCACCGTGACGCTCCGGCCGCCGATTTCGACCCTGAGCGATGCGGCCTTCGGAACCGTGTCGGTGGTCATGATCGCCTCGGCGGCCTCGGCCCAGCCCTCCGGCTTCGCCGCCGTGAGCGCCGCCGGCAGGGCCGCCTCGATCCGCTCGTGCGGCAGTGTTTCCATGATCACGCCGGTCGAGAATGGCAGCACCTGCTCCGCCTCGCAGCCGAGCAGCCGGGCCAGCGCTTCGCAGGTCGAGCGCGCCCGCGCCAGGCCGTCGGCGCCGGTGCCGGCATTGGCATTTCCGGTGTTGACCAGCAGCGCCCGAACCCCGGCGCCCGCCGCCAGGTGCTCGCGGCACAACTGCACCGGCGCCGCGCAGAATCGATTCGACGTGAAGACGCCGGCGACGGCAGCGCCGGGGTCGAGCGTGACCACCAGGAGATCGCGCCGGTTCGCCTTGCGGACGCCGGCCATGGCTGTGCCGAGGGCGAGGCCGGGGATGGGGAGAAGGTCGGTGGACCTTGTGAGATCGAGTTGTTTCACCAAGGCATCTCCCGGGGCAGAGGTACATTGCAGAAGATACGCGCGAAGATGCGTGGGCTGTGAAGCGGCCGCCTACGCAATGCCTCGACAGGATACTTCGACCGCTCCGCCTTATAGACCGATCATGCGTAAGCTTGGATACCAAGGAACCATTTGAATACGATGTCGCTTCCATTTTTCGCTGAATTGGTGCTCCGCACTGATGAAGCGCGACGCGAGTTTGAGACTCATCCCGTCGTGCTAGACGCGGTGGCTCACGGCATGACTTTGGAGAGATACAGCAAGCTGTTGATGGAGCTCTTCCACCTCGTTTGGCACTTCAATCCGATCTGCGCTGCGGCTGCGAGTCGAGTTTCAGACGAAGAGCGATCCATCCGGTATTTTCTCTATGAGCACATCCACGAAGAGTCAGGGCATGAAGAATGGGTGCTTAACGATCTTGAGGCGGTAGGAGTTTTGAGAGAGACCGCTCCGCTGACTTCGCCATCGGTTTTCGTCACGGCCCTTTGCGGCTACAACTATTGGTGTGCGGATCGACGACACCCATGCTCGGCGCTTGGAATGATGTACTCGCTTGAAGTGATCGCCTCCGTTTACGGAGGTCCCTTCGCATCGGCGATCAGCGAGTCTTTGCTGCTTGAAAACCGACGTGGCGTCTCGTTCATCAGCTCGCACGCCGAGATGGATGCGCAACACATGATCTCGTTAAGGCTTGCTCTGAATACCGTCACGAAAAAAGAGGCGAAGGATGCAATCGTTGAATCGGCGTTGGTGAACTTTCACCATTTCACCAAGATGTTCGCAGCCATATGAATGAGCGCCAACGCAACCAGCTCGTTACGCTGATGTCACGCCCTTACAGGTACATCAGGCTGGAGTGGAGCTCGGACCTGTGCGCATTGAGGGTCCGTACCTGCGTAAAGCCAATTCAGTGCTACAGCTTGGCGGCCATGGCGGAGCTTCAACGAGTGTTCTCTGACATCAGTGAAAGTAAGGGCCTTGTGCGCCACTTCGTGATGACGTCCGATGTCCCCGGTGTGTTCAATTTTGGCGGCGACTTGTCGCTATTCGTGCTCCTCATTCGGGCAAGGGACGAAGAGTCGTTGCGAATGTATGGAAGGCGGTGCGTCGATCTAGTCTGGTGGATGGAGACAGCTTCCCAGATAGGAGTCCACACCACCGTGCTCGTTCAGGGCGACACGCTCGGCGGCGGGCTCGAGTCAGTGATTTCGTTCCACAAGGTCATCTTCGAGCAAAGTGCCCAAGCCGGCTTTCCAGAGGTATTGTTTAATCTGTTTCCGGGCATGGGTGGTTGGAACTTCGTCATACGCAAGGCGGGGTTTGCCATCGCGAACGAGATGATTCTGTCTGGAGCCTTGTATACGGCTGAGCAACTTCAGCGTCGTCACTTGGTTGACATGGTCGTCCCCGATGGTTCAGGCGAGGCGGCGATTGAGCAGTTGCTCAATTCAGTCCATCCACGTCTGAATGGCACCTTGGCGGCGCTCGAAGGTCGACGCTACGCGTCGCCGATAACATACGAGTCGATGCTCGAAATCGTCGACCACTGGGCTACTACTGCTCTCAAGCTCACGGATCGCGACCTGCGCTTGATGGAACGCCTCGCACGGGCACAAGCTCGCAAGGCTGGAGGCCAAGAAGAAGGCGCGGTCGATGAAATCAAACGGATGGAGCTTGATCAAGCCTGGGACGAGGAGCGAACAGGTATTACCGAGTGGACGGCCTTGGCCTGACTCAGACTTCGAGAGACTTGCGTAGCAGGTCTCGAAGTTGTTCGCGGCGATAAGGCTTAGCCAGGTGGCCATCCATACCTGACTCGCGAGCACGGAGTGCGTCCTCAGCGAATGCGTCGGCAGTCAAGGCCAAGATGGGCACGCGCCGCGCGCCTGCTTGAGCCTCCCGTCGTCTGATCTCGCGCGTTGCAGCGTACCCGTCCATGACTGGCATTTGACAGTCCATAAGGACGACATCGACGTGCCGTCGCTCGAGAGTCGAGATCGCCTCGTGTCCGTCAGAGGCCTCCACCACGTCGAGTCCCAGCGACTGCAGCACCTCCCGAGCAATCATTCGATTGACGTCGTTGTCTTCTACTACGAGTACCGTCCCGGAGAGGTCTGAGTCGGAGTCTAGACCGCCCATAGAGGAATCGGTCGGCGCCATGTGGACTGGAGATTGATCGATATCCAGCGTCAGTTCGAAAGAAAATTCGGTACCCTGTCCAGGGGTCGTTCTCACGTCGATGTGACTGCCCATTGCCTGCACGATTCTTTGACTGATAGCCAGGCCGAGGCCGGTTCCGCCCTGTCTACGACTGCGCGATCCGTCGGCTTGCTGAAACGGCTGAAACAGTTGGGCGACGGTCTCCGTTGTCATTCCGATCCCGGTGTCGCTGACCGCGAAACGAACTCTTGTCATTCCCGCCACGACTTGATGCTGCTTGATGAAGAGTACGACCCGTCCCCTTTCCGTGAACTTGATCGCATTTCCGACAAGGTTCAACAACACTTGCTTCAGGCGCTGTCCGTCTGCGATCACCCAAATATCGAGATCGGGATCCCTTAGCAACGAAAGGTCTAGCCCCTTGCGATCGGCGTTCCCTTGAAAGAGCGATATCACTGACGAGGCGAGGGTCCCAACCGAGAGCGGTGCCTTCGATAGAGTGAGCTTCCCGGCCTCAATCTTTGAGTGATCGAGGACATCATTCAGGATCGCCATCAAAGAGGAGCCAGACGATGCGGCTGTCTTCACGAGGTCGCGTTGACTTTGAGAGAGGCCCGAGTGTCGCAACAGGTCCAAGGCACCCAAAACGCCGTTCATCGGCGTCCGAATCTCGTGGCTCATAGTGGCCAAGAACTGCGACTTGGCGACGTTGGCGGCCTCGGCGGCCTCCTTTGAGCGTTGCAAGAGCACATTGGCCGCATCCGCTTCCTGGCTGTGTCTTATCCCCCGAATGGCGGCCGCTTTCAGTTCTTGCGAAGCGCGAAATACGGTCACACCGAATATCACCGCGAGCGCGACCAGAGAAAACGATCGCACCGACTCGAAGGCCAAACTCACGAAGATCAAGACGGAAAGCTGCATGCCAGCAAGTATGGGAAACGACCGACCGACGAGCGTCATGAAGAACGCGGCGACGGTGATTGAACCGAAGATCATGCTGACGTAGGTCGTAGCCGTCGTTCCTGAAAGCGCCGGATAGATCGATACCGTGCCAATGGCCCACAACAATCCGGACATCGCGGCATTGGCCTCCAACTGCTTCTCTGCTTGGTCGAGTTCCACGCCGGTCAGATTGGGGGTGTTCGCGAACCGGCGACCTATCGCGTATCGCCAAATTGAGCTGATTGCCCCGACGACGCCGGCAGCAAATCCTGCCAAGGGCCTGCCGGCATCGACGGCGAGTGCAGCAATCACCGCGACTGCCGCGACAAGAAGAAGAACACTTCGAGAAGAATTTCGAAGTGCAGGGGCCAACAGTTGGCGACGAACGCCTTCAGCTGGGCTACCTGAATTCACCATACTGCGTCTAGCATATCCGCAAGCGTCTTTGCAATGGGCTTCATCCGCACGCACTTCCACCGGTTCGCCGAGTATTTCGGCGCGCACAGAGTGCCGGATCGTGATGCTCACGAGTGGGACCGAGCGGCACAACGCGCAATACTTTGCAGCGTCATAGCGGCTCTTTGGTCGATCGAGTTATTGTCTCGCGCGCCGGCCAGGCCGTATCAGGCGATCGCTTGTGGCTTGGTTGCAAGCTTGGCCTTGACGAGCTTCGTGTACGGGCGCTTCGTTAGACGCCATCCAGGACGGGGCGTGGCGCTTCAATACTTCTTCTTGTTGACCGACCCGCTGGTTTGCATCGGCATCCTCCTGCAGGATCCAGCCGCATTTGCGTTGTGGAACCCGTTCTTGCTCGTTGTGGTTGTCAGATCCGGCATTCGCTACGGGATAAGGACTCTGTGGCTCGCGTGGGTAGTTGCGATGGCGGCGGCGCTCACGCTCTTGCCAATGAGCGAATACTGGCGCCGAGAAATCCAGTTCTTTGGATCAGTCATCTGCATGTTGATATTGGTGCCGGTGTTCTTTACGTCACTGGTTCGCAGGATCCACTCCGTTCGAGCGCTGGAGGAGGATCGGGCGCGCCTTATCGCAGTAAAGGAGCTCGTTGTCGCCAGAAGCGCCTTCTTGGCGAAAGTAAGTCACGAGCTTAGATCACCTTTGCAGGGCATTGTCTCTGCGCTAGACGTTCTTTCGATACGGCACAGGCCTGGAAGAGGCGCCGACGACGAGCTAATCGCCCGCATCCGGCGCTCGTCGCTCCTGCTGAACACCCATCTCCGCGACATGCTCACCCTCGCCAAGGGCGAGGCCGGGCGACTCGAGATGCGCCCCGAGCCCTTCGACGCGAGCGCTCTGGTCGACAACGTCGCCGCCTCCGCGCAGGATCTGGCGCGCGACAAACGCCTCGAGCTCATCGTCGATGTCCCCCCCACGGCGACCTTCGTCGTCGCCGACGGCGCCCGCATCGATCAGATCCTCACCAACCTGGTCATCAACTCGATCCGCTACACCGAGGCCGGGCAGGTGAGGCTCGCGCTGGCACCCTTCGACGCCGCGGCGCGAGTTCTTCGCTTCACCGTCGCCGATACCGGGCCCGGCATCCCGGAAGACATGCTGCCGACCCTCCTGACTCCCGATCGCGCGATCACGGGGTCCGAGCGGCGCGGCGAGGGCTCGGGGATCGGCCTGGCGATCGTGCGGACGCTGGTCGACCACCTCGGCGGCCACATCGAGGTGACGAGCCAGCTCGGCAAGGGCACGACGTTCAAGGTCGCGATCCCGGCCGCGCCCCTCGACAACGAGGACGGCGGCGCGGTGGCGCCCGATGCCGCTACCGGCCGCGTCCTCATCGTCGACGATCACGACGACGTCCTCGATGCCCTCGCCAGCGTCCTCGACGAGCTCGGCTTCGAGTGCGATCGCGCGACCTCCGCGGCAGTCGCCGCCAACCTCCTCGCTTCGCGCCCCTACGACGCGGCGCTGATCGACCTCGAGATGCCGGTCAAGGGCGGCGCCGAGCTGGCCGCCGAGACGCGCCGCGGCAAGGGACCGAACGCGAACACGCGCTTCATCGCGATGAGCGCCGGCGAGGTCGACGACGACACGAAGCGCCGCTTCGACGCCTGCCTCGCCAAGCCGATCGACCACGGCGCGCTGCGCCATGCCGTTCTCGGCCCCGGCCACGGCGCGCGGCCGAGCCAGCCGGGACTCTGGTCAGACGCCGGCTGAGCGCGAGCGTCGCGCCGATTCGAGGCCAGGCTCTCGCGAGTCTCGCTCAGCGGGGTTCGCACCCGCGCGGCCGGCCAAGTCCCGAGGAGACAATCCCCGCATGCGCCGCCCCTCTTGCGCGCCTGCCCGCGCGCAGGTGCCCGTTCCTTCTTCGTTTCGCCTTCTCCGCCGCCGCCGGCTGCTGCACGCCCTCGTGGTCTGCAGCTCGGCCGCTGCAGCGGTGCCCGCACGGGCCGCGGACGAGCCCCCGCCCGGACCACCCCTCGTCATCCCGTCGTCGCACGCGCGGATCGGCTTCGAGCAGATCGAGTTTCCGGGCGACGGCCCGCGCGTCGGGCTCGTAGGCACGAGCTACCTGGTCGACATCGCCGAGGCGAGCGGCATTTCGATCGGCCCGTCCGTGTACGGCGCGGTGAGCGGCCGCCACGGCGGCTTCTTCAGCCTCGGCGGCGAGCTGGCGTGGCGGCACCGGCTGATCGGCCCAGTGGGCGTCGAGCTCGGCGTCTTCGCCGGCGGCGCCGGCGGCGGCGGCGCGCCGCGCGGCAGCGGCCTGATGATCCGGCCGCACGCCGACCTCGTCTGGGATCTCGGCGCGATCGCGCTCGGCGCGTCGCTCTCGCATGTCAACGTCTCGGGCGGCCGGATCGAGAGCACGCAGCTCGGCGTGCTCGTCAACGTCAACAGCGATTTCCGCTTCACTCCGGCCGAGCGGCTCGGCGATCCGACGCGCGGCGGCGGCCGTTCCGGGCTCGGCTTCGATCGCATCCAGCTCGTCGGCGGCGCCTATCGAACGCCCGAAGGCAAGACGCTCAACGACGGCACGCCGCTGCCGCGAACGATCAGCACGATCGGCGTTCGCGCCGAGCAAGGCTTCGGCGGCAACGCGTTCTGGGGTCTCGAGGCGAACCGCGCCGGGCGCGGCGGCGTCGGCGGCTATGCCGAATACCTCGGCACCGTCGGCGTCGAGCACGAATGGGTTCGCGGCGTCCTCACCGTCGGTGCCCGCGTCGCCGCCGGAATGGCCGGCGGCGGCGGCGTCTCGACCGGCGGAGGCCTGCTCGTCAAGGCCGGCGCCTACGGCATCGTCCGCCTCGGCAACGACCTCGGCGTCTCGCTCGAGGGCGGCTATGCGCGCGCGCCGGACGGCAACTTCGGCGCCCCCCAGGCGTCGCTCGGGCTGGTCTGGGCGCTCGACGGGCCGGCGAGCACCGGCGCCGCGGCGCGGCCGACGCGAACCGATTTCAGCTTCGGCGCCGAGCGCTACGACGCGCCACGCAGCGACGGCAGCGAGCAGGCGCTGAGCGCGGTCGTTCTCAAGCTCGATCGCTATCTGACGCCGAACTTCTACGTCAGCGGCAAGGTGTCGAGCGCGACCGGCGGCAACGCAAGCGGCTACACGTCCGCGCTGGTCGGCGCCGGCTGGCGCCAACCGCTCGGCGCCGGGCTGCACGTCGGCGCCGAGCTGCTCGCCGGGGCGGGCGGCGGCGGCGGCGTCGCGAGCGGCGGCACGCTCGTCGAGCCGCGCGCCTTCGTCGGCGTGCAGATCACGCCGGCACTCGGCGTGCGCGCCGGCGCGGGGCGGATCAAGGCCTTCGGCGGCGGCGGCACGCTGAACAGCAACGTCTTCGACGTCTCGCTGACGCTTGCCTATGGGGTGTCGGCGGGATATTGACGGCGCGCGCGTGCCGGCAATCGACGCGATCGTGTACCGTGCGGGACTTTTCAGGAGCAGGCCATGGCCGACGACAAGACCACCACCAGCAACAAGCCGCGCGCACTCAGCCCGACGACGAAGCGAACCGGACAGAAGCGCAGCCTCGCGCGCGGCAAGGCGACCCGCAAGAAGAACCCCGGCAAGCGCGCCCACCAGGGCTGAGCGACGCCGGTCGGCCTAGGGCCGGTTAACGCTATGCGAGGGCTCACGCATAGCGCTAACAGGCCCTAGTCGCGGCTGCGAAACGGCGCGCGATAGAGCCAGACGCGGCGACCTTCGACGCTCTCGAGGACGAGCTGCGGCAGCAGGCTTGCGATCTCGAACTCGAGGCTCGCCAGCCAGGATCCGGGATGCAGCTCGTGCGCTGCCTTGGCAGCGGCGCGCGCCATGCTTTCGGGACGCTGGAACAGATAGACCAGCGCGAAGCGCGACCAGTCGACGCTCCAGAAGTCGCCGCGCCTGACCTGCGCGAAGCGGCAGCGCGCCGCGCCGGCGAGCCAGAGCGGCCAGCTCCATTCGATCCCTTCGAGCCGGGCGTTCGGATACTCGCGGCGCAGCTCGCGCAGGCCGGCGCCGAGGCCGCAGCCGGCATCGAGGACGGCGGCACCCTGGGCGAGCGGGACGCCGCGCCCGAGCCCGGCGAGCGCGCCGCTCGGCGTGGGGAAGATCGGCGCGTCGTGCCAGGCGCGACGCGGATAGACGAGCGCGAGCAGCGCGAGCGGCAGCAGCCACGCCCACGCCGGCACCGCGCCGGCGCTGCCCGAGACCGCGAACGAGAGCGGGAAGCCACAGCCAACGAAGATGCGCCGCCACGACGTCGCGCCGATCAGCGACAGCGCCGCGCCGACGAGTCCGGCGGCGATGAACGACGGCGCCGGCGGCGCGCCGAGCCCGGCGACGACGGCGAAGACGATCCAGCACGCCGCCCAGGCGGCGAACGCCGGCAACGGCCAGCTGCGGTTGACGAAGCGGCGCCGCTCCGGGCCGTCGTACGCCATCGCCGCGGTCGTCGCCGCATCGCTGCGCCGCGACCACCCGTTCATCTCAGCGCCCGCCCGGCCGCCCGAAGGGCGCTGAGCGCTTCCGCGGGGGGCAGCGAACGAAGACAGGCGCCATCGGGCTTTCAGTAGTCGCGCAGCTTGACGCGCAAGCGCGCGATCGACTGGCTGTGCAGCTGGCAGACGCGCGACTCGGTGACCTTGAGCACCGCCGCGATCTCCTTGAGATTCATGTCGTGCTCGTAGTACATGCTCATCACGTACTGCTCGCGCTCGGGCAGCACCTTGATCGCCTCGATCAGCGCCGCGCGCATGCGCTGGTCCTGCAGCTGCGCGAGCGGGCCCGACTCGGTGTCGGCGACGTGACGGTCGAGGAAGTCGCTGTCGCCCTCGGCGCCCGACATGTCCTCGAGGTAGACGAGCTGCGTGCCGCGCACCTTGCCGAGCAGCTCCTGGTACTCGGCGAGCGGGATCCCCATCTCCCGGGCGATCTCGCTTTCCTGCGGCGCGCGGCCGAGCTGCTGCTCGAGCTTCGAGACCGCCGACTCGATCGAGCGCTGGTGCTTGCGCGTTCCGCGCGAGAGGTAGTCGTTGCCGCGCAGCTCGTCGAGCATCGCGCCGCGGATCCGCTGCGTCGCGAAGGTCTCGAACTGCACGCCCTGCGCGGCGTCGAAACGCGAGAGCGCATCGGTCAGGCCGATCATGCCGACCTGGATCAGGTCGTCGATCTCGACGTTGGCGGGCAGCTTGGCGATCATCTGGTGCGCCAGCCGGCGGACCAGCCCGCTGTACTGCTTCAGCGTCGAGTTCAGGTCGAGCTGACCTTTGGCGGTGTACATGGTGGCTCCGGATTTCATTGGATCGCTCCGGCGCCGGCGCGGAGCGCCGCCGGTCGGCCGCCCGCTCCGACCGCGGCATGGTTCTCGAAGCGCGCGGCGACGAGACGGCGCAGGTCGCTGCCGGGGTCGTCGCACGGGTCGCCGGCGGGGTCGATCCAGGCCCAGTCGCGCAGGACGCCGGCGAAGAAGTTGTCGGCGCAGGCGGCGAGCTTGGCGGCGATCCGCTCGGCACGCGGCGATTGCGGCGCGGCGCCGAGCAGCAGCTCACTGACGACGAGCCCGGCGCGGTGCGCGAGCAGCTTCATCGACGCATAGGCATGGGTGACGCTCTGCGGGCGGTCGTCGGCGACGACGAGCGGGCACGGCAGGTCGGCGCCGGCGAGCGCGTGGTCGGCGCGGCCGCGCGGCGCGAACATGCGGCAGAGCTCGCTCGCCGGAGCGTGGACGAGGACGACGTCGGCGCGCGGCGCCGCTTCGCCGACGCGCTCGAGGAATCCTCGCGTCGACCCGGCCGCGTCGACGAAGCGGATCGCCAGGCCGCGCGCGGCGAGGTACTCGACCTGTGGAATCAGGCGCTCGATGCATTGGCCGAGATCAACCATCGCCATCTCGCCCGCCGCGCCGGCACGCTCGCCCGCGTCGACGACGAGAACGTGGGCGCCGCGCTCGGCGAACGCGGTGCTGAGCCGCTCGAGGACGACGCCGCCGCAGGCGACGTGCGGGTTCGACGCGAGCGGGACGAAGCGCGCGCAGGCGCCGGTAAACATCTGGCGCAGGCCGAAGGCCTGGTCGGGGTGCGAAGGGATCGGCATCGGCGGCGGAATGGAGAGGCGAGGACGCGACGCCGTCAGGCGCCGAGCGAGGCGCCGGCAGGAGCGCCGGGCGACGTCGCGAAGACGAGATTCATCTCGGCGGCGTCGAGCCGCCAGGCGGCGCTGCCGCCGCCGCGCATCGCCCGCTGCACCAGCGCATGCGCCGACAGGCGGTGCCAGTCCTCGGGAACGCGCTGGCCGTTGGCGACGCCGACGACGGTAAGCCGGTGCCGGATCGCGGCGTCGAGCGCCGGGCCGAGCTTGATCGCCTCGTCGAGCTTGCTGAGGACGACCCCGGCGCAGCTCGCCGCGCGGTAGGCGACCAGCACGTCCTCGATCGTCTCCGCCTGCGACGCGGCATTGACGACGAGGAGGCGCTGCACGCTGCGATGGGCGAGCATCTCGAGCAGCTCCTTCGTGCGCAGGTCGCGCTGCGCCATCCCGGCGGTGTCGATGAGGATCATCTTCTTCGCCGTCAGGAGCTCGAGCAGGTCCTCGAGCGAAGCGCGGTCGTGCGCGGTGTGCACCGGCACGCCGAGGATGCGGCCATAGGCGCGCAGCTGCTCGTGGGCGCCGACGCGGTAGGCGTCGAGCGTGATCAGGCCGAGGCTGGCGGCGCCGTGGCGGGCGGCGAACGCGGCGGCGATCTTGGCGGTCGTCGTCGTCTTGCCGACGCCGGTGGCGCCGATCAGGGCGAACACGCCGCCGCGATCCTCGATCGCCTCGTGCGAGCCGGCGGTGCGCAGGTTCTTCTCGAGGATCGTCGCCGCCCATTCGGACTCGTCACCGGCATCCGCCGGCAGGCCATCGGTCATCTTGCGGACGAGCATCGGTGAGAAGCCGCAATCGAGGAGCTTCTGCGCGAGGCGTGCCTCGGCGGGCCGACGCTGCAGCTTCTCCATGAACGCGAGGGCGCCGAAGCGCTCCTCGATCAGGCCCTTGACGGCGCGCAGCTCGGCGAGCAGCTCGCCTTCGCGGCGCACGGCGGCGCCGCCGTCGAGGCCGGCCTCGGGAGCATCGGCGAGCACCGGTGCGGGCTCGACATCGCGCGCGGCGATGGCGATCGGCTCCCCGCGCGGGGTGACCGGCTCCGAAGCGAAGATGTCGTCGTCATCGAGGCGGACGTCGAGGCGGGTTCCCTTCGTCGCGGGCAATGCCGGCGCCGGCGCGGGCACCGGCGCGGCCGCGGCGGCAGCGCCGCCCTGCTTGGCGTCGAGCGACGCCTGACGGCGCTTCAGCATGCGCGTCCTGACGTAGTCCTGGAACGAGAGCGTGCTCATCGACAGGCGACGGGCGTCCTCGGCCGTCGTCGTCGCGGCGAGCTCGGTGGCGGCGGTCTCGGCGGGGCGCGGCGTCGCCATCTGCGTCACCGCGGGCACCGTGTCCGGACCCGCTTCGGCTTCCAGGCGGCCGAGGCTCTCGGACGCCATCGCCATGACCTCGACGCCCGTCGCCGCCGGCTTCGTCGACAGCACGATCGCATCGTCGCCGAGCGCCTCGCGAACCAGGCGCAGGGCTTCGCGCGAGTTGCGCGCGGTAAAGCGTTTGACGTTCACGATGCTGCTCCGATGATGGAACCGATGCGGATGGAATGCGTTTCAGGTATCTCGCTGTGCGACAGCACCTTCAGGCGCGGCGCGGCGCGCTTGAGGAGGCGCGCCATCGGCGCGCGGATCAGGTCGGGCACGAGCAGGCACGCTGGATGGCCGAGGTCTTCCTGGCGCTTCGCCGATTCGGCCGCGCTCTTGGCGAGCACGTCGGCGACGCCCGGATCGAGCGCGGCGCCGTGCGGCGAGTTGAGCGCCTGCGTGACCATCCGCTCGAGCTCGGGCTCGAGGGCGATCACCTCGAGCTCCCGGGTCGGCCCGTAGATCTGCTGGACGATCGACGGCGCGAGGTGGACGCGGATCCGTCGTGCCAGCTCGGCCGGATCGGTGACGGTCGCGGCGTATTCGGCCAGGCACTCGACGATCGAGCGCATGTCGCGGATGTGCACGCCTTCCTCGAGCAGCAGCTGGAGCACCTTCTGCAGCGCGGCGATGCCGACCATCTTGG
>Ga0105248_10002032_pt1 | contig 22437 bp, 37 predicted proteins | sample KBSS34metaG_FD_81524 | JGI IMG/M metagenome (GOLD analysis project Ga0105248, IMG submission 81524) | Switchgrass rhizosphere microbial communities from Kellogg Biological Station, Michigan, USA - KBS S3-4 metaG | ecosystem: Host-associated > Plants > Roots > Rhizosphere > Soil | place...
CCCCCTCGATAGGATTTTTCATGGAACTCGGTAGTATCATTGTCCACGGCTCGTTCACTCACACCGCGAACACCGCCCTCAAAATTGCATCCGGCACGACTGCCGCCCGCCCGGCTAACGCCGTTGGCCTGATCCGCTACAACACCGACCTTTCCCGCTTCGAAACGAACAATGGCGCCGCGTGGTCTAACGTGGGCTCCGGCGATGGCACGGTCACGAGCGTCGGCCTGACTGGCGTCGCCAACGCGATCACGGTCTCTGGCTCCCCGATCACCGACTCCGGTTCCTTTACCCTCGCACTGGCTGGCGAACTCGCCGGTCTGAATGGCCTTTCGACCACGGGCCTCGTGGCTCGCACGGGCGCTGGCACTTATACCCCGCGCACAATCGCAGCGTCGGCCGCTGCTGGTAGCCAAGGCGCAACAGTTTCGAACGGTGATGGCGTCTCGGGTGCACCGACCATCGGCGTGACCATCACCGCTCTTGCAAACGCCAACGCCATTGCGGGTGCACACACCACGATGGTCAACGACGGCACCAACAACACCAAGGCCACGTTCACTCAGATCGCCACTTTCATGGACACGTTGTTCATCGCTTCGGGCGGCGACACCATGACCGGCGCGCTGATCCTGAACGCTGACCCGGTCACTGCTCTCGGCGCCGCGACCAAGTCGTATGTGGACAACGCAGCCGTCACCGCGACCACGAACGCACAAGCCAACTCGGTTCTGAAGTCTGGTAGCACGATGACCGGTCTACTGGTCTTGAGCGCCGACCCGGCAACCGCACTGGGCGCCGCCACCAAGTCCTACGTTGACAACTCGGTTGCGACCGCGATTTCGACCGACACCTACACGGCGACCGCAAACGGTGGTCTGACACTGACTACCAAGGCGTTCAGCGCCAACACCACCGGTGTTTCGACCGGTCTGGTTTCAGGCAACATCGCCGTCCGTTCGACCGCCAGCACCGGTCAGGTTCTTCGCTCCACTGGCACGGCTGGCGCCGAAGCTACTTGGGGTGCCCTCGACCTTGCACAAGCAAATACCGTCACCGGCGTTCTGGGCGTTGTCAACGGCGGCACTGGTGGTTCGTCGGCCTCCACGGCTCGCACGAGCCTAGTTGTCCCGAGCTTCTACCGCGCGAGCTTCACCAACGCGTCTCTGGTCTCGAACGCTCTGACCGTCGCTCACAACCTCGGTCAGCAGTTCGTCCAAGTCATGGTGACCGACAACACCAACGCGATTGTCCAGCCGGACAACATCGTGATGACCAATTCGTCGAACACCACGGTCGATCTGACTTCGTTCGGAACCCTGACCGGAACGTGGAACGTCGTCGTCATCGGCTAACGTCAAATCCAAAATTGGAGAGTCCCTGAGAGAAATTTCAGGGACTAAATATACGCATGAGAGAAGGCTCTAGTCAGACTGGCAATATCCAACAGGTGTCCACCGGATACCTTCAGTTGGCTAGTGGCACAACCGCGCAACGTCCCACCGCAAATAATGGGATGATGCGTTACAACACGGACACGTCTCAGTTCGAGTTCTATGCAAACGGTTGGTCCAACGCAGCAACAGCGGCGAGCTTGGCATCGAGCTATCTCCCGCTGACCGGCGGCACGCTGTCCGGCCGAGTCCTGCTCCCCACTGGTAACGCCACGGCCCCAGCCTTGAGTTTCTCCGGTAATACGGGCGTCGGTATCTTTTACACCACAAACGCAGTGACACTGACGGCTGGTGTTTCGAACTCGTTGGTGGTTCAAAGCAATGTTGTTGCTCCCACTTTTATCTTCAGTTCTGTTGACGGGTTGACCGTGCCTAACGGCGCCACGACTGATCGCCCGACGGTGTTGAGTCCGGGCACCGTGCGGTGGAATACTACCCTTGCGGGTTGGGATTTCTATGATGGAACGAACTGGGACACCCACCGATATTCCTCGCTGACGGGCTCTGACTCTGTCGCAAGCGAGCAGATGCACTTCATCTACGACACCACTCGTTCAAAGTTCTTGAGCGACACTGTGCAGTTCATCAACTTCCAAAGCCTGAGCATGGGCACGGACGATTTCATCTGGCCGGGGGCTACGTTGTTCTCGGCCGATGTCGGCACCATGATGCCTTACCCCGGAACGGTGACCGGTATCACTGCCTATGCAAGCAACGTCAACAAGACGTTCCGTTCATTTTCAGTCTATATTGAGTCCACCGAAAACACCAACCAGCTTTCGTTTGGTAACGCGGCCTCGGTGGCGGCGCAAGCGAGTGCTACTAACCTCAATATTGATTTCAATGCTGGTCAGAAAATTCTTCTGCGCACGCGTTTGGTGTCGGGGACTACCGGTAACAAATGGACCAACTTGAACTTGGTTCTCTTCTATAAGTGGAGGAACTAATGACACTCGTAGTCACTAACACCACTGGGTCCAATATCGAAATTCTCGAACTCGGAATTACCGTTCCGGCGTCCGATTCCTATGACCTGTCTTACCGCCCCTCGGAAATTATCGGTGCGAGCGCCGAGCTTGCTGGACATATCAAAAGCGGCAACATCACTGTCACCGCAGATACACTGAACGCCCTCGCCAACGCGACTGGATATTTCCAAGTCATCAGCGGGCCACCGAGCGAACGTCCGGTGTCGCCGCCGGATGGCACGATGCGCCACAACGCCAATACCAACATCACCGAAGTCTATCAGGGTGGTGCATGGCAGAACCTTCCGAATCTGGCCAACACTGTTCTAGCCATCGACACGATCACGGGTATCCCGGTTCGCTACGATCACATTCGAAACAAGTATCTGAGCCTCGCGATCATTCCCGTGTCTTACGCTAACGCGAATTCGGCCGACAAGTCGTGGCTCTATATCAACTCCAACATCAATCACTCGCAGGCGGGTTATGTGGCTCCGATTCTCGGGACTATTCTCACCCTCAGCCTCTTCACCGACATGCAAGTTGACAAGACGGTTTCAGTTTATGTGAACAACACTGAATACGCAAACGTGGTGACTTTCACTGGCGCCCAAAACGCAAATGCGGTGGTCGCAAACATCGACTTCAGCCCCGGCGATAACATTCGTCTCAGGGTGCGATCTGCACAGCCGGGTAATGTTGGTGCAGTCTATGCGAACGTCTTTGTGAGCATTAGGGGGATCGTCTGATGACTATCCTTTACAATACCAGCAATACAGCTATCGACATTGATGATTTCGGCCTGACCGTGCCCGCCATGGGCACGTCTGACATCAGTCATATTCGCCAAGCCGTCATTGCGAATTGTTCGGTGCTGATCGACAACGTCACGAATTCCGTCATCACGGTTGTCAACGAACAAACGTCACCTACTACCTATTGGTCGATTGTGGATGCGCTGGCGATCCTCGAACTCGGTGTCAACGGTGCGCAGGTTGGTATCGCGAAACCCACCCGTCCCGGCATCATCGACGGCAACTATTACGGCGTCTCCGGCGATGCTCCGCTGGTTGACGACACGATTCCCGCTAATCACCTGAATGCCATCCCAGTCAACTATCTGGGTGTGGGATTCAACCGCATCGGCATTTGCGTCACCAACGCAGTGGCTAACACCGAATGCCGTCTTGGTGTCTATGAGAACAACGACGGCCTCCCCGGCAAACTGTTGCTGGATGCGGGCGTCGTTCCTACGGATACGGTTGGCAACAAGGAAATTGTGATCGACTTCACGACGCCGTCGGACTGGTGCTTCCTTTGCACTTGGACGAGCAACGCCATTATTGGCGCACTCTCTACCACCTCAACTCTCGGCGTTCTCGGAAACCTCACCAACAGCATCTCCGATGCGATCCGCCATATCCATACCGATTACACGTATGTGGCCAATACGGCTTTGCCGAGCACTTTCCCGAACACGGCAGTCGCTTCGTCCAGCTACCCGCCCTTCGTTTGGTTCAGAAAGGTATAAGCCATGCCGTCACCGATGATGCAGAAAACCGATACCTATGCTGCCAACGGCGCCCTGATTTCGTCGGTGGACAACCGCGATCTCTCGGCCATGAAGCTGAAGAAGTGGAACGACATCAACGCATATCGCGAAGTCGTGCTCAACCGTGGCATTTGGTTCATGGGCTACCTGTTCGGTAGCGATGAGCGCAGCCGCGCCAACGTCACCGGCGTCGTGGCGGGCGTCACCGCCGGGATTCCGTTGCCGGATGGTTTCACATGGCGCGACAACAACAATAACAACGTCCCGTTCAATGCGCAGGCGTTGGTTGGCCTAGCTGCTTACATCATGCTGTATGTGAACCAAGTCTATGCGTATAGCTGGGGATTGAAGAACGTCGTCGATGCTTGCTCTACGCTTGCTGAAGTTGATGCATTCATCGTTTCTCAACAGGCTTGGCCTGATGGCAACATGGATGGCTCGAAGCCTGCTTAATGCTTGAGGGGCTTCGCTGAAGCCCGCAGCATCCAACGATGCTTCTGGTGCATCTCGATCCGGCCACCGAGGAAATTCACGATCCCTTGCTGATCGTTCTCTTCGGCCGCATGAAGCGTTTCTTTCATCAGTGCGATCAGCACTTCGTGCGCCTGCACGAGGTTGATGAGCATCTCGCGCGCGCCCATCGGCGCCGGGGGAGCGCCCGGAATACGGCTCAGTTCGACGAAGCGATCCATGCTCTGAGGTGCATAGGCATCTAGAGCCCGCAGATGTTCCGCGATCTCGTCGAGCGACTCCCAAATATCGTTGTATTGATCGTCGAGCATTTTGTGAAGCTGATAGAAATCGGGGCCTTCCACGTTCCAGTGAAAGCCATGCGTGGCGACGTATAGTGAGAAGGCCGTCGCAAGCGTCTCCCGCATACCTTGGATCAGATTTTCCATCGGATATTTAGCTGAATTTTGCTTGACCCAACCTGATGCGGTGTTAAGTTGAAGGGACATTCACAAGGAGGCCCGTATGTCCCGCACGCACACCACCACGGCTCTTGGCGATTTCGGCCGCACCATCCGCGACGAGCCGCTCTACGGCCTCTACAAGCACCGCTTCTATCTCGCCAAGGACACGGTTCCGGCCGAAGAAGTGAAGGCGTGGCTGCGCAAGGCATACGTCGAGGCCCGCTCCGGCGTCGGCCGTCTCTACCGCGTCGTGGAATACCAGCACGCCGACGGCAATCGCTACGTCGATTATATCCTGATGCAGAAGTGCACGGATAACGACGAGATGTTCATCAAGCTCAACTGGGGCTTCGAGAAGCACAAGATTCAGCGCGGCGACCGCGTCGGCCGCAAGAAGCTGACCAAGGAACAGAAGTCCGAACTGGACGAGATCATCGCCTACCATCGTCGCCGGTTCTACGAGGTGAACGAGGAAGCGGCGGCGGCGAAGGCCAGCGGGCAGTGATCCTCCACTGGCAGTTCAACGACGGCATGGGGTGGCGCGGTGGCGCCGCCCTAGAGGCCGATGACGTTGAATCGGTGATCGAAGCCGCCAAGAGCCATTTCGAGCGCTGGCCGAACGATCACCTCCGCATCATGAAGAAAACCGGCCCGGACGAATACGCCATGATCTGGTGGCAGGACGGCGCCCAAGCCGAAGAAAGGCGTTCCAATGGCATCTGATGTCGAAGTCCTCCGCGAGCAACTCAAGGCGGTCACCGCCAAGCTGAAGGCGTCCGCCGACGAGTTCGAACCGGCGACCCTCGAACCCAACGAGTCGATGCTTCTCTATCGCATCCTGACCGAACACATGGGGCTGCGGGTCTGATGGTCGGCTATCTGAAATCCGTCCGCACTGCGCGTGCCAGCCGCCGGGTTTTCAGCAGGCTGAACCGCCACAAGGAACTGATGGACGGCCTGATCCAAGGTGGTATGGAACGCGAACAGGCGAGCAGCCACGCGATGACCATGCTGCTGCAAGAGGAAAAGGCCCGCAAGCGCCCAAGGAAGGCCAAGGATGCAGTCTGACGCCACAGACGAAGAGAAGGCCGCCCTTCTCATGGACATGTTCGCCCCCGAGCCGCTGAACGAAGAACTCGTTCCGTATCTCGGGCGCGGGCGCTTGGGTCAGGGCATCTTCCATCCGCTGATCCACGACCCGTTCTATCACGAGGCCATGAACAAGCGCATCAATGCGATGTTCAAACACAAGACCGAAGCTGTGGCGAAGGCCATCGAAGAGGGCCGCTGGTCGTCGATGATCTTCCTGCACGAGCGCCCTTACCGGCTCGAAGCGCTCGAAGAAATCCTCTACACCCACGAGATCGACGACCCCGAGATCGTGTGGCCGCTGATCGCCAATGTGTGGACCGACAGCGAAAATATCCACCAGAATTTTGACCAATGGCGCGAAATCTGGGATTCGCCGATCCCCCGCCGAGTCGAACTGGTGATGGACGAGGACGAGCGCGCGGCGCTGGCCGCCCTGCCGGACACCTTCGAAATCTATCGAGGCATGGGCGACGAAGCCGCCATCGAAGGCATGTCGTGGACCACGAACAAGGCCAAGGCCGAATGGTTCGCTCATCGGTTTTCGGGTCTGGACGAGCACGCGCCGCATCTGGCGACCGGCATCGTGTCCAAGGCCGACGTGCTGGCGCACTTCCTTGGGCGCGGCGAGACGGAGATTGTCGTGCTGTCCGATAACGTGCGCGATCAGAAGATCACCCGTCTGCGCAAGAAGGTGAGGAAGTGAGCTTCGATCACGCCCGCCGGTTCCGAGACAACCCAAACCCGTCACCGTTGGAGTTTTCTCCCCTCGACGTTTACAAGCGGCGTCAGGAGATCGTCACCAGCATCGACGTGTATTTTGGCGACAACGGCCGCTGGTTGGGCATATGCAGTGGTCGTCCACCCGCACCCGGCCCGCTTCCTGAAGTGCTGGAATGGTGCGAAGCGAACATGCGTTCGCCCTATGCGTTCAGCAAACTGAGCGTCGTGGCGGTCACGCTCGACAACCTCCACCTTCATGTTACCGACGAGGTGGATGCCCTCAATTTCATGATGCGGTGGTTCTGACTTGGACCTGATTGAAGAGGCCGAAAAATTCAACGCGCTGTTCAAGATGTTCGGCCTGAACGCCCGTGCCTATTCCAGACCACTTCGCATTCTGTGGAAGGAGCGCGAGCCGGAGGGAATGCCGAACGTCACGTTCATGGTCCACGAGGCCAAGTTCGAAACAGTCGAAGAATGGCAGGCTGACGCTCACCGGCGACTGGCCGAGGCTCAGGCGTCGATGACTTCGTAGACCAGCGCGTTCACTTCGTCGCGAGATTCCTGCTGGACCGTGTTGTAGATCACCTCTGGCGCCGCATCATCTTCCACCCGCACAATGCCTACGATCCGGGTGGGGCCTTCGAAGCCGACGACGTTTGGAATGCGAACTGAGTGGCGCGACCCCAACGTGGGGTGTTCCATCTTGTGGTATTGACGGACCAGCTTGTCCTTGATTTCACCCCAGACGAACTCGCCCTCTTCGTCCACACCGAGCTTCATCGCCAGCCAAATTTCGGCAGCTTCGTGGACCAGTTCTTGGTCCAAATCGACATGCATCTTCCCGGCCGCCAGCCGATGGAAACCGTTGGCCAACAGCGAAACATATTTCTCGAAATTTTCCTCGCCGGGATACATGTCTTCGATCTCGGGTGAGCGGAGTTGCAGACCGTCGGCGTTGAGTGCGGCCTCGAACAGATGATCGAAGATGATGTCGATGGTGTCCTCATCGGGGAGAGCGCTCTCCATATCGACTTCGATGATGATGAGCAGATAGTCCACGATGAGGTGGGCGTTCAGGTAGTCGGCCAACTGCTTGGCGTAGCGCGACGCGTAGACGCCTTCGAGACTGGCCCAGCGCATGTCATCGTAGTTCCCGCCGTTGTGGTTCGGGACCAAACCCTTGGCTTGGATGGAGGCGAGGTTGTCGCTCGGGCTGACGTGCAGGTAGAAGGCTCGCTCCCCGGCATCCTCGAACAATTTCATCCATTGGCGCATCCCATATTTATCGACCAGTGATTTGGTTTGCGATATGGTCGAAGTCATGTGGCGAGAGAGCATGGCGATCATCGAAGGGCGCGGGGAATTGGACCCCGAAGCGACCGCCTATCCGATGTTCTTGCAGCCTGCCCGACCGATCAACGGTGACGGCCGCCACTGCATGTTTTTCCATTTTGCGATGTGGCTGTCCGCCAACCCGACCGTGAATAATTTTCGGATGGTGGTCGATGGTTCGATCACGCAATCGCCCGTCGTGCAGCTTTCTGGCCACCCGCTTGTGGTGTTGTTTGGACGGCGGCGGGATCGCACCGCTTTTCAACGCTGGCTGAAGCGATATCAGAAATGGTTCGGGGCCTACGAAGTCGAGCACAACTATCTCCCCGAACTCCCCGAGAATGGGTCTCTTCGGCTCAACATCGTCAACACACCGTTCGCTCGCACTGACTTCATGTCGCCGGATTCTTTTCCCGATGGGTTTGCTGAACGCTGGTCATGGGTCATCACGAACTGTAAGACGCCAGTCTATCTGTTGCCGAACCGTGGGTTTGGTTTCAGGTCGCTGAACGATGCAGTTCATTTCAAACTAGCTTTTGGTGTCTGATGTCTGAGAAGCCGAACGACCCGTGGACCACTGAGACCGGATCGCGCATCAAGGCGTGGTTCGTGATGCGTCTCGACATTCCGATGTCGCAAGGCAAGTTCGGTATCCAGATCGGTCATGGCACCGACTTCATCCACATGACCGGCGCCGACAATCCCTACTATGCGACGTGGCTCGATCCGCATGGCGGTAATCGCCGCAAGATCGCGCTGCGGGCGAAGAGCCTCGACGACATCGAGAAGGTCAAAGCCGATTGCGAGAAGGCCGGGATGATCGTCCGTATCATCAAGGATGCGGGGCTGACGGAGTTCGGGCAGCCGACTATCACCGGCCTTGTGGTCTGTCCCCACGATGACAGTCTGGCGCCCAGCGTCCTGAAGCGCGCGCAAGCGTGGAGGCCGACCGATGGGACGCAAGCGGCGAACTAAGATGTCGATGACGATGTCCCATATTCTTCCGCAGCGGATCGACCCGCGTCTGATGATCTCGATGCGCGAGCGCACCTTCAACCAGATGCGTCGCAAGGGCCGCAACGAGAGAATGATCTGGCTTCTGCAAAAAGTTTTGCGCTGGTCGGTGGTTGAAGTTTCGGTTGAAAACATCAGTCGTGCTGGTGGTGGCGAGCCCAAGAACCTCGACGCGGTGTTCGAGAACTGTGACCGGGGCGTCAATACCATGAAGACGTGGTGCGCGGACCAGTGTTCCACGCGGTGGCGCTACGAGCCGACCGGGACGTTTATGTTTCGCTCGATGAAGGATGCGGCCCTGTTCAAACTGAGGTGGCTCTGATGACCGATGCTTCCGAACCCGACACTCGCCCGGTCGGCCGCTATTTCTATGTCGATCCGTCGCTCGATGAGAAAATCCGGGTCACGGCATTTCGTAGAAAAATTTCACAAAACGATTTGATCGTCGAAGCCCTGCGCAACTTGCTGGAAAATGTTTCGACCGATCCAGTCATGGATTTCGAGGTGGACGATGGCTGCTGAAGTTCTTCCGGTAGAAGTGCTCTGGGTGATCCAAGAAGCGGACACCGATGGCGAAGGCAATGAGATCGGCTGGTGTGGGTGGAGCACTCACGACAGCTTCGAAGAGGCCGAAGCAGCCATGCTGTTGATGCCGAAGACTGAAGGCCGTCTGCGCGTCGCTAAGGAGACCACTGACACCTTTCTTATCAGGGATTGTCCCAATGAGCCATGACAGCGTAGAACCGCTCAGAGAGGCTCTGTGGGCCGTTCTAGAGGGTCTTAAAGAACGCATCCCCGACAACGACGGCGATGGCTCAGAAACCTCCTTCGGAAACCTTCGTTGGATGGCCGACCGATGCCTGTCGGACGACACTATGCCGCTCGACAAGGTCAGCCGGTGGGTGGGATTCATCCAAGGCGTTCTGGCGACGCAAGGTCTGTTGAGTGTCGCGGAAGAGCGTGACCGAACTCGGCCGCTGTTCCATGCTGCCTATTTCGCTATGGGCATTGAGCCGCCAGCGAGCATGAGTCGTGGCGACTAAGGTCGTCCATTGCAAACGCGATCCCTACGATGTCTATATCGGCAGAGGATCGAAGTGGGGGAACCCGTTTGTCATCGGCAAGGATGGCGACCGCCCCACGGTGATCGCAAAGTATTGTGACTACATCGCCGGTCGCCCGGACCTGCTCGGCGCTGTGCATGAACTCAAGGACAAGACCATTGCGTGCTGGTGTGCCCCACAGGCGTGCCACGGCGATGTGCTTGCGGAACTGGCGGACCAAACATGAAAGTCTACATTTCCTATTCCATCGACTCCAATGAGTTCCATGAGTGGCTCAGGCACACGAATTGGCGCCTGCTTACCTCTCATTCCAAATCCGACGGAAACGGGCGCTCTGTCGGTGCACATATCTACCAGACGGATGAGTTGTCGGATGGAGACATTCTCATGCTGAAATTGCAGTGGCCGATTCTCGGAGCATTCGCAGACGACGGAACCGAGCGTTGGGCATCTGATGATTTCAAATGGCTGACGAAGCGCGGATACGACTAAATACTCCCATGAGCGACAACATGGGCAAAACGACGATTGACCTTTCCGATGACCGTTCGTTGGTCATTTCGAGAGATTTCGACGAAGACTTGGGCCACCCGGTCTACACTGCCACGGTTCAGGATGCACCGAACCCGCTCGCCAAGATCGCCGAAAATCAGGTCGATCAATGGCTAAAGGATCAGACGTTCGCCAAGACTCTTCAAGAGCATGGCTTCGACGATAAGGCGGTCAACAAGGCCCTCGAAGGTCTGGCCAAGTTCCACACGAGCTTCAGCACCGACGAAAATACGACCTTCGATGTGACCGTCGATCCGGTCCACGAATCGGCAGAGATCGGCGTCAAGATCAAGTTCTAACCGAACTAAATATCAGCATGACTCCTTTGCTGATCCCCGCCCTCATCATTTTTCTAGGCTTGTTCGCTGACCGGTTCGCCGGTGGCGGTTTTTGGTGGGACACCAAGTTGGCGTTCGACCATGGCGGCCCGCTGCACGGTCGGCCGGTCGCATATGCAACTGTGATCTTGGCTGTTGGTCTGGCGCTTGTGACAATGAACTGGAAGGTCGCGGCGTTCGCGCTCGCTTTCGCGCTCTGGCGCTGGCCGGGCTGGAAGATCAACGACAAGGGCGGCATCACCCCGACCACGCGTGAAGATGCTCTGTGGACTTTCATCCGTCATCTCTTGATCGTCGGCGTCGTGCCGGTCGCTTATCTGCTGCATAGCAACTGGGTGCTCGCACTCGGGCTGGTCCCGGTGTTCGCTGCCAAGGCTACGCTGCTCGCGTGGTGGAACGGTAAGGAAGAGGGTCGCGTCAACTGGCTTGTCGAAAGCCTTCGCGGTGCCGTGCTCGGCCTGATGATCTGGGCGATCCTGCCGGTGTCCTAGACGGAAGACCGCGAGTGCACCCCGGTCTGTTGTCAACAAATCCCACCACGCATGGGGGCAGTCTGAACAGAAGGTCACGGCCTCCCGTCTAAGATAAGGAAGTGGATAGGAACCGGACAGTTCAGTCCTGTCGGTCTGAACCCAAAATTCTGAGCCGGGCATTGCTCCCGAACTTTCCAACCAGTTGCCTGATCGGTGGTGCTGTTACCCTCAGCGGTCCCTAACGGCCTTATGCCTTCCACTGCCATCCCTCGACCCGAAAGTTGCCGGGATGGCTAAAATCGTGGCACCCACCCATCTGAACGGTTTTCCCCGAATGGACTTCCGGGCCGCGTGTATTCAGACAGAGAGGGGGCAAGGCGCCGCAAGCGGTTCCCCTCTTTTCCCACCAAGCTTCAGGAGTCCACCCATACGCACTTGGTAGCAACTCGTGGCGTGTGGTTACAAGAGCCCATCGGCCCAGCGAGACGGGCTTATCCCCAGCGGGGCTTTACCGTCTCGTCTTCGCCTACTACGCCTCATCACAAGACGGCTCGGCTAGGGGTGATGCCCGAAGGGCTCATGTAACCACACGCAATCGTTTCCGGGGCTAGGACTTGAACCCAGCATCTTTCCCCGCCTCACCGCGTGTGGCCACACCGCGTATAGCGAGGCTGCTCTACCTGTTGAGCTACCCCAGTTCTCCCTTCGGACTTATCGGGTCATCGCCGCGCCGAAGTTAGCCCTTTCGGGCTTGTTCGTTAAGATGGCCGTTCCCCGCTAAGGGACATCATTCGTGGTGGGGATTGAACCCACGACCTGCCCTCTGGGCTGCTCTCCCGCTGAGCTACACGACCTAACCATCTCACTTTCGTCTGGCGTCGGATGCATCACTCGACCAGACTACGTTCTTGGAGCGGGCCTGCGGAGTCGAACCGCGTGGGTGGGTTTGGCAGCACCATAACCACTCTTATTGATTCACTTCGGCACCGACCGAACTGAACCCGCATGTCTCGGTGAAGGAGCGCGACCGGCGCGCTCGACTTCTGATGTTCGCCAGAACTTTCAGCTATCGTCAGGAAGTGACCCCCTATTGTTGCGTCTGCTCCGGCAGGACCCCGCCTCGGTTCCCCCGTCCACCGGCACTACCCGGCAACCTTGGCGATCCTGCGCAAGTCCCATTCGTTTGCCCATTCGGGCGAATTGGCGGGGGCACTTCCCTCTCCAACGACGCGGCTCGCGCGGGGCCACGTCAAAGTCAGAGCGTGAAGGTGGGGCCTACCCCCTGCGTCATGACATTTCGGCCACGCAGGTTACTCCCCACTTTTTCAGCCTATCGTCGGGTCTAGAAATCCCTATTGTCAGCGTCTACAAGTCACCGGGGGTCCGTTTTCAATCCCGAAGGATGAACTGCCGACACTGATCCCAGTGATTATGTAGTATCGTCGTTCTCAGTGGGCATCAACTCCCACTCTCCCGGTCTAATCATTACCTCGACGGCTTTTTGGGACCGGTGTGCCCAATTACACTATGTTGAACGACGACACATTTCAAAGATCGGTGGCGGAACCGAACTTGCGTCCAGCACCGCCGATGCCCTCAATCTACATCACCTCTCAGAACGGTCAAGCAATTTTCTTTTGGTTGACCAAAAATCTTTCCGTGAGAGGATAGAGCATCATTCAAGTAGGAGGCACCCATGGCTTTGTCGGTTGAAGAAATCAAGGAACGGCTGGCGAGCATCGTGTCCACCTATGGCGGCGGTTTCCCGGCGTCGGACGCCTACGAGACCAACGCTCGCGGCGGCTCTTCTGAACGGGAAGAAGCCAAGGCTGACGGTCGAGATGAAGTCTGCGACGAGATCAATGATCTTCTGCGAGACATCGGATGATTTACAAGGAAGTCGTCTTCAACAAGAATGAGCCGTGGGCCACAAAGTGGCACATGCTCTATCTGACGGCTGCCGAAGCCGACAAAGTCTTCATCGACGGCAACAAGGCGCAGTATGGCCACACTCGCAACGGCGGAAACTGGCAGCGCGCCAGCCACGAGAGCTATCGCTATCTGAAGCGCGAAATTGATGAATGGGTGCGCGCCAACGCCGGGCACCAAGAGGGCGAAGTGTGGGAATGCGACCGCTACTACCACGCCGACGAAACGCTCCCCGAGCTTCCGAAGCCGGGTGGTCGTCGCGCGTGGCTGGAACGCTTCGTCTGTTGGGCGGATAAGGCCGAAACCTTTGATGGTCGCTGGTCGGCGGGCAAGACGATGTCAATTGATATGCCCAAGATGCGAGCCGTCATCCGTTTCCGAGACGAGAAAATTGCGACGCTATTCCGAGTGCTATTTCTTTAGCTCGGCGCCGTTCAATGAACAGCAGGCGTTATCAAACACTCTGAAATCGCCCTTGCCACAATATTTGTCTCGGCCCCGGCTATCCGGTTCGAACGCTCGACTTGCAAAGGGGCAGCGATGACACCCGAAGCCTTTGCCATTTGCGGCAACGCCATAGGCGGCTTCCTCGGGTGATTTCTCGTGGAGCAACATTTCCGGGTCGCCCGCATCGACGTTCTCCCAATCTCCGCAACTCCCAGCATCCCGATCAATGGACTTGATGTCCAAGAGCAAACAACCATTGCCGTCGGCCTGATTGCATCGACCGCAATTATAGTCGCCCTCGATATCGTAAGTGTTGGTATTTCCAGCGAACTGATCGGCGTAGTGGAAGTGATTGGCGAAACGCTCGCGGTTGTGGTTCTCGATGGTTTCCCTCTCGGGGCTGCTATCGTGAACTTCGACGAATAGGCCATTCTTGCCACGCTTGGGCTTCAGAATGACGCGCGCACCCTCGGAAAGGTTTCGAGGCGTTGATAGATCAATGAGACGACGCATTTCCATGAAAAATGCCTCCAAAAAGACGGTTGTATTTATATGACCGATGATTGGGGCGGTTTATTCCCGAGATACGAAAAAAATGGCAGGGGTGGAAGGGATCGAACCTCCGACGCGCAGTTTTGGAGACTGCCGCTCTACCACTGAGCTACACCCCTATAGAATTGGCAAGAGTGGCAGGACTCGAACCCGCAACCTTCTGGGTTGGAACCAGACGCTCTACCAGTTGAGCTACACTCCTACAACTTGACGTGGTTTGCTGCATCGCAGTAATTGCAGTCAAGTTTGATTACTTTTTACTCATATATGCTTAATGTTTCGTCACATTTGCGATGCGACATACCAATGGTTTTTTATGACGGCCGCCTGTGGATAAATCATTGCGTAATCGCAGAGGTTGAACACATGACTACGGCTACGACTTCTATTAACGCCGCTACCATCACCATCATCGGCCCCAACGGCACCGCACGGTTTGCCCCTCAGACATTTTCTACAGACGCGGCTCAATTTGCCAACGGCACGCTCGCCTTCCCTTTGACGTGCGACAGTTCGATCATTCAGGATGCCAGCAGCATCACTGTTTTCGTGGTCGATCAAGAAGAGCCCATTCGTCTGACGAATGTTGCATCTGCCGTCGATCATTTCGCAGTCGGTCAGCACCACATCACTGGTCAAATCGACGCCCCGGCCCCGAGTAACAATGGGCAAGCCGTGGCGGCTGCCGCCAAAGAGGCCGCCGCTACCAAGAAGAAAAACAAGTAGATTGTTGACACCTTGGTAAGTCGTGAGAGTATGCTCTCAACGACAACTACGTGAGGTGGCCCAATGAAAACCGTTCTCGTTACTATCGGCGTCGCAACGCTGGTTGGCTTTGTCGGCGTCTTTCTAGACAAGAACGGTTACGAGCGCGGCGTCAACGCCGGGATCGAAGAAGGCCGCTATCAGCAGCAGAACTACACCGGCGTCATGGGCATGGCCGACGCCTGCTACCAACTCGGTGAGAAATACGATAGCCTTCCGGCCGCTGAGAAGATCGCCAAGGGCGAGCCGGTGAAGTGGGACAACACCACGACCTGTGACAAGCTGCGGGCCACCGCCAACCACTACGTCGGCAAGGCCGCGTGGGCGCCTGCTCCGAGCTACATGGGCTTCGATCACGTCAACTAATTGGAGGATCAGGTGGGACTCGAACCCACGGGGTCGTGCGAACGCACGTTACGGGATTAAAAGTCCCGGCCACTCGCCACTGTGGTGACTGATCCGTTTAGGAATAGTGTGAGGAATGCACGCTGGATGTGAAACCAACATCCAACACCACCGGGTGGTTTTTGTAGAAGCCCCAATTGGGCGCGTGCTGAAAATCTACGAGTTTCACGTCTCCGCTCGACGACAATTCAGCGAGGCGTTGCGCATAGTCCTTGAAGATTTCCAAACCCTCTTCGCCGTGCTTCTCTAGGACGGATTTCTCCGTCGATGCGGGCGGGCGCCCGGTGAGCATGTTGTCCGCATAGTTCACAATCTGGAACAGGCTGTCACATTTCATGTAGTTGCAGAGAAGGCTCTCGGAGCCTTTCATCGCCCGTTCGGTGTTGATCCACAGCGGTTCGGGATGCTCTTCATCGTAGTCGATCATCGGGATCGTGATGTCCAACTGCTGGACATAGCCATCTGACAAGATCGCGGCCTCGGCCGCATTCTGGGCCAGCCCTTTCTTGTTGTGCGCGACTTTCAGGACGGTGTCTCGCCCATCCACCGTGATGACGAATGCACTGCGGCTCGAACCTTTTCCGATCTTCAGCGCGCGTTCCACGGCGTATTTGATGCGCTTTGCGTAGGACACATCGGGCTTGAAGACCGAATGGTCCCAATCCGAAGGCATTGGCATCTCGTCCAACACCTGATCCTCGAAAAGTTCGTAGTATCGCATCTGATATTTAGGATGGTGGGCCGGGTGGGGATCGAACCCACGACTATCCGATTAAAAGTCGGATGCTCTACCGCTGAGCTACCGGCCCGTAGATGGAGGGTGTGGTGGGACTCGAACCCACGGTGGCTGTTACGCAAGAGATTAAGAGTCTCTCCCCTTCGCCGCTCGGGACACACACCCGTAGTTGGTGAACCCTCTCGGACTTGAACCGAGAACCGTCCGCTTAAGAGGCGGGCGCTCTAACCATTGAGCTAAGGGTCCGTAAACTTCGAAAAATATTTGGTTGGCCCAGCCGGACTCGAACCGACAACGAACCTGTTATGAGCAGGCGGCTCTACCAATTGAGCTATGGGCCAGTGGTGCGCGAGGTAGGGCTCGAACCTACATGACCTTCCGGCCGCCCCGTTTTAAGTGGGGTGCGTCTATCCAATTTCGCCACACGCGCGTTTTGGTGCCCCCCGCCGGACTCGAACCGGCACGCCTTACGGCACTGGGGTTTGAGGCCAGCGCGTCTACCAATTCCGCCAGAGGGGCGTTGTTCCTCTAGAGATCGCACGTTGCGCTCATCTAGTCCATATTGGTGGGGATGGAGGGACTCGAACCCCCACGCTTGCGCACTGGTTTCTAAAACCAGCGTGTCTACCATTTCACCACATCCCCGTGGTTGGTGCGAATAGCAGGACTCGAACCTGCACGGCCTTTCGGCCACTGACTTCTGAGGCCAGCGCGTCTACCAGTTCCGCCATACTCGCATATTTGGTGCCCAGAACAGGACTCGAACCTGCACGCCGAAGCAACAGCCTCTCAGACTGCCGTGTCTACCATTTCACCATCTGGGCATATTCCGTGTTATTCTTCATCTATGTTTCGCGTCTACATCGAGGGACCAACCGCACAATCGAACGCCGATTTCGAGGCCGAGCGCCGCGAGTGGCTTGCGCATAATTGCGGTCGCGCCGCCAAAAATTCCCAAGAGTTCGTCGAAGCGATCCTCAAAGGGGGCCGCCGACGGATTTGGGAATTCCGCCGATCCGACGTGGTCGGTTCAACGTCCTACGTGGGACAATTCTCTCGATACGAAGACATGCTCCACTTCAAAATGAGGTGGAGCTAAATGGCGCAACCGGAGGGGCTCGAACCCACGACCTTATCCTTCGGAGGGATACGCTCTTCCAACTGAGCTACGGCTGCATGATGTGCTTGGCAGAAGCGGCAGGGCTCGAACCCGCAACCTCCTGATTCGTAGTCAGGCGCTCTTCCAGTTGAGCTACGCCTCTGCAAAGCACATCAAAGTGTGTTTGGCTGGAACGGCGGGGATCGAACCCACGACCTTCAGTTCCGCAAACTGACGCTCTTCCTGCTGAGCTACGCCCCAGCAAAACACACTTCATTGCCGCCCCCGATCTCCATGGAAAGAGACCGGGGGCTTATCTTATCAACCTCACCGGCTGGTGCCCGGCGAAGCCTTGGATTCAATTGTCAAAGATCGGGCTAGAGGTTGAAGGGATAGAAAGCGAACAAGAAAAAACCCCGGAGGCGGGCGCCTGCGGGGTCGGGTAACACTCTGATTTTGGGAAGGCTTTTTAGCCGTTACTCCCACCATCACCATGCACACGACTCCGCGAGCCCACCAACCACTTCAGTCGGAGGGTTTTCAGTCGGAGGGTGGCAAGGCGCCGGGTCATAGCAGAGTGAAATCCTTGGTATGGGTTGAGCGCCGACGTGTGCCGACGCGCTGTTCAGATTGTATTTAGCATCGAGACCCGGCGATCTGTCAACATTCTTTTTTCGTAAGCCAGAAACTATGACCAAACCATGCGGAACAGGATCAGGTCTTCTTCCCGACTGAAGCAGAAATAAGTGAACCATTCCGAAGACTTAACAGAACGAACGCTGCCGTTGGACAACGGGACCGGAATGGAGAGCCCGACCCGCCTCGGAAAGGAGAAGGCCGCCCACGGCTCGAATTCCATCGTGGCGAGCATGGGCATTTCACTGAGCGTCCCCCTGCTTTCGGTGAACGTTGGGGTCCGCCAGCGATGAATGAGCTTGCGGTCGCGAACAACCGCAATCGCCGTTCGCATGTGTATGGGCGCCGTGGTGTGATAGCCCTCGTGCAGGTCGATGAAGTTTGACGGAATCATCGCCCGCTCTTCTTCGCCGCTGAATGACTGTTGGACGACGTAGACGTGCTTGCGCCTAAGCCTCGGTTGCGGGTTTGGCATTATAGGCTTCGATCAGCTTGTCGAACATGAAGGCGAAGCAGGTATGCCATCCCTGCCCATCGGGGCCGATCTCTTCCGGGTGATCTCGGAGATAGAATGCCTGTCCAATGGCCCGCTCCGCTTCCCAGACGGCGATGTGAGCCAGCGCCTTTGCAAGGGTGGGCTCCTTGCAGGCTTCGGCGATCTGATCTTTGAGCGGGGTGGTCACAGCATATCTTCCGTGATGACGGGCGGCAGGAGTTTGGCGGTCGCGGCCTTCTCAAGTTCGAGGGCGACTTGTCCGTGGTCGGTCTTGAGCCAGTCGGTCGCCCGGAACATGGCGCCGGAAAAATCGCTGATCTCCGGCGGTTTGTCGTTCTCTTTGGCCTTCGCCCGCGCCTCGATCCATTTTTCATCGAGTTCCATGCGCTTGTGGATGATGACGTTCTTTGCCACCCGGTTCAGCCGCTTGTCGAACGGGGCGACACGGGCGACGATGTCGGCAGGCGCGATCCGTTCCACCAAATAAGTCGGGGTCGTGAGTTCGGCGTTAAAACCATGGGCGACCGGGCGGCTGTCCTCTTCGAGGATTCCCATCCAGACTTTGCCTCGGCGGTTCCACACCCGGTTGGTCAGGTCCGTGGGACATTCATCGTCGAACCAATAGAAGCTTTCGACCAGTCCCGTTTCCATGAACTGCTTACGCCAAGCCTCGTGCTCGCATCGCACGAGACCGTAGACCCGGCGGCCGTAAGGCATGATCGAGATTTCAAAGTCGAAATCGTAGCGCGGGTTACGGTGGCGCGTTTTCCTGATTTCTTCCTGTGCGTCCATGACCTGCCGATAGGAGCGGGCGTAGACGCGCTCTGGGAGAGGTTTCCCGCTCGCGCACGCATCGTCGATCCAGTGCACGGCATCCTCGGCGTAGATGTCGAGAAGCTTTTCGCGGGTGAGACCCTTGATGGTCTCGCGGAACGCGGCGAGCCCCTTTTCGATCTCGAAGATGCTGGTGGTGGTGAAAACCACCCCGCCGCCAAGGTTCCAACCCATTAGATTCTACGCCCGCCTGTGATCGCGCGATCCTACCGGCGTGAAATTTTTCGTCAACCAGTTTGATCCGCATAAATATCGGACAGCCCTTTGTCCGGTGAGTCATGCCTAACGTCAACAACATTCGAACTACACCCGGAACGGATGTCAAGTATTTCGTCAACAACACGGTCGATGCAAATTCGGTCGCGAAAGTTGATGCCGTTCCGACCGTTGCAGGACCGCCGGGTCCGCAGGGTGTTGGCATTCGCAGCATCATCATTTCTCAGACGGATGACCTGCTTTTTACTCTGACTGACAACAGCACGATCAATGCTGGCCAAATTCCGCCCGGCCCAACTGGTCCCATCGGCCCCACGGGCATCACGGGTCCGCCCGGCCCGATTGGTCCAATTGGTCCGCAGGGGATCAAAGGTGACACCGGCGACACCGGCCCGACCGGCACGGCGGGTATCCCCGGCGTTCAAGGTCCGAAGGGTGACAAGGGCGACAAGGGCGACGCTGGCGACACCGGCCCGGAAGGCACGCACGTCACCAACGCAACGATCAACAGCGGAAACAACCATCTGGTCTTCACGCTGAGCGACAACTCGACGGTCGATGCGGGAGTGATCCCGCCCGGCCCGACTGGCAACACCGGCGCCACAGGCTCTCAAGGCCCGGCCGGTCCCGCTGGTCCTGCTGGCTCCACGGGTCCGACTGGCCCCACCGGCGTCGGCGTGTCGTCGGCAAATGTTTCCAGCACCACCGGCATCCTCACGTTCGGATTGTCCAACGGTAGCCAGATTACCGCAGGCACGGTGCCTCCCGGCCCGGCTGGTCCGACTGGTCCCTCCGGCACCCAAGGCCCCGCTGGGTCCAACTATGAAACGGTCATCAAGCTTCATTGGGTGAACGGCACGCAAACCATGGACATCGGCGGCGACAGCAACCGGTTCTTTGACGTTCGCATGAATGGCAACCTCAATCTGAGCATCTCCAACGCAACGCTGAGCAGCCGCACCTATTCGGCCGTCGTCGCGGTGCGACAGTCCAACGCTGGCGCCAGCACCCTCACGTTCTCTTCGGCGGGAACCATCGTCACGCCCGGACACGCTTCGTATAGCCAAACGTCCACGTCGGGCGCCGTCGATGTTTACACCGTCTTCACCTACGACGGCGGCGTCACGTTCCTGCTCACCCAAATCGGACAGAACTACTCCTAATGCTATATCGCTATCTCAGGGCTGCGCCGGGCAAACTTTCGGTCCCGATCCCAAGTCGAGTTCCGGCCGACATGAATACGGCTATCTTCGGACTCGGGGATATCTCGGGCAACTACATGGCCGTCGCCTCGTTCAACAACAGTTTCAATAAGCCCATGTGGTATAGCTTCTTTCAGCTAAACCCGACTACAGGCGTGGCGACGAACTATGGCGTGAGCCCTTATTATGGGTATGCGCAAGTCTACAACTATGCGACATCCTCCTATACCGGAACCTCGATCAATTCGGTGTCTGCCTCCCCGACTGGGATGATCGCAACAGCATGGTTTCCGCCGGGCGTCTATGGCGGTTCTAACCCCACCGACTATATGAGAACGGTGAACCCTTCGGTCTCCGTGGATGGCATGATGGCCGGATACGGCGGTCAGGGAAACAGTGTGCCCGCGAAGGTGCGGTTCAATCCCACCGGCGACGCGGCGTATTTCACTTGGCAAACCGGCGGCCTGCAAATGTTCTCCGGTGGCTTCACATCGACTGGGCTCGGGGGACATTTCGTCACGAACAAGGCGTTTGCTCTTACCAGTCGTCCACAATTTGCCGCGTGCTGGCTCAACAACACCCAGTTCATCGCGGGCTACCATACAGGAAACAACTACTCGACTTCGATTTCGTGGGATGTCTACGACGTTACCACGCAATCAGTTGTGTTCTCCGGCGCCACCGGGCTACCCACTTCCCCGGTTCAGGCGTTCAACAACTTCCTACAAACAAAAATGATCTCCGTCGGTTCGAATCGTTTCGTTCTGACGTGGATCACAAATACGCCTAGAGTTATGACGTGTCAGCTTCTCCATTGGAATGGGGGCGGCAGCTTTACACTTCTAGACACTGTGACGTTCACGAGTAGCACTTTCACCAACCCATACCCGTCTTACTTGGGCGGCAATCGAATTATGCTACTCACCAACTCGAATTCTGGTCAGAATGTCCTCTTCGACATCTCAGCCAATACGTTCAGCCCGAAAAGCTTTACTGCGCCCACACAAACGCTCTACTATGCGGATGGCCACCAGAATTCCGGCAAGCTTCTCACCCTAGAATCGGCCTCATACGTCGTGACGCCCACATACGGATCGAACGCCGTCATCAACACCTACACCGTCCCGTAAATCGCTTACGAAAAAAATCGGAACTTTTCTTATTGACGCCTGTTTGTGCCTCTGACATAAATAGGTTTCACACGGTGGGCTTCGGCCCTCCCAAACACGTTTCCAACTAGGAGCCTGCTTTTCAATGTTCGTCGTGGCCAACGCCATTCCTGCAACCATTACCACCGCGCCAGTCGGCGTGGCGATGGCTGCTGGCTTTGTTGTCGCCGCCCCGATGTTCCAGAATCAGCCGGTGTTCCAACCCACGACCGGAGGCTGCACGTCATAAACTGAACCCAATCAGTTTCAGACATGCAAAGCCTCCGAGGGGAAACCTCCGGGGGCTTTTTTAATGCCCTGAAACCATCAACCTCTAACCACCGCACTGTTGTTTTGTAGTCTCTTAGCTCAGCGGTAGAGCAGCGTCTTGATAAGGCGAAGGTCACTGGTTCAATCCCAGTAGGGACTACCAAACAACAGGAAATACGGGCGAATAACTCAGCGGTAGAGTGCCTCTTTCACACGGAGGAAGTCG
>Ga0105248_10002033_pt1 | contig 22435 bp, 15 predicted proteins | sample KBSS34metaG_FD_81524 | JGI IMG/M metagenome (GOLD analysis project Ga0105248, IMG submission 81524) | Switchgrass rhizosphere microbial communities from Kellogg Biological Station, Michigan, USA - KBS S3-4 metaG | ecosystem: Host-associated > Plants > Roots > Rhizosphere > Soil | place...
CAGCACGGCAGACAACAGCGCGGTCTTGTTTTTTATACCGCGCGTTTCACTCAGTCTGTTGATGAGCGATTCGGTTTCCGCGAGGGTAACAGTCGGCTCAAACGACTCGCGTGCTTCTTTTACGATCTCCGCCGCCACGTCACCGGGATCGCCGAGCCTCACCCAACGGGGAGATAAATCTTCAGGACTGAAACCAGTGGCTTCACTCAACGCCGCGCTGATGATGCTGCCGCCGACATTCGTGGTCCGTGCATCATTAAGCGCAAATTGCTGGCCCGCAAAATAACGCGCGGCTCGCGTGAGATCCGGATCGGAAAGCGTCTTCAGATAGTCTCCGAGTATCGCAGCCTTCTCTAACTTTTTCGTCGTTGCCGCGACTGCTTCAGCGCATTCCGCAAACGCTTGCAGCGTTCCCGCGGCATCGATGAAACTTTCGGTTGCTTTTTTTTCGTCAACCATTATCTTTGACAAATCCTGCTCAGGAGACCATCTCCTTGAGGACCACTTGCAGCTTTCAGCATTTTAAGTGATCCTAGCTACATCTATTAGCGTCAGCGAGCAAGCCACACCCCGCAGGCTTACTACAACCGAGTTCTCTTTAGGAAGGTGAAACGAGCCGTGTTTGCCCTCATTCTGGAAACCCTCAGTAGCACTGAATTGCTTTTCATTCTGGTTATCGCTCTGATATTTTTCGGACCCCGCAAGTTGCCACAACTCGCTCGCTCGATGGGCAAAGGACTCGCTGAGTTTCGCAAAGCTTCCGACGACTTTAAACGAACATGGGAACGCGAAGTGGCGATGGAAGCTGCCAAGCTGGACTTCGAAGACACCAACTCGATTCTTCCAAACGAGCAGCCTCAGGCTTACCTGGAAGAGAACGTAACGCCGCTGGAAGAAAGAATCGACGCGGAACCGCTGGTTGCAGCAGCCGATCCCGAACTGGTCGTCGCGCGCGGCAACGCGCCCGAAGTCGCGGCTCAACCGGAACCACTCTCGCAGTCAGCCGAGCCGTTAACTCCCGCGGTCGAGTCAGGACCGCCCGAGCCACTGCGAAAACAAAACTGGATCTAAATTTTATTCGCGATGTCAGCATTCATAAAAGCACTATCCTCAGGCAGAGGTGGAGAAGAAGAGCTCGGCGGCCAGATGTCCTTTTTGGAACATCTGGACGAGCTGCGACGCCGCCTCGTGCGTTCGTTTCTCTTCGTCATCGTTGCCGCCACAGTCTCGTTTTACTTCTCCGGCCAGATCTACTCGTTTCTCGCCGCTCCGGTCCAAAGAGCACTGGCCGAAGCACAACGCCAGCAGGTTCCGATCGCGGGTTACACCGGCAATGAAGCAATCGCGACCCTCACGTCTTTGAAAGAGAACGATGCCGGCCGCTACGTCTTCGCGGAGGAAACAAAACTGGGCACCAGCCTGGTGCCCGCCGGCGCGTCGGTGATGGCGCGTGCCCTCAAAGACGGTGAAGGCAAACTGCACCTCTTCACTGACGAAGCACTCTTTTCCGGCAACGCGGTCATTCCCAAAGGTGTGCGGCTGCCAACCGACCTCGGCGCCTCGATTCAGGCATTCTCGGGCGTCAACGACAAACTCATCGTCACGACCGCGATGGAGCCGTTTTCGTTGTACCTGAAAGTGTCGCTCTACGCCGCGATCTGCCTTTCGCTGCCGTTTTTGCTGTATCAGATTTGGGCCTTCGTCGCGCCCGGCCTGTATCCACACGAGCGCGCTTACGTCACGCCCTTCATCCTGCTGTCCACGATCTCTTTCGTTTTGGGCGCGGCTTTCGCCTACTACGTCATTTTTCCGCCCGCAGCCAAATATCTACTCGGCCTGGGAAGCGACTTTCGCCTTTTGCTAAAAGCCGACGAGTATTTCGACTTCATCATCATCGTCATGCTCGGAATGGGAGTCGTGTTCCAGATGCCGGCGATAACCTACGTCCTTGCGCGCATCGGTCTGGTAACGGCCGGTTTCCTCGTGAGAAGCTGGAAAATCGCCGTGATCGTGATCTTTATCGCCGCTGCCGTTCTGTCGCCGACGGCAGACGTTCCCAACATGATGTTGTTTGCCGCGCCGATGCTCGTGCTGTACATGGTCTCGATCTTCGTCGCGTGGATCTTCAATAAACCGCGGACAGCAACCTGAGAAACACCCTGGCCAACTCCCGTATTTACACTGTTTCCTGTGTGTTTCGGGCAACTTACGTTGGCCGTGGCCGCATCTTGACTCTGTTCTCAGCGCGAGCTTAGAATCCTTGGTCTTCAACCGGTGCCCGAAACAGTCCGTACAGCTCGAAATTCGTCCAACGTTCCATAGGAGTTTTGTAATGTCTTACCAGAAAGTTGCTCTACGTCTGGCTCTTATTGTCGCTTCAGCGCTTTGTGCCAGCCCCGCAGTTTTGAGTCAGGAGCAGCAGGACCCTACCAACAAACCCCGCAACGTAAAACCGGAACTGAAAAAGGCTTACAAAGACTGGCTCGACAAAGACGTTACTTACATCATCACGGACGAAGAGCGCAAAGCCTTCAAGAAACTGGCCACCGACGACGAGCGCGAACGCTTCATCGAAGAGTTCTGGCGCCGCCGCGACCCGGATCCGGACACCGACGAGAACGAGTTTAAGGAAGAGTATTACGAGCGAATCGCTTACGCGAATGAACACTTCAGCTCCGGTATTCCGGGTTGGAAAACCGACCGCGGCCGCATCTGGATCATGTACGGCAAGCCGGACGAGCGCGAGACGCACCCGATGGGCGGCGCTTACGAGCGTCCGTCGTGGGAAGGCGGCGGCTCGACGACAACGTATCCATTCGAGATCTGGTTTTATCGTTATCTCGGCGGCGTCGGCTCGGGTGTCGAGATCGAGTTCGTAGACCCGACAGGCAGTGGCGAATATCGCATCGCGCGCAACCCGAATGAGAAAGACGCGATGCTGAATGTTCCCGGCGCAGGACTCACGTTGTCAGAGCAGCTCGGGTTAACCAGCAAGGCCGATCGCATTTCCGGAATCGGTGGAGTAGGTAACGCGAACTACCAGCGCGAGCAGGACAGCCCCTTTTCGCGCTTGCAACTGCTCGCCGACCTCAGCCGTCCGCCGCAAGTGAAGTTCAGCGATCTCCAGACCGCGGTGAACACCGGCGTCGTCGAAGAGAACCCGCTCAACTTCGATCTGCGCATCGATTTCTTCCGCCAGTCAGACGAGCGCGTAATTACTGCTTTCACGATCCAGGCGGAGAACAAGGATCTCGTTTTCCAGGATAGCGGCGGCCTGCAACAGGCGCGCATGAACATCTTCGCGCGCATCACTTCAGTCGCCGGACGACGCGTCGGCATCTTCGAAGATCCCGTGATCACGACCGCGACTGCGCAAGAGCTCACCGAAGCGCGCGATCGAAAGTCTGCTTATCAAAAAGCAGTGCCGCTCGCGCCCGGCACGTACAAAGTCGACGTGATCGTTCGCGACGTCGCATCGGGCGCCACCGGTCTGAAACAACTTGGTTTCACCGTTCCGCGGTACGACCAGGAGAAACTCTCAACCTCGACGATGATTCTCGCCGCCAAGCTCGAGAGTCTCGTGGACCAACCGGCGGTGGGCCAGTTCGTGATCGGCACGACGAAAGTGATCCCCAACGTTTCCGGTATGTATCGTCGGGGCCAACCCGTCGGTGTGTATCTGCAAATCTACAACGCGGGAATCGATCAAACCACGCTACGTCCTTCAGTTGACGTCGAATACGCGCTGATGAAAGACGGCAAGGAACTCGGCAAGCAAATGGAAGACTGGAAGGGCTTGAGCGACTCCGGCCAGCGCCTGACGCTCGCGCGCTTGATGGGCACCAACAACCTCGCGCCTGGAGAATACGAAGTCGCGATTCGGATTCGCGACCGCGTCACCGGACAGGCACTGTCGCCGTCGCAGAAGTTCACCGTCACTCAGTAAAACGGACTTACAAATCGGTCGATCTCCTCCTCTCGGGAGGTCGACCTGCGTCCATCTAAGCTCAAGTGCTAAGATGAATGCGTAATGAAGCAATTAGTGGAACTAACCGGGCTCTCCCAGCCGGAGCTCATCTCCTTCGTCGAAACTCTTGGTGAGCCGGCGTATCGTGGGCGGCAAATCTTTGCCGCGCTTCACCATCGACGTCTGCGCAGTTTCGACGAGATTACCGACTTGCCAAAAGAGCTGCGCGCGCGTCTGCACGACGTCGCCCGTGCGTCGTCGCTAAAGATCGAATCGCGCTACATCTCGGCCGACGGCACGCGCCGTTACCTGATGAAAACTCACGACGGTCTTCCGGTTGAAACCGTCTTCATTCCTGAAGAACATCGCGACACGATCTGTTTCTCGTCGCAATCCGGCTGTCCGCTGCAATGCACGTTTTGCCTGACGGCCCAACTCGGCTTGTTGCGATCGCTGACCGCCGGCGAGATCGTCGAGCAGGTGTTGATTGCGCTCAACGATGCTTACGGCGTCGGAGTGAAACCTCCGCGCGGAACAAATCTCGTCGGCATGGGCGCTGGTGAGCCGTTTCTCAACTTTGAAAACCTGCTGAAGGCGCTGCGCGTCATGGCGGATCACGACGGCCTGTATATCGTTCCGAATCGCGTGACGATCTCCACCGCCGGAATCGTGCCGAAGATTCTCGAGCTCGCGGAGACCGTCGATCGTCCGCATCTGGCGATCTCGCTGGCCGCGCCGACAGACGAACTGCGCAACGAACTGATGCCGATCAACAAGCGCTGGCCACTCGACGAACTACTCAAGGCTTGTAAGATTTTTGAAAAATCACTCAAGCGCGGCGAGCGATTCACTTTCGAATACGTGATGCTGGACGGTGTAAACGATTCGGAAGCACAAGCGCGGCAACTCGCGAACCTGTTGAACCGCCACGGCCTGAAAGCAAAAGTAAACCTGATCCCGCACAACCCCGCGGACCCCCTCCCTTACCGGCCGTCAGCGGACGAAACCGTGGAGCGTTTCAAACAGATTCTGGAAGCCAAAGGCGTCCATACATACGTGCGACGCCCGCGCGGCCGCGACATTTTCGCCGCCTGCGGGCAACTTGCAGCGCGCGGGGAAACACTTAATATCGGAGTCACCACTTAATGACTATTCACTTGAAATTCTTATTTGCCTTATTCGCATGCATTGCGATGTTGCTCCCGGCGCCACTTCGCGCAAATCCCCGTCCACAGTCAGCTTCAGACGTGAACGTCAGCGGCTCTGTCGCGCCCGACAAAGTCAAAAAGGGCCGCGTCGTCAAAGCCAGCGTAGTGATCGACATTCCGAAAGGTCTGCACGTGCAGTCGAGTAAACCACTCGACAAATACCTGATCGCGACCAGGCTCGATGTCGAAACGCCGTCGGGTATGAAAGTCGGACCAGTCAGCTATCCACGCGCGGTGATGCGCAACCTGAAGTTTTCGAAAGGCGCAGTCGCCGTTTACGAAGGCCGCGCCACGCTTCGTTTCAACGTGACGGTGCCCGCAAACTACGGCGGCTCTTCCGGCGAGATCAAAGGCAAGCTGCGGTTTCAGGCGTGCAACGATGAGGCGTGTTTTCCACCGGTGACGCGTGAAGTGAAGATGTGGCTCAACGTGGAGTGACCTGCTCGCGACCAACCACCGCCATCAATCGACCAACTTTCCCGTGCAGCTTTTTCTCCTGGCGATAGGAGAAAAAGAGATCCGCCCGGCACATCGTACACAACGGCGCGACGTGAATACGTTCGGGCCTCACACCCGCTGATTCGAGTTGTTCCCGGTTCGCCTGGATCAAATCGACGAGCGCATGACCCGGACGCGTCGGCGTAAACAGTTTTGCGCCATTCGCAAAGCGGCTGCTAAACGCGTCGATCACCTCGCTGCCGACTTCATAACAACATGGGCCAGCCGATGCGCCAATCGCGACGCGCAACTCTTCCGGACGCGCATCGTACTCGTGCGACAAACGTTTTACGCCTTCGATTACCGCGGTCGCGAGTGTGCCACGCCAACCCGCGTGCACGGCCGCAAACGAACGTGTGCGCGGATCGCCGATGAGGATCGGAACGCAGTCAGCCGTTTTCACGCCTGCGAGTACACCGCCGGCGTTGCTGACGATGATGTCGCAATAGATTGTCTCGCCGAGTTGATCTTCCGCGGGCTTCGCTTCTTCAACCGACCCCACTACGCGAGCCTCCGCGCCGTGCACCTGCCAACAACCCGCGAGAGACCACTGCTGGCCCGGAAAAAGCTTGAGAAAGCGACGACGATTCTCCAGAATGTTCTCCGCCGCGTCGTCGTGAAAGCCGGCGAGGCTCAACGCATCGTGCGGCATGCTGCTGACGCCGCCCATGCGCGTCGAGAAGCCGTTAACAAAACCGTCCTGTTCGAGGGGCAGACAAACAAGCGCGCGCACGCCGTTGAGCTCGCGCCAATAAAATCCAGCTTCGGTCAGTTGTTGGTCACTCGTGATCGTTTCCATCGGTATAGACATTATCGAAGTTGCGCGAATTCGCGAAGTGCTGTTGCGAACGCCGCGCTTCACTGAACGCGTGTTCACGCGCGCCGAACGCGAATACTGCGACAGCCGCGGCGTCGTAGCCGCGCAGCATTATGCCGCGCGCTTTGCGGCGAAAGAAGCGGCTTTGAAAGCGCTGCAAACGGGTTGGCGTGGTGGAATCAGTTGGCAGGACGTGGAAGTTTCGGCGCGCGACAGTGGCGCGCCTTACCTGATCTTCACCGGCGAGGTGCTCGCCATCCTGGAAAAATTCGGCGCGACCGCAACGCACCTCTCAATCTCACACACCAGCGAACACGCAATCGCGCAAGTCGTTTTGGAACGTTAAGCTCTACCCGCGTAAATCGGTTTTCTTTGGTTTTGAAAATCCCCTGTGCCTGGCCTCTCGCCAGCGTACTTCACTCAGCAAAGGGACTCCCGCGGGCAGGCAAGTTCCCGTGCAGATAGCACTCCATGTGCGGCTCCTCACCTTCAGGCACCGCAATCAACTCACGCAACGGACATGTAATCGTCGACAGCAAACCCGTCGCCGTATCGATCTCCACAAACTTGATCCCCTCCGGACACTCAAAGTGCGCTCCACCCAAATCAGGCCGCACCGCCACCGCGCCTTTCATGAAATCGACCCACGCCGGCAACGCCGCCTCCGCACCCGTCAAACCAAGCTGCTGGTTGTCGTCAAAACCGATCCAAACGGCACACACGAGATTCGGCGAGTAACCGATAAACCATCCATCTCGCGATGTCCCTGTCTTACCCGCGATCGCGGTGCCCGGTAACGCGCCGCGAGCTTTACGCGCGGTGCCGCGTTCGATCACACCGGCAAGCATGTTCGTGATCACGTAGGCAGTCGCCGGACTGATCACTTGAGTAGTTGAGTTCGATAACGCATGCGCAGCGGGCGGCTCGCCGATGCTGGTGATCACTCGCGGATCGACACGACGGCCCTCATTTACAAACGCCGCGTAAGCGGAAGCGAGTTGCAGCGGTGTCGCTTCTTTTGTGCCCAATGCGAGCGCCGGATATCGTTCCGGTTTCGGCAGGCCAAACGCCGCCGCGAGATTCGCAATGCGCGCGAGGCCGGTTTGCAAAGCGACGTCTACGGTAACGACGTTCAGCGAGCGCACGAGACCAGTGCGCATCGTCACTTCCCCCATCGAATAACCGCCACCGTAATTTGCCGGGCGATAAGTGCGCGTGCGGTCATAAACAAACTCGCGCGGCGCGTCCATGAAGAGAGTCACCGGCGAAATACCGTCTTCAACCGCGGCCGCATAAACGAACGGCTTGAACGTCGATCCCGGTTGCCGTCGCGCGTCAGTCGCGCGATTCAATTGCGACGTCGCGTAGTCGCGTCCGCCAACCATCGCCAGCACGTTTCCAGTGTGTGGATCCAGCGCGACCAGCGCCGCCTGTGGTTTCGCGTCACGATTCGCGTAGATCGAGTCGAGACGGTCCAACTGTTTCTGCAACGCCTTTTCGGCGAGATCCTGCAGCTCCAGATCGATCGTGGTGTAGATTCGTTCTTCGCCCGATACGTCAGCGATTCTGTTTACGTAATCGACAAAATACGGCGCGAGCGAGTTGTCGAGCGAAACATCGCGCGCGACGCTCAACGCTTCACCAGCGGCCGCATCCTTCTGCTCACGCGTGATCGCGCCGCTCTCCTGCATCGCGGTTAGCACGGTATTCCGGCGCGCCTGCGCGGCTTCCGGATGGCGCAACGGCGAGTAATGCGCGGGACTCTGAATCATGCCCGCGATCGTAGCGGCTTCGGCGAGCGACAGATCACGCAGTTCCTTGCCAAAGAAAACCGTCGCCGCCTCTTTCACGCCACGCACGCTAACCGCGCCACGTTGGCCCAAATAGGTCTCGTTGCAATAGAGCGCGAAGATGTCTTTCTTCGAAAGCCGGCGCTCGAGCGCGAGCGCGAGCATGGCTTCCGCGTACTTGCGTTGCAGTGTTTTTTCCGGCGAGAGATATGTGTTCTTTACGAGCTGCTGAGTGATCGTCGAACCGCCTTGCCCCAGTCGTTCCTCGCCCGCATTTCGCAGCAGCGCTCGCGCAAGACCGTTGATATCAACGCCGGAGTGTTCGAAGAAGCGTCGATCCTCGATCGCGAGTATCGCGTGCACAAGCACAGGCGGGATTTCGTCGTAGCTCAACGCCTCGCGCTTACCGGCCTTCGCAGAAAGGTCGTTTGACAGCACTTCCGGTTCGAGCGTGAACGATTCGAGCGTGCTTTCATCGCCCCTGATCTCCGTGATCTCATCGCCCGTAAACACAACGCGAACCAGCGCCGGCTGTTTTCTGTCGCTCGTGCCGGGGCGGATCTCGATCGCGGAGCCGTTGACGATGAAACTACCACTCCAAACGTTGCTGGCGCTGGTCTCGAGGTAACCAGCGCGACGCAGCGCATTGATCAGTTTTCCGTGGGACAGCTTCTGCCCGGCCTGCAACACGCGCGGCGCGGCGTACAAGCCCGGGCGGCTCGTGAGATAACCGGTCGCGAGTCGGGCATCGATGATTTGTGAGTAATGTTTGTAAGAACGAAGCAGGGCCTCGCCACCGAGTATCAGCGTCATAATGACGACTACGACGCTTAACCTCATCAGACGGCGGGCGACGCGCGCGAGCCACTCGGCTGCGCGCGGATCGGGTACAGATGTAACCTCGATTGCCACGATACTCCTGCGACCCTTCAGTGCTTCTCAATTCGTATGTTTTGATTAAACGGTTAATGCGTGAGAGTTTTTGGAAAAGTCTGTCTCGGCGCTCGCGTCGATGAGCGCGAGAATTTCCGGCACGCTTTCGAGCCCGGCTTTATACCCGGCGGAAACCAGTTCGCCGGCCCGGCCCATTTCGTCCCAGCGAATGTGCCCGACTTTTGGTCTAATCACGTAATCCGACAGCGAAAGTTGATAATGCGACGCGGTTTTCTGAACGACCATCATCGATTGCAACATGACGCCGATGACCGAAGTCGTCGAACCCATAAACTTCGCGCCTTCGGAATTCACGTCAACGGCAATCACGATGTCCGCGCCGAGCGAACGAGCAATGGAGCATGGAATCACCGCGACGAGGCCGCCATCCACGAGCTGGCGCCCCTCTTCGTCCACGACCGGCACGTACCAGCCGGGAATCGCACAACTCGCACGAATCGCAAACGGTATGTCGCCCTTGTCGCGCATCACCACCGCCGCGCCGGTGCCGAGCTCGGTGGCCACGGCGGCAAACGGAATCGGCAGATCTTCAAAACGGGTTACCGGCAAACGGTCGCGCAGATACTGTTCCAGCCGGTCGTTACTCTGCACTCCCAGCCGCGACATCGTCATCCGGCCAACGTCGCGCCAGCGCATCTTTCGCCCGAGGTCCTCGATCTGGTCCAGCGCCATGCCCGACGCCCACGCTCCACCAACCAGCGACCCGGCTGAACATCCCGCGACATAATCGATCGGAACGTTGTGTTCCGCGAGCGCGCGCAGCACCCCGACGTGCGCGATGCCCCGCGCGGCGCCGCCCGAAAGTGCCAGACCAACCGTAGGCCGATTTGTACCCATCACACCTTGCTCAACATCACGATCTCGGCTCGCTCGCGAGCCGTATCCAGAAACGCGTCGGTATCGGATTCAATCTTCGCTTCCATCAGCGTCTTTTCGATCTCCGCGCGCGCCTGCTCGAGCGTCGGAACAATGCGTCCCGGCGAACGCTCCTGGAAACGCCGCACGTAGACGTCTCGGTAGTAATCAGCAATCTCCTTCTGACTAATCACTACAAAGTTTCGAAAGCGGAAATCGAGATACTTTTCCATCTTTAGCCGTTGCTCGATGATCTCGTCCAGTTTTTCACTGGTCAATCCAACGCGCAGCAACCGCTCGCGAAACGCAGGCTCCGACGGGAAATTCCGCGCCAACTCCGCTCGGGCGTCGCTGATCTCCGCCGGCGTTGGCACGATCGTCGGCAGCTTCTCGGCCTCCTGAAGTATCAGCCGCTGATCGATCAACAAGCGCAGCGCGCGATTCAACTCTTCAGACGTGGGATTATCCAATTGCGTGGCGGGTTGCAACGCCAACTGCCACATCAAGTCGGAATACGTGATCAACTCCGTCCTCGCGCCGGCATTGACCGTCGCCACCATTCGATCGACGACCTGCTGCCCCGCACACAGCGAGCAACACGCCAGCACGAGCACCACGGTTTTCACAATTCGCATCATTAGCTGCCCTAAAAAGTCTGCGTAATGCGGAAATGCAGGTTCCCGCGCGGTAGCCGGAAGATCGCCGGCGTGCCGTCGAATCCGTTTGGTCCACTCTGCGGAATCAAAAACTCCGGCGGCTTCAACAGCACGCCGTAATCGACCGCGAGCGCGCCGCCAAACGGCGTTTGCCAACGAAAGCCCACACCGAGCGTGTTGCTCCAGTGCGCGCGCAGGTTCGCGGCGGTGATCGCTGCGAGAATGTTACCCGGCGGTACCGGCGTAGGGTCGTCTTTGCCAAAGAGGTCGCTGACGCGGCGAAACACGTTGCCGCCGTCATAAAACGGCACTACCTGCACCGATCGCGTCAACGGAACGCGCGCTTCCAGGTTCAACACCGCGAGGGCGTTGCCACCGACCGGCACCGTAAACGGATTCAGGAAAACTACGTTGTTGTCCTGGTCGCGAAACTGGCCCAACGGAATCACGACTTCGCGCGGACCGGCTTCTTCAAAATTGAACCCGCGCAGCGTCGTTGAACCACCGGAGAAGAAACGCTCGCTGATCGGCAAGGTGCGATCGACCTCGTCGATGCGTCCGTTGCCATCGCGATCGGTCGGATTAAAAAGATTCGCGAGGCCGAGCGTCATGTTGCCCGCGAAGACGGTGTCGCGCAACGCACTCACCTTGTAATAGTGCCGGTAAGTCGTTTGAAAACGATTGAACGAGATGTTTCCGCCGAGCTGTCGCAGGGCGAGCGCGTAATCGACGCTCAGAAATCCGCCGCGCGTGGCGTCAACCTGGTTATAGCGGCAGATCTCGCCGGGGTTGCCGGGCTTTTCGTCGTCATCGAGATCCCGCTGGCTCCGCGCGAACAATCCCTTTTCACAACGCTCGCGCGTGTCTCTCACAAACGAGCCGCCGATACGCGCTAAACGAACCTTTTGATCCGGCTCCAGAATCGGCCGCACCACCAGACTCTCGAGGTTGAAAAGCCGAACGTCTTCGTAACTCAGCCGGCCGAAGACGATCGTGTGTGTCTTGCGATCGAGTACGCGTTGCGTCTCAATCGCCGCCGTAAAACGATTAATGGTTGGTTCGTTGACGCGGTTGCCGAAGATGTCGATCGGGTTTCCGTCTTCGTCCAACCGTTGCACGATTCCCATCGTGCCGCGATCGATTGCTGAACGGAAGAATCGCGTGATCGTCGAGTCGCGTTGATACTCGACCGATACGGCGAGCGGCGCAAAATCCGTTTCGTTGTAACGAGCAAAGCGCGGATCGAGATACTCGAGCCGGACGAGCTGTTGCCGGCGACTCGCACGCAGACGCATCGCGCCGTGACGCAAGCGGTTCATCAAATTCACGTTCGAGATCTCAAACAGCCCGAGCGCGCCCGCGTCGGTCGAGTAACCGCCGCCGTAGTCCATCACGCGCGGTTTCTTCTCCTCGACGTCGATGATCACGTCGCGCCGCTTGTACCCGCCGGATGTTTCACCGGCTGCTTCCGTGCGAATGATCACCTGGCGGTAAGCGTCCGTGAGATATAGCTCGCGCTCAGCGTCGGAGATCCGATCCGCGCGCAGCACCTCGTTTTCCCGCAGCGGAATCGCCCGGCGGATCGCGTCGCGCTTGGTACGCCTCGTGTTGCGATCCCCCGTGACACCGTTGATGACGATCTGGTTGATGAAAACCTTGTCGCCTTCGCCGGCGATCGAGTAGATCAAACGCACTTGCTCGTCGTCGCCCTTCTTTGGCAGCTCGACAATCGAGTAATCGACGCGCGTGTCGACGTAGCCTTCGCGCGCGTAAAGCTGCGCAACTTTGTCGGCGTCCGCGCGCGCTTGCGAACGCGAGTAAGGCGCGCCGACAACGGTCGTTAGCTCGCGCCGAATCCTCTCCTCTGTGTAGATCTGGTTTCCCTTGACGTCCACGCCGGCAATGCGCGTGAGCGGCCCTTCCGTGACCTGAAAAGTGATGATCAAATTCTCGCCGTCGATCGTGACGCCCTGAAGCACCTGCGCGGTCACCTTGCGATACCCGAAGTCGCGCATAAACGCTTCGACCGTGCGACGGTCCTGCTCGAGCAGCGTCAGGCTGGTGTAACCACGCCCGTAACCCAGAAACGGAATCAAACCGATCGCGTTCTGTTTCTGGCTCTTCAAGTTTGGCGCGATGTCGTCGTAGGAGAGTTTGTTCGTGCCGGTGATGCGGATGTCAGTCAAACGAAACCGGCGGCCGCGTTCGACGTCATACTCGATATCGATGGTGTGGCCCGTCAGCGTGGTCGGATTCAGGTTTTGGCAGGTTTCTTCAGTGCCGTTTGGTCCCATGTCCGCGGGCGGATTGCTCACCCGGCAGGTTTCACTCACTTCCGCGAAGAAGTAACCGTCTTCCTGAAGCCTGTTGCGAATACGGCGCGCGCCCTCGACGATCGCGGAGAGATCGATATTGCCTTCGCGTTTGACCGGCAGCAGCTCGCGTTGGGTCTTCTCGTTGAGCTCGTAGTTTTTGACACTGACGTTGACGGTCGGACCAACCGCGCCTTTCAGGAAGACCCGAACCGTGTTCTTTTCCGAATCGAGCTCGATGCGCGGGTCTTCCAGCACGGGCGTGAGGAAGTTCTTCGCGATCAACGCGTCGCGAATCTTGTTTACATCTTCGCCCAATGCGTCGCGGGTGAACGGCACCGACTGCTGCAACGTGAGCGTGCTGCGCACGGCGGAAGCATCAAAGCCCGTCACGTCGATGTTGAATGCCTCGACACGCGCCTGTTCGCCGGGCGTGACGCGATAAGTAACCGTGGCGCGGATGCCGCGCGGACCGACCTGTTCCTGCGGCTCGACCGTGGCGTTGAAGTAACCGCGGTCGCGCAAGTAGACCTGGATTTCGTCGGCGTTCCGCAGAATGACCTGTTGGGAAAGACGGGTTCCGGGTTGGACGAAGTTCAACCTGGCGCGCAGCTCATCAACGGAGATCGGCGTACCGGTAACCGGTCCCAGCTCAATACGCACGTCGCCGATCTGCACCTGCCGCTTCACGACGAAGCGAACCAACACGGGGCCGGCGCCCTTCGCGCCCTGTTCGACGACTTCAACCCGCGCATTACCGACGCGTCCGGAATCAAACAGCGCTTGCAGCGAATCGCGCACACGCACCGCGGAAAACTGCGTGTTTGCCGCGACCTTCAATAACGAGAGAAAATCAGGCGCGTTTCGATCGTTCGGGTTGTCTTCGACGACCAACTCGACGGAGCTGATCGTGCGGCCTTCGTAATCCTCGATCCGCGCATCTATCGGCGTTTTGGCCGGCGCCACGGCCGGAAACACCACAACCAGCAGGAGAATCAGCAGCAGTCGAATATTAGGCGCCTCCGGCAACAAGTCCTTCACTTACCCCTTGATCAAAATCGCTTTCTAAACCTGATCTCAAAACTGAAATTATTCGTGCGCGCGCTCAGCCGCCGCGTCGAAGCCTGTTCGTACTGCGCCACAAACGAGAGTCGATCAGACACGCGATATTCGAGCGCGAGTATTTGATTCGGATCGGAAGTAACGTTTGTTGAATAGGTGACGGTGACTTCCTTGCTGATGCGGCGGCCGAGGGTCAATCGCGCGGCGGGCGTCGAACCGCTCGTGCCGCCGATCACCGGATTGATCTCGAAGCGTGTTAGTCCAAACAGCTTGCTCGTCGCGCGTTGCGCGGGCGCATTGATCAGCGCGTCTGTCAAAAGACTCGTCGCCGCGCCGACTTCCGACTGCGACAGAATCGACGCGCTCGTGTCGCCGGACGAGAGTTGTCCGGTAGTGATCAACGAAACCACGTCGGCCTGCGGCAACGCCGGTTCGGAACGCACGATCGCCGACGGTTGTGAGAGAGGACCAGTCAGACCCACGATCACGCGATAGCCGCGAATCTGCGATTCACCCTGTATGTTGATTATCGGTTCCGCGTTCCGCCCCGGCGGCAGATCGATGAGCACGCGCGTGATGTCGTAACGATCGTTGCGGAAATTAAGCGTGCCGCTGGTAGCCGTAACTCGACCGGAAATGGTCGGATCGTTAACCGGGCCATCCAGTTGTAACGAAACTGAGCCGACCAGATCCGCGAGGTTGTTTCGCACGACGAGAGCGTTGCGGCCTTCAACTCGCAGCGCCGTGAACACGGCCGTTCGGGTCAACTCGATTTCCGCGCCTTCCTCGATCGACTCACCCGGGCGCGTGTTGATTAAGTCAGCCAATTCGATGTCTTGCGTGTACTCCGTGCGCCGCAGGTTCACGATGCCGCCGATGAGCTGCTCGCGCGACGAACCCCTGATCTCGACGTCTGCGTCGAGCGTCGAACGAAAGTCTTCGGGAAACGGCACCGTCACGTTGGTGCCGTGGATGGCGATGCGAAACGCCGACACCGTGAAGCCTTCGAGCAACGCGCCGCCGGTCGCCGAAATGCGGCCGCCGCCGAGCGTGCCTTCGAGCGAGTCGATCTGCGCCTGGTTGGCCGTAAACCTCACCGCCGTTCGCAGGTTCGCGATAGACCAACGGTCGTTACCCAGCAACACGGAAACCGAGCCGTTGTTGATCGACGCCGTACCGAGCAGGCGCGGCTGTTCAAAGCTGCCGTTGACGCGAACCGCGACTTCCGCCGTCCCTGACGAGAAGAAATCCGGAGAGACACCGTTCAGCACGCGCAGGTTGAGATCGCCGTTGACGTTGAGACTCTGCCGTCCACCCGGGCCGCTCGCGATCGTGCCGTCGAGCACGATGTTGGTGCCCGGTCCGGTAAACCTCGCCGCAGCGAAAGCGACTTCGTTTGGCGTGAAGCGAACCACGAGCGGCGTCGTCGCCGCGAGCTGGATGTCTTCGACGCGAAAACTCAACTCGGAAAAACTCGCCGTGCCTGACATTCCCGCAAGCGAGAAGTTGTCGTCGTCGTCGATCAAATTTCCGGCTAATCGAATCGTTCCATTCGCACGCCCTGAAACGCGCACGCCCGTGTTTGGCAAGATGATCTGAAACAGGTTCGTCAGGTCCGCGTTCGTGAGCGTGGTTTCGATTGACGCCGGCAGTGATGGACTCCCTAGATTGATCTGCGCGGCGACAACCTGCGGCTGGCCCAACAGGCCGGTCGTCAAGTTGATGTCGAGTTGCTGATTCTGCGTGCGGCCCGTGAGCGCGATCGTGCCCGCCGGACGGCCGTTAATCACGACGTCGCGGCCTTGCCCGTCAAACGTGATCTGATACGCGGAGAAGTCTTCGGCCGAAAGACTGCCGGTGACGTGGGCGGTGAAATCGGCAATGCCGCTAACTGAAAGTCCGGGCCGGTTTGTGAGCGCCACCAGTCGCGCGAGCTGAATGCTTTCCGCCCGTCCCTGGAAGTCAAACGCCTTGCTCTTCATGTCGACATTGCCGCTGGCGACGATGCGGCCGGCAACCAACCGCACGTCCACGCTCTCAACGTTGACGTTTGGTCCGTTGAAAGTCGCGCGGGCCGTCATGCCTTCAACCGGCTCGCCCGCCAACTTGCCTGGTCCGAGTGTGAAATTGGCGCTGCCCGTCATCGCGTTCGGAATGCCGGAAACCTTGATCTCTCCGGACAGGTCGCCTTCCGTGTCTGACGTGAGGCGTTCGTTACCTTTCAACGGCGACAACGCCAGCAGGTTGCGCGCACTGAACCGATCGAGCTTCGCTTCGAGGTAAGTCTTGTTCTCAAGCTTGCGCGGCGCGGTGATCTTGAACTGAACGCCGCCGCCATCTCTTTCCGACAACTGTCCGTCAGTCACGTTCACTTCCGCTTCGTTCATCGTGATCGACGCCGACAACGCGCCAAACTCGATCCGGTTTACAAGCAACGAGCCAAGCGAGAATTTTCCGTTGACATCCGGCGAGCTGAGGCGACCACGAATGTTGCCGTTGAAGGCGAGTGGGCCCGCGAGCCCGATGCCGTAACTACGCATCTGCTCTTCAACTTCCGGCAAGAGACCCGACGAGATCAGCACCGCCTGTAACTCCGCCGCATCGCTCGAAGCGAGATCGACTTGCAGGTTGGAATCGTTTTCAAACGAGAACTGGCCGGTCGCACTCAAACGCGTCGCGGGTGTTTGCAGATTCACTTGCTGGATATTGAACAACCCGCGGTCAGCGCGCAGCGCGACAGTGCCGTTGATCGGAATCCTGTCGGCGCTCGCATCGCCGGTGTTTGCGGTTAGCTGTGTGGTGACGGTGCCGGAAGCGAGTTTGACGTCGGTGCCCGGGAACGTGAGATCGACGCGGCCCGTGGCCCTGCCGGTCAGCGGCACCGCGCTCCCCGCGAGCGCCGTGAGTGGTCCTGCGATATCGACGTTGTTGATGTCAGCGGTGATCTGCGACGTGCCGCCGCGTGTGACGGCCACGCGCGCGTTGCCCGTTGCGTGTCCGTCAAACACATCCGCAGTGAAATTGTTTAGCTGGATCTCGCGATTGGTGGCGACGACCTGCGCGCGCGCCTGGCCCATGTTCATGCGGCCGAGCACGCCGCCGCCGATGCTCAAATCAGCCGTTGCGCGGTAGCTGCCCGAAGGCGACACGACAAACACCGGCTTCGTCAGTTTCACGTTCTCGGCCTGACCCTCGGCGAGTTTCACGGTACCCACGTTGATATCAGCCGTCTCTCCCTGAATTTGCCGGTTACGCACCGACAGTCGCACGCCCGCGATGTCGAGGCTGCCGATCTCCGCGCCCGCCGCGCTCGTCGCTCCGACCTGAACGTTCTTCACTACAACACTCGTCACACCGCCACGATCGAGCACCTCGACATTATTCGCCGTGACGCCCTTCACGGTCGCGCCTGAAGCAGACACTGTCCCGGCTTTCACACTCGCCACCGTTGCGGTCGTGACGTCGTTCTCGTTGCGCGCGCGCAGATCCGTCGCGGTGATGCCGGCCACTCGCGCACCGCCGGTCGAGAGGCCGTTGGCCGTAAACTGGTTTGCCGACGCAGTCAGAATTTCACCGCTCTTCTCGACGCGCGCGTCACGCAGAAACAATCCGCTCAACGTCGTGCCGTAACTTCGTTCGGCAACAGCGCGCAACTCACCGATCCAGCGAAAGTCACTGCCGGTGCCCATCACCTGGCCCGCGAGCTGTAACGAATCGATCCGAAAATCGCCCGCGTTGAGTAAGTCCGCGACGGCTTTGCCGTTGATCTCGTAACTGCGGCCGTGGCCCGATCCGGTCGCGCTCACGTTCAATCCCTGCAAACGTAAATTATCAGCAGCGAGCGCGTCAGACTTGATCTCGCCGGTGACTTTGAACTGATCGCCTTCGCCGGTGATTGTGCCGGCGAAGTTGCCCGCGCCGCGCAGCGTCGTGCCGGCCTGCAACACGTCGGAGAGTTGCGTCAGGTCAACACTCGACGTGACGTTCATCTGGTAACGCAGCGCGCGCCAATCATCCATCGTGCCCGTCAAACGTGCCTCAGCAACCGGCGACTTAAGCACGACTTCCTGAAGCTCGGCGCGCGTTTGATTCACACGGGCGCGTCCCTGGAGCTCGATCTGGTTAATGGTCCGTCCGTCGTAAATAAAGTTGGAGTCAGAGAAAGAAAACGCGACGGCGTTCATGCGGCTTTCTGCAGGCGCGTTCGGATCGTCGGGCTGGATTGTCGCCTGAAGATTGCGCGCCTCTCCCGAGATCTCGTGACGCGCGTCGCCATAATGCACGATGCCGTTTTTGACTTCGATGTTCGCGGTTGAGTAGGCGAACAGGATGCGTTTGTTTGGCTCGGGCGGTGGAACGTGAATATTGCGGAAGTTTGAGCGGCCCTGATCGTCAAACGTGACCCAGGCTTCGAAACCCTCGATCTTCAGGTTGCGCAGGTTGATGTTGCGCTGGAGATTCAGGGCGTAAAGATCTTCGATGCGGATCGTTGCTGACAGCTTATCGATCTTGCCGAGCCGTTCGCCGGTCTGCGAATCGTAGAGCTCGACGCCGTTCATCTCGACGGTGTTCGGCGGCAAGTCGGCGTGAAACTCTTTGATCTCAGCCCTGATGCCGTAGTTGGCAAATGTGCGCTGTATTTGTCCGGCAACGTAGCGATCGACAAAACCGAGCCGGTAAAGAAGAAACGCCACCACGATCAGCAGCACCGCGCCACCGCCGATGATGAAGCCGGCGAGAATCGCGTGACGGCGCGTAAAGTAGCGCCAACGTGTGCGTACCGAAGGCTTGGGTGATTCCGGGCGCTCGGGTAGATCTGGTGGTCTATTAGGATCGTCTACACTCATAACGCACAGCCGCTAAGGCGACATCGGGGAACTTCAGATTCTAGAGGGAGAGACTGAAAGTTGAAAGAACGATTCAACTTTCATCAGACGGCAGTCTCGTGGTCCTTCGATGCCGGTTCGCCGAGCGGAACGTTGCCTACAACCGACAGCTCGAAACCCTCGAGAGCTGCTACTTTGGGGGGATGATTCGAGAGAAGCAGGATCTGCCGCAACCCGAGGTCGTGAAGAATCTGCGCCCCGACTCCGTAGTCGCGATCGACTCCATAACCCGTTTGCAAACTTGCTTCTCGTTTACTCAGTCCACTTTCCTGCATCACGCTGTACGTTCGCAACTGATTCACCAAATCGAGACTATGCTCGCGCTGCCGCAGGTACAGGACCACTCCACGCGCCTCGGCAGCGATCTTTTCGAGCGCCGTGTGCAGTTGAAAGCCCGTATCGTCGATCAGCGAACCAAACATATCGCAGGTGACGTTTTCCGTGTGCACCCTGACCAGCACCGGATCGTCGGTCTTCACGTTGCCCATCACCATTGCGAGGTGAACGTCGCCGTTCATGACGTTTTCGTACGCTACCGCGCGGAAGCGTCCGTAAACCGTAGGCAAATCTGTTTCCACGACGCGGCGTACAAGCTGCTCCTTGCTCATGCGATATCTCACGAGCTCGGCGACGCTGATGATCTTCAACCCGTGTTGCTGGGCAAACGTTTCGAGCTGCGGCAGACGAGCCATCGTGCCGTCTTCGTTCATGATTTCGCAGATGACGCCGGCGGGATAGAGTCCGGCGATGCGCGCCATGTCCACGCTGGCTTCGGTTTGACCGGGACGCACGAGCACGCCGCCATCCTTGGCGCGCAACGGAAAAATGTGGCCGGGACGAGCGAGATCCTGTGGCCGCGACTTCGGATCGACGGCGACCAGAATCGTGGTCGCGCGATCCGCGGCGGAGATTCCCGTGGAGATGCCGCGACGAGCGTCGATGGAAACGGTGAACGCGGTGCCGAGAAACGACGTGTTGTCAGCGACTTGTGTCGTCAGGTGCAGATCGTCGCAACGCTCTTCGGTCAGCGGCAGACAGATCAGGCCGCGCGCGTGACGGGCCATAAAATTGATGATTTCAGGCGTGACCTTTTCTGCCGCACACACGAGATCGCCTTCGTTTTCGCGATCTTCGTCGTCAACAATGATGATCATGCGCCCGTCGCGAATGTCGGCGACGGCTGCTTCAATGGTCGCAAAAGCCACGTGATGGTCCTATCGGGTCGTCTCGGTCTTAAACGAGCTTCGTCGAGGGAGTTATGTTACCTGAAAGCCAGTAATCTTTCCACGTACTTACCGATTACATCGACCTCCAGATTCACACCGTCGCCGGGCTTCAGACGGGAGAGGTTGGTAACTTCCCACGTCTTGGGAATGATGGCCACTTCGAAGTAGTCGCCGGCGAGGTTCGCCACCGTCAAACTGATGCCCTCGACCGCCACGGAGCCTTTGAAAACAAGATAACGCGCGATCTCGGGAGGAAACGCGAAGCGCACCGTCCACGATTCGCCGTGATCATCGACCGAAACAAACGTTCCGCGAGCGTCGACGTGGCCTTGAACGATATGTCCGCCGAGACGGGTCTGCGGGGTCACGGCGCGTTCGAGATTCACGCGCGCGCCGGCTTTCAGGCTGCCGAGCGTTGACCGCTGCAACGTTTCGCGCGAGACGTCCGCGGCAAACGAGTCGTCGTGAATGTCGAGCGCTGTCAGGCAAACGCCGTTGACCGCGATCGAGTCGCCGTGGTTGGTACCTTCGGTCACGAGGCGGGCATCGATAACGATGCGGGCGTTTTCGCCGCGCTCTTCGATGCTGCGAACGCTGCCGAGCTCTTCAATGATGCCGGTGAACATACTCCATCATCCGTGCGAAAACCTGTTCGATCGAGAGTGCGGACGAGTCGATGACGATCGCGTCGTCCGCGACTTTCAACGGAGAATCGGCGCGCGTTGAATCGCGGCGATCGCGTTCGATCATCTCCGTCATTGTCTGTTCGAGGGAAACGTTCGCGTTCGCTACTCGATCTTCGTTGAAACGCCGCTCCGCTCGATCTTCGGGCGAGGCGGTCAGAAAAAACTTGAGATCCGCGTTGGGAAAGACCACGGTGCCGATGTCGCGTCCGTTGAGCACCGCGCCGCGTTCGCCCATCTCTCGCTGCCGTTTGACCATCGCGCGCCGGACGCCGGGAATCGTCGAAACTACTGACGACATCGCGGTCACGCTTTCGCTGCGGATCTCCTCGGTGACGTCGCGGTCGTTGACCAGAACCTTGAGTGAATCAGGGTCGCCTTCGAGATCGATCTCCGCGACTTCAGCGACTGTGACGACGGCTTCGCTGTTGGTGGGATCGATTCCAGCCTCGATCGTCGCGAGCGCGACGGCGCGATACATCGAACCGGTATCGATGTAAAGCAGGTTCAACGCGCGCGCCAGCATGCGCCCCAGCGTCGATTTACCGGATCCGGAAGGACCGTCGATGGCGATGATCATACAAAAGCAGAAAAGACTTCGTTGGATAACAAAGCGCCGTTACGCGTCAGTCGTACGCAGTCGTCATCGAGTTCGAGCAAACCCGCTTGCCTGAATCTTTCAAGATCCGTTTCGTAGTCTTTGCAGAGATCGCGACGGACGCCACGCATCAGCCGGAGGCCAAGAAAAAGGCTCTCTGCTCGAACGTCACTCTCCGTAAGATCCTGTCTTTCTTTAATTGGTGAAAATTCCTTCTCCACCAGCCTCACGTATTCAAGCGTGTCGCGCTCATTCGACCAACGCTGCGTTTCACCATCATACGAGTGCGCCGAACAGCCAAAACCGAAATACGGCGCGCCGGTCCAGTACTTCGTGTTGTGCCGCGACTCAAAACCCGGGCGGCACAGGTTCGAGATCTCGTAATGCTCGTAACCCGCTTCGGCCGCGCGTTCAAGCATCCGTTCGTACATCACGGCCGCCAGGTCTTCATCCGGCTCGGGTTGCAATCCGCGTTGAATGTGCTGGGCCAACGGCGTGCCCGAGTGCACCTCGAGCAAATAGAACGAAAGATGTTCGGGTTGTAACTCGAGCGCCTCAGCAACGTTTTGCAACCAGCCGGCGAGCGTCTGACCGGGAAGTCCGGCGATCAAATCAAAACTCACGTTATCAAAACCCGCCGTGCGAAGATCGCGAAACGTGCGCCGCGCGTCGTCGGCGGTGTGCGAACGGCCCAACTTCGCGAGCTCACGATCGTCGAACGTCTGTGCGCCAAAGCTGGCGCGATTGATTCCCAGACAGAGAAAGTCCCGCAGCTTCGTCTCCGTCACGCTGCCGGGATTGATCTCCAACGTCACCTCAGCATCTTTCTCGACCGCAAAGCGAGTGGTCAGTGCGGCAATGATGCGTTCGAGCTGCGACGGCTCGAGCATCGAGGGCGTGCCGCCGCCGAAAAAGATCGTATC
>Ga0105248_10002034_pt1 | contig 22430 bp, 22 predicted proteins | sample KBSS34metaG_FD_81524 | JGI IMG/M metagenome (GOLD analysis project Ga0105248, IMG submission 81524) | Switchgrass rhizosphere microbial communities from Kellogg Biological Station, Michigan, USA - KBS S3-4 metaG | ecosystem: Host-associated > Plants > Roots > Rhizosphere > Soil | place...
CGCTCGCGCCGCCCGCCCTGCTGCTGCTGCCATGGCGCGGCGGCGAGGCGCCCAAGGGCACGTTCGACTGGTTCGACTGGTACTTCAAGTGGATCTGGCTCCGCTCCGTGCTGCGCGAGCGCGTCGAGCTGTGGGACAAGGCCGGCGCCCTGCTGCTCTACGCCGTTGCCCTCTCCGGCCTCGTCTGGAAGCCGTGGCGCCGCTACGAGCCGACGCTGGGCATCGCCACCATCCTGCTCGCGCTCGTCTTCATCTGCCTGCCGCGCGTGCTGCTGAGCTCCGCCTATGCGGACATGCGGCTGGTGCCCTACATGCTGGCGATGGGCCTGCTGGCGCTCCGCCCGATCGCCAACCGCCGCATCGCGATCGCCGTCGCCACCGCCGCATCGCTGTTCTTCATCGGCCGCATCACCATCTCGACGCTGGCCTTCCTGAAGTTCGAGCGGAACTACCAGACCCAGCTCAAGGCCCTCGATTATGTGCCGATGGGCGCCCGCGTGATGGTGCTCGCCAACGTGCCCTGCCGCAGCGCCTGGTACACCACGCGCATGGAGCATCTGAGCTCGATGGCGACGGTGCGCCGCCAGTCCTTCGTCAACGATCAGTGGGTGGCGCCGGGCGCGCAGCTGCTCCGCATCCGCTACCCGGCGGCGGGCCGCTATTTCTCGCACGATCCCTCGCAGATCGTGCGCCGGCCGGATTGCCGCGCCCGCAACGAGCCGATCCTGGAGCTGGCGCTGCAATATTTCCCGCGCAGCGCCTTCGATTATCTCTGGATGATCGACATGCCGCGCGATCGCCTGCCCAACGATCCCGAGCTCGTGCCCGTGTGGCAGGGCCAGAAATTCGGCGCGCTCTACAAGATCGTGCTGCCCGGCGCTCAGCCGGCGGGTTCGACCACCGCCAGCAACGAGACGCCGAAGGGCAGCGCGCCGCGCGTCACCCAGTAACGCTCGGCCGCGAACACCCGCCCGAGGAGCGCGTTGAGCCAGCCGGACGGCATGGCATCGTCGCTCCCCTCGCGGCCGGTGATCCGGCCGACGATGCGCGCCGCCGCCACCAGCGGATAGAGCAGCGTGTTGAAATGGCTGATATGGCGGATGGAGAACCCGCCCGCCGCAAAGGCCGCGCGCAGCGTGCCGGCGGTGTAGCGGCGCTTGTGGTGGTGGGCGACGTCGTGTGCGCTCCACAGCCAGGGTGCTGCCGGCACCGTCAGCAGCATCCGCCCGCCCGGCGCGAGCTTGCGCCGCAGCACCTTCAGCGAGCCGATATCGTCGTCGATATGCTCCAGCACGTCGAGCAGCACGATGAGGTCATAGCGGCCATCCTCCAGCTCCACCTGATCGGGCAGCAGCCCGCCGCCCACCGCGATGCCGCCGCGCCGGCTGGCGAGCGCCCGGGCGGATTCATCGGGCTCGATCGCGTCGACCCGGCCGAAGCCCTGCAGCATGGCGAGGTTGGAGCCGGTGCCGGCGCCCACCTCCAATATCCGCGCGCCGGGCTTCAGCGGCACCTGCTGCCGGATCAGCGCCGAGACGATCTGCCGCCGCGCGGTGAACCACCAATGGTCGGCATCGATATCCGCCATGCGATCGTAGATGGCGCGTTCCATCAGGCGACCACCGGCTGGATCGCGGCACCGATCGTCTCGCGCACGATGTAGATCGGCCGGTGTTTGGTCTCCACGAGAATGCGCCCCACATATTCGCCCAGCACGCCCAGCGAGATGAGCTGCACCCCGCCGAAGAACAAGGTCGCCACCATCAGCGAGGGATAGCCCGGCACGTCCGCACCGAAGATCAGCGTACGCACCGCCACATAGCCCGCATAGACGAGCGACAGCGCGGCGACGACCGCGCCCAGATAACTCCACACCCGGAGCGGCAGCGTCGAGCCCGAGGTGATGCCGTCGAGCGCCAGCGTCCACAGCTTCCAATAGTTGAACTTGGTGCGGCCGACATGGCGCGGCACCCGATCATATTCCACCGCCGCCTGCCGGAAGCCGGCCCAGGCGAACAGGCCCTTCATGAAGCGGTTGCGCTCCGGCATCAGGCGGATCACGTCCACCACCTTGCGATCCAGCAGGCGGAAATCGCCGGCATGTTCGGGGATCTTGTCCGCCGAGAGATAATTATGGGCGCGATAATAGAGGTCGGCGGTCAGCCGTTTGGGCAGGCTGTCCGTCTCGCGGTTGCGGCGCACGCCGTAGACGACGTCGAAGCCTTCCCGCCAGCGCGCCACCATCGTGCCGATCACCTCGGGCGGATCCTGCAGATCGACGTCGAGCGGGATCACCACCTGCCCGGAGGCATGATCGAGGCCCGCCGACAGCGCCGCCTCCTTGCCGAAATTGCGGGAGAGCGAGATGCAGCGCACGCGCGGGTCCAGCCGGTGGGCGGCCATGATCGCCGCCAGCGTGGCATCGCGACTGCCATCGTCGATGAACAATATCTCCCAGCCCTGCGGCTCGCGCAGGGAATCGAGGACCGCGCCCACGCGCTCCACGAAGATATGAATGGCCTCCTCCTCGTCCTTCACCGGGGCGAGGACGGAAATCAGCGGGCACGCATCCGTCATGCAATCATCCTAAGCGCGCCGGGCTCACTCGAAAACCCATCTGCGGTTGAGCCAGAAAAGCAACGCGGGGGTGACGCAGAACATCGGGACGGAAGGCCAGTGGGCCGAAAGATGCAGCGCCCCGGTGAACAGCCACACCCAGAAACTGTTGACGCCGAAGCCCACCACCCCGTTGGTGACGACGAAACGGAAGATCGCCCGAACCTCGCTCGGGCGTTCGCCATGGCCGTCGAAGGTGAAGCGGCTGTGGATCGTGTAGCCGACGATCATCGCCAGTGCCGTCGCCAGCGTGTTGGCCAGCAGCGGCGGCCGATGCGCCATGCCCACCAGCAGGTTGTAGATGAGGATCTGGAACAGGGTGACGCCGACGCCGACGAAGCCATAGCGCGCCACCTGGATGGCGAGCACGCGATGCTCCTCCTCCATGCGGTGCCACAGCCTTACCAATACGTCACGCACGCTTCGCCTCTTGCCCGCCGCCGAGCAGGGACTAGAGCGGACAACCGGAAATCTCAAACGCTATCGGATGAAAAGCCTGCGTATGACGGAAACCCGAGCCGCCACCCGCAGCGATCGTCTGGAAGCGCTGTTCGACCGCCTGATCGAAACGCGGTGGAAACTCGTCACCATCCTGTTCTGGATCGGCACGGCGGCGGTGCTGCTCTACATGAAGCGGCACTCGATCTACTGGTTCGCGCTCAGCGATACCGACGACAATATGCGCTTCAATCAGGTGCGGGACTGGCTGGGCGGCCAGGGCTGGTACGATCTGCGCCAATACCGGATGAACCCGCCCGCCGGCTTCAACATCCACTGGTCGCGCCTTGTCGATCTGCCGATCGCGGGGCTGCTGCTGGTGCTGAAGCCGCTGCTGGGCGGCTTCTGGGCCGATCGCATCGCCACCGCCATCGCCCCGCTGCTGCCGATGCTGCTGGGCTTCATGATGATGGCGGTGGTGGCGCGGCGGCTGCTTTCGCCGGGCAGCTATCCGTTCGCGCTCGCCATCCTGCTGTGCGCGGGCGACACGCTGGGGATGTGGACGCCGCTGCGCATCGATCATCATGGCTGGCAACTCGCCTTCCTGATGATGACGGTGGCGGGGCTTACCGAGCCCAATCCGCGCCGCTCCGGCCTGATGATCGCGATCTCCTCCGCGCTGTCGCTCGCGATCGGGCTGGAGATGCTGCCCTATGTCGCCTTCGCCGGCGCCGCCATCGCGCTCCACTGGGCGTGGGACCGGGGCGAGGCCACGCGGATGCGCAGCTATGGCGTGGCGATGGCGATGGCGACCACGCTCTGCTTCCTCGTCTTCGCCTCCAACGACAATTGGCATGCGGTGTGCGACGCGCTCTCGCCGGTGTGGCTCACCACCGTGGCGGCGGCGGCGCTGCTGCTGGTGGCGATCTCCTTCGTGCCGGCGCCGCATCCCGCGGCACGGCTCGCGCTGGTGCTGGCGGCGGGCGGGTCGGCGGGCGCACTCTACATCCTCACCTTCCCGCAATGCTTCGGGCATCGCCTCGAAGGCCTGCCGCCCGAGGCTGTGACGCTGTGGCTCAGCCATGTCAGCGAGGCGCGGCCGATTTATATGCACCCGCTCTCGACGCTGGTGCCGATGCTGACGCTGCCGCTCATCGGGTCGGTGGGCGGGCTGGTAGCGATCTGGCGCCTGCGCGGCACGCGGGCGGCGGCGGACTGGCTGCCGGTCACGCTGTTCGCGCTGTTCGCCACCGTGCTGCTCTTCTGGCAGATTCGCATGAGCGCCAGCGCGCAGATGCTGGCCGTGCCCGGCGCCACCTATCTGGCGAAGGCCGGCTTCGAGAAGCTCGGCGAGAGCCGCTGGTCCGCGCTGCGGCTGATCGGGCCGGCGGCGGCTTTCTTCGTCGCCTCCGGGCTGGTGCTGACCGCCAGCTTCAGCCAGTTGCCCACCCACCTCACCAACCTGAAGGTGGCAGATATCTGGGCGATCGCGACAGGGCGGAAGCCCTTCCCCAAGGCGCCCGCGACGCTGCCCAACGGCAAGCCCCGGCCCAACCTCACCCGGCTGGCCAATAGCCGCTGCCCCACCCTTCCCGCGCTGGAGCCCTTCAACAAGCTGCCGCCTGCCACCTTCTTCACGCTGATCGACAATGGCCCGCGCTTCATCACGGTCACCCATCACAGCGCCGTCGCCGGCCCCTATCACCGCAATGCGCAGGCGATCCTGGATGTGGAGCATGCCTTCCGCGGCACGCCGGATCAGGCGCATGCGATCATCACCGGCCATCATGCCGGCTATGTGCTGATCTGCCCGCACATGTCCGAAGCGACAATCTACGAGGCGGAGGCACCGCGCGGCTTCTACACGCAGCTTTCGCGCGGCACCGTGCCGGGCTGGCTGACGCGGATGCCGCTGCCGGCGAACTCGCCCTACCAGCTGTTCAAGGTGGTTCGTTAGAGGCCGTTAGTGGCGCCCCGTTCGTCCTGAGCCTGTGGAAGGGCGTGCCGCAAGCACAGCCCTTGCGGCACGCACTTCGACTTCGCCCAGTGCGAACGGATTCGGAGAAGAAAGGGGAAGCGCCCTCAGCCGAAGGAGGCGCGCACCCCGTCGATCACGAACTGGGAGGCCAGCGCCGCCAGCAGCACGCCGAGCAGCCGGGTAATCACCGCCTCCACCTTGTAGCCCAGGAAGCGCATCAGCGGCCCCGCGGCGAGCAGCGCGCCCATCATCATCAGCAGGACGGTCGCCAGCGCCGCCATCACCACCAGATGCGCCTCCAGCCCATGGCTGCGCTGCATCAGCAGCATGGCGGATGCGATCGATCCCGGCCCGGCGATCATCGGCATCGCCATCGGGAAGATCGAGATATCGTCATATTGCTCGGGGTGCAGCTCCACCTCGTGCGCGCGTTCCTCGCGGCGTTGCTGGCGCTTCTCGAACACCATCTCCAGCGCGATCAGGAACAGCATGATCCCGCCCGCGATGCGAAACGCCTCCAGGCTGATGCCCAGCGTCTGCAACAGCGGCTCGCCGAGCAGGGCGAACACCAGCAGGATCGCCGCCGCCACCAGCGTGGAGCGCACCGCCATCGCCGTGCGGTGCGCCATGTCGGCGCCCCGCGTCAGGCCGGCGAAGATCGGCGCGCAGCCGGGCGGATCGATCACCACGAAGAACGTGACGAAGGCCGAGATATAAAGCTCGATCACCGGCCCGCCTCCGCCATGCGCGAATGGCTCAGGAGCGCGAGGATCACAGCCCCGCCGGCGCGGGCAGGCCGGCGCGGCGATGGGCCGAGACCAGCGTGTTGCGCAACAAAACCGCGATCGTCATCGGGCCGACCCCGCCCGGCACCGGCGTGATGGCACCGGCCACCGCACCCGCCCCGGCGAAATCGACGTCGCCGACCAGCTTCGTGCCGCCCGCGCCATTGTCCACCCGGTTGATGCCCACGTCGATCACGGTGGCGCCCGGCTTGATCCATTCCGCCTTCACCATCTCCGGCCGGCCGACGGCAGCGACGACGATGTCGGCGCGGCGGCAAAGCTCCGGCAGATCGCGGGTGCGGCTGTGTGCCACCGTCACCGTGCAGCTGCGCGAGAGCAGCAATTGCGCCATCGGCTTGCCGACGATGTTGGAGCGGCCGATCACCACCGCTTCAAGGCCGGTCAGATCGCCAAGCCGATCCTCCAGCAGCATCAGGCAGCCAAGCGGCGTGCAGGGCACGAAGCCCGGCAGCCCCGTCGCCAGCCGCCCGACATTGACGACATGGAAGCCGTCCACATCCTTGTCCGGATCGATGGTGGCGATCACGCGCTGCTCGTCGATATGCCTGGGCAGCGGCAGCTGGACGAGGATGCCGTCCACCGCATCATCGGCATTCAGTTGCCGCACCAGCGCCAGCAGATCGCCTTCGCTCGTCTCGGCGGGGAGACGGTGGGTGAAGCTCGCCATGCCGGCCGCCTCGGTCGCCTTGCCCTTGGAGCGGACATAGACCTGGCTCGCCGGGTCTTCGCCGACGATCACCACCGCAAGCCCCGGCTGCCGCCCGGCCGCCGCGACGAAGCCCGGCACGATAGCCGCGATGCGATCCCGCAGGCCGGCGGCGAAGGCCTTGCCGTCGATCAGCGCGGCACCGCTCACGCGCCCGCGCCCATCAGCGAGGCGAAGATGTTCGGCAGCAGGATCTTCTGCAGGATCGAGATCACCAGCAGCACCACCATCGGCGAGAAATCGAGCCCGCCGAAATCGGGCAGTATCTTCCGGATCGGCCGGTACACCGGCTCGGTGAAGCGATCGAGTGCATAGAGGAACTGCCGGACGAAATCGTTGCGCGTGTTGATGACGTTGAACGCCACCAGCCACGACAGCACGATCTGGATCATGATGATCCAGAACAGCAGGTTCAGCAGCAAGTTCAGGATCTGGTAAATCGAAAGCATGAAACCCTCCCGGCCGAGGCCCTTCTATCCGAGCCCGGCGCCGCTTTCCATCAGCCTGCGCGAAACCCCGTCAGCCCGCACGCACTAACGTACCGGCACCGCGCCGGGTGAAGATTTCCAGCAGCATCGCATGGCGGATGCGCCCGTCGAGGATGACGGCGGCGTCCACCCCGGCCTCGATGGCATGGACGCAGGTTTCCATCTTGGGGATCATGCCGCCGGAGATGGTGCCATCCGCCTTCAGCCGCTCCACATCGGAGGGCGCGAGATCGGAGAGCAGCGTCTTGTCCTTGTTGAGCACGCCGGCCACGTCCGTCAGCAGGAACAGGCGCGATGCCTTCACCGCGGCCGCGATGGCACCGGCCATCGTGTCGGCGTTGATGTTGTAGGTGTGGCCGTCCGTTCCGATCGCGATCGGCGCCACCACCGGGATCACGCCCGCCGACGAAAGCTGATCGAGGATCGTGCGATCGACATGCTTGGGATCGCCGACGAAGCCGAGATCGACATGGCGCTCGATGCCCTGCAGCTTGTCCGGCTCGGACCGGCCGACCTTCTCGGCCACGACCAGCTTCGCGTCCTTGCCCGAGATGCCGACCGCACGGCCGCCTGCCGCGCCGATCCAGCCGACGATTTCCTTGTTGATCGATCCGGCCAGCACCATCTCGGCGATGTGCGCGGTTTCCGCATCCGTCACGCGCAGGCCGTCGACGAAGCGCGATTCGACGCCGAGGCGCTTCAGCATCGATCCGATCTGCGGGCCGCCGCCATGCACCACCACCGGGTTGATGCCCACCGCCTTCAGCAGCACCACATCCTCGGCGAAACTGCGCGCCAGTTCGGGATCGCCCATGGCGTGGCCGCCATATTTGATCACGAAGGTCTTGCCGGCGTAGCGCTGGAGATAGGGGAGCGCCTCGGTAAGCGTCTCGGCCTTCGCCAGCATGGCGGGATCGGGAAGGAGATCGGGGAGCAGCGTCATGTCCGCGCCATAGCGGCAGCGGGGCCGCGCCGAAACCCCGGAATCATCGGGCGGGGCGCCCGCCGTCCAGCCGCCGGCCCAGCGCCACCAGCAGGGTGATGAGCACCGGCACCAGCACGATGGACAGCACCACCTTCGCCAGCATCTGCCCCGCCATCAGCGCGAGGATCGGCCGCTCGCCCAGAAAGGAGATGGTGATGAAGATCAGCGTGTCGATCACCTGGCTGACGATGCTGGCGATCATGCCGCGCAGCCACACCAGCCGCCCCTGCCCGCGCGCGAGCTTGGAGAAGATCAGCACATTGAGCGTCTGCGAGGTGCCGTAGGAGATGAACCCCGCGATCATCATCCGCGCGCCCTGCCCCACCACGATCGGGAAGGCGGCAATGGCGGGCGGATACATGCCCTGATCGGTAGGCAGCGCCAGCACCAGCTGGATCAGCAGGGCGGAGGCGATCAGCGGCACGAAGCCGAGGCGCACCAGCATATTGGCGGTGCGCTCCCCGTAAAGCTCGGCGACGGCGCTGCCGAGCGCCACCAGCATCAGGAAGGAGAAGATCCCCGCCTCGACCGCCAGCGGCCCGAGCGCCACCTGCTTCACGCCCAGCACGCCGGCCATGCACACCATCCCGCCGTAGAACAGCGAGAAGAGGAACAATGCGCGCGGAATGACGGGAGTGTTCGGCGTGGCGGCGGAAGACATACGCCCCACTATCCGCTTTTATCCGACACGAAAAGGCCGGACGCACCATGGGCGCCCGGCCTCGTTTCGACTTGGGATCAGATGCTGTCGGGGTCGATCGGAGCCGGCTGCTTCGGCGCGGTGTGGGCCGTATTCTGCACCGCGCCCTGCGGCGCCTTCGCGGCCGAGCAATCGCCCGAGGAGGTGCGGATCACCTGCGGCGCCTTGCCCTCGCCCATCCCGGTCACGCGCACGCTCTGGGTGCATCCGCCATTGCCGGTGAAGGTGGAAACCGACGTGAAGCTGGTGACGCCGGCCGGCGCACCCGTCATCACGGCCTGCTGCATCGCGGGGTCACTCGCCGCCGCCTGCGCCAGCGCTACCTGATGCATCATCGCGCTCATCCGCTGGTCCATCTCGGCGGAGATGCGCTGCAGATCGGCGAAGGGAGACCATCCGCCGAACGCCGTATCGAGGAAGGGCGCGGGCACGAGCGGCGCGGCCGCATCGGTCAACACCACGCGGGGGGCCACATCGCCGGTATAGCTGATCTGCTCGACGCTGCCGTCGGGCAAATGGACGACCATGTGATGGACAGTCTCGTGCTCGGCGGCGACGGCGGCCGTGACGCCAGCCAGCGCAAGGGCGGTAAAAACGAGGACAGGTTTGAATCGCATCGGAACATATTCCCCTGAACGTGGACGGATTCAGCGCGGGATTGTCCTCGCTGCGCCTGAACGCCCGTTGAACCGCGCCTGATTCTTCCGGAATACGAAGCCAAATCCAGACGGCTCGCTCCCAACCCTCCCACCAAGGCCGTCCCGCTCTGGGCGGCGGAGAGTCATTGCAGGCTGGCCCCGGGCGCCCGCGCGTGTATGAGTGCGATCCCGGCGCGGCCGGGGGGCTGGCGCCGTGCTTACGGGGAACCCTGCCACTCCATGACCAAGTTTCTGATCGGCGTCGCCGGAATCGCTGTGATCCTGCTGATCGCCGTCGCGCTGTCCGCCGATCGCCGTGCCATCCGCCTGCGTGTCGTCGGCGCGGCCTTCGCGCTGCAGGCGAGCATCGCCGTGCTGGTGCTTTATGTGCCGTGGGGCCGATCGGTGCTGGCATGGCTCTCCAACGGCGTCTCCGATCTGCTCGGCTATGCCAATGCCGGCACGCAATTCCTGTTCGGCCGCCTCGCCACCGATCCGCTAGGGCAGATGTTCGCCATCCAGGCGCTGCCGGTGATCATCTTCTTCGCGGCGCTGATCTCCATCCTCTACCATGTCGGCATCATGCAGCTGGTCGTGCGCTGGATCGGCGGCGCGATCGAGAAGGTGACGGGCGTCTCGCGCGTCGAATCGCTGTGCGCCGCCGCCAACATCTTCGTGGGGCAGAGCGAATCCCCGCTCGTCATCCGCCCCTATCTCGCCGGCCTCACCTCCTCGCAGGTGTTCGCGGTGATGACGAGCGGCATGGCGGGCGTGGCGGGCACCATCCTCGCCGCCTATGCCTCAATGGGCATCCGCATCGACTATCTGCTGGCAGCGAGCTTCATGTCCGCGCCGGGCGGCCTGCTGATGGCCAAGATCATCATGCCCGACGCCAAGACCCCGGCCGAGCTGGACGCCATCGACGAAGTGGCCGTTTCCACCACCCCACATGGCGACGAGGCCCCCGCCAACATCATCATGGCCGCCGCCCAGGGCGCACAGACCGGCGTGCGCCTTGCCGTGGCGGTGGGCGCGATGGTGCTGGCGTTCGTGGCGCTGGTGGCGCTCGCCAACGGGATGCTGACCGGCGTCGGTCACTGGTTCGGGCTGGAGGATCTCACCTTCCAGCGCCTGCTCGGCTATGTCTTCGCGCCGGTGATGTTCCTGCTCAACGTGCCGTGGCACGAGGCGGGGATCGCGGGCGGCCTGTTCGGCGAGAAGATCGTGCTGAACGAGTTCGTCGCCTATATCTCGCTCGGCAAGGATCAGGCGCTGCTCAGCCCGCACACCGTCGCGGTGATAACCTTTGCCTTGTGCGGCTTCGCCAATTTCAGCTCGATCGCCATCCAGATGGCGGTGACGGGCAATCTCGCGCCCAACCAGCGGCCCACCATCGCCAAGCTCGGCCTGCGTGCGCTGGCGGCGGGCAGCCTCGCCAACCTGATGTCGGCGGCCTTCGCGGGGCTGCTGCTGGCGTGAACCGACCGCCGCGACGGCGCGGAACATAGAGCCTCCCATCGGCTCCATGCCTCCCCCCGGTTCGTCCTGAGCTTGTCGAAGGACGTGCCGCGAGCATCAACGCCCGCGGCACGCACTTCGACTTCGCTCAATGCGAACGGAGTCCGAGGTTAAGCGCCGCGCCCTACTTCTTCAGGCGCGTGTTGCAGGCGCTCCAATATTGCGGCCAGGTCTGGCCGGCCGGGATCTTGCCGGCCGCCTTGTCCGCCTTCCACATCTGGCCGCACTGGCGCTGGCGATCGTGCATGGCCTGCATCGCCGGGCTCTGCGCGCTCGGCAGGTGGGAGGCGGCGGCGGTCTTCGCGGCGGGCGCGGCCGCGACCGGCTTCGCTGCGGGGGCCGGCGCGGCGGCAGGAGCCGGCGCCTTGGCGGCGCTACGGCACTGGGCGAGATACTGGTTCCACGTCTGCCCGGCGGGCAGCGTCTTGTTCGTCTTGGCCGCCTGATATTTGGCGCCGCATTCCTTCATCATATTGTCGGCCGCATGGGCGGGCATCGCCAGCCCTAGGCCCGCCGCGACAAGAACCGCCGAAGTCGTGAAGATGCCCTTCATAACCGTCCCTCCTGCTTGTCTGTGCCGGACCATAACACAGCCGGCACCACAGGCGAGACAGACCTTCAGCGCATGGCCGCGCGGATTTTCGCTGCGATCGCCGCCAGTTGCTTCGGATCGGCGGGCGGCTGGCTGTAGGAGGTCTGCGCCAGCGGCACGCCCTTATATTGCGGCGTCACATGCACATGGAAGTGGAACACCGTCTGCCCCGCTTCCTCGCCGCTATTCTGGCGGATGAAGATGCCATCCGGGTGCAGCGCCCTCGCCTGCGCCTTGGCGAGCCGCTGCGTCACCAGCATCAGGTGGCTGAGCACGCCCGGCGGGATGTCCATCAGGTTGCGGTAATGCGCCTTGGGGATCACCAGCAGGTCGCCCGTCGAGAGCGGGTGGATGTTCATGAAGGCGAAGACCTGCGCGTCCTCATACACCTTCGTCGCCGGCAATTGCCCGCGCAGGATGCGGGCGAAGGCGTTGTGATTGTCGTAGGCCCCATAGAGGCCCGTGGCGGAGCCCGGCGTGGTGCCGGGCGCCACTTCGGCGACAGCCGGCGCAGCGAGCGCCAGCGCGGCGGCGAGGGAGAGGAGCGCGCGCATCAGCGGGTCGGCACCGGCTCGGCGCCGGAATAATCGTAGAAGCCGCGCTTGGTCTTCCGGCCCAGCCAGCCGGCCTCGACATATTTGACGAGCAGCGGCGCCGGGCGGAACTTGGGATCGCCCGTGCCGCTGAACAGCACGCGGCAGATTTCCAGGCAGGTATCGAGGCCGATGAAATCCGCCAGCGTCAGCGGCCCCATCGGATGATTGAGGCCGAGGCTGACGGCGGTGTCGATATCCCGCACATTCGCCACGCCCTCGCCCAGTGCGAAGATCGCCTCGTTCAGCATCGGCATCAGCACGCGGTTGACGATGAAGCCCGGCGCGTCGTTGGCGTGGACCACTTCCTTGCCGAGCGCCTTCGCAAAGGCCTCCACCTTCGCCACCGTCTCGTCCGAGGTGGCGAGGCCGCGGATCAGCTCGATCGGCTTCATCACCGGCACCGGGTTGAAGAAATGCACGCCCATGAAGCGCGCCGGATCGTGCGACGCCTGCGCAAGCCGGGTAATCGGGATGGACGAGGTGTTGGTGGCGAGGATCGCGCCGGCGCCGAGCACCTTGTTCACCTCGGCGAAGATGGCGCGCTTGATCTCCTCGCGCTCGGTCGCCGCCTCGATCACGATGAAGGCATCGGCGAAGGGGGCATAATCCCCTACCGGCTCGATCCGGGCGAGCGCCGCCTCGGCCTCGTCGGCCACCAGCTTGCCCTTCTCGACCGCGCTCGCCATCCGCTTCGCGATGCCGGCCTTGCCCTTTTCGGCCAGCGCGATGTCGCGATCGGAGAGCAGCACCCGAAAGCCGGACTGCGCAGCCACATGCGCGATGCCCGCGCCCATCTGCCCCGCGCCGATCACGCCGACCGATTCCATGCCATCCTCCACATTATCGAATCTGCCCGATCGCCTAGCGGGCTTCGGCAGGAAAGGACAGCGGGTGGGGGTTTAGGGTGCGCTCGGGATTCGCGCCTCCCACTCCCCCCGTTCGTCCTGAGCCTGTCGAAGGACGTGGAGGCGAGCGCCGCGCCTGGGGCACGCACTTCGACTTCGCTCAGTGCGAACGGAGGACGTAGGCCCTCAGAGCGCTCAGGGCGCCGGCGGCACCGGCCTTGCCTCGGCGAGCAGGATGGCGAAGCGTTCGTCCGCGTCCGTCCATTCGCCGATCACCGTCCAGCCGCCGGTCGCGAGCAGCAGGCGCCCGCCGCGCACGCCATATTTGTGGCTGTTCTCGGTGTGGATCGTCTCACCCGCCTTCATGGCGAAGCGCTCGCCGTCCACCGTGAAGCCGATGTCGCAAAGCGCCTCCAGATGCATCTCGATCCGCGCCTCGCGGTCGTTCCACCGCGCGACATGGCGGAAGGCGTCGAGCGGGATCGTGCCGTCCAGCTCCCGGTTGATCCGCTCGAGCAGGTTGAGGTTGAACGCCGCCGTCACCCCTGCGGCATCGTCATAGGCGGGGATCAGCACATCCTCGCCCTTCACCCGATCCATGCCGATCAGCAGCATCGCCCCCTCGCCCAGCGTGCCGGCCATGGCGCGCAGCAGGTCGGTCGCCGCCGCCGCCGTGAGGTTGCCGATGGTCGAGCCGGGGAAGAAGCCAAGCCGGGGCGCCCGCCCCACCGCATCCGGCAGGCGGATCGGCCGGGTGAAATCCGCCTCGACGGGATGCACCGGCAGGCCGGGGAAGCGCGCGCCCAGCGACGCCGCCGATTCCCGCAGGAACTCGCCGGAAATGTCGATCGGCACATAGGCGCTGGGCGCCACCGCCTCCAGCAGCAGCGGCGTCTTGGCCGAGGAGCCGGAGCCGAACTCCACCACGGCACGACCGGGGCCGGCGAGGCGCCCCACCTCGGCCGCATGGGCCGCCAGCAGGGCGCGCTCGGTGCGGGTGGGGTAATATTCCGGCAGGCGGGTGATCGCCTCGAACAGCTCGGACCCGCGCCGATCGTAGAACCAGCGCGCCGGGATCGCGCGCGGCCGGGCGGCGAGGCCGGCCAGCACATCGGCGCGGAAGGCGGGATCGGCGGCGGCTGTGGCCGCCCGTGCTTCAGCCTCCAAAAGCATGGTCAGAGATCCTTCGCCAGCCGCACGCCGGTGAACTGCCAGCGTTGCGAGGGGTAGAAGAAGTTGCGGTAACTCGCCCGGACATGGCCGCGCGGCGTGGCGCAGCTTCCGCCCTTCAGCACGAACTGGCCGGACATGAACTTGCCGTTGTATTCGCCCACCGCCCCCTCCGCCGCGCGGAAGCCGGGCTGGGCGAGATAGGCGGACGCCGTCCATTCCCACACGTCGCCGAACATCTGGCGCAGCCCCGTGCCGGGCGGCGGCGGCAGCGGGCGGACGGCGCCCGGCCCATCGAGGAAGGTGCCGGCCGTGGGATCGCCATCCTGCGCGGCGCTTTCCCATTCGGCCTCGGTCGGCAGGCGGGCGCCGGCCCAGCGGGCATAGGCATCCGCCTCGTAATAGCTGACATGGCGCACCGGCGCCGCCGCATCCATCGCGGCCTGCCCGTCGAGGCCGAAGCGCTCGCCCCACGCGCCCTCCGCATCGCGCCGCCAGTGGAGCGGTGCCTCGACGCGGTTCTCCCGCACCCAGGCCCAGCCGTCTGACAGCCACAGCGCGGCGTTGCGATAGCCGCCATCCTCCACGAAGGCTCGCCACTCGCCATTGGTGACGACCCGATCCGCCAGCGCATGGGGCTGGAGCCACACGGTATGGCGTGGCCCCTCGCAATCGAAGGCGAAGCCGGGGCCGTCATGGCCGATCCACACCGGCCCGGAAATCCCCTCGATCCAGCGGATGGCGCCCGGCGTGGCCCCCGGCCGGCGGGGCGTCGCGGGCCACAGCGCCGGGGCCAGCGGATTCTGCGCGAAGAGGTGGAGGATATCCGTCAGCAGCAATTCCTGATGCTGCTCCTCATGATGGCAGCCCAACTCCACCAGCGCGCGCGCCGCATCGGGCAGCTTGTCCCACGCCGCCGCCAGCATCGCGTCGACATGCGCGCGATAATCCAGCACCTCCTCCAGCGACGGCCGCGTCAGCAGCCCGCGCGAGGGCCGGGCGAGCCGATCGCCCTCCGCGTCATAATAGCTGTTGAACAGGAAGGGCCAGCGCGGATCGAAGGGCACATAGCCCCGCACATGATCGCGCAGCACGAAGGTTTCGAAGAACCACGTCACATGCGCCAGATGCCATTTGGCGGGCGAGGCATCCGGCATGGACTGCGCGGTCGCATCCGCATCGGACAGGTTCGCCGCCAGCGCGCAGGAGAGCGCCCGCACCGCGCGGAAACGATGAAGGAGCGCATCGCTCCGATCTGGCGTGTCGCGCGCAGGCGCGATCGCGTCGGCTCGAATGATCATGAGCGACTCCCCGACTGAGGCGGATCAACGACTTGGTACGCTAAAAGGTTGCCGGACAGCACTCGCCCGGCCCCGCCTCAATCGCCCCGCGTCGCCCCCGGTCGCCAGAGCACGTCGCGCGCGCCCTGATCGTTCAACACCCGGCAAAGCGTGAAGAGGTGATCGGACAGGCGATTGAGATAGTGCAGCGCAGCAGGATTAAAAGCCGTCCCCTCCGCCGCCGCCACCGCACTCCGCTCCGCTCGGCGCACGATGGCACGGGCGAGGTGGAGATGCGCCGCCGCCGGATCGCCGCCCGGCAGGATGAAGCTGCGGAGCGGGGCGAGGCCCTCGTTCATCGCGTCGATCTCGCGCTCCAGCCGCTCGACCTGCGCGGCGACGATACGCAGCGTCATCTCGGACGGCGCGAAATCCTCCCCCGGCGTCGCAAGATCGGCGCCGAGATCGAACATCTCGTTCTGGATGCGGCCCAGCATCGCATCCGCCTCGCCGCCGGGTGCGACATGCAGGCGCGCGATGCCGATGGCGCTGTTCGCCTCGTCCACCTCGCCGATCGCCATGATGCGCGGATCATGCTTGGCCGTGCGCGAGCCATCGACGAGGCCCGTCTCCCCGCCGTCGCCCGTGCGCGTGTAGATCTTGTTGAGCTTCACCATCGCGCTTGCCGCCGTTCAGCCGCGCGGGTGGATGAGGAGCAGGAGCAGCACCGCCGCCACGATTGCCAGCGCCTGGAACTGGATGCGGCGCCACATCATGCGGTTCTGGCGAAGGCCGGACTGGCTCGGCCCGGCGCCGGGATCGCGGCGCAGTTCCTCGTCGGTGGTGCGCAGGAAGATCACCACGCCCCGGATCAGCGCCCCCAGCGCACCGAGCGCGAACAGGACCACCAGAATGATGAGCACCGTCTCCATGAGGGCAGCCTAGGGCGGATCGGCATGGAGGAACAGAGCCGATTTGCGTGGGCCTGTTTGGGGGCCAATGCAGATTCACTCTATCGCCTGAATACCCGTACCGTTCGCACTGAGCGAAGTCGAAGTGCGGGCCACAGGCGCCGCGCCTGCCGCACGTCCTTCGACAAGCTCAGGACGAACGGGGGATAGGTGGCCCGATTACGGCTCGGTCTTCTATGCCTCCGCCACGCCGAAGCCGGCCGGCACCCGCCCGGCGCGCAACGCCGCCGCCAGTTCCGCCGGATCGGCCCCCGCCGCACGCAGGTCGGCGAGCGTCGGCGCGCCCGTCCGCTTGGCGAGGCGGTGGCCCTCCGCGTCGGTGAGCAGCGGGTGATGATGGTAGCGCGGCACCGGCAGGCCGAGCAGCGCCTGCAGCAGCCGGTGGATATGCGTCGCGTCGAACAGGTCCATGCCGCGCACCACGTCCGTCACGCCCTGCCACGCATCGTCCACCGTCACGGCAAGATGATAGGCGGCCGGCGCATCCTTGCGCGCCAGCACCACGTCACCGAAGCGGGCGGGATCGGCCTCCACCTCGCCCATCACCGCATCGTGCCAGACGAGCGGCCCCGCCATCGCCACCGCGCGCGCCACATCGAGCCGCCATGCGAAGGGATCGGCCGCCATCCGCCGCATCCGCTCGGCCCGGTCCAGCGCGCGGCAGGTGCCGGGATAGGTGCCCGCCGCCATGCCATGCGGTGCGCTCGCGGCGGCGGCGATGTCGGCGCGGGTGCAGAAGCAGGGATAGAGCAGCCCCGCCGCGCCGAGCGCGCCCAGAGCGGCGCGATAGGCATCGGTCCGCTCGGACTGTCGCACCACAGAGTCGTCCCACCAAGCCCAGCCAGCGCAAATCGGCCTCTATCCCCTCGATAAACGCCTCGCGCGAGCGGCCCTGATCGATATCCTCGATGCGCAGAAGGAAGCGCCCCCCGGCCTCAAAGGCCAGATCGTGCGCCCTGATCGCCGAATAGGCATGGCCCAGATGCAACCGCCCGGTGGGACTTGGGGCGAAACGGCTGACAACGGGAAAATTCATGAGGCCGGCCCTTGACCGCGAGTCGCGACTAATATGTCATGCACCCGTCACGCTGTTCGGGCATTTTCATGCGTGACGAAAGAGACGACGACGCCTGCCTTATCGGCATCGCGTCCTGAGTGCGACAGGGCTTGAACAGCCGCTCGGGTGAGCGCCGCGCCACGCGGAGGTTCAGGTCGTTCCATGTACCATCCCGATCTCATCCGGCATCCCGATGGTTGCCCCACGCTGGTGCTCAACGCGGATTATACGCCGCTGAGCTACTATCCGCTCTCCCTCTGGCCCTGGCAGACCGCGATCAAGGCGGTGTTCCTGGAGCGTGTCGATATCGTCTCCCATTATGAGCGCGAGGTGCATTCGCCGAGCTTCACGATGAAGCTGCCCTCGGTGATCGCGCTGCGCCAGTTCGTGAAGCCGTCCGCCTACCCGGCCTTCACCCGGTTCAACCTGTTCCTGCGCGACAGCTTCGAGTGCCAATATTGCGGCAGCCGGCACGATCTCACCTTCGATCATGTCATCCCCCGCGCGCAGGGCGGCCGGACGACATGGGAGAATGTCTCCACCGCCTGCGCCCCCTGCAATCTCCGCAAGGGCGGGCGCACGCCGAAGCAGGCCCATATGGAGCTGGCCAGCATCCCCGAGCGCCCGACAAGCTGGGAGCTGCAGGAGAATGGCCGTCGCTTCCCGCCCAACTATCTGCACGATAGCTGGCGCGACTGGCTCTATTGGGACACACCGCTGGAGGCGTAGAGATGGTTTGAAAGCGCCTTCCGGCGCTTTGCCGCACCGGCCCGCTCCCCCACCCGGCCACCCATAAGATACTGCCGTTGGGTGGCCGGGTGGGGGAGCGGGCGGAGGGGCCGAAGGTTCCGGCGATGCGTAGCATCGGTGGAATGGCCCCGGAGGGCGGTGCGGCTTCGGACATGCGCTCTTTCGCGCATTTCCGAAAATCTCCGAGCCAGCTTATACCTCACGCGCATTGACGCCCGGACTGCTGCGACGCAGCATCGCGCCATGGCGACGAGCTTTCCCATCACGCAGAACCCGGACGTGCGCTTTCTCGGCAAGCTGCTGGGGGACGTGATCCGCGCCCATGGCGGCGACCAGCTTTTCCGCCGGACGGAATATATCCGCTCCGTCTCGGTGGATCGGGCGCGCGGCATCGCGGGTGCCGATGCGATCGACACCGGGCTCGATGCGCTGACGCTGGATGACACGCTGGCCTTCGTGCGCGGCTTCATGCTGTTCTCGATGCTCGCCAATCTCGCGGAAGACCGTCAGGGCATCTCCGCCGAGCCGGATGCGGATATCGCCCATGCGATCGAGCGCCTCGCCGCGCAGGGGATCGACCGGGCGCGCATCGTGGCCCTGCTGGAGCAGGCGCTGGTCGTCCCCGTGCTCACCGCGCACCCGACCGAGGTGCGCCGCAAGAGCATGATCGACCATCGCAACCGCATCGCCGAGCTGATGCGCCTGAAGGATGGCGGCGCCGAGGAAACCCCTGACGGAGACCGGGTGCAGGAGGTGATCGTCCAGCAGATCGCGCTGCTCTGGCAGACGCGGGCGCTCCGGCGCGAGCGGCTCTATGTGGCGGACGAGATCGAGACGGCGCTCGCCTATCTGGAAGGCGTGCTGCTCCCCACCCTTCCCGCCCTCTATGCGCGGTGGGATCGGGCGCTGGGCCAGCGCACCCCCTCTTTCCTGCGGCTCGGCAACTGGATCGGCGGCGATCGGGACGGCAACCCCAATGTCGGGGCGGAATCGCTCCAGCTCGTCCTCGCCCGCTCCGCCGAGGCGGTGATCGGCCATTATCTGGAGGCGATCCACGCGCTGGGCGCCGAGCTTTCCATCTCCACCGAGCTGACGCCCGCGAGCGAGGCGCTGACGAAGCTCGCCGACGACGCGCACGATCCCGGCCGGGCGCGCGGCGACGAGCCCTATCGCCGCGCGCTGACCGGCATCTATGCGCGGCTTGCCGCCACCTATCGGCGGATCGTCGGCCATGCCCCGCCCCGCCCGGCGCGGGTGGAAGCGGAGGCCTATCCCGATCCGGCCTCGCTCCAGCACGATCTCGCCATCCTCGCCGATGCGCTGGGCGAGCAGGGCGGCGGCGCCCTCGCCCGGCTGATGCGCGCGATCGACATCTTCGGCTTCCATTTGGCCGCGCTCGACCTGCGCCAGAATGCCGACGTGCATGAGCGCGTCGTCGCCGAGCTGCTGCGCGTGGCGGGCGTGGAGGCGGATTATCAGGCGCTCGACGAGGAGACGCGCGTGGCGCTGCTGCGCCGCGAACTCGCCTTCGTCCGCCCGCTCTCGACGCTGTGGGGGAAATATTCGGAGGAGACCCATAGCGAGCTCGCCATCCTGCGCGCGGCGGCCGAGGCCCATGCGCTCTATGGCCCGGCCTGCATCGGCATCTACAATATCTCCAAGGCCGAAAGCGTGTCGGACATGCTGGAGGTCCACACCCTGCTGAAGGAAGTGGGCCTCTATCGCCCCGCCGAGGCGCCCGGCGAGGCACCCCACGCCGCGATCATGGCGGTGCCGCTGTTCGAGACGATCGGCGATCTCGAAAACGCGCCGGACGTGATGGCCCGCTGGTTCGCCCTGCCCGAGATCGCGGCGCTCTCCCGCAGCCGGGGCCATCAGGAGGTGATGGTCGGCTATTCGGATTCCAACAAGGATGGCGGCTATCTCACCTCGGTCTGGTCGCTGCACCGGGCGAGCCGCGCGCTGGCCCCGGTGTTCGAGAAGGCCGGCGTGCAGATGCAGCTTTTCCACGGGCGCGGCGGCGCGGTGGGGCACGGCGGCGGTTCCTCCTTCGCGGCGATCCAGGCGCAGCCACCCGGCACCGTCCACGGCCGTATCCGCATCACCGAGCAGGGCGAGGTGATCGCCGCCAAATATGGCACCCGCGAAAGCGCCGCCGCCAATCTCGAGGCGATGGCATCGGCGACTTTGCTCGCCTCGCTGGAGGCGCCCCGCCTTTCGGACAGGGATTATCAGCGCTTCTCCGCCGCGATGGCCGCGATTTCGGACAAGGCGTTCCGCGCCTATCGCGATCTCGTCTATGGCGAAGACAATTTCCGCACCTTCTTCCGCCAGATCACGCCGCTGCCGGAGATCGCCGGCCTCAAGATCGGCTCGCGCCCGGCCAGTCGCACCAGGTCGGACCGGATCGAGGATCTGCGCGCGATCCCGTGGGTCTTCTCCTGGTCGCAGGCGAGGATCATGCTGCCGGGCTGGTATGGCGTCGGCCAGGGGCTGGCCGGCTTCGACGATATGGGCCTGCTGCGCGAAATGCAGGAGGCGTGGCCCTTCCTCGCCGCCACCCTCGCCAACATGGAGATGGTGCTGGCGAAATCGGACATGAAGATCGCCGCCCATTACCTGCCGCTGGTGGAAGACGCGGCGGCCGGCGAGGCGATCTTCCAGCGCATCGGCGAGGGCTGGCAACAGGCGCATGACAGCCTGCTCGCCGTCACCCGCCAGACCCGACTGCTGGAGAAGCTGCCCGCGCTGGATAGCTCGATCCGGCTGCGCCTGCCCTATATCGAGCCGCTCAACCTGCTGCAGGTGGAGCTGCTGAAGCGCCACCGCGCGGGCGAAACCGATCCGCGCGTCCGTGAAGGCATCGAGCTTTCGATCAACGCCATCGCCACCGCGCTGCGCAACAGTGGGTGACGCGCAACAGTGAGTGCGTCGATTGCAATGATCGACCCTCTTGATCGGTTTTTCCGCACCCGCTAACAAACCCGCGTTCTTTGGGGAGTAGCTACCCGCAGCTATAGCGGGGCCTTCGTCAACACACTCGGCTTCGGCCGTGGCGAAGGCAGCGGGCCGACACGGCCCGCCCGGCCAGACCAACGACGGCACGCCTTCCATCGGGCTGGGAGGGCGCGTGCGTCGTGGTCTTTTGCGTCTGGCCCTGGGGATTTCGTTTTGACTGGCATTTTCACTCTGGGCGCACTCGGGCTCAGCCTCTCCGTCGACGCCTTCGCGGCAGCGGTGGGCAAAGGCGCGGTCATGCGCCGGCCGCGCCTGTCGGAAGCGCTGCGCATCGGCATGATCTTCGGCCTTACCGAGGCGATCAGCCCGGCGATCGGCTGGGCGGTGGGCCGCGCGCTCACCGGCTGGATCATGGCGATCGGCAATTGGGTGGCGTTCGCGCTGCTGCTCGCGGTGGGTGGCCACATGTTGTGGATGGCGCTGAAGGGCTTCCGCCACGGCAATGACGCTGCCGATGAGCAGGAGGAGGCGGAGGAGGCGCCCAAGAGCCGCTTCGGCGGGGCCCGCCTGCTGCTGACGGCGGTCGCCACCAGCATCGATGCGATGGCGGTGGGCGTCAGCCTTGCGGTGCTGGATGTCGGGATCGGCCTCGCCTGCCTCGTCATCGGCGCGGTGACGACCGTAATCGCCACCTGCGGCGTGGTGATCGGCCGCCATGCCGGCGAGCGGCTCGGCCCGCTGCCGGAGTTGCTCGGCGGCGGCGCCCTGATCGCAATCGGCGTGGCGGTTGTGGCGTGAGGCCCTCCCTCGGCGCGTGCCGGGGGGGCAAAATGGGGGGCCGTGGCTGGAGGGGGCTTTAGCTTTTACCTTGACACGACGAACCATATTGGTTATATAGCGCACCAACCGCTGCACCTCTGATCAGGGTAAGGCGACCAGCATCCGGCACCCGTGAATGCCACACGGACAACCCGGACGCGGCCGGCGCGAGAACTTCTCTCCACCGGGCCACTGCATCGGCTCCTTCGTAGCGGAAGGCCCCCCGATGCAGCCGCCAAACCCATCAGGGCACCGCCACCGCTCTTCCGAGAGCCCGGCAATCGCCCGAGCCTCCGCCGTCTGGCTTGAAGACAGGCATCGCGCCGGCCGCACCCTCTTTACGGGCCCGCCTCGCTTCCCTCCCTACAGGACAGCTGCGTCCACAAATCCTACAGCGGCGCGAGTGTGGGGCTTCCCGCACGAGAAACCTCCGTTCGTCCCGAGCGAAGTCGAGGGACGTGAGGCAGGCGCGGCACTTGGGGCACGTCCCTCGACTACGCTCGGGACGAACGGGGGGAG
>Ga0105248_10002040_pt1 | contig 22387 bp, 6 predicted proteins | sample KBSS34metaG_FD_81524 | JGI IMG/M metagenome (GOLD analysis project Ga0105248, IMG submission 81524) | Switchgrass rhizosphere microbial communities from Kellogg Biological Station, Michigan, USA - KBS S3-4 metaG | ecosystem: Host-associated > Plants > Roots > Rhizosphere > Soil | place...
GCAAAGGCACGAACAACTCGAAGATCGAGAGGTCGAAGCAGATTGAACTGAGCGCCAGCGTTCAGGCGAACGCTCCAGGCTCGGAACTTGCTCACGCCCATTGCGAGAAGGTAGCAGCGCCGCGGTGTTCGATGGCTGTGCCTTTGGGCCACCCCGTCGAGCCTGACGTGTAGATGACGTAAGCCAGATTGCGCACGCTCACATCGCAAGGAAGATTCTCCGCACTCTCTGCATCAATCGCCTGCCCGTCGGTATCGACACAGATCAGCCGCGTCTGGTGTGCGGGCACAAGCTTGACGAGACGCTGTTGTGTTAACAGTACCCGTGCGCCGGAATCTGCAAGCATGAAGGCGAGACGCTCCTGCGGATATTCGGGGTCGAGCGCGACGTATGCACCGCCGGCTTTCAAAATCCCCAACAGTCCGACGAGCATCTCGAGCGAACGCTCCATCAGGACGCCGACACACGTCTCCGGCCCAACCCCGAGCTTTCTCAGGTAGCGGGCGAGCTTGTTGGCGCGCGCGTTCAACTCTCGATAACTCAACTCTTCGTCCGTATGCACCGCGGCAATACGTTCCGGCGTGCGTTCGACCTGCGTCTCAAACATTTCATGAAGACACAAGTCCTGCGGATAATCGCGCGCGGTGTCGTTCCACTCGACGAGTACTTGCTCGCGTTCACGTCGAGTTAAAAGCTGAAGCTCCGCTAAGGTCTGCGACGGCGCTGACGTTTGCGCGGCGATGCTTTCGAGGAGGGTCCGCAAGTGGCCCAGCAGGCGCTCGATTGAGTCGTCTGTGAAGCGCAAGCGGTCATAGAGTGCCTGCAGAAAGAGTTCTTCCGCGGGGATGGCGACGACCGTGAGTGGATAGTTGGTCCTATCGAACGAGCGCACATCTTCGAGCTGCAGACTCAAATTCTCTTCGAGTGCGCCGGCATCGAGCGGGTAATTTTCAAAGACCAGCAGACTCTCGAAGAGCGGCTGGTTACGCCCTACTTCGCTCCAACCTTGCACTTCGACGAGCGGGCTATATTCATACTCACGCAGTTCCACCTGCTCCGCCTGCAAACCTTTCAGCCAGGTGAGCAACTCAGCTTTTTCATCAATACGCACACGGACGGGTAGCGTATCAATAAGGAGACCAACCATCGTTTCGACGCCCGGCAACGAAGCTGGGCGCCCCGCGACTGTCGCGCCGAAGACGACGGTCTCTTCCTGACTGTAGCGATTGAGAAGCAGGGCCCACGCCCCCACAAGAATGGTGTTCAGCGTCAGCCCATGCTTGCGTGCCAACGACTGCAAGCGACTGGTCGTTTCTTCTGAAAGTTGCACCTGGCTCTCACCGGCCGCTTCCATGCCGCCGTCGATTTCCGCACTCGCGTGGTCGATGACGAGAGGCGTGGGCGTGTCGAAGCTTTTCAGGTTCTCGCGCCAGAAGGCTTCAGCCTTCGATAAGTCCTGCCGGTCGAGCCAGGCGATGTAGTCGCGGAAGGAACGTCGAGGCTCGGCACTCACCTGCTCACCGCGTCTCAACGCTTCGTAGGCGTTGAAGACTTCGCGCAGCAGAAGCGCGCCGGACCAGCCGTCGAGCAGAAGGTGGTGATGCGTCCACACGAAACGATAGGAATCGCTGCCAAGACGAACGAGCGCCAGCCGTATTAGTGGGGCCGTAGAAAGATCGAAACCGCGCTGCCGCTCCATAATGAGGAACGCCTCCAATCGCTCGTGCTGTTCGTCATTAGTCAGGCCACGCCAGTCATGCTGCTCAAGTGGCACGCGAACATTGTTATGAATCGACTGAAGCGGCTCGTCCAGGTTCTCCCAGATGAACGAGGCGCGTAGGACGTCGTGCCGGTCGAGTATCTGCTGCCATGCGCTGCCGAGCGCGCGGGCATCGAGGTCACCCTGCAACGCGCAACTGAACTGGCCGAGGTAAACGTCCGTGTTTGGAGCGTAAAGAATGTGGAAGAGCATGCCCTGCTGCATGGGCGACAGATGAAAGAGGTCTGCCACATCCTCTCGCATCTGCAATAGTTCATCGAGTTGCGTCTGGTTGAGGCGCGCGAGCGGAAAGTCGGAAGGCGTATGGGTTCCCACTGTCGTCGAGAAACAGTGCGCGATTAATGCTTGCAGCTCTTCGAGGAAGTCATGCGCCAGTTTTTCGACTGTGACGCGGTCGTGAATCTCCGCGCTATATGTCCATTCGGCCTGCAAGCGACCACCGATGACGGAGGCGTTGACTTCCAACAGGTTGCCGCGCTGCGTCTCCTGAGCGCGGGCGGTGCCGGCTGATGATTCGCGCGCCAATCGAAACAGGCCGGAGGCTTGAAACATCTGGTCCAATTGTCCGAGGTAGTTGAAACTGACTTCTGCGCACGGCAGCACACTCATCTGTCGCGCAACCTCTTCGTCGCGGCACAGGTAGCGCAACATGCCATAGCCGATGCCGCCGCGCGGGATGCGGCGTAACTGCTCTTTCATTGATTTCAAGTCATCGCCCAACGTCGTGGCCGTCTCTGAGAGCTTGAGCAGGACGGGGAACGCGCTTGTAAACCAACCGACGGTTCGCGATAAGTCGACATCTTCAAAGAGTTCTTCGCGGCCATGCTTTTCGAGTTCGACAAGCAATGCGTCTTCTCCCGTCCAACGCCGAAAGGCACGCACGAGCGCGGTCAGCAACACATCGTCAATGCGTGTGTGATAAACCGCCGGCAGATCTTGCAGAAGAGCGTTCGTTTCATCGAGCGAAAGCGAGACGGCGATCGTGCGCGCGGAGCCTTCTGTGTTTGCGCCTCGAGCATCGACCGGCAGATGGCTCGTATGCTGCGAGGCTGTGGTCCAATAGTCCAACTCCTTTTGCACTTCCATCGTCTGGGCCAACTGCTCCAGTCGTTGGGCCCAACGCTGAAAGGACGTCGTCTTCGACGGTAGCTCGACACGCTCGCCTGACCGCAATTGCCTGTAAACGTGTTCCAAATCTTCCAGCAGTATTCGCCACGAAACTCCGTCAACAACGAGATGATGGACCACAAACAAGAGACGCTGCCCACCTGCTCCCAGATCGAATAGCACGACGCGCACGAGTGGCCCCTCGGCGAGGTCGAGATCTCGTTGCGCCTGTTCGGCAGCCGCTTCGATCACTGAACGTTGTTCCGCTCCGGTCACTGCAGATAGGTCCAGGCAGCACACGCAGCGACGGGACTCTTCGCTGTTGGCGATAGTTTGCCGCCAGCCACTATCGTCGCCGTCATCCTTTCCGGCGAACCGGAGACGCAGCGCATCGTGATGCTCAAGCAGGTGCGCGACTGTTCTTTCGACAACCGAGGGATCCAACCTCTCGTTAGCTTCAAGCAGGAGAGACATGTTCCAGTGTGCGGGTGCGGGAAAGTTCTGCTCGAAGAACCAGCGTTGAATTGGTGTCAGTGAGACGTGGCCGGTGATGCGGCCCTGCTCATCCCCCTGCTTATCGACTGTCTGTGAAATCGTCTCGCCAACCGAAGCCAACGCAGCGATCGTGGGGTGCTCGAAGATTTGCCTCGGAGTCACCAGCAGGCCCGACTGTCTGGCGCGTGCAACCACCTGAATACTCAGAATCGAATCACCGCCCAGATGGAAGAAGTTGTCGTGCAGGCCGACGCTCTCGAGCTTGAGCAGTTCAGACCAGATGCCGGAGAGAATGCACTCCGCCTCAGTGCGCGGCACCTCCTCTGTATGTTCAGTGTCGCTAACAGAAAAGTCGGCAGAAAAATCCGGAGGGGGCAGGGCGCGGCGGTCAACCTTGCCGTTTGGTGTTACTGGTATAGCATCGAGAAACACGAAAGCAGACGGAATCATTGGCTCCGACAAACTCTTTGCCAGGAACTCGCGCAACTGCTTGGATCCCAGGTTGTCACCTTCGACGACTACATACGCTACTAACTTTGTCTCGCCTCGTTGCGTGCTGTTGCCGTGATTGGCGGTAACGACAATGGCGTCGCGCACCCGTGCGTGCTGTTTGAGCGTCGCTTCGATCTCGCCCAACTCGATACGATACCCGCGCACTTTCACCTGCTCATCCTGGCGCCCGAGGAATTCGACATTGCCGCCGGCCAGAAAGCGCGCAAGGTCTCCGGTCCGGTAAAAACGTGCGCCTGGATCGTCTGCGAAAGGGTCCGGAAGAAAACGTGCGGCAGTCAAATCGGGACGCTTCAGATAGCCACGCGCCACGCAGTCTCCTCCGACATACAACTCTCCAGTGACGCCGGCGGGCACAGGTTGGAGTTGACTGTCGAGGAGATAGACGCGGACGCCGGCGAACGGGCGACCGAGCGGAGTGACGCCGTTCAAGTGTATATCCGCGGCGGAGCTCTCAAAGATGAGATTGTCGATGGTGGCTTCGGTGACTCCGTAAGAATTGAACACGCGCGCGTCAGCACCGCAGAACCGGCGCAGCTTTTTGTACTCTTCAGCGTGGAGAGCGTCCGCGCCGGAGATGAGCACACGCATGAAGTCGAGCGTTTGCCGAGTCTCTTCGAGATACTGCAAGAGCGGCCTGATGAGCGCGGGCACGAAGTCTGCAAGCTCTACCTTCTCCGCGCGCATCAGCTCGTATAAATCCTGCGGCGAGAGCATAGTGTCCCGCGAGCACAGAACCAGTCGTCCGCCGGACATTAACCCCCGCAATAAATCCTGCGTGAAAACATCGAAGGAGAAGTTTGCCGTTTGCAGGACGCACGGCGAGCAGTCGAGCAGGTAAGGCTTCCGCCATGAATGATAAGCGGCGGCCAGACTTCGATGCGAAACCACCACACCCTTCGGACGTCCGGTCGAGCCCGAGGTGTAGATGACATAAGCAAGACTCTCCTGCTGCGGTGTGACTTTTAGATTGTCTTCGCTCTCGAGCGCGATCTCATCCCAATCTTCGTCAAGACAAAGCACTCGAGCGCTGCTCGCGGGTAATCCTTCCACCAGATGTTTCTGTGTGAGGAGCCATGGCGCACGCGTCTCTTCAAGCATGAAGGCAAGCCGCTCCCGCGGGTAACGCGGATCCAGCGGCACATACGCGCCGCCCGCCTTGAGCACGCCCATGACCGCCACGACCATCTCCAACGATCGCTCGACGCAGATCGCGACGGGCACATCCATGCCCACGCCGCGCCGACGAAGATAATGAGCCAGTCTGTTTGCACGCGCGTTCAATTCGCCATAGCTCAGTCGTGCGCCTTCAAAAACAACGGCGGTACTTTCCGGATGCTGCTCGACGTGTTGCTCGAAAAGTTGATGGACCAAAGACGCCGGCGACGTCTCTCCAGCGCGGTCTGCAACTGCGCCGCTCCACTCGTCGAGCAACAAGTGTCGCTCACTGTCGTTGAGCAGCGGTAGGCGATCGAGGCTTTCCCATGGACAAGCAGTGGCGGCTTGGAGAAGCGTCTGAAAATGTCCGAGCAGGCGCCTGATGGTCGCGGCGTCGAACAAGTCCGTGTTGTATTCGAGTGAGGCCGACAGCTCATTCTCGACCTCGACCATCGTCAGTGAGAGATCAAACTGCGCGATGCGTTGTTCAAGTCGCATCGACTCCACCGGCAGGCCACCGAGATTCATCCGCGCGCCCGCTTCGTCGAGTGAGAAAGCTCCCATCGCCTCTTCTCCCGAGAGCTGCGTCTTGTTTAAGGTGAACATCGCCTGGAAGAGCGGCGAACGGCTCGGGTCGCGCTCCGGTTGCAACTGCTTAACGAGTAGTGCGAACGGATACTCATGATGCATGAAAGCGGCCAGCGTTGTATGACGCACCTGCTTCAGAAATTCTTCAAACGAAAGCGCGCCATTGGGTGCCGTGCGCAAAACGACAGGGTTGACAAAGTAGCCGACGGTTTCCGCAAACTGTGCTGACTGTCGACCCGCCGTCGGCGAACCGACGAGTAAATCTTCCTGTCCGGTGTAGCGATAGAGCAGCACCTTGAAGACCGCCAACAGCGTTATGAAGAGCGTTGCGTCGTTCGCTTGACTCAAGGCTTTGAGTCGTGCGGTGAGTTGTGCGTCGAGCCTGAGCGGTTCGGATGCGCCGCGAAATGTCTGCACGGAGGGGCGCGGTCTGTCCGTGTGAAAATTGAGCACGGGCAGTTCACCCGCCAATTGTTTCTGCCAGAACGTCGCCAGCCGTTCTCCCGCTTCAGCCGTCAGGAGTTGTTGCTGCCGGCGAACGTAATCGAAGTAGTTTGAAGTGTGAGGCGCAAGGGTCGCGGTTATGCCGTGCGCCGCGACACGATAGAGGTCGCCGAGCTCGCGCATGAGTATCGCCAGTGACCAGAAGTCAATCACGATGTGATGCGCGACGACGAGTAAGACCTGTTCATTTTCTGCTCTGCTAAACAGTATTGCGCGCAGCAAAGGGCCGTGCTCCAGATCGAAAGGGAGATGCGCCTCGTCACGCAGGCGCTCGGCGAGCGCGGCTTCATCCCACTGAAATGCATCGACAGTCTCGAATGAAGCCTTCGCTTCTTCGTGAACGTGCTGCATGGCTATGCCCTGCACGGCACTGAAGGTCGTGCGCAACGCGCCGTGACGTTCGACGAGAGATTGAAACGCGCTTCGCAGGGCAGCTTCATCCGGTTTCGCCTTTATCCTGAGCGCGGAAGCGAGGTTGTAAGCCGTGCTTTCCGGCGCAAGCTGTTGGAGGAACCAGAGCGCCTGTTGTCCATGAGAAAGCGGGAACGTGTTGGATTCGTCTGCGAAAACGGCTTGAGTAACCGGCGGTGCGGAACGCGTCGTCTCGACCAGCTCGAAGCAGCGCCCGGCAATCTGCCTGATGCTCTGACTGCTAATGAATTCAGACATCGGGAGGAGCACTCCGAGTTGCGTCTCGATACTGTGCGTCAACTCAATAGCAATCAATGAATCGACGCCGTAGCGCGTGATGGAGCTATCGACATCAATTGAGGCGGCACCAATCCGCAACTTCGTCGCCAGTTGTCCGCGTATCCATCTCGCTATCGCTTCTTCGTCTGAGAGTTCCGCCGTCTCGATCCGCCGGCTATCATCAGTTTCGAAATCGAGAGGCATGCGCCACTCTGCCAGCACGTCGAAAGAACCTGTCTCGAACCTCGTCCGACATGCGCCGCGTTGAGTCTTACCGCTCGATGTCTTTGGCACGCTTCCGGCTTTCACAAGCAGCACCGCGTAAGGCTGCACCTCGAACTCCTCGGCCAGTGTCTGGCGAATCAATTCGACGAGCGCCGCCGTGTCCGCACCTCGTCGTGCTTCCAATTCCTGCACGACAACCAAACGCTCTTCGCCTTCAATCTCAAGAGAGAAGGCTGCGCCTCCGCCTGCCCGCAACGCCTCGTGACACTGCTCGACGGCGAGTTCCAGATCATGTGGATAGAGATTTCGCCCGCGAATGATGATCAGGTCTTTGACCCGACCGGTGACGAACAACTCCCCATCTCTGACAAATCCTAAATCGCCCGTTCGCAGGTAAGTCTTTTCAGAGACCAACTCTCGCTTGTCTGCGGCGAGGCGTGCGTGAAACTTCGCTTCAGTCTCCTCCGGTCGCCTCCAGTAGCCTGCGGCCACGCCTGGCCCATGCACCCAAATCTCGCCGACCGCTTTCGTTTCACAGCGCCGGAGCGTCTCGGGATTGACAATCTCGATCTCGGTGTCGAGTCCAGCATGTCCGCAACCGACGAGCGTGCGTGAGTCATCTTGTTCGGAGACAGCTTCGACGACACGATTCTGTTCGAGCGCAGCGGTGCGGACGGTGCAAGTGACGGGAGGTTCTACGCTGCTGCCACCGGTCACTTTCAGGGTCGCTTCCGCCAGGCCATATGCCGGATAGAAAGCTTCCCAACGAAAGCCGCACTCACGAAACTCGTCTGCAAAGCGCCGCAGCGTTTCAAAGCGCACCGGCTCGGCGCCGTTATAAGCTACGCGCCAACTGCGCAAATCGAGTCTTGCGCGTTGCTCTGTATTCACGCGGCGCACGCACAGGTCGTAAGCGAAGTTTGGACCACCCGTGTGCGTAATTTGAAAACGCGTGATGGCTTCCAACCAGCGCAGTGGGTGTTGGAGAAAAGAGGCCGGTGACATGAGGATGGAGGGGAATCCGCCATAGAGCGGCTGGATAATGCCGTCGATCAGACCCATGTCGTGAAAATGTGGAAGCCATGTGAGCGAGCGACTCTCGGGTGTATGCGCAAAGCCCCGGTGAATGGAGGCCGAGTTGTGCAGAACGTTGCCGTGCGTGACCATCACACCCTTCGGCGTGGCCGTCGAACCGGAGGTGTATTGCAGGTAGGCCAGACTGTCCGCGCTCAACTCCGGCTCCAGATATGTTCCGGCCTTTGAGTCGTCAATGTTGTCGGTCGCCAGCCAACGCAAACGCGCGAGTTCCGGTATCTGCGTGGACTCCATCCTGGTGAGGAATGCAGCGTTGGTTAGTGCAAACGTCGCTTCAGCGTCACTGGCTAACACTTGAAGTCGCTGAGCGTTTCGATTGAGACGCGGCGGAGGCGCCGGAACGGCGATGACGCCCGCGTAGAGACATCCGAAAAACGCTTCGACGTAAGCGAGTCCCGCCGGGTACAGGAGCAGGGCACGTTCACCACACGCACCGGTTTCTTGCAGACTCGCAGCAATCGCGCGAGCACGCAGGTTCAACTCTCCGTAAGTGATGCGAGACTCCCCGGCCTCGCCGTCGCCGAGGAAGCGATAAGCTACACGGTCGGGCGCAGACGCCGCCCGCTGCTGAAGCAGTTCGACGAGAGAGGAAACTGTGATGTCGGGTAGATAAAGACGCTCGGAACAGATCGTCATGTTTTGCCCAGTGAATCGAAGCTTCTACCTGATGGGAGATTCCGGTAGAGCAGAGAGGTATGGCGCTGGGCTTCACCAAACCTGATTGATTACGAAGGGGTACTTATAACACACGTCACTTTCAAGATTTAAATTGGTCCGTTCACCTTTCTGTCCACAGATTACACAGATTGATTTATGAAAATCCGTGTAATCTGTTGATTCAAGCTCAATTTAGGTCGCTACGCGCTATGACTTTATTCAAATCGCTCACCGTTCGTTCTTTCGCATTACTTTGGTCAGGGCAGCAACTTTCAGCGCTTGGCGACAGCATCTACCGTGTGGCGCTGGCGTGGTGGGTTCTGGAAGGGACCGGCTCGGCGAAGGAGATGAGCACCATCTTCATCTTCGCTTCGACGCCGATGCTCGTTTTTCTGCTCGTCGGTGGCGTCGCGGTTGATCGTTACTCGCGCGCTCGGGTGATGTTCTTATCAGACACATTGCGCGGGCTCCTCATAGGCATGGTTGCCTTGCTCGCTTTTGCGCACCGACTAGAAATTTGGCATATCTACATCGTCAGCCTGTTGTTCGGCATCGTCGGCGCGTTTTTCGGGCCAGCCTACCGGGCCATCGTCCCTCAGATCGTTCCTCGGGAACTACTGCCGAGCGCCAATGGACTGACGGCCCTGAGCGATCAACTCGCCGAGATAGCCGGCCCGGCGCTGGGCGCCCTGATTGTTAGCACAAGCGGCTCACCAACCGCCTTCACGTTCGATTGTCTCACTTTCGTCATCTCTGCGCTGTGTCTTGCGCCGCTTGTCAGGCTCGCTCTGGCCGGGCATGTTTCGAGAGCACGCAAGAGCGTGCTGCATGATTTCCGCGAAGGCGTCGAGGTCGTACGCAAGGCATCATGGCTCTCGATTACGATTGTGATCGCTTCGCTCGGAAACATCACTTTCTCCGCGCCGCTTGCCATCACGCTTCCCTTCCTTGTCAAAGGTCATCTACACGGCGGCGTTGGGTCTCTAGGACTGATTTATTCAATGATCTCTGCCGGATCGATTGGGGGAACGATACTCGGGACAGTCTGGCTTGAACGAACATCGGGTCTGCGTGCGCGCGGCCTGTTTGCATATGGCCTATGGATAGTTGGCGGGCTCTTGATTGCGGTGTTCGGTCTCCCGGTGACCATTTACGCTATCGCGCCGGCTGCGTTCCTGGTCGGCGCGGCCTTCACTGTGCCGAATTTAATTTTCATCACTACCTTGCAGGAATTGATTCCCGGCGGGGTGCTCGGCAGAGTGACGAGCATCGCCACGCTCGGATCGATTGCGCTCGTTCCGGTCGGAAGCGGTCTCGTCGGATGGGCCACCGATTACCTGGGTGCACCCACCATCTTCATCCTCTCGGGTATCCTGACGGCCTTACTCGCATCCCTGGCGCTGCTGCATCCCGTCATTCGCAATCTCGACCGAGCTGCATCTACGGATTACCCGGATTCATTTGCACAATCTGTGTAAGCTGTGGATAAAGACTCTTAGGGGCGGCGAAGTGCAGAGCGTTTCATGCGATGCGCCTGTCGCGCAATCGGAACGATTTCCGTTATCTGTGACGCCGCGCTCTCGTGCTGCGCGGCTTCGATGGCGGTTGCGAATGATTCGATGGTCGGACGTTCAAACAACTGGCGCAACGCTATCTCGACCTGGAATTTCTCTCTGACGCGCGAGATGAGTTGCGTCGCCAGCAGCGAATGACCGCCTGACTCGAAGAAGTTGTCGTGGATCCCGACGCGCGCGAGACCGAGCAGCTCAGACCATATCAAGGCCAACGTCTGCTCGACGGGCGTGCGCGGAGCAACCAAAGCAGACTGCCCATGTGATCTCGTACTATCAGGCGCGGGCAGTGCGTGCAGGTCGATCTTCCCGCCCGGCGTGAGCGGCCACTCGTCGAGCAGCACAAACGACGCAGGCACCATGTAGTCGGGCAATTGTTCCTCGAGCACGTTTCGTAACTGCGGAATCAGATACCGCGCGAACTTGCCTTGCAGAGGATTGTTGGCATATTCGCTCCACGCTTTGCGGCGTGAGATGTCGAACTGGAAGTCAAGCTCCTTCTCTTCACACTTCTCTTGACTTTGGCGCAGAATCTCTTTGAGCTCGCCAACGTTCGCCGGATTCTCGGAAGGTTGGACCTCCAGCCGTTCCAACATTGCCAGTGCTCTCAATGCGTCTGACGTCCTCGCGTTCGCAACGTGTTGATAATCGATCCATGCGGGCGGCGCTGCGGGTGCGGTCTGCTCTCCGATGTGAATGACGACCTGATAACGGAAGCGCGTCATCTCATTTTGCAGGCGGGCGCGCTTGGGCAGAATTTCGACGTGGCTGACTTGTGGCAGATGCTCTTTGAGAGCGTCGAAGAAAGCGGGGTCGAGAATCAGCTCTTCTTCATCACGAACGCGCTTGCGAATGAGTTGCCGCAACTGTTCAAGGGGAAGTGCGGCATCGGCTTTCGCCAGCTCGACCGAAGTGTGAAAAGCTTCGAGCAACGGCAGGCTGCGTACGTCGCCGACAAATACGAAGCCTCCCGAACGCGTCGCACGGACCGCGCCTTCGAGCACACGCAAAAGATAAGCGACACTAGGAAAATACTGCACCACCGAATTGAGAATCACGGCGTCGAAAGAATTTGGCTCGACGTCTCGAAAGTCGTCAGCACGTCTCTCGAGCAACATGACTTCGCCGTCGGTCCCGCTGCGGTTCGCCAACTGCTGCCGCACGTAACTAAGCGCGGCGGGTGAAAAATCCGTGCCGACGTACGACTCACAATGCTGCGCAAGGTTGAAGAGGAGAAGCCCCGTTCCGCATCCGATCTCCAATACACGCTTCGGTTCGAGGGAAAGAATGCGGCCGACCGCGTCATCCACCCACTCGCGCATCTCTTCAGCAGGAATGGCCTCGCCCGTGTAACTGCTATTCCAACCGCTGATGTTGAAGGTCGGGTCGGCCAGGGGCGCGGCCTGATTGAACACTTCGTCGTCATGGACCGTCTGCCACTGCGCGAGTTGCTCTTCTTCCAATTCTGCTTCCTTGTCGAGCGGTTTGAAGATTTCGGCGCTCTGCGTGACGTAAGCAACCAGACGTTTGTCCCCAGTCGAGTCTTCGCGCGCCAGCACCAACGCTTCGCGCACCGCTGGGTGTCGTTTGAGCGCAGACTCAATCTCGCCTGGCTCGATGCGATAACCTCGCACCTTCAACTGCTGATCGGACCGGCCAAGAAATTCGATCTGCCCTTCGGACAGAAAACGCGCACGATCTCCGGTTCGATACATGCGCGCGCCGGCCTCAAGACCGAAGGGATCGGGGATGAACCGCTCCGCCGTCAACTCAGGGCGCATCAAGTAGCCCCGCGCGAGTCCCGTCCCGGCGATGTAAAGCTCGCCGGGCACACCCGCGGGAATGGGCTGGAGATAATGATCGAGAATGTAGACTCGCGTGTTGGCGATGGGACGACCAATGGGGAGTGAAGCACCAATGCCTGCTGCCGGCGCGCTTTCTTCCGGCTCGTAGAGTGTGGAAGTGATCGTCGTCTCACTCGTTCCGTAAGCGTTGATTAGTCTGACGCCGGATGCGAGTTGTCGCCATGCGTCGAAAGCTTCGAGTGAAACCTTTTCACTCCCGACGACCAACAGACGAAGACACGGCGGCACGCTTCTGCCCGTCACTGCCAACTCTCTCACCCATGCGTGCCAGAAGGGCGCAGGCAGATTGAGGACAGACAGCTTCTCATCCTCAATCAATCGAAGCAGCCCCACGCTATCAATCACTTTTTCACTCGGAAGAAAGATGCTCGCGCCGCTCAGCAACGCCGAAAAAATCTCTTCGGCAGCCACGTCGAAGCTTATGGAAGCAAATTGCAAGACACGGTCGTCCGTGGTCAGCCCGTACGCCGCGGAGACCCCGAGGCTATGGTTGACGAGCGAATGATGTGAGACCACGACGCCTTTCGGTCTACCAGTCGAGCCGGAAGTGTAGATGACGTAACACGGATGACGCGGATCAAAGCGACGGATTAGATCCGGTTCTGATCCGTGGCTCTGATCTGTGTAATCCGTGGCTGATAGTTCTTCCGGTGTCAGAACCACTGCCGGCTTTGCATCTTCGACCATGAAGGTGAGACGTTCACGCGGAAGCGAAGGATCGAGTGGAAGATAAGCCGCGCCCGTTTTGAGGATGCCGAGCAACGCGACGATCATCTGTGCGGAACGTTCCATACAGAGACCGACCAACGATTCAGGCCCAATCCCACGCGCTGCGAGAAGGTGCGCCAGGCGGTTTGCGCGCCGGTTCAGCTCGGCAAACGTCAACTGCTCCTTATCTGAAATGACGGCCAACGCACCAGGTCGCACCGCAACCTGCGCTTCGAACAACTCTGGCAGCGTACGTTCCGCCGGAAACGCTTGGCGCGTCTCGTTCCAACCACCGAGCAACTGTTCGCGTTCGGCGCCGGTCAGCAACGGCAGTTCGTCGATCCGCGCGTCAGGGTTGGCGACGACTCCTTCCAGAAGAATCTGCCAGCACCGGAGCATCGCGGAGATCGTCGCCGTGTTAAAGAGGTCTGTGCTGTACTCGGCAACGACCAGGAGACCTTCGTCGTTCTCCATCACGTCGAAGCTCAAATCAAACTGCGTCGTGACCCGTTCCACCTCGACCGCACTAAGCACCAGACCGGGCAGAGGCAACTCCTCTTTCGGCGTGTTCTCCATCTGGAACATCACCTGAAAAAGCGGGTTGCGGCTCATCGTTCGTTCAGGGTGCATCTGCTCGACGAGTTGTTCGAACGGCATGTCCTGATGTGCGTAGGCTTCCAGAGCCACGGCGCGCACGCGTCCCATGAGTTCGCGGAAGGTCGGATTGCCCGAAAGATCTGTGCGCAACGTCAGCGTATTGACGAAGAATCCTATGAGTCCTTCGAGTTCCACGCGGTTGCGATTGGCAATTGGCGACCCGATGACGATATCGGACTGCTCCGTGTAGCGCGAGAGCAATGCTTTGAAGGCTGCGAGCAACAGCATGAAGAGCGTCACGCCTTCGCGCTTTGATAGTACGTTGAGTGCTTCGGTCAGCGGCGCCGGCAATTGCAGCGACTGGCTCGAGCCGCGAAAACTCTGCACCTCCGGGCGCGGTTTATCGGTCGGCAGATTGAGCACAGTCAGTTCACCGCTGAGCTGTCGTCTCCAGTAACGCAGGTGCGTCTCAAAAACCTCGCCCGACAGCCAACGACGTTGCCAGACGGCAAAGTCTGCATACTGAACCGGCAACTCCGTGAGCGGCGACGGTCCGTTCTCGAGGAAGGCTCGATAGAGTGCCCCAACTTCCTTGATTAGCACACCCATCGACCAGCCATCGCTGATGATGTGATGCATCGTCACGAGTAGCACATGGTCTTCCGCGCCGAGACGCACGAGGCCTGCACGAATGAGCGGCCCTGTCGCGAGATTGAAAGGCGCGCGCGCCTCTTCCGCCGCGCGCCGCTGCGCTTCGCGCTCGCGCTCTTCCTCGCGGAGGGTGGAAAGATCAATCAAGGACAGGTCGAGTGTGAGCGTCGGAGCAATCGACTGCACGGGTTGTGTGTCGATGGTCGGTAAACTCGTGCGCAGACTTTCGTGTCGCCGGACGATTTCATTCAACGTCCGCTGCATCGCATCAATCTGCAAACGACCGCGCAGTCGCACGGCGACGGGAATGTTGTAGAAAGAACTCGTCGGCTCCAGTTCATGAAGGAACCAGAGACGCTGCTGTGCAAAAGAGAGCGGGAGTCTTTCGTCGCGCGAAACGCGAACCAGAGGCGGAGCTTGCTCGCCCATCCGGTCACGCAAACCTGCTTCGATGTGTCCGGCTAAGTCCCTGACGGTCGGCGCTTCAAACAGGCTGCGCACGGGCAACTCGACACCAAAGCTTTCACGCACACGAGAAACGAGCCGTGTCGCCAGCAGGGAATGTCCGCCGAGCATAAAAAAGTCGTCGCGCACACCGACGTTTTCAACCCCGAGCAGTTCCGCCCAGAGGCGCGAAAGCAACTCTTCGATAGGAGTGCTCGGCGCGACAAAATCACCGGCTTGCTCCGGTCGAGTGGGCGCAGGCAACGCGCGCCGATCAACTTTGCCATTCGACGTGAGCGGCAGCGCATCGAGCAACACGAAGGAAGCCGGAATCATGTAGTCCGGCAACTTTTGTTCGAGATGCACTCGCAGGCGCGAAATCAACTGCGCTCTCTCTTGCTGCATGCTCTGAACTTCGCTGCGAGGAACGACGTAGGCCACCAAACGTTTTTCGCCCGCACTGTCTTCGCGAGCGATGACAACCGCCTCCCTGACCTCCTCCTGCTCACCGAGCGTCGCCTCGATCTCGCCGAGTTCGACGCGAAACCCACGCACCTTCACCTGCTGGTCCAATCGCCCCACAAACTCCAGTGTCCCATCCGCCAGCCAGCGCACCTGGTCTCCAGTGCGATACAAACGCGCTCCCGCTTCCGCGCTGTACGGGTGCGGCACAAACTTCTCCGCCGTCAACTCCGGCCGCCGCAGATATTCACGCGCCAGGCCTGCGCCACCCAGATACAACTCGCCCGCCACTCCGATTGGCGCCGGCTCCAGCCGCTGGTCCAACACGTACACCTGCGTGTTGCTGACCGGCCGGCCGATCGGCACACTGCTTCCTTGCTGTTCCCATCCCGCCGGCATCCGGTGCGTGCAACTAAACGTCGTGTTCTCCGTTGGCCCATAGCCGTTGATCAGCACTCCGTGATCTGTAGCAGCCAGATACCGCTGCACGTGCGCTGTCGACAACACATCACCACCGGCCAGCAAATGCCGCACGCCGCTCAGATCCTCCAGCCGCTCATCCACCATCAGGTGAAACAACCCGGCTGTCAGCCATAAGGTCGTCACATCGTAGTCGCGTAATGCCGCTCCAAGCTCCGCCAGCGATGGTGTCTGCGGCGGCATAATCACTAGTCGCGCTCCGTTCAACAGACTGCCCCAGATCTCCAAAGTCGAAGCATCGAATGAAACCGGCGCCAGTTGCAGAAACACCTCATCCGCGGCGAACCTGATGTAATCAGTCTCGCGCACCAGCCGAATCACTGCGCGGTGCGGCACAGCCACGCCTTTAGGTATTCCGGTTGAACCCGAGGTGTAGATGACATAGGCAAGGTTCTCAGACGTCACAGTGTCGTGCAGATTGTCCGCGCTCTCCAGCTCAAGCAATTCTCTGAGAGCGTCAACACACACTATCTGCGCTTCACTTTCGGGAAGTCTCTGCAACCAGCGCTGCTTTGTCAGCACAATCGTTGGACGCGCGTCTTTGAGCATGAAAGACAGACGTTGCGGCGGATAAGCCGGGTCGAGCGGCACGAAAGCACCGCCCGCTTTGAGGATGGCGAGCAGCCCTATAACCATCTCGTTTGAACGCTCGATGCAGATGCCGACCAAAGACTCCGGCCCGACGCGAAGGCTTCGCAGGTGGCGCGCCAGTTGGTTGGCACGCTCGTTCAATTCGGCATAAGTCAGTTGCTCGCCCGCGAATTCGACGGCGAGTGCACTGGGTGTCTTTGCGGCCTGTTCCTCAAAGAGATGATGCACGCCGGTGTCGCGTATGATCGGATGCTGTGTCTCGTTCCATTCGAAGAGCAGTTTGTGCCGCTCGTCTTCACTCAAAAACCGTATCTCCGACACCCGCTGGTCGGGATTGGCGACAACCTCTTCCAGAAGTTTTCGGTAGTGTGCCAGCAGGCGTTCGATGGTCGCTTCCTCAAAGAGGTCGGTGCTGTAGAAGAGAAAGCCCTGAAGACCACCGGCCACGTCCCACACGTGGCATTCGAGATCAAATCTTGTCGTCAAACTCTCCAACTCCTGCGTCCTGACTCTAAGTCCGGGCAGCTTCAGTTCCTCCATGGGCGCATTTTGGAGAGCGAAAGCGACTTGAAGAATTGGATTGCGGCTGAGATCGCGCGCGGGCTGCAACTCTTCGACAATTCTTTCAAAGGGTAAGTCCTGGTGCTCATATGCTCCGAACGTCAGATCACGAACGCCTCGGAGCAACTCACGAAATGTCGGACGACGGCCGAAGTCCGTGCGCAAGACGAGAGTGTTTACGAAGAAACCGATGAGACCTTCGATCTCGGCACGATTTCGATTCGCGATGGCCGTCCCGACGAGGATGTCAGTCTGATTCGTGTAGCGATGAAGCAGTGATTGAAATGCCGCCAGCAAGGTCATGAAGAGCGTCGCGCCCTCCTGCCTGCCCAAACTCTTAATGGCCGCCGAGAGTTCTTCGGAAAACGTGAATCGCCGCAAGGCTCCACGAAAACTCTGACGCGGCGGGCGCACTCTATCAGCCGGCAACTCCAGAACCGGAAGCTCGCCGCCGAGTTGTTGCTTCCAGTATTGAAGCTGGCGTTCGAGATTCTCCTTCGTCAACCATTCGCGTTGCCATTCAGCGAAGTCAGCATACTGCACGGGCAGTTCTCCGAGCGGTGACGGCTGATCGTCTATGTAAGACTTATAGAGAGCCGTCATCTCACTCACCAGCACGCCCATCGACCAGCCATCACAGATGATGTGATGCATCGTAAAGATCAGCACACATTCTTCCGCATTCAACCTGAGCAGCCGGGCACGTAAGAGCGGTCCAGTTTCTAAATCGAATGGTCGTTGTGCTTCCTCAGTTGCGAGTCGCATCACCTTCGCCTCACGCTCTTCAGCGGGGAAGGTTTGCAGATCGACGACCGGCATCTTGAGTGTCAACTGCTCGGCGATCACCTGCACGGGCTGGTTATTGACGAGTCTGAAAGTCGTACGCAGGCTTTCATGTCGCCGGATGATTTCATTGATGCTCCACTCCAGCGCATCCGTGTTGAGCCGGCCTGTGAGACGCAGCGCCGCCGGCATGTTGTAAGCAATGCTATCCGGTTCCAGCTGATGCAGAAACCATTGACGCTGCTGGGCGAATGAGAGCGGGGCGTATGAACGTGACTGGCGGCGCGGGATGGTTTTGTTCTCCACCAGTCCCACGTCCTGACCTGTGAGTCGTTTTTCAAGCAGGGCGCGCTTGGCTGGCGAAAGTTTTCCGCGTCGTGTCGTTAAATCGTTTCCTGACATGGTTATCTCTTTAAGGTTTTTTCGTGACGACGGTCCGCGGTATCAGTTTCATCCCCGTCGTTTTGGGCGCATCCGGCTGAGCGCCGTCGGGAGTTATGAGGGAGTGAATTGCTTGATTACGGAATCAACTTCATTATCGCTGAATTGTTCATTGAATGCAGCAAGCGACCGTAGAATGACTTGCGAGGGGAAACGATGGCGGCGATAAAGAGGTGGAGGCGTTCATCACCGCATGATGCCACGGCACCGGCGGCCTTCATTGCTGGCTAATTTTGACAGTGCTCGCCGGTGCCATCTGGAAGAGATAGACAGACTGGAGGCCGATCCCACGGTCGGCCGTTTTTATTTTATTGTCTTCAAAGCCACTATCTCGGCTTCATTTTGTGGCTTGGAAATGCATACAATCAACTCGCTTACCACCGAATCTTCCACCCCATTTCCATCCTTCGTCCTCGAAGATTTTTACAACAGCTTTGGGCATCATTCCCTTGCTTTCGTTGTGGGGCGTTCCTTGCGGGTTCTTAGCCGAATCAATGTCAATGCTAATTGCCCAGGAGTGTGTGCTTAATCGGTTGGAGCCTCTTATTTTTCTAAAGTTGTACATGCCTGCGAACAAGTGCATGCGAGCCTTCCTTACTTCCTCAACCGAACCGAAATGTTCCAGAATTTTCTCGAACACTCGCGTTAAGCTCTCTGCTACCAGCTTGTGGCATGTAATTTTAGTCACTGGTGTTCCAGGTGGGAACGCCAGCATAAGAGGGTAAGCGGGAGTGATGGTGGTGAGATGCTCCTTCTTCCATGCAGCCGTAGGTTGGCCATCAGGTCCAAGTTTGTGCTTTGAATAAAAAGCGTCGAGCTCAGCTTGTGTGTCTCTTGGAAACTCCATGTGTATATCTCCTTTAGGCATATCGTTAATTTGCAGCAACACTATAAGTGGAAAATCTAAGCAGAACGTTTCAGGACCTTATTAATGGGAAGCGTTAGAAACTCTCACGCAACATCGGGATCTGGTGTTGGAGTAGGGTCTCCAGCTTCGCGGAGTGAGTTGCGTTTTGGAATCAAGTAATGGAATTCGAGACCTTTAGCTCACCTTGCGGTTAAACTCAATGACCTTCCTTGGTTTTTACGCAGTTGCTCACCGGGATGATAGGAGCGCTCGGAATGCCTTTTAATCTCCGGTAACGTAAACCATGACGGCTTCATTTCACCCGCTGCGTAAAGTCGGGCCTGGTCGAGATAGTGAGGCGAGGTGGGGTTCGCACTCTCACCAAAGACGAGCAGCGATCGTGCCTGTGGCTCTCTCCCAAACTCGATCACGCTGACGTAGCTGTTGCCGAGGAAACCATAGCGTCGCTTCTGACCTTTTTCCGGGCGAGCGTAGAAGTTGAAGATAATTCCGAGCGGACCATCAGCGCCGGGTACCGGCAGGCTCGGCCGGGTATCGCTGAAAGGCTCGTCTCCACTCGTGTGTACCCGCTGAAGTCTGTTGAGCTCGCCCCATGGCACCTCCCATGTGCCCCAGTCTCGTTCTAAATTAGAAATGGCCGCTTCGAGAGCGCGAATTTTCGGCCACAGCGCGGTGTCTCGCGCGGCCTGTATTCTACTCGCATGTTCAGATGAAAGGACCAAGAGGGTCATCGCCTTCGAATCTATAGTGCTCACGCGGTTCCATGATTTGAGTTGCGCTACCGCGGCAGCGAGTTTCTCCGCGCGCGCAGCATCAGTCTGTTTCAGTTTCTCCCACTCCTCGACAAGCGCGGGCACGAAGGTCTCCGCTTCAATCACAGTAGTATCGAAAGCCGCCCGCGCCCATTCTTCGAAGGTGAATTTATCTTTCGCAGATAGTATCCGCCGGGAGAGAAGCGCGCGCGATGAATCGGGCTCGCGTGCCATGTAGGAAGGGTAATCAGTTTTAACCGGGTTACCATCGGTCGTGGTCAGAAAAGGAGTCGAGTTGCAATTCTGAAGAAAGCCGGCCGGCGGGTTAGTGAGTTGCGGCAGTTCTTCGAATCGATGATAGCCCTGCCACTCCGATTCGGGGCTGCTGCCGTCCAGCGGTTTCGTCCAGTCAGCCCTGGCAGAGCGTCGCGGCACGGCGGCGTTGTAGACGTAGAAAATGTTTCCTTCGCGATCCGCGTACATGGTATTGAACATTGGAATCGCCAGCCGTGACATCGCAGTCTTAAATTCCGCCAGCGAGTGCGCTTTGCCCATCGCGTACCATTCGTCAATGAGCCCGCCTTCGTCGAGCTTCGCCAGTTTGAGAGCCAGGGCTCGAGTGCCTTTAGTCGAGACTACTGGACCATGATGCGTCTTGCGCAGAGTGATGTTTTTAAGTTGAATTTCGCGGTCGTTCTTGATTTTTATGATCTCAGTCCACTCAGTCGCGCGGCGATAGCCGCTCGCATAAGCGTAGGCAAGTGGGTCTCGAGGGTTATCAAATCTCTCCACGTAAACATCGGAGATACCGGGATAATTAACCGTGTGACTCCAACCCAAATATTCATTGTGGCCGATGATGGGGAAAGGCATACCAAAAAACGACGCGCCCGAAATGTTCCACCCTTCATTGCTGTGCAGGTGCCCCTCGTAGAATTGAGTCGGGCCGAAGAAAAACACGTGCGGGTTGATAAAGAGCAGGGCGTGCGCGCTGGCGCTTTTCCGTGGGCCGAGGGCCCACATGTTCGATCCCGGCGAGTTTTCGTTATAGATCAGCCGCGAAGCAGTTTGCGCGTCTTCGAGATGTAAATCCTGCGTCTCATAAACAAATAATTGATAGACCGCAAACTTCATCACGGCGATCATCTGCCATGGCTCGAAGTGAGCAATCAACCTCGGCTTCACTTGCGGATTGCGTTCAAGAAAGTAGTTAAACCCGGCGGCGAACGCGTCGCAAAGCTCTCGTGTACGCGGGCTTGCGTTTTTATACTCGGCCTCGGAAAGCCTTGTTATCTCGAGCGTGCGATTCAGTACATCCCCTGCCAGGGACTCTGCGCCGTTCACTTCCGCCGCACGCCCGATCGCCTGTATGTAGTTGTCTTCAACTTGCCGGAAGTTATCTTCGGCTTGCGCATAAGCGTAGCCGAAGACGCAGCTCGCGTCGGTCGGACCGTAGACGTGAGGCACACCATAGCTGTCGCGATAGATCGTGACCGAACGCGCCAGCTTCTCGACACGAGCGTCGGCTGCCTGGACGCTGGTCACCAGCAGACTCAGCAGCACGAGCGTCGTGATCGTTATTGTCTTCGAAATGTTCTCACGCAAAGGCGCGAAGACGCTAAAAGAACGCAACGGAGGAGCCTCAGTTTTCTTTACTGCATTTGCGTGTTGGCGTGAGAACATTTTCAATCTCCTCTCATGTCCTGGTCCAGCTCTTTTGATATCGCTTCAAGCAGAAGCAATCTGGATGTGTTAAGAAAAAAATGATCGCCCGGAAGCATTCGCAATAGGAAAGGTCCAGTCGTATGCTCGCGCCAGCCCTCAATATAACGGCGCGGGACACCGCGATCATCATGGCCGCCGAAGGCCGTAATGGGAAAACTGAATGGTGGCTCGGGAGTGAAGACATACGATCTGCAGAGGGCCCAGTCTGAACGGAGAACGGGCAACACCAACTCCATCAACTCAGGATCTTCGAGCACCTCTTCGGGTGTGCCGTTGCCGCGCCGGAGTATCTCCGGAAGTTCGGAATCGAATTGCTTTAGATCGAAAGGCTCGTTCGTGATCTGCGGGCTGCAACGACCTGAAGCGAAAAGATGGAGCGGTTGCGCGCCGTACTTACTTCTCACATACCGTGCGAGTTCGAACGCGATGAGTGCGCCCATGCTGTGGCCGAAGAGCGCGAAAGGTTCGTTCAAATATGGAGCGAGGGCCTGGCCCATGTCTCGTACCAGTTGGTTTATTTCAGTGCAAAGAGGTTCAGTGACGCGCGAGCCTCTTCCGGGCAGTTGAACCGGACAGACTTCAATCGTGTCCGAGACCATCTGCTGCCACGAACGAAAGATTGAGTCTCCGCCGCCCGCGTACGGAAAACAGAAGAGGCGCACACCAGCTCTTCGATTCTGCTTCCAATTACCAAGCCAGGGCGTTCTCATGGACATGAATAGGGCTCGGTCTCTCTCAGTAATGAAAGCTATAACGAACTTCAGCCCAAATCTGGCGCGGCTCGACCCAATGCACTCCTCCCAACAGCGGACTGTTGTCGAGCAAGTAACTGCCATTCGTCACGTTCAAGGCATTAATTGTCAGAGCCCAGTTTTTACCGAACCGTTTCCCACCCCCGAGATCAAGCCGCACATGGCCGGGCAGGTGCGTCGCCGTCGTCGTATCTTCGTTTTCCTCCTCGCCCAGGTTGGGGAAGCCCGACCCATAATGAAGTTCTCCAAAGATGTAGCTATCCCACGGCAGTGATAAGAAGCTACCCAGTGTCATCGTGTGGCGTTGATCGTGATCGAGAAAGAAGC
>Ga0105248_10002042_pt1 | contig 22370 bp, 23 predicted proteins | sample KBSS34metaG_FD_81524 | JGI IMG/M metagenome (GOLD analysis project Ga0105248, IMG submission 81524) | Switchgrass rhizosphere microbial communities from Kellogg Biological Station, Michigan, USA - KBS S3-4 metaG | ecosystem: Host-associated > Plants > Roots > Rhizosphere > Soil | place...
CTCGATACGAGTTTCGGATCGCAAGGTCGCGTGACGACAGGTCTCGTCGGCGGCGCCGCAGCGATTGCGCTACAGATCGATGGCAAGATCGTCGCGCTCGGCGACATGCGTCTCGCGCGTTACAACGTCGATGGCACGCTGGATACGACGTTCGGTACTGCGGGCCAGGTTGCCATCACACTCACTGGCGGCCTCAACGACACGACGACAGACATCGCGATCCAGCAGGACGGCAGGATCGTCGTCGTCGGCGCGGGTCGGCCGGGCGGTAGCAACGCGCGTAACGACTTCGCCATCGCGCGCTTCAACAGGGACGGAACGTTGGATGCGACGTTTGGCACTGGCGGCAAGGCGTACGTGGACTTTTTCGCCAATCACGACGTGGCGAATGAAGTGCTGATTCAGCCCGACGGCCTCATCCTGGCGATCGGCCACGCAGCCACCGCGGCTGGCAAGAACGACTTCGCCGTGGCCCGCCTCACCACGGCTGGAGTGCTCGACACCACGTTCGACACGGACGGCAAAGTCAACGTGAACGTCGCGGGCGATATCGACCTCGCGTTCACCGGTGCATTGCAGGCCGACGGCGCGATCGTGATCGCGGGCGAAGTCGCCGCCAACAACAGCAACCCGAGCGATACCGGCCTCGTGCGTCTGCTCGCGGACGGCAAACTCGACACTTCGTTCGACAATGACGGCATCGTGCAGATCGCCTTCGCAGCCGACACGGATGAGGCCGACGACATCGCAATCCAGGCGGACGGCAAGATCGTGATCGTCGGTCCGGTGCTCGTGGGCAGCACGCTCGACTTCATGATCGCGCGCTTGAACAAGGACGGCAGTCGCGACAACTCGTTCGGCACGGCCGGTCTGGTCACGACCGGATTCGGCACGCTGCAGGATTTCGCGCGAGCAGTCGCGATTCAACCGGACGGTCTGATCGTCGCCGCGGGTGACGCATCGTCGACCACAGCGTCCGAATTCGGCATCGTGCGCCTGCGCAGCGACGGCACGTTCGATTCGAGCTTCGGCGGCGGTGGCAGCCTCGTCGTCGACTTCTTCGGCAGCTCGGACGGCGCAGCGACGCTCGCTCTGCAGTCGGACGGCAAGATCGTCGCGGCCGGTGCCGCACGCAACGGCACCACCACCGGCGTCGGGCTGGCGCGGATCGTGCCGTGACCCGGGCGCGTGCGATGCGGGCTGAACGTTCAATTGCCTTGGGTTCCCACGCGGCAGTACCCTCTGCCGCGTGGGGATGGACGCGGATCTCGGCCAGCTTATCGAGCGTGCGCAGTCGGGCGACGGCAGCGCACTCGACGCACTTTTTGCCGAAACATACGCAGATCTGCGGCGCCTCGCTCGTGCCCGCCTGCGCGCCGCGCCGCGGGTCACCGTTCTCGATACCGTCGCGCTCGTCAACGAATCTTGGATGCGGCTCAACCAGGCCGGGCGGCTGCGCCCGCAGGATCGGGCGCACTTCATCCGCTATGCCGCGCGAGCGATGCGCTCAGTCATCGTCGACTACGCTCGACGCCGCCTGGCCGAACGCCGCGGCGGGGATCGCGCGCGCATCGAACTCACGACCAGCATCGCCAGCGACGCACCGGGCGGCGAGAGCGAAATCCTCAACGTGCACGATGCCCTCGAACAGCTGGGAACGACGGATGCGCGCGCTGCTGAAGTCGTGCAGATGAAATATTTCGCGGGTATGAGCGAGACCGACATCGCGTCGGCGCTCGGTATCACCGAGCGGACCGTGCGGCGCGACTGGACCAAGGCACGGCTGCTCCTGGCCGAAGCACTGGAAAAATAACCCGAACGGGACGAAGCGGATGAGCGACGACTCCGCGAGGCTCAGCGAGCTGCTCGACACCGCGCTGGAACTGCCGGCCGCAGATCGCGAACGGTGGCTCGAGTCGCTGCCGCCGGAGCACTCGGCCCTCAAGCCGCGGCTGCGCGCGCTGCTCGCACGGGCGGCGAGCATCGAGACCAGCGATTTTCTCGACACGCTGCCCAAGGTCGACGGCGACGAAGATGCTGCCGCGGGCGATGAGATAGGCCCGTACCGGTTGCTTCGCGAGATTGGCGTCGGCGGGATGGGCGCGGTCTGGCTGGCCGAGCGTCATGACGGTGCGTTGAAGCGCGCCGTGGCGTTGAAGTTCCTGCGGGCGGCCGGGTCGCATCAGGCCTTGTCGCAAAGATTGGAACGCGAGCGCGATATTCTCGCGGAGCTCACGCATCCCAGCATCGCGCGTCTCTACGATGCGGGAATCAGTACGGCTGGTGTTCCGTGGCTGGCTCTCGAATACATCGAAGGCCTGCACATCGATCGTTACTGTCGAGAACAGCAGCTCGATGTGCGAGCGCGCGTTGCACTCGTTCTGCAGGTTGCGCGCGCTGTGGCGTACGCGCACAGCAAGCTGGTCGTGCATCGGGATCTCAAGCCGACGAACGTGCTCGTATCGGCAGAGGGGCAGGCTCATCTGCTCGACTTCGGCATCGCCAAGCTGCTCGAGGACGGGCGCGCGGTCGAAACCAAGCTCACGCAGGTGGGCGGCAGAGCGCTGACGCCGGAGTATGCGTCGCCCGAGCAGATTCTCGGCCAGCCCGTGACGACCGCGTCGGATGTGTATTCGCTCGGCGTGATTCTTTATGAGCTGCTCACTGACTCGCGGCCTTACAAATTGAAGCGCGACTCGCGCGGCGCGCTCGAAGACGCGATTCTGGAAATCGAACCGCAAGCGCCGAGCGCTAACGCCGGATTCGCTCAGCTTGCTCGTGCGCTCCGCGGCGATCTCGATGCAATCGTGCTCAAGGCGTTGAAGAAGGCGCCGCAGGAGCGCTATCGCACGATGGACGCGCTTGCCGACGATCTCTCGCGCTACCTCGAAGGCCGTCCGGTGCTCGCGCAAGCGGATAGCAACTGGTATCGGTTGCGGAAGTTCGTGAGACGCAACCGCCTCGCAGTCGGTGCAGTTGGCGCGATCCTTCTGGCGGTGTTGATCGGTGCGGCCGTCGCGATCTGGCAAGCGCAGGTCGCGATCGCGGAACGGGCGCGGGCGGAGGAAGCGAATCAGCTCATGGCGTCGATCTTCACCGATGCCGATCCTTATGGTGTCGCTGGTGGCAAGGTCACTGCAGTAGATCTGCTGAATCAGGCGTATCAGCGTATCGCCGCGAGCAAGACCGCCAGTCCGGAGCAGCGACTCGAACTGCTCACGCTGCTTGCTTACACGCTGAACAACTTTCAGGAAGTCGAGCGCGCCGAGGCAATCGCGAGCGCTGCGGTTACCGAAGCTGAGCAGGTGCTGCCGGCGCGGCACCCAAAGCTCCTGCACGCGCGTGTCGTGCTCGCGTTGACGCATCGATACGTCGGCGAGCCGTCGCGCTTGCAAGCTGAGCTCGATGTTCTGCTGCCGATGCTTCGCGAAAGCACTGATGCGGATCCAGAAGACCTACCCAGCGCTTTGGAGAGCGCGGCCGTCGTGGCCCTGGGAGAAGGCCGCAACGAGGATGCCGAACGGATCGCGCGCGAAGGTGTCGACGTCGCGTCGCGGCGCTTCGCTAGCGATCATCCAGTGGTGCTGACGATGCAATGGATGGTGGTGCAGACGCTGGTTCAACAGCGCAAGTCGGATGCTGCCTATGCGCTTGCGGCCGAGATCATGCCCAAGACTCTGGCTGCGTACGGCGGCGACACGCGCAATCCTCACGTCATCGAAGCTCGCGAGCTCTACGCCCGCGCGCTCGGCCGCGTCGGGCGGATCGCGGAAGGCGTCGACGAGTTGGCCGCGGTTCTCGCGGGTGCGCGCGAGCTGTTCGGGCCGACCAGCGTCGCTGTCTGCTATTTCGCATCCAATCTCGCGGGACAGCGACTGCTGCTGCGTCAGCTCAAGGCCGCGCGGGACAACATCAAGGAATCGCTCGCGGCTTGTGCGATTGCTCCGGGCCGCGACTCGATGGTGTATGCGATCACGCAGGATCTCGGCGCGTCCATCGAGCTCGCTGCGCGCCGGCCACAGCAGGCAATCCAGGACTTCGATGCTGCCCTCGCAGCATTCGCACTCGCTGGCAAGGGCGCCGAAGGACGAACGGGCGACGGGAAAGCCGAGCGTGCACTCGCGCTCGCGATGACGGGAGATCCGATCGCCGCACGTCGTGAGTTCGACGCACTGCTTGCCGCGCAGCCTGATTACTCGAGCAAGGCCGAGTTCACGCACATCCGCGGCACCATCGAACACCTCGCGGGACGCTACCCCGACGCGATCGCCCTGCAGCAGCAGGCGCTGAGTCAGATCAAGGAGAGTCCGACTGCCGACCACACTCGCGCTCGCTTTCTCGCGCAGTCGGGACTGAGTCGCGTGGAATCCGGCGACTTCGCTGCCGCCGAGGCCGAGTTGCAGCGTGCGCTCGAATTGTCGAAGTCCCTGGGATTGCATCCTGATCCTCTGCAGGCAGATGCGCGGGTGGGTCTCGCGCGTGTGCATTTGAAGCGCTCGCAGCCCGCCCATGCGTTGCAGTTGTTGCAAGAGGCCGATGGTTTCTGGCGTGACTTCGATCCCGAGAATCCCGCTGCGCGCGAGACTGCGCGCTGGCTCAGGGTTGCGCTGGAGCGCGGTGCCAATGCAAAGTGACGCTCATCATGCGTTACCTGCTATTCATCGGCGCCTTGAGCGCCTCGGCTGCGCTTGCAGCAGATACTGCCGTCACCATCGATCCTGAGCGTCTGTCGCAGACGGTCAAGATTCTCGCTTCGGACGAGTTCGAAGGCCGCGGGCCCGCAACGCCGGGCGAGACCAAGACCATCGAATGGCTCACGAAGAGCTTCCGCGACCTCGGCCTCGAACCGGCTGGCGAGCGCGGTAGCTGGACTCAAGCCGTGCCGCTCGTTCGTACGCAGATCGGTTCGCCTGCGACGATGAGCATTGCGATTCAAGGAAAAGACCGGCCGCTGACGCAGAGCAAGGACATCTACGTCAGCACTGTGCGCAACGTCGATCGCGTGTCGATCAAAGTAGCGCCTCTCGTGTTCGTCGGTTACGGAGTCACTGCGCCCGAACGGCAGTGGGACGACTACAAGCAGGTCGACCTGCACGGAAAGATTGCCGTGTACCTGGTCAACGACCCGGATTTCTACGCCAAGCCGGGAGAGCCTGTTGCAGGCCGCTTCGGCGATCGACGCATGACCTACTACGGTCGCTGGACCTACAAGTACGAAGAAGCGGCGCGACGCGGAGCACTCGGTGCGCTGATCGTCCACGACACTGATGGCGCCGGCTATGGCTGGTCGACCGTCACTGCTCCGGCCGGCGAGAACTACGACATCGTGCGCGACAAGCGCGATGAGCGGGTGCTGCTGCAGGGTTGGCTTGCAAGCGCGGCGGCGAACGAGCTTTTCAAGTCGGCCGGACTTGATCTTGCTGCGTTGAGCGTGCAGGCGCGGCGCGCCGACTTCAAACCCGTCGAGCTCGCGAGCGTACGCTTCAATGCCGACTTGCCTGTGACGGCGAAGCTGGCGGAGAGCCGTAATTTCCTGGCCAGGATCCGGGGCAGCAAGCGTCCCGATGAGACGATCATGTTCGCTGCTCACTGGGATGCGTACGGCATCGGTCCGCCCGATGCACAGGGCCATGCGATCCGGCCGGGTGCCAATGACGATGCGCTCGGCCTCGCCGGTGTGCTCGAGCTTGCGCGTGTTTTCAAAGCGGGACCGCAACCGGAACGCGCACTGGTGTTTGCAGCGTGGACGGCAGAGGAGCGCGGACTCCTCGGATCGCAAGTCTACGCAGCGAAGCCGCTGTACCCGTTGGAGAAGACCGTCGCGAATCTGACGCTCGACATCCTGCAGACTGCCGGCCTCGCGAAGGATGTGTTGCTGGTGGGAGCAGGGCAGAGCGAGCTGGAAGACGATCTCGCTCGCGCGGCGGCAGCGCAAGGCCGCGTCGTTACGCCGGAGTCGCTGCCGGAGCGCGGTCTCTTCTATCGCGCGGATCATTTTCCGTTGGCGCGTCAAGGCGTGCCGGTGCTGCTGCTGATGGGAATCAGCGGCGCGACGGACCTGCGCGAAGGCGGCCGCGAGGCCGGCAATCGCTGGCTCGAAAGTTACATGCGCTGCTATCACCAAACCTGTGACGCGTGGAGCGCGAGTCTCGATTTCCGCGGCGCTGCGCAGGACGTCGAGCTGTTCCACACGATGGGCAAGAGCCTCGCAAATTCGACACGCTGGCCGCAGTGGCGAACCGGCTCGGAGTTTTTTGCAACTCGCGCGAAGTCGAACTCTCAGCGCCGTTGAGTCTGCAGTCGTGCGAATCCGTTTCGAAGCCGTCGATGCGGGCGCCATCAGCATGGTCTCAACGTTTTCAAGTGACGGTGGCATGATCGCTGCCCATGGCGGCACGGATCATTCAGGTCAAGGTCACACCGCGAGCACGCGAGTCGTCGCTCAAGCAAATGGCTGACGGGACATGGGTGGCGAAGTTGAAGTCGCCACCCGTGGATGGCAGAGCGAACGCGGAGTTGGTTGCGCTGGTCGCGGACCAGTTCGGGTGCAGGAAGGCTGCGGTGTCGATCAAGGCCGGAGCGTCCGGGCGAGTCAAGCTCGTCAGGATCGATGGTGAGTGATCGCGCCTACGCCGAATCCTTGATCCACAGCGGACTGCGCCACGCCGCAAGCGCTGCCAGGAACACGCTCAGTCGCGTCGGCAGAAATTTCCGGCTCTGATACACAGCGAACACCGGGATCGGCGGTGAGGTCCACTTCGGCAGCAGGCGCACGAGCCGGCCGCGCGCAATGAGTTCCTCGCAGTAGATCGAGGGGACCGCACCGATCCCGTGGCCGCGCAGCACGAACGTGCTGACGGTGTGCAGATCGCGGCTCGAGATCGGTCCCGACACGTGCACGCGAGTCTTGCGGCGGCCGCTGACGAACTCCCACTGGGTTTCGTTGTTCTTGGCATTGAGCATCACGCATTGGTGCCGCGCCAGATCCGCGGGTTCCGTCGGCCGCTCGCGCCCCTTGAGGTACTCGGGGGCAGCCACGACGTAGCGAACGTCTTGACCGAGACGCTTGGCCACGACGCTCGAGTCCGGCAGATCGCCGAAGCGCACCGCCACGTCGATATTCTCTGCTACGAGATCGAGAAACGTGTTCGTGATGTGCAGGTCGACGCGAACTCCCGGATACGCGTGCAGGAATCCAGAGAGGAATTGCAGGAACGAGTCGTGACTCAGCACGACCGGCACCGTGATTCGCAACAACCCTTCGGGCTGCTTCTGCGACTGAGTGAGCACGCGCTCCGCTTCCTGCAGCAGGCTCAGCGGCTCCTGACATTCGTTGAAGTAGTCCCGTCCTTGCGGGGTCAAGGTCACGCGCCGCGTCGTGCGCCTGAGCAATACGACGCCGAGCTGCGCTTCGAGCACCGACAAGCGGCGGCTCACCGTCGAGATCGGCATGCTGAGCGAGCGCGCGGCGCGACTGATGCTCTCGTACTGCGCCACCTTGACGAAGATCAGGATGTTGTCGAGATCGGCCATGCGTGCACTTTGCCATTAATGCAAAACAGATTACAGCGTTTCCCATCTAATCAAACCTGACGGGAGCCGCGACACTGTGCCCCACAGGTCATTCTTCTTCAGGAGACGCACATGGGCACACAACGCAAGACCGTCATCGTGACGGGCGCATCGCAGGGTATCGGAGCGGGAGTGGCGAACCTGTTCCTCGAGCGCGGTTACAACGTCGTCGCGAACTCGCGGCGCATCACGCAGAAGAACGAGCTGCAGCGCTCGGACAACGTCGCGCTGGTCGACGGCGATATCGCGCAGCCCGTCACAGCCGCGAAACTCGTCGATACGGCCGTGAAGCGCTTCGGCGCAGTTGACGCGCTGGTGAACAACGCCGGCATTTTCATCGCGAAGCCGTTTACCCAGTTCACTCTGGAGGACTTCCGCTCGCTTTCGTCAACCAACTTGGACGGCTTCTTCCACCTCACGCAGCGTGTCATCGCACAGCTGCTCGAGCAGAAGCGGGGCGGCAGCGTGGTCAGCATCACTTCGTCCTTGACGGACAACCCGATCGCCGGGTTGCCGGCCGCTGTGCCGATGATTACCAAGGGCGGCATCAACGCGATTTCGCGCAACCTCGCGATGGAGTACGCAAAGCAAGGCATACGCGTGAACGCGGTGTCGCCGGGAATAGTGGACACGCCGTTGCACAAGGGCTTGTCGAAAGACCTCCTGCAGTCGTTGTCGCCGATGGGCGAGATCGGTACGACCCGGGATATCGCCGACGCCGTGCTGTTCCTGACCGAGGCGCCGCGAGTGACGGGCGTCGTGCTGAACGTGGACGCCGGTGCACACCTGGGCAAGTGGTGAGGAGTGCCGACATGAACAGCAGTGTCGAGCAAAGACTCAAAGCATCAGGCATCCAGCTGCCGCCCGCGCCGAAACCGCTCGGCGCTTACGTCGAAGCGGTGCAGGTCGCGAATCTCTTGTTCGTGAGCGGAGCGCTGCCTCTGCAGGGCGGGGTCCCGCAGTTCATCGGGCGTCTCGGCGGCGAGTTGAGCATCGAAGATGGAAGGAGCGCGGCCCGATTGGCCGCGCTCAATGCGCTCGCTCTTGCAAGGCAACATCTTGGATCGCTGGACAAGGTGCAGCGTGTCGCTCAGCTGACCGTGACACTCGCGACCACGCCCGACTTCCAGGAGCACCCGAAGGTTGCCGATGGCGCCTCCGAGCTGTTCGCTGAAGTGTTCGGCGCGGATCGCGTACCGACACGCACAGTGTCGGGCGTGACGAGCCTGCCGAAGGGAGCGTGCGTGGTCGTCTTGATCACCCTTGCGTTGAACTGAGCAGGTCACGGCACGGGCGGCGCTTCCTTCACCTCGACGTCGCCCGGATTATCCGGTTTGCGCCGGAGCCGGCGCTGCCGCTGCGGCGGTTGCGGCCGCAACAGGCAGTGCTGCACCAAACGAAAACTGCACTCGCCGCAGGCGCTACGCCGCGAGGATCTCGTGCTCGTAATACGGAGTCTGCCGATCGCTGAGGATCGCTTGTAGTTCGTCGTCGCTGCGGCCCTTCGGCGTCAACCAGGCTTCCACATTTTCCTGCCGCAGATTGATGATGCAGCGATCGTGTCCCGCCGCTTTGATCTCCGGCGGCGGCTCGTCAGTCACAGCCGCAAACGACAGCAGCCGACCTTCCTGCGGATCGCTCCAGTCCGCATACAAGCACGCGACCAGCATCTGATACGCAGGTCGCGGCGTGAAGTGCAGCACGACGTTCTTCCCCTCACGCTCGACGTTCTCATAGAACGAATCGACCACCATCAGCGCGTGCGTGCGACCGAACTCGTTGCGCCAGTAGCGATCGAGATTGTCGCGCCGCGCGTTGTACAAACCCGGAAACTTCTGATCCGTGAACGCAGGCTTGCCTTTCTGCCGCAGGTGATAGCGCGCGAGCGTGAGTACGTTGCGGCCATCGCGCTCGAGAATGATCGGTGCATACGTCAGCGGAAAGATTCGATGATCATCCTCGTGCGGCTGCGTGCCTTTCAGCAGCGAGATGCGCTCGAGCGACGCATCGATCTTCGACGTCGCGGCGCGCTGCTCGTTGAGCGCAGCCTTGGTTTCTTTCACCTTCAACTTGCGCTCCGCATCGGCGAGCCGCTTCTTCTGCTTGAATACTTCCTGCTCGAGCTCGGACACTTTCTTCGCTTGATACTCCTGCGACAGCTCGTGGATGCGACGCTCTTCCGCGGACTGCGGATTGGAAAAATTCCACTCGAAGCCACGGGCGAGGCGAATCGGGCGGCCGGCCAGGCGCTCCATCAGCAGGCGCTCGACCTCCGAGTAGTCCATGGTCGCAGCGAACTGCCGCGCCAAGTCTTTGATGTTCTGAGAAACCTTTGCGGAATAGCACATGGATGGTCGGACCTCGCTGCCGGCATTTTAGTTCGCGGCGCGCTCGGCTGTTGCGGAGATCGACTGAACTGTATATAAAGCCAGTCACACCGGAGGATCCCCGCATGTTCATCGAACCGCGTCAGCTCATTGCCGAGACGATCGACAAGCTCGAAACCGTCGCCACTTTTTTCGCGGACGAAGTCGACGAGCGCGTCCGGGCGCCGGAAAAGTTGTCTGTCGAGGCTCTGGCTGCGAAGGAAGCGCTGCAGACGATCAAGATCCTGATCCCCAAGCTGCGAACCGCGCAGGGCAGTCTCGCCGTCGCGAGTGCGCAGCTGCAGTTCCGCGAGTGCATGCACTGCGAGTAATGGTGCCATGCCAGCGAAGCATCCCCCGCCGGTCGGGACGCTGGCCTTTCTCGCCGAATGCGGTCGCACCGTCTACATCGTTTGCAATCGATGCAATCGCTTCGTAGTGGCGCAGCTGCAGGACATCGCCCAGCACGTGGGCTGGCGCGCGAATGCGCAGGAAGCGGGCAAGAAACTCCGTTGCAAGGAATGCAAGCACGTCGGTGCGAAGATCACCATCGAACGGCCGCAGGTCGGGCAGCGAGTGTGCCCGCGGTGTTTGCGGCCGTTTACCTGATTTCCACGAACGTCAGCCTGTTCCCGAACGGATCGGCTATCGTCATTTCGCGACCGCCCCAGGGCGGCACTTCGATTCCGGGTCGCGCGTTTTTGTAATGCTTCGCGAGCAGGTGCTTCTGGAAGCTCTCCAGCTCGTCCGTGTCGATGCGTAACTGTGCACCAGGACTGCCGTCGCCGTGATGCTCCGACAGATGGATGACGCATCCATCCTTCGAAATCTGCATGTACAGCGGCGTGTTGTCCTCGAAGTGATGCTCCCAATCGACCTTGAACTCCAGGAAGCCGACGTAGAATTCTTTCGCTTTGGCTTCGTCGAAGCTGCGCAGCGTAGGAATGATTCTTCCAAAGCTCATGAGCCTCATCCTGCGTCGAACGGATACGGGTACTATGACCATTGTCGATACGGCGAGTGCCGTCAATCAGGCAGCATGATCATGACAACTGCAATCAATGTTCTCGGCGCGATCGGCAATACGCCGCTGGTACAGCTCAGGAAGATCGTGCCGCCAGGCTCCGCGCGCATCGTCGTGAAGCTCGAAGGCGCGAATCCGACGGGCAACATGAAAGACCGGATGGCGAAGTCGGCCATCGAAGCAGCGGAAGCCGACGGACGACTGCGACCAGGAAGCATCGTCGTGGAGTACACCGGCGGCTCGACCGGTCCATCGCTGGCGCTCGTGTGCGCGGCGAAACAATATCCGATCAAGATCATCACCTCGGATGCCTTCAGCGAAGAGAAGACGCGCACGGCGCAGGCGCTGGGTGCGCAGATCATTCTGATCCCGAGCGACAACAAGCGCATCACCGCGGAGCTCATCACGGCAATGGTCGAGGCCGCTCGCAAACTCGGCGGCGAGCCCGGGCACTGGTGGTTCGACCAACTCAACAATGCCGACGCCGCTGCGGGCTATCATCCGATGGGAGAAGAGATCTGGAGCCAGACATCCGGCAGGGTCGACGCATACGTGCAAGCAGTCGGTACTGCTCACTCGCTCAACGGCGTAGCCAGAGTCCTGCGCCGTCACAATCCCAAGCTTCACGTCGTTGCCGCCGAGCCTGCGGAAACACCGGTGCTCTCCGGCGGACAGAAGGGCTCGCACCGGATCGAAGGGATCGGGATCGGGTTCATCCCGCCGCACTGGCGCCGCGAAGAGGTCGATGAAGTTGAGTCGGCGACGAGTGAAGAAGCGATGAGCATGTGTCGTCGGCTGGCGCGTGAAGAAGGCATCTTCGCCGGCACATCGTCAGGATTGAACGTGATCGCCGCGCTGCGCGTCGCCAGGAAACTCGGGCCCGATGCCACCGTCACAACGATCATGATCGACTCCGGGCTGCGCTACATGAGCACGGACTTGTATCGCTAGCTGCGCGCATGCAGATCAGGAAAGCGCAGGCGAGCGATGGGCCGGCCATCCTCGAGATCATCCTCCCGGTCATTCGCGAGGGGGCGACCTATTCGCTCGATCCGAACATGAGCGAAGTCGCGGCGCTGGCTTACTGGATGAATGCCGAGAAGGACACGTTCGTCGCCGCAGAGAACGACGACATCGTCGGCACGTACTTCATTCGTCCGAATCAGGGCGGTGGCGGCGGACACGTGTGCAACTGCGGATACATGACTCGCGCGTCGTCGATCGGACGTGGCGTAGCGCGGAGCATGTGCCAACACTCGCTGGCGTATGCACGAGAGCGCGGCTATCGAGCGATGCAGTTCAACTTCGTAGTCAGCACGAACGAACGAGCTGTGCGACTGTGGCAGTCATTGGGCTTTGAGATCGTCGGCCGTCTGCCGGCTGCGTTTCGACATCCGACGCACGGATATGTCGATGCGTTGGTGATGTACCAACCGCTCTGAGGTGATCACATGCTGCGCTGGCCAGTCGTCGCATTACTACTGATTGCCGCATCGATGGCCGGTGCCGCGCCGCGACCGACCACTCCGCGCGGCGCGCTCACGGCCGAAGAACAGCAGAACATCGACATCTTCGAGAAGTGGAAGGCGTCGGTTGTCTACATCGCGACGACCGAGCAGGTGGTGGACTTCTGGACGCGCAATGTGACCAGCGTGCCCCGCGGCACGGGCTCGGGATTCATCTGGGATGCGGCGGGACACGTCGTGACGAACGTGCACGTCATTTCCGGTGCGGCCGCGGCCAACGTGAAGCTTGCTGACGGTCGCGACTACGATGCGACGCTGGTCGGCGTCAGTCTCGGGCACGACATCGCGGTGCTGCAGATCCGCGTGCCGAAGGATCAGCCGATACCGGTCGCGGTCGGCACGAGTCACGATCTTCGCGTCGGGCAGAAGGTGTTCGCTATCGGCAATCCATTCGGGCTGGACTGGACGCTGACCACGGGCATCGTCTCGGCACTCGATCGCTCGATCGAAGGTGAGAACGGCGCCGAGATCCGTCACCTGGTGCAGACCGATGCGGCGATCAATCCCGGTAACTCCGGCGGTCCGCTGCTCGACAGCGCGGGGCGGCTGATCGGCATGAATACCGCGATCTACAGTCCTTCGGGCGCGAGCGCTGGTGTCGGTTTCGCGGTGCCGGTCGACACTGTCAATCGCGTCGTGCCGTTGCTGATTGCGAATGGGCACTACGAGCCGCCGAGTCTGGGAATCGAAGTGGACGATCTGCTCAGCCGCGCGGTCGCGCGTGAGCTCGGTGTCACCGGCGTTGCAGTGATGCGAACTTCGAAGAACGCCGCGACTCAACTTCGCGGTGCTCGCCTGGGCCCGCGCAAGTCGGTCATTCCCGGCGATGTGATCCTCGCGGTCGATGGGAAGGAAGTGAGCACGGCGGCGCAGCTGGCCGCGACGCTCGACGACTACAAGGTCGGTGATCGAGTGACGCTGACGGTCTGGCGCGAAGGCAAGAAGATTCAGCTCGCGGCCGTGCTGCAATCAGGCGCCGAAGCCTGACACCGTCAGCTTCGCGATCCAGGCAGCGCCATAGAGTCCGACGCCGAACACTGCGTGCGTGATGAGACTCTGAACGCGCGCAGCGGTTGGGCGCGGCGTGCGACTCGCAGCGATCCCCGCGCCCATGCCCGGTTGCATCAGCAGAAATGGCGCTGCCACCGTGCCGAGGCCGACGAGCAGGGCAGGGCCGATCGTCGGCGCATCGATCCAGGCGATTCCGCACGCGAGCAGCAGCACGCCCGCAAAAATAATCCCGATCAGATAGTGCGCGGCCCATCCGATCAGGCGCTCGTGTCGCACTGGTGACGCCGCTGCGATCGACTCATGCCGAAAGCGTCCGCGTGGCATCCCGCCGAGCCAGCGGCCGACGAGCGCATAGTTCGCCCCGGGGATGCCCAACAATCGCTTGCGAACAATTCCCCAGACATCCATCGCGGCGGTGGCTCCCACGCCGACGATCAACGCGCTCAACAGACAATTCATCATGGCCACAGCATGGCACTTCAAGCAGACTTGAGGTCAAGGGGCCACGAGGGAGCACCGTGTTCGGATTCGGCAAGAAGCGCGTCGAGAAGGAAATGGCCGACTGGCTGGCACATCCGCTGGAGTTCGGCGTGCCGCCGAAAACCGTGCGCCTGAAGCGGACCTATCGTGGTGAGGTGATCACCCAGGGCGCGGTCACGATCCATCTCGTCGAGTACGAAATGCCGGACGGCACGCAGGGCCGCGGCTTCGTGAATGGATCGCTTACGTGGTCCTTCCCGGGCGAGGACATCAATGCGATAGCCGATGACGATCTCATGGTCGCGTATTGCGGCTGGGCATGGCTGTTCCCCGCGACTCAGGCAGGCAGTGTTGCGACGGAGTTTCAGTCTTTGACCGAAGAGCGGGCCTTCACCGAGAAGAAGCTCGCCGACGGCTTCGCAGACGTCCAGCTCGGCAGTCGGTACCAGATCGGTACCAGCGAGCTGTTCGAGTTCAAGGGCAGTTCGAGCGGACAACAATTCGTCGGCGCCGGCAACACGGAAGCCGAAGTCGTCTTCGCCGCGACGGATCCCAAGGCCGCCTTGCCGGCGATCTACTTCCTGCTGGGCCGCGAAGCCATCAAGTCGATGCGGTAAGCGCGACGAGTATCAGTCGAGCATGTTCGCCGGGACCTTCCCGCCGTTTGCCGCCAGTTCCTTCATGACACGCTTGTGCAGCCAGATGTGCATCGCCGCCGAATCGCCAGGGTCGCCCGTGTAGCCGAGCTCCTTCGCGAGCTCCTTGCGATTCTCGAAGCTCGAATCCATACCGACCAGCTTCATCAGATCCACGATCGACGTACGCCAGTTCAGTTGCTGGCCTTTGTCCGCCGTCATCTTTTGCAATACCGCTTCGACGTCCACGGGAGTTTGTGCAGGTGCTGGTGCGGGCTTGGTCGGCGTTACCGTGGGTCCGCTACTCGCTGCAGGTGTGCGGCTCGCCGGCGGCGGGCTGGCAGGTGTGTTCGGTCGTGCGGCAGCCGGATGGCCGAAGATGGCGTCTTTGATCTTGCTGAAGATGCTCATAAGTCCTCGCCGATGCGTTCGCAACACGAAGCACGCGCTTCGGATGACAATGAACGGCGACTGGACTCATTAGTTCCGGCTTCGAGCCAGGTCCGGCTTCGAGCCGATGCCGCCGGCTTACAAGCAGACGCAGGCGGATAGAGTCGTGAGTACCAGGACGGTAAAGATGACTCTCGGCAACAAGCTCCGGACTCTGAGCGTGACGAACGCTGCAATGCAGCCTGCAAGCACCAGGGCGAATGAAATCGCCTCCGCCTGGGTCACTGCGAAATCGAGCACGCTATAACGAGCGTTGACCCGGATCTTCTCGATCAACAGTCGCTCGAAGCCCGCGAAGATCAGATAGACGGCGAAGAGGAAGCCGGCGCGGTGTCGATGCGAGCGCAGTGTCCACAAGAGCCAGGCCAGAACCAGCGCCATCGCTGCTTCATAGAGCGGCGTCGGATACACGCCCGGCGGGGCAATCGTGACGCCCGCGATGTTGTTGTCGTACGTCTGCGCCCACAACCAATCCGGCAGCCAGGTTGGTTTGAGCGCGAGGTCGGCGGCGATGCCCCAATCGCCATCACCCGACAGCTGGCAACCCAATCGGCCCACGCCATAGCCCAGCATCATCGCCGGCGCAGCAGCATCGAGCATCGGCAGCACTGGAACTCGACGTCGCACGAGGAACACGATCGCAGCGAGAGTGCCGAAACACAGACCGCCATAGATCGAGAACCCGTTGCGGCTGAAGATCATGCTCAGCGGATGATCGAGCAGCTCCTCCGTGTGCTCGAGCAGATCGAAGACCTTGGCGCCGAGGATGCCGACCATCACCGCGACGAAGACCAGGTCGCTGACGAGCAAGCCTGCTCCCGCTGGCACGACACCCAACTGCTCGCGGCGAGCGACTTCCTTGCCGAACACGAGCATGGACAAGAACACCGCGACGAGCACGACCATGCCGAAGACGGGAATCGGCAGATGCCACTGCGTCCCGAAAACTGCGTTCACTACATCCGTGACGTACGCAAAGGACATCGTCGCGGGTCGCTTCAGCTTCGACCGTGCAGCCAGTATTCCGACATGCCGCGGAAGCTCGGAATCGTCCGATACTTGTGTCCGCGCGGGGAGGGCAGCAAGCTCGAAAATCTCTTCAGCAGCGCTGCGATGGCTTCCTGCGCTTCGACGCGCGCCAGCGGCGCGCCGAGGCAAGTGTGCTTGCCGCCGCCGAAGGACTGATGCTGGATGTTGGCTCGCTCGATGTCGAAGCGCTGCGGTTCCGGATTCACCTCCGGATCGTGATTGGCCGCGGCCAGGGACACCGAGACGCTATCGCCGAGATTCATCGGGCAGCCGCGCATCGACAGCTCGCGCTGCACGTTGCGGCCCGAGGCGGTGACCGGTGAGTCGTAGCGGAGCATCTCCTCCACTGCCTGATTGATCAGCTCGGGTCGCGCGCGCAGCTTCGCCAGCTCGTCCGGATGATCGAGCAGCGCTTTGACGCCGTTGCCGATCAGGTCCGTCGTGGTCACGTTGCCCGCGATCAACAGCAGGTTGCACTGGGTCACGATCTCCTGATCGGTCATGTGATCGCCGGCTTCCTCCGCGTACACCATGGCGCTGATCAGGTCGTCGCTTCGCGTCGCGCGGCGCAGCTCGATCATTCTTCGGAAATAGCGATCTAGCTCGATCTGCGCCTGCGCAGCGGCTTCGCTCTGTTGCGGCGTGCGAAACGGATTGAAGAACGCCGCGACGCTCACGTCGGACCAGCGCCGGAAGGAATCGCGATCCGCCGGATCGATGCCGAGCATCTCCGCGATCACGATCACCGGCAGCACGCCGGCGAACGAAGGCATCAAATCGAATTCGCCATCTTTGATCTGCGCGAGCAGGTCAGTCGCGATCTCGCGCACCCGCGGCCGCAATGCCTCGACCGCCTTGAGCGTGAATGCCTTGTTGACCAGCCCGCGCACGCGACGGTGGTCCGGATCGTCCATGAACAGCATCGACGGCTCGGCCGAGTTGCCGATGCCTGCTACCGCGGTGATCTTGGCAATGAACGAGTCCGGATTCGCTTTGCGAGGGTCGGCGCTCATGTCCTTGTCGCGCAGGATCGCGCGCACGTCATCCCAGCGCGTGAGGAGCCAGCGGTTGAACTGGTCGTCGTGCAGCACCGGCGCTTTCTCGCGCAGCAACTTCAACACCTCGTAAGGGTGATCGCGAAAGTTGGGATCGAAGGGCGTCAGCTGGATGCCCTTGGGGAAGCTATCGCCGGATTGATCGCTCATGTGGAGAAGTGTCGCGCATCGAGTATGCTTTCGCCAGCTCTCACACCTTGGAAAAAGAATGCACAAGCTCATCCTGTCGATGGCTGCCGCCGCGGCCGTGTTCTCGGGTCTCGCAACGGCGCAGACCGCGCCACACCAGGTGCAGGCCCGGGAGATTTACGCCAAAGTCATTTCGTTTCGTACGGCCGCCGGTCAACAGCAGATGCCGGCGATGGTTGGGTATCTCGTCGAAACCCTGCAGGCCGGCGGAGTGCCGGAGTCGGACATCGCGAGACTCGACGAGGCCGGCGATCACGCGATGATCGTGCGCATCCCCGGACGCAAGCCGGGCAAGGCGATCCTGTTCTCGGCGCACATGGACGTCGTCGATGCACGTCCCGAGGAGTGGCAGCGCGATCCGTTCACGCTCATCGAAGAGAATGGCAACTTCTACGGCCGAGGCACCACGGACAACAAGGCGGGCGTCGTGTCGCTCGTGTCCACCATCCTGCGCATCAAGGCCGAAAAGCTGAAGCCCGCGCGCGAGCTCGTGTTCGCGTTCGTGGGCGACGAAGAGACGAACATGAACACCACGCGGCTGATCGCCGCGCACGAATGGGTCAAGAATGCCGAGTTCGCCATCAACACGGACGCCGGCGGCGGCATCCTGGACGAGGCGAGCGGCAAGCCGCTCATCTATCTGGTGCAAGGTGCGGAGAAGACGTACGCGACCTTCGACATCGTCGCCACCAATCCTGGCGGGCACAGTTCGCGACCGCGCGCCGACAATGCGATCTATCAGCTCGCGCACGCGCTGGAGAAGATCGAGGCGTATCGCTTTCCGGTGATGGCCACGGACCTCACGCGTTCCTACCTCGGGACGGTCGGCAAAGCGCAAACGGGATCGGTAGGCGAGGCTCTGCGGAAGTTTGCCGCCGATCCGACTGACGCCGCTGCCGCCGACGAGCTGGCGAAGTCGCCGGAGTTCGTCGGTACGACGCGAACCACTTGCGTTGCCACGATGCTGGACGCAGGTCACGCTGAGAATGCTCTGCCGCAGACGGCGAAGGCCGCAGTCAACTGCCGCATCTTCCCCGGCGTCGCGGTGGCATCGGTGCACGATGCGCTCGTCGCTGCTATCGCCGATCCCCAAGTAAAGGTCGTGGTGCGCGGCACGCCTGAGGCCAGCCCGATCTCGGAGATGCGGCCGGATGTCATGGCTGCAATCACGCGTGCGGTGCGTGGCGACTATCCTGGTGTGACAGTCGCTCCGTATCTCGAATCCGGCGCCACCGACGGCAAGGTCTATCGCACGGCAGGCATCCCGACGTTCGCGTCGTCCGGCCTGTTCTCGAAGCCGAGTGAAATGTTTGCGCACGGACTCAACGAGCGTTTGCCGGTCGCGTCGTTCTATCGCGGCATCGATCACATCTATCGTCTGGCCGTCGACTTGGGCGGCGCGAAGTAGCCGGCAAAAGAGTAAAGGAACCCGTACGCCGGCTCGGAAATTGAAGCTCGTATGATCGTCACGGTCTGCGAGCTTCCTGATAATCGACCCGAGTTCGGCGAGAGCTGGACGCAACTCGTCGAGCACATCAATCAGGCGGGAAGCGGCACCGTCGTGCTGCCCGGCATGGCGTTCAGCAGGTGGTTCGCTTCGGGCCTGCGCCAGCGTGGATGGATCCGCTGGAGACAGGCGTGCCCGACTACGATCCTCCGGATGCGACACGCTGACGAGTCACGACTGCTGCTGTTGTTGGTGGCCCTGATCGCGCACGCCGCCGCAGCTCACACCGGCTTGCCGCGCTACGATCGCGTCCTCGTACTCGACCAGACCGCCGAGACTTCGGCGAACGTGAGCATCGGCGACGTGAACGGCGATGGTCATCCCGACCTCGTGATCGCCAAGGGCCGGCATTGGCCGCTGATGAGCCTCGTCTTTCTGGGCGACGGTGCTGGGCATTTCGCGGCGGGCTACGACCTCGCCGAGAAAGCCTATCGCTCGTACTCCGCGAATCTCGTCGACCTCGACGGCAATGGCACCTTGGATGTAGCCCTCAGCAATGACGCGCCCGACCCGAACCTCGTCTACCTCAACGATGGCAAGGGTCACTTCCGGGCAGGCTCACCCTATGGTCAAGCCGAATGGCCGACGCGCAACGTCACCATCGCGGATCTCAACGGCGACAAATTGCCGGACATCATCGTTGCCAACCGCTCGGAGGCTGTCGGCAACTTCATCTGCATCAACAAAGGCGACGCGCAGTTCGGCGGCGACTGTATCCAGTTTTCAACCGCGTCCGCGACGACGATCACCGCGGCCGACGTCAACCGCGATGGTTTGATCGATCTCATCGTGCCGTATCGCGATGGCGGTCAAAGTTATGTGTACCTCGCGGGTCCCGGTGCGACGTACTCGGAATCGAGACGGATTCCGTTCGCCCCGCCGGATGCGACCATTCGCATGATCCAGGCGGCGGACCTGAATCGTGACGGTCTGCTGGACTTCGTCGCCATCGACGACGAGCACCGCAGCGTCGCCGTCTACTTCGGACGCAAGGGTGGCAAGTTCTCGTCCGCCGTGGCGATCGACAACGGCGCTGCGACCCCGAACGCGCTCGCGCTGGCGGATCTCAATCGCGACGGCAGGATCGACGTCATCGTCGGCAACGTCGGCACACCATCGACCGTGTTTTTCAACGACGGCACCGGCCGCCACTACACGCCGGTGCATTTCGTCGACGGCGAGGGCGCAGTGTTCGGCCTCGCCATCGCCGATCTGGATGGCAACGGCTTACCCGATATCGCAGTGGCGCGGTCCAACGCAGCGAATGTGGTTTGCTTCGCGACCGCGCCATCCGTGAACTAGCGCTTGGCGGTCTGCTCCATCCGCGGCTCGAACACGATCACCGGCGTGTTGACGCTCACACCCGGAGCCGCCGCCGCGGGAGCGCGCTCACCCTTCGGACCCAGCTCGCGGATGAAGCGATACATCGCGCGCAGATCGGTGTCGGACATGTCGCGCAGGTTGAACCACGGCATCGGCGGGCGGCGCGGCACGCGCGCGAACGTCACCCACTGATCTTCGGTCAGCCCGCTCAGGGTCAGGCGCAGGTTCGCTGCATAGGTCGTTCCCCACGCGCCTTTGAAGCCGACCGGCGTGCCGGTCAGCCATTCGTCCGTCGGCAGGTTGCCGGCCTTTTCGGCATAACCGGCGGTATGGCAGTCGTTGCAACCGCCGATCTGGACCAGGTACTGGCCGCGTTTGACGGCCGGGTCGTCGGCCGCCGCGCTGGGATTCGAGAACAGCACCCCGACGCTGGCCATCACCAGGCTCGCCATGATCGAGGCGCCGGTACCGCACGCAATACGTTTCTGACAGGTCATCGCAAGTCTCCTAGAACGCTGAATAGGTGAATGAAAAGCCCATGGTTCGGTAACGCGGCAAGCGCGGGCAAAACGGCTCATTTTTCTTTATGCCGTTTCGTCTTCGGGCTGACGGCTGCGGTGGATACCGCTTGCGCCGGTGTTGCCAAGGAGGACGATGGCCCGGGCCGGCGCATGCCGCTCGAGGCCTGGCCATGCCTTACGAGTTTCGCGACGAAGGCACGTACTACTACGCGCGCCTATCCGGGTCCTTGGATCCAGCGGAGCTGAATGCAATGACGCAGGAGGTCGAGCGGCTCGAGGACGCCGGGGTGATGCTCGACCGGATCACGGATTTCACGTCGGTCGAGCGGATCGACGTAGGGTTCGAAGAAGTCTTCGCGGTAGCGCAGCGGCGCGCCGAACGCAGAGTGGCTACGCCGATCAGGTCGGCGCTGGTCGCGAATCGCCCGGTTCAGTTCGGCTTCGCGCGCATGTTCCAGATGCTCAACGACAATCCGCGGATCCAGATCCGGATCTTCGGCAGTCTGGAAGAAGCGCAGCAGTGGCTGCATTCATCTCGTCGATGACGCGCTTGACGTGCTTGCCTTCGAGCGCGTCCGCTGCCAGCGGTTGCAGAACTTCCTGCGCGCGACGCGACCAGTCACGTGCTTCGCGCACATAATTCGCGCGCAAGTGTTTCGGCGTCGAAGACTGCTGCGACATCGCAGCCGTGGCCCTTGCGAGATTCGCGTAGGTGATCCCCGGCAACGTGCGAATCTCGGCGATGTCTGTCGGTTGCGGCTGGGCGCCGTTACGCAGGATCGTCTCCGCGCGACTGAAGTCATGTAGCGCAGCTTCGGCGTCGCCGAGCAGCAGGTGACTGCTGCCGCGCCCATTCAATATGAATGCCGTCGCCTGCGGCGTCATTTGATCTTCGGCATCCGCGGCGCGTAGCGGCTCGATGATGTCGAGTGCGCGCTGGTAGTTGGCAAGGCCTTCCTGCGGCCGCTGCAGATCGTTCTGCAGGTCGCCGATGGACGAGAACACGAATGCCTTGGCTCGCTGCAGCTCGGCGTCGTCCTTGTTCGCGGCGGCGATCGGTTCGATCAGCTTCAGTGCCTGCTCGTAGTAGGGCAGCGCTTTGGCGGGATCGTTGGCGCCTTCGCTGTACACGTCGCCCATGCGGCCGGCGACGACGACCAGGTTGCGTTGCGCATCGACGTCCTTGGGATTTGCAGCGGCCAGCTCCTCATGGATCTGGCGCGCTTTCTCCATCAGCTTCATGCCGGGCTCGGCCTTGCCAGTGCTCAAGCCCTGCGCCCAGCCGTAGTTCATGTAGGCCGCCGCGGCGTAACGCTTGTCGCGTTCCGTGGCTCCTTTGTCTGCCAGCAGCGTGTCGCCCAGTTCCGCGGCTTCGCGTGCTAGCGGCAATGCTTCCGCTACTGCGCTCTGACCCATCAACAGCTCGCTGAGCTTCACGCAGCTGCGCAGCAATTCGCGACGCGCCTGCAACGTCGGCTCGTGCTGGACCAGCTCGCGTCGCAAACGCAGAGCCCGCCGAAAACTGTCCAGCGCGCCTTGAGTGTCGCCGAGATTGCCGCCGATATAATCACCTTGCACATCACCGAAACGGTCGTACGCAACCGCCAGATCGCACTTCAACTGCAACGAGTCCTGCGCTTCGCGCTCGAGTCCGGCAAAGTACTTGATCGAGTTCTCGACCA
>Ga0105248_10002043_pt1 | contig 22369 bp, 16 predicted proteins | sample KBSS34metaG_FD_81524 | JGI IMG/M metagenome (GOLD analysis project Ga0105248, IMG submission 81524) | Switchgrass rhizosphere microbial communities from Kellogg Biological Station, Michigan, USA - KBS S3-4 metaG | ecosystem: Host-associated > Plants > Roots > Rhizosphere > Soil | place...
ACTGCTGATGGATGGCGCATGGTCGATCCCGGTCGCGCGATTGCGTCGCCACATGGTCGGCATCAGCTCGCTCGCAGTCGGGGCGGTGGCCTTCACCTGCGCAATCGTCGCGTTGACGGCCCACCTGCTGTTCCCATCGCTTCCGTGGGCGGCGTGCGCGGCGCTCGGCGCCATCGTGGCGCCGCCCGACGCCGTCGCGGCCCGCGCCGTGCTTCAGCGGGTGAGGTTGCCCCGGCGCCTGCAGATCCTTCTCGAAGGCGAGAGCCTGCTCAACGATGCGAGCGGTCTGGTCCTCTTCCGCTTCGCCATCGCGGCCGGCGTGACTGGAGCGTTCAGCCTGGCCGGAGCTGTGGGAAGCTTCTTCATCCTCGCGGTCGGCGGCGCGCTGGTCGGAGTCGCCGTGGGGTTCGCCTGGGTCAAGCTGGTGCGCCGCCTGGGCGACGAATACCTGATGATCGCCGCCACGGTGCTTCTGTGCTGGACCTCCTACCTCCTCGGCGAACTCCTGCATGTCTCCGGCGTCATCGCCACAGTGGCCACCGGCCTGATCGCAAGCTGGCACCAGCACACCGTCTTCTCGGCGTCCACCCGCATGCGCGGGACCTCGTTCTGGACCGTGGTCATCTTCCTCATGGAAGCCGCGGTCTTTGTCCTGATCGGGCTTTCGCTGCGCGGCGTGGTCGAACGCGGCGGCGGGTTCGGGGTGGTGAGCGCAACGATGGGGCGGCCGATCATCCTGATACTGGCCGTCCTCGTCCTTGGCCGCTTCGCCTGGGTGTTCGGCAGCGACGCCGTGATCAGGTTTTGCCGGGCCTTGTGCTTCACACGAGCCGAGCCGCTCGGGCTCGGCGGTGCGACGGTCGTAAGTTGGGGCGGGGTTCGCGGCGTCGTCACCCTGGCCCTGGCGCTCAGCGTGCCTGAGGGTTTTCCTGGCCGCGACTTCATCCTCGTGACCTCGTTCGCCGTCATCGTCGGCACCGTGGTGCTGCAGGGTACGACACTCGGGCGGGTGATCGGCTGGGCCCGCCTTGCCGAGGCCGACGCGGACAAGCCCCGCCTCAGCATGACCCAGGCCGAGGTCGCGATGGCCCAGGCGCAGGTCGTCATCGTCGAGCGGTTGGCCTACGACGGCGAGGGCGCGCTCATCCACCCCATGCTCCTGGAGCGTTATCAGCGGCGGGCCAAGGCGATCGTCGACTACGCCGAACGGACGGAACACTACACCCCGCTGCTCCAAGCGCACTTCGACGTCGTGCTCGAAGCCGTCGCCGCCGGCCGCCACGAGTTGATCCGACTGCACCGCGCCGGCGACATCGACGACGAGATCCTCAATGAATTGGAGCGCGACCTCGATCTCGAAGAGCTGGGCGCGATCTCCGCCAAGGCGTGATGCTGCGGGCGCTGTCGCAGGATCAGGCGGCGCTTGGCGGAGCAAATCCGGGAAGGCGCTCCTCAACAGCTTCATGGACGGCAAGGTGCTGCAGTCGACGGCGGGGGACGCTGAGTTTGACGTCGAGCTGGCCGGCTTGATCTACGTCGGGAGCCCGCGCCGACGTTGCGGCTCTTAGTAACCGCTGCTGTTCTCCGTCGAGCCGCCCGTTTTTCCGGCCGTCGGCGTCGGTGTAGCGCCGGGCACGCCGAGAAAGTCACCTTCTTCGCCGAACCAGTTGCGGAACTCCAGGAAGCCCGGAATGCCAGCGAAGGTGCTGTTGGCGGCCTGATCGACCTCCACGTGGATGACGGCCGGCTTGCCCGAGGCGAGGGCGCACTGGACGGCCGTGCCGATGTCCTCGGCGCGGTCGACGTATTGGCCGTGCGCGCCGAAACTCTGGGCGGTCTTGTCGAGCCGCACCTCGCCGCCCCAGCGGGCTTCCGGGGTTGCGGTGTTCTCGCCTGCGCGCCGAGCGCCATGGGCAGGCCGTTGCCGATCGCGCCCCAGTTCGAGCTCCACATCGCATCGCGCGGCGTCCACTCCAGCAGCGCCGAGAACCACATGCTCGCCGCGCCGCCATCGCGCACCAGGATGGTGTCCGCGGGCAGCATCTTGGTCGCCTCGATCGCCAGGCGGCCCGTATGGATCGGCTGCGAGGCGGTGGGCACGCGGTCCGTCAGCGCCTGCTTGGCGCCCTCCCGGATCTGGACCCACTCGGCCAGGCTCCATGCCCGGGAGGACAGCCTCGACGGCGTTCGACTGGAGAATGGGGCAGGCGAGCTTGGCGGCCAGCTTGGCGGCGGCCTCGTGCTGACGGCTGACGAACACGTCCTTCAGCAGGGCGACGGCTTCGGCGACGGACAGGTCGTCGGCGCGCGCGTATTGGGCAACTGCCTGACTTTTCTGCCGACAGGATGTCAACGGGTTATGCGCTTCGTAAACGCCGCAGTCGCAGGCGCGCGCGGGCGGACCGAGTCACCAACGATCAGGCGATCGCCTAATTACACTTCAGTTGTGACCGGCCCTGATCCCGTCAGGCGGCCACGCGTCTGCACTTCAGGTGCTGGCCTCGGCCGCGTCGAATTCGATGGGCAGCCCCTTCAGGCCCCAGGAGCCGGGAAACGGCCGCCAGCGGACTTCGCCGGGAAGGTCCGCCGCCGCCGAAGCCGTCAGTCGGCCGCTGGCCAGATCGCGCAGCACCCAAGCCGCGCCAGCTCCTTGTTGCTCATTGTGGGGTGACGCCATAGGACGGGCAGAACACCACGCTAAGCGGACAAACGGTGAACGGGTGTCAGAGCAAGAAATCGCTCCCCTGTAGGCTTGGCGTGCCGGTCAGGCGTAACGCGAAATCCGCGTTTGCCGCCTGCGCCGCAGTCGCTGCAGCCTTCTTTGCGGGGGCCAGGATCTGCCAGGTCGACCGTCCAAAGGCGGGTCTGCAAACTCAGCCGCAAAGTGGCCGCGGCGAGGCGGGAGGGGAGGGGAGCGGCTGAGGCCCAGTCCGCGCAGCCCGGCGCCTCGCGGGTCGATTAACCGAACAGCCTCAATGCCGCCCTGCGACCGTGAGGGTTTTGTCGCCGGCATATTCATCGAACAATTCCTTCAACACATCGCTCATGATCCCGAAACCTTCGTCGAGAAGATCCAGGGGAATCGTCAACGGTGTCAGCAGACGAATACTCTCCCCACCCATACCGCAAGTAAGAAGGATCAACCCTTTCTCCGCCGCCCTGGCGACAACGCGTTTGGCTGTCACGCCATCGGCCTGACCTGTAATTTGATCGGCGGCTATGTCGAATGCGATCATGGCGCCAATCCCCCGAATATTCCGGATCGGCAGAACATCATTGCGCAAGGACAGTGCGTTCAGATGCTCCAGGATGCGGCGCCCAATCTGATCGGCGCGCTCGATCAGCCCTTCGTCCGCAATGACGTCGAGCACCGCCAGCGCGGCGGCGCAGCTGATTGGCGAACCGCCATATGTGGCCCCGAGCCCCCCCGGCTGAACCTTGCCCATGATCTCGGCCCGACCGATGACGCCGGAAATCGGAAACCCTCCGCCCAGCGACTTGGCTACAGCGATCAAGTCAGGCTCGACGCCGCTGTGTTCTATCGCGAACATCTTGCCCGTGCGGCCAAAACCTGTCTGCACTTCATCCGCGATCAGCATGATCTCGAAACGACTACAGTAATCATGCAACGTTCGCAGAAATTCTGCGGGCGCGGGATTGAAGCCGCCCTCGCCCTGAACCGGTTCGACGATGATCGCTGCGACGCGCTGGGGGTCCACCGTCGTCTTGAACAGAAAATCCAGGCTGGCTCGCGCATCGTCATTGCTGATCCCGCGGTGCTCCACCGGGAAAACCGCGTGATAGACTTCGCCGGGCAATGATCCGAAGCCGGCCTTGTAAGGTTCGACTTTCCCGGTCATCGCCATCGCCAGCAGCGTACGGCCATGAAAGGCGCCCGAGAACGAGATGATCGCGGAGCGTCCGGTGACATAACGCGCGATCTTGATCGCATTTTCGGTCGCTTCAGCGCCAGTAGAAAACAGGACGGACTTGGCCTTGCCCGCGATCGGCGCAATCGTATTCAGCCGTTCGCACAGCTCGACATATTTCTCATAGCCGACAACCTGGAAGGCGGTGTGCGTGAAATGCTCCAGTTGCTCACGCACCGCCGCAATGACACGTGGATGGCAATGACCAGTGTTGAGCGTGGCGATTCCGGCGGCGAAATCGATATAGCGCTTGCCCTCGACATCGATGATCTCGGCATTGCTGGCGTCGCTGGCGAAGACCGGTAGGCTGGTTGCCAGCGCATCTGGCAACGCGACTTTGCGGCGCGCGAAAAGTTCTGCGTTGGTGGGCATCATTTCCTCATACTTGAATTCGCGTGAACATAGGTTCGGCGCCATGTTCATCCGTCTTCGCCGCCGGCTTGTCGCCGGGAAGCAGAAACGCCGTCGCCAGCATCAGGAGGGTCGAAGTCATCACGAATCCGATGGCCCAGATGACGGCGGAAGGAGCTGGGAACACGCCGGGAACGCCTGCCTTCGACACGGTCGCCATCGCCAGGATCAGGGTCATGATCTGCGCCCCGACAGCTTGCGATGCGGAACGCAAAACCTGGGTCACTCCAGTGCTTTCCGCGGTATTTTCTCCCGGAGAGGTCGCCACGATCAGGTTGGGGATGGCCGAATAGATGATGGTTGTCCCGATGGCCTGAATCGGACCGCTGACCACCAGGGCGGCAAGGATGGATGGAAACAAAAGGATGATGACCCAGCCGATCGCCAGTGTTCCCGCCCCGGCGATTATGGCCGTCCTCGATCCTAGCCTCTTGCAGATCAACCCGGTCAGCGGGGCGACCGCCAATGAGGTCAATTGTCCCGGAAGTAGATAGAGGCCGGCGAGGGTCGCCGAAAGCCCCGCCCCTATACCGGTCCAGCTTGGCTGTTGCATCAGGATTGCATGAAGTTGCCCCTGGATCGGCCCGAGCGCATAGAAAACCATGGCGATGTTGGCGAGCGCGAGATTGCGGTTACGCAGGAGCCGCAGGTTGATAAGAGGCGCCGGAACTCGAAGTTCATAATAGACCCATCCAGCAAAGGCGGCGGCCCCAGCCAGCCCGAGCGCCAGCGTACCCGGCTGCGTCCAGCCCCAGCTGTTCCCGTTGGTGACGACCAGCAGGAGCGCGAAGATCGCTGGAACGAAGAGCAAGCCGCCTACGATGTCCGGCTTGTGACCCGGCAAGCGCCGTTCCCCCCTGGGCAGGACCAGCATCACCACGAGGACGGAGATGACCGCAAATGAGGCGCTCGCATAGAAAATGCCGTGCCACTGGAAGGTATCGACCAGCACCCCGCCCAACAGCATGCCGAAACCGGCGGCAAGCACGGCGGTGGAACCCACCGCCGACACACCGTAAGGCACTTTATCCTGCGGCAAGGCTTCGCGAGCGATCCCGAAGCACAAGGGCAGGACTGCGCCCGCCATCCCCTGAATGGCGCGCCCGATGACCACATAAAGCAGAGTGGTCGAAAAAGCACTGATTAGAGAGCCAGTCATTGCCCCGGCCAGCACGACGACCAGCACCCGCTTGCGGCCATAAAGATCGCCCAGCCGCGCGCACACCGCCGCAGATGCGGCGGAGACCAGCAAATAGGCGGTGATGACCCAACCGACGGCGCGAGGATCCCTGAAGACCACGAAGAGCGTCTTGAGCGCGGCATAGACCATCGTCAGTTCGAAGGCTGCCGTGAACTCCGCGACCATCAGGGCGATAATGATCGTCAAGCTGCTCCGCGTCTTGTCGAGAGCTGCCATTTGGCATCGACCTTTCAGGTGAGAGTTGCCAGCATTTCCCGCTGGAAACCCTGGAGTTCATCCAGCCGCCCCTCGCGGAGCTTGTGCATCCATTCGGGATCCGTGAGCAGTGCGCGACCCACGGCCACCAGGTCGAACTCGCCGCGTTGCAAGCGTTCGACAAGGGGGGCCAAGGTCTGGGATCCGCTGCTAACCGGATCGCGACTGTTGAAATCGCCCTGCACACCCACACCGCCCACGGTGATGGCGGGCTTGCCGGTCAGCTTTTGCGCCCAGCCCGCGAGGTTGAGGCCAGATCCCTCGAACTCGGGAAGAAAATAGCGGCGGGTCGAACAATGGAAAATATCAACCCCGGCATAGGCCAGCGGCTTCAGGAAAGCCGCCAGTTCCTGGGGCGAGCGTACCAGCTTGGCGTTGTAATCGCCGCCGCGCCATTGCGATATCCTGAGGATGATCGCGAAATCCTCGCCCACAGCGGCGCGGATCGCGGCGATGAGCCGTGCCGCAAATTGAGTTCGCGCCACCAGATCGCCGCCATATTCGTCGGTGCGATGATTGGTGATGTCGCGGAAAAACTGATCGACCAGATACCCATGCGCGCCATGAATTTCGACTCCGTCGAAACCCAGTCGCCGGGCATGGGCGGCGGCATCGGCGAAGGCGCCTATCACGGCGCCGATCTGCAGGGCTGTCATCGGCTCGGCCACCGGATCGCCGTTGCGATCGAGGCCGGAAGGCCCCTCGCTCGGCTCACTCGGACGAAAAACATCCCCGCCCGGGCTCCGCTCCATGCCCACATGCCATAATTGCGGAACGATCTTGCCACCGGCGTCGTGGACCTCGTCCACCACACGTTTCCAGCCCTTGAGCGCCTCGCCGCAAAACAGCGGGTTCCGCGTGCCCGGCGCCCCCAATTCTGAAACGGGGGCGCCTTCCGTGATGATCAGGCCGACAGCGTTCTCGGCCCGGCGCCGGTAATAGGCCGCGACATCGTCCCCCGGCGCGCCGCCCGGGGACATTGCTCGCGTCATGGGAGCCATGACGATCCGGTTGGCCAGTTGCAGGCTTTTGCAGGCAAATGGCTGGAACAACGGCGATAAGTCCAGGTTCCGGTCGGCCGCAGCCGTTTCCGGTGTGCTGGCCAGGGTCATGCTGCGTTCTTAAGCGTGGGCTTACGCAGCCCCGCCTCTTCCATCAGCGGCAGCACGCGATTGACGATCAGCGGAAGGTCTTCGAGGAAGTTCAGGGTCGTAAGTGTCGCACCTGCGAAACCGGCGTCGCGCAGTTGGATCAGACGTTCAACGACATCTTCCGGGGTGCCGACGATCGAACCGCCACCAGCCGCACCGATCTTCATCTTTTCAAGATCATTCTTGTGTGGTGAATCGGCATTTGCGTTACGGGCGGTGACGAACTGTCCCACCGCAATCTCGTCGCGCTGCGCAACCGCGTAATAGTGGTTGAAGGCTTCCGCTTCGTCCCGCGATTCCCGGCATGTAATTGACACTGTGCCGATGAGCCCCAGCGGATCGCCGGTGCGGCCCACTTTAACCTCGCGGTCGCGGATATCCTGAACTTCCTTCACAGCGCCATCAAAGTCGCTGAACATCGTCAGGATAAAATCGGACGTCTTGATCGCGAAGTCGCGGCCAACCGGCGAATAGGCGGCCGAGATGATCGCCGGATGCGGCTGCTGGATCGAGCCCGGCTCGCCGCTGACGCCGTTCAGCTTGAAATATTTGCCGTCATAGTCGAATTCCTTGTCCCCCTCGGCCAGGAGGCGGGTAACGATTTCCCACCATTCATAACCATGGGCATAGCGCTCGTCATGCGGCAGTCCGGTGACGCCGAACATGGCGTTGTCCGCCTGGTTCCACCCGCAAACGATATTGACCCCGGCACGCCCACCCGATGCATGATCGATGGTCGCCAGCGCCTTCGCCGCCAAGACCGGCGGAACCAGCGGGGCATGGACGGTGGAGAAAAGGCCGATCCGCTTGGTGACGCCCGAAAGCGCCGCAGCGTGAGTCAGCGTTTCGTAAGACCAGCGGCGCTGATCGATCTCGCCGCGCCAGCCTTTCCAGCTGGAGATCGGCACCAGAAAATCCATGCCGCCTTCGTCCGCCATGCGGGCCATCGCCGCGATATCGGACCAGCGGGCTTTCCAGCGTTCCGGCGCCTTGGTCAGCGCCATGCCACCTTCGTGGAGATAGGCGAACAGCCCGATCTTGAACGGCTGATCGCCGAACACGGGATTAGTGGAACGATCTTGTGTATCGGACATGCACAACGTCGCCTTCTAAAATTCCTCAATCGAGGAAGTCCGGTTGTTCTGCGACTATCTGATCCCAGTAGGGCTGGAACTGAAACACGCCGGCCAGTTCCATGCCGATCTGGGAATGAGTTAGACGCGCTACATCGGGCGCCATCGAGAGTGGTTTGCCAGCGGATTCGGCCGTGATCTGCGTCTTGCAGGCGTTTTCCATGGCGAGATACCACCAGACGGCGGACTCCACCGATTGCCCCACGGTAAGCAGGCCGTGATTCTGAAGGATCGCTGCCTTGTTACAGGCCAAGGCCCGGGCAATGCGCTCGCCTTCTTCCGTGGCGTTCACCACACCCGTGAAGTCGGAAAACAGCGCGTGGTCTTCGTAGAAGGTCGCGGCATCCTGGCTGATCGGATCCAGCAATCGTCCGAGCGACGACCACGCCTTACCGTAAAGCGAATGCGAGTGCGCCGCGCCCACCACATCGGGACGCGCGCGATGGACCTGCGAATGGATCGCGAACGCGGCGCGATTCAACCGTCCGCCGCCTTGCACGATCTCGCCCTGATGGTTCACCAGCAGCAGGTCGGAAACGCGCACATGGAGGAAATGGACGCCGAAAGGGTTGACCCAGAGGTGATCCGTCAGGATCGGGTCGCGGGCAGTGATATGGCCGGCCCCTCCCATATCGAAGCCGAAGCGCCCGAAGATGCGGAAAGACGCCGCCAAGCGCTGCTTCCGGTAGAGTCGTTCCTGCTCGGGCGTCGGTTGGCTGCGCAATTTTAGTCCGCTTTCCGGCCACAGGGTCGGCAGGATGGCGCGGGCTGACGGCGCAGGCGAGTTAGTGGCGATATCGGGCATGGATTCAATATCCTCTCGATGGATCAACGACGTCGATCAGGGGATCGCCACGCTCGAACCGGTCGAGATTCTGCAGGAACTTCGCGAGGAAACTGGGCAGGTTGTCCCTCGTAATGGCCGCCAGATGCGGCGACAGACGCACCTTCGGATGGGTGTAAAAGGGATGGCCGGTCGGCAGTGGCTCGGGATGGGTCACGTCGAGCGACGCGAGCGACACCTGCCCGCGGTCAAGGGCGGCAAGCAGGGCGGCGTCATCCACCAGGACGCCGCGGGCGATATTGATCAGGTGCAGACCGGGTTTCGCGGTTTTGAGTACGGCCGCCGATATCATGCCCTGTGTTTCGGCCGTCGCCGGCGCAGCGAGCACCACATGGTCGCTGCGGGCAAACAGGTCTTCAAGGCTTTCCGCGCGCTCGACACCGGCGACCCCGAGCGGCGTGTCCGTGCGGCGCGTGGCCAGCACTTTCATACCCAAGGCGAGCGCACGCGGCGCCAGCGCCTCGCCGATCGCGCCAAGGCCGACTATGCCCAGAGTAGCGCCGCGCACCATGCCGATGAGATGCATCGCCCATTGCGAGGCGTCTTGAATCCAGATTCCGGGCAGGTCCTTGGCGTGGGCGAATATGGCCGCCAGCGCGAATTCAGCCAGCGCCACGCTGTTGGCGCCACGCGAGCAAGTGACGACCGGACCATCGAACAGCCAGCCCGGGTAAAGATCGGCGCCGACTGAAATCATCTGCACCCATTCCAATCCGAACGGCCATAGCGGAGGCCTGGGCGGCTCGGCCTGGCCTAATCGGCGGAAGGGCAAAGTCACCAGGGCGCGAATGTCGGGCTCAAGTTCCGCCGGGGCGCCGGCCTCGATATTGACGATGGCGAGGTCGGGGCGCACCGCCCGGAGGGCTGCTTCGAACTGGGGACCGAGCTGGCTGGCGACACGCATGGGTCAAAAGCTCGGCGAAGAACTGGCGCTCACGACTTCGCACGGCTCTGAACCGACGCAGCGCAAACGATAGGGGGTGGCGCTGTCCAGATAAAAGCCATCGCCCACCTGCAATATCCTGCGCTCCGTGCCGGCGGTGACTTCCACGCACCCGCTAAGAACCAGGCCCGCCCTTTCCCCTTCATGCGATAACATCACGCGACCGGTATCGGCGCCGGGCTCGTAGCGCTCCCTGAACAATTGGAGGCCATGGCCGGTTTTGCCGGTTCCGATCCGCTTCAACGAAACCTTGTCCTTCCCGAACTCGGGAATTTCGTGGGAAGGGAAAAAGGCGCCCTGCGACTTCGGCTCGATCGCAAAGAAATCCGCCATCGGCACAGGAATGCCGTCAAGAATGCGCTTCAGCGCCGCCAACGACGGGTTCGTGCTGTTCGATTCAATGAGGGAAATGGTGGAGTTGGCGATGCCGACGCGATGGGCGAGTTCGCGCTGGGACATGGCGTGTTGGGTGCGGACATACCGCAACCGCTCGCCAATCGTCACGCTCCTGCTCATCCCGCTCATTTTCGGACGCCTTCGAAACTCCGGTCGTATATTTTATTGAGCAATCCGCTCAATAAATCAATTCATTTCCTGCATGGACCGGCTGGCTCCTCATGCGACCGCCGGTTCGATTTCTTCCATGATCCAGCGCGCGTGGGCCGAGATTTTCTCGTCGTCGTGCAACTGGCCGACCAGCTGCACGCCCACCGGCATGCCTTCGATCTGAAACAGCGGCAGGGTCAGGGCCGGGCTGCCAAGCGCCGAGGTCGGCATGTTGAACGCCGGATCGCCGGTCGGCATCACGCTCATGTCCGCCTGCGGCTCGACATGCGGGATCGCCGGTCCAAGGCAGGAGGGCGAAATCAGCGCGTCGGCCAGCGGCGCCAGCGCGGTGAAGGCGGCCCTGGCGTTGTCGCGGTCCACAAGCGCCTTGCGATACATCTGCTGGGTGATGCTGGGACCGTGTTCGAATTGACGATGAGCGGCCGGGCTGAGCTTGTCGGGGATCAGCCGCATCAGATTGGTGAGGCTCCAGCGATTTTCGTACATGACGGTGATCCCCGTCACCGCCCGAGCCGCGGCCAGCGCCTGCTCGAACGCCTCGATCTGGAGGTCGTCGCCGCGACGCAGGATCTCCACTCCCTTGGCGCGCAAGCGGTCGAGCAGATTTTCGAACAGGTCGCGGGTCCGCGGATCGGTCTTGGCCCAGCCCTCCGCCTCCATCACGATCAGGCGGCGCGGCTTGGCGGGCGGCGCGAGCGTATCGCCGCCGAACAGGCCGGGATGGCCAGGCTCGCCGCCGGCGCGCTTGGCGATCTCGATTGCTACCCGCCAGAGATCTTCAAGCGACCCGGCGTGAACCCCGATGGTGCTCTGGCTCAATCCCTGCCGTTCGCCGCGATTGAGCCCGCCTTGCGTCGGCTTCAGCGCGAAATTGGCGCAGAAAGCCGCCGGGCGGATGATCGAGCCGCCGACCTGAGTGCCGATCGCGGCGGGAATCATGCGCGCGCCGACCGCGGCGGCCGAACCCGAGGATGAACCACCCGGCGTCCGTCCCGGATCGAACGGATTATTGGTCTTGTTGGGCCAACCGCCGCCGAGCTCGGTGCTGACGGCCTTGCCGACGATGACCGCGCCCGCCGCCTCGAGCGCCTGCACCGCGGCGGTGTCCTTGCCGGTCACCGGCTCATAGCCATTGATGCCTTCCGTAGTCGGCAGGTCGCGCACTTGCAGGGTGTCCTTGACGCCGATCGGCATGCCGTCGATCAGCGACAGCGGCTTGCCTGCGGCATAGCGTTGCGTCGCCTCCGCAGCGGCGGCCCGGGCCGCCTCCAGGCGCAAGCTGACCCACGCCTTCACGACAGGCTCTCGCTGCTCGATGGTCGCGATGCAGCGCTCCAGATAAGCCGTGGGGGTGTCCGTCGCAGCCAAAAAGGCGGGCACGCAATCGTGAAAGGTCAACGCCTTGAACGTCGCGACGTCATAGCTGCCGGTCATGCTTTTTCCATTTCAGCGTGTCAGATGCGCTCATCGGTGACGATGATGCTGCCCAGTTCGTGAACCACGCCGGTTTGATCCGGCAGCAGCCAGCTGGTCGTATCCAATTGCGTGATGATGGCGGGGCCGTGGATGATGGCGCCGGCGCCAAGCTTGTGCCGGTCGTAGATCGGCGCGTCGATCCAGGCGCCCTCGACATAGGCGCGCGTGAAGCCGGCCTTCGCCTCGTCGGCGCTACCCGACGCCGGAGCCGCCGCGAGCGGGGGGGCGGGAAAGGCTCCGACCGCATCCACACGCACATTGGTCAACTCGACCGGCGTATCGCGCTGAGCAAAGGTATAAAGCCGCTCGTGCAGGCTATGGAAGGCTTCGACCAGGTCGTCGAGGCTGTTCTGATCCACCGCGTCGCCGGTGAGGGGAACGGAAAGTTCGAACCCCTGATTCTGGTAACGCATGCTTGCCACGCGCTGCATGCTGCGCGCTTCGACCGGGACAGCCTCGGCCTCGAACCAGGCCAGGGCGTCCCTTTCCAGCCTGGCGAAGGTCGCGGCGAGCGCGTCGAGGTTCCAGGCCCCAGCCCGTTGTAGCGAAGTCTGGGAAAACTCAGCCTTCAGGTTCGAAACCAGCAGCCCCAGCGCCGACAGCACGCCCGGAGTCGGAACCAGCAGCGTCGTCTTGATTCCCATCAGTCGGGAAAGCGCCCCGCCATGAACCGGGCCGGCCCCGCCGAACGGCACCAGCACGAAATCTCTGGGGTCGTAGCCGCGTTCGATCGAAATGACCCGGATGGTGCCGACCATCGCGTTGTCGGCGATATCGAGGATGCCCTGGGCCGCCTCTTCCACCGTGAGACCCAGTTTGGCGGCGATGTTGACCTCGATCGCGCGGCGGGCGCCGGCAAGATCAAGTTCGAATCTGCCGTTCAGCAGATAGGCCGGCAGGTGCCCGAGCACGAGATGAGCGTCGGTGATGGTCGGCTCGGCGCCTCCGCGGCGATAGCACACCGGCCCGGGAACCGCACCCGCGCTTTCGGGGCCGACCGTCAGCACGCCGGCGCTGCTGACCCGGGCGATCGATCCGCCGCCGGCGCCGATCGTCGTCAGGTCGACCATCGGCAGCGCGATCGGCCAATCACCGATCCGCCCTTTCTCGGTAAGGCCCGGGCGGCCTTCGTAAATCAGGCTGATGTCGGCCGATGTCCCGCCGATATCGACGCCGATCAGATTTCCCATGCCCAGGCTGGCGCCGATGAAATTGGCCCCGACAATCCCTGCGGCGGGGCCGGAGAGCGCAGTTTCGACAGGGCGCGCGCGAATGACCCGAGCACTGGCCACCCCGCCGCTGGATTTCATCAGCAGAAGCGGTGAATCAATGCCGTTGGCCGCGATGCGCTCCTCGAGCCGCGCCACGTATGTCGAGACGGTTTCCATGACATAAGCGTTGAGGTTCGCTGTCATCGAACGCTCATATTCGCGGAACAACGGCACGATGTCGCTCGACAAGGTGATATGCAGGTCCGGCTCGGCCTCACGCAGGATGGCGCCCACGCGCTGCTCATGCGCGGGATTGAGGTAACTGTTGAGCAGCACCACTGCGACGGAACGGATATTTTTTGCCGCGATCGCCCGTGCGACGGCGCGGATCGCCGCTTCATCCAGCGGCTCGATCTCGGCGGCGGTATGATCGATCCGCCCGACGATCTCGTGAATGTTCTTGGCGCTCACCGGCCGCTTGGGCTTGACCCAGCTATGCAGATGCTGGCCTCGGGGAACATCCTGCCGGCCGATTTCGACGATGTAACGGAAGCCCTCCGTCACCAACATAGCGATTTCCGGCCCTTTCTCCTCCAGGATCAGGTTCGTTGCGACGGTGGTGCCGTGCAGCACCCGCGCAATGGCGCCGCCGTCCTTGCCGGAAGTCGCCAGGATTTCGGCAATGCCGTTGCCGAAGCCGCGCGATGGGTCGTCCGGCGTGGACGGGGTCTTGACCGTCCAGAACGCGCCGGTTTTGGGATCCAGCAAGGTCACGTCGGTAAACGTGCCGCCAGTATCGACGCCGATGATGGCGCCGGTCTCTGTTCCGATCAGCCTATTCATCAGATTTCGTCGTAATATCCGTCACGGTGGAACAGCTTCACTTCGGGCCGGATGGCCCGCAGGGCCGCGGTCCGGTCCGTGTCGATTTCGCCATCGGGCGTAATCGCCACGCCATAGTCGCGCTCCGCCGCCTCCACCGAGACGAAGCCGCACAAGACGTCTTCAAGCACGCGATCCGGCTCCCGATCATGCGGATGTCCCCAGCCGCCGCCGCCGCCGGTGATGACCCGCACGATATCCCCGCGTTTGACGATGGTGCCGTCGCTGACCGGATTAACCACCACTTCATCGGGCGTGCCGGGGTTGATGATGCAACTGCCGCGTCCCCCGGACATGCCGCCCTTCAGTCCCCATGGCGGAAAATCGATGCTGTCCATACGGATGCCGAGCATTGCCGAAGGCGCCAGCACCTCTATTTCCCGGACAATGCCGCAACCGCCGCGCCAACGGCCGGCGCCGCCGGAATCCTTGACCAGCCCATAGCTGCGAATACGCAATGGGTAGCTGCTCTCGACGAACTCCACAGGGTAGTTCTCGTTCGCCGACAGATAGATGCCGTCGTTGCCGTCAGCATAGGGCCGGGCGCCATAGCCCAGGCCCAGCGGATCAGTAATCATGAACGGCTTGCCGTTCTCATCGCTACCGCGCAGGTAGCAGACGACGTAAGCGCAATTCGAGGCGTTGGTCTGGCCATCGGTAGCTCTGGCTATCAGCCCGAACCAGGCGGTCTGTGCTCGCATGGCGGTAACGCCGCGCAGGCCGAGCGCTGCGGGAAAGCGCGGCTGAAGGATCGAGCCTTCACGCAGCACCACCTCGTCGAGAACCGGGATGGCGCCATGGTTGACGGCGAAACGCTTGTCCCCGGCCAGCAGAATATTGGCCAGCGCCGTGGCGGGACCGTCCGGCGTCATCAGGTAGTTGAACGGCCCTCTGCACTGGTCCGATGACTCACTTGTGTCCAGCGATATGTGGTTGGCGCTGACGGTGAGCTTGTAGACGATGTTGAATGGTCCGCTGAATCCATCGCTGTCGAGGATTTCAGTGGCGCGATATTCGCCCGCCGCGAACATCTTGCGGACCCTTTGCAGCACTTCAGTCGTGGTTCGACGGATCAGCTGCTCGAACGCGTCGGTGACGATCCCCAAACCATAGCGCTTGAAAATCTCGCCCAGTCGGCGTTCCCCCAGCCGGACCGAGGCCAGCAAGGCCCGGACATCGCCCAGCACCATTTCTGGGTAGCGCGAATTGCGCGCGAACAGGCGGATGAGATCGTCGTTGATCTCGTCGGCGCGAGCCAGCCGCACCGGCGGCACGATCGTGCCTTCCTGAAAGATTTCGGTGCAGTCGGGCGAGAGCGTACCCGGCCTCATCCCGCCGATATCGTTGAAATGCGCCCAGCTTTCGGTAAACGCGGCAACCTCGCCGTCCACGAACACCGGTCGAACCAGGACCTGGTCCGGCGTGTGGGAAACAGCCCCACGCGAGCCATAGCAATCGTTGTACCAATAGATGTCGCCGGGTTTCATGGTTTCGACGGGGAATTGCGCCACCACAGGCTCGATGACGTTGGTTGTCCCGCCGAGACCGGAATGGTCTATCAGCCGGCCTTGCGCGTCGAATAACGCGGCATTGAAATCCTTCTTCTCGCGAATGAAAGGCGACATCGCGGTCCGCTCAATAACCGCCTCCATCTCTTTCAGCGCCGAGCGCACCGCGCCGGAAACAATCTCCAGCGTAATGGGATCGCAACGCTCGCTTGCTGCCTCGTTTCTTGCGGAAGACGCCATAATTCTCACTCCCGGAAAATTGCGCTAGGTGCGGCCGCCGTTCACATTGAGAGTCGCGCCAGTGATGTAGCTGGCCTCGTCCGAAGCCAGAAATAATACGGCATTAGCGATTTCCTGCGGTTTTCCGGCGCGATGCAGCGGCACCAGAACCTTCGGGCTCAATGGGTAGCTTTCGTTGAGATGATCGAAGAAGGGTTTGGCCCGCTCCGTGTCCACCGCGCCGACCGCCAGGGCGTTGATCCGCACCCCGTGTTCCCCCAGTTGCAACGCCGTCTCACGCATGAAGCCGATCACGCCCGCCTTGGCGGCGGCATAGCCCGTGGCGCCGCGGAGGTTGGACAGCCATTGCACCCCGTCCTTGGCGCCGGAAGAGATACAGACGATGCTGCCGGCGCCACGCTTTATCATGTCGGGCGCTACCGCCCGGGTGCAGTGGAAGGTGCTGACGAGATTGAGCGTCAGCGCCCTCTCGAAATCTTCCAGCGCAATCTCCAGCAGCTTGCCCTGCCCACCCCCGCCGACATTGTTGACGAGGATGTCGATCCTGCCGAATTCCGCCAGGGCGGCGTCCGCCAGATCTGTCGCGGCGGCGGCCGTCGTCACATCGCCCACCACGGTTATGGCTGTCCCCCCGTCCTCGCGAATGCTTTCAGCCGTGCCTTCCAGCGCCGCCGCGTCGATATCGCCCAGCACCAGCTTCGCGCCTTCTTTGCCAAGGCGAAGGGCGATCGCCTGGCCGATGCCGGCGCCGGCGCCGGTGACGATGGCGATCTTGTCCAGCAGCCTACCCATGGTCAGAACTTGACCTTGACGCTGGCGCCATACATCGCTGGGGCGCCATAGGAAGCGCCGGCAAAACCCAGCGATCCCATCTGCGACACAGAGGAGACAGTGCTCAGATAGGTCTTGTTGAGGATGTTCGTTCCGAAGAACGATAGCTCCATATGCGAGTCCAAGAGGTTGCTGATCGTCAGGTTCATGTTCAGCACATCGTAGCCGGGAATATGGACCTCAGGCGTCACGTAGCCCGTGGTCACCACATATTGCGAGGCGGTGTAGTACCAGTCCGCCCCCAGCGAGACCGTACTCTCGCCCGACAAGGGCAGCGTGAGGTTGGCCTTCAGGCTCAGCGTGTTGCGGGGCGTGCGTCCGAAGGGGCTGAGCGGGCAGAACTTCGTCGGATCGGGCCGCATGGTCCGGGGATCGGCCGGGCAGGCGGCAGCGATATAATCCGGCGTGTATTCCTTGAGATTATACTTTGCGGAGATGTTATTCCAGTTAAGGCTGAGTTCAAGCTCGTCGATAGGCTTGAACATAGTCTCCAGTTCGACGCCTTTCACGGTCGCAGACTTGGTATTCACGTTTGCCGTACTCGATCCGGCACTGTTCACCAATGTAATGAGTCGCTGGATATCGGAAAAATCGTCATAAAATCCGGCTATATTCACGCGCAGCGGACGGCCGGCGATCTCGAAATCGCTCTTGATGCCGATTTCCTTGCTGATGACGGATTCCGGTCCGTAGGGCGTGGACGGGTTGTAGGCATTGAAGCCGCCCGGCCGATAACCCTTGCTGACCTTCGCATAGGTGAAGATGTTCCGGGTCACTTGATATTCGAGCCCACCCATCCAGGTGACGACATTGAAGGACGCTTCGCTGTGGGCGCAGGTCTTGCTCGTCGCCAGAACGCCGGCTGGGCGAGTGGTGAGGCACTGGCCATGGGGGATCGGATCGGTCGCGCCGGTCGCGAGCGCGCTCCAGGTTGCGGCATCCGATTCGGACGTGTCATGCGTATGACGCACCCCGCCATTGATCTTCAGGCCCGGAAGCAGCTCGAAACTGCCCTGCCCATAGAAAGCCGTGCTCGTGGTGCGAAGACTTTGGACCGAGGCGTTGTAGAGCAAGAAGAGTTGCCTCGAGAGCGTCTCCGCCGGCCCCGGCGTGGTCTGCCGGTCGACATAGGCGCCAAGGGTCCAGTCCAGGCGCCTGTCGAGCATGCCGTTCCCCTGGAGCTGAAGCTCGCCGCTCAGTTGGCGCTGGTAGCTGAGCGGTGACGGCAGGACCGAATTCAGCGTATTGAGGTAGGGTAGATCGGTGCCGTCATAGTCATTTGCTGTTTGCTGTTTGAGGAAAGTATAGCCGAAGATCGCCTTGGCGGTCAGGTGGTCGGCGATGTCGACCTTCGTCTGGTTGGTGAGGATCCAATGGTCCCGCCGATCGAAGGCGTTGGTGTCACTGTAAACCGCACGTGGCCCCGCCTGCTGCTGCTTAGCGAGCGCCGCCTGCATCTGGGCAAGGTAGGCGTTTGCGCCTGCGGCGCCCACCAGTCCCCTGGTGATCGCAAGGAAAGCGGGCGGGTTTATGAAGTAGATACCCTGCGAACCGCCCGTTTCGTCACCGTGCGTGTAGTTGAGGGCCGTATAGTTCTCGACGCCTTCGGCAGGCTTGACCAGCAGGCTTATCCGACCAGAAATATAATTCACGCCGTCAAGCCATGTGTCATGCGACAGATCGTGCGTGAAGCCGCGACGCTTTGCATTCTCGAACGCGGCGCGCAGCAGCACCTTGTCGTCGACAAGGGGCAAGTTGAAGGCGCCGTTCACTGATCTCAAGGCATAGTTGCCCGTTTTGACCTGCAGATAGCCGCCTCTTTCGTTGGTCGGACGGGCCGGGCTCAGCATCACATTGCCGCCGTCGGTCACGCGGCCGAACAGGGTTCCCTGCGGGCCGCGCAGCACCTGCACATTGTCCAGGTCGAAAAAGGTGCCGACGAGCAGCTTGCTGAGGGGAATATCGGCGAAATAGGGCACGACAGCCGGGAACAGGGTGCCTGTCGTATAGGCCTGGCCACGAATCGTATAGATGATATTGCTGCGATCGCCGTTGAAGGAGTTGGCATAAAGACCGACTGCCGACCGTCCCAGATCGACGGGGTCGAAAGCGCCGTAATTGGAGATCGTCTCGCGGGAAATCACCGCTACCGCGACCGGAACGTGCTGGATGTTCTCCGCCTTGCGTCGGGCTGTGACGGTGATTGTTTCGAAGACTTGATCCGCGGACGCGGCGCTCGCCGGCCCCGCAACTGGCTCTGAAGCAGAAGCGACATCGCTTCCCTCGGAAGCCCGGGCCCCCGTAGACCCCTCATGCAGGTCGGCGGCGCATACCGGAACCGCACATGCAGAGATTACGGCCGCCGAAACAGCACAAACCAACTTTTGCTTCCGAATGATATAGCGCGACATTGGCCCCCCTGTATTCGGAAATGTTCCCCCACTCATCGGACGCACCCCTTCTACGCAGGAAGCGACGCCATGCGCCGGCGCCTCAAAGCAGGATTGCGGCGTTTCATTTGGCGAAACAACGCGGCCGTGAGGTCCAATCTGGCCTTACCACGAACTTATCGCCGCTCATCATCATGAGCAAAGCGTTTTTGTATATTGAGCACGTTTGCTCAGCATAATGTCAGGATCCGCTCAAAATCATTGCACAGGCGCCTTAACTGGCCTAGAAGCCCCGCTGGGAGGAGGAGCTTAGAAATGATGGATTTCGACGTCGGGAAACGGCTTATGGAAGTGAGAAAAAACGCGGGTTTATCGCAACGTGCATTGGCTTCTCGGTCGAATGTGCCGCATAGCCAGATCGCTATGATAGAGCGCAATCACAGCAGCCCGTCGGTGGCGTCCCTGCGCAAGATTCTGACCGGAATCCCGATGACGCTTCACGAGTTTTTCGAAGCGTCGATTCACGCGCAGGAACAGGTGGTTTTCAAATCTGGCGAGTTGACTGACCTCACTTCCCCCCTGCTTCGTCGGGGGACCAAGGCGTCCCCGATCTCGCTAAAGCAAGTGGGCGACGCCATCGCTCACAACCTGCAGCTTCTGCACGAGCATTACGCCCCGGGGGCAGATACTGGCGCCACGATGCTGGAACACGACGCCCATGAGGGCGGCATCGTGGTTTCCGGCGAGATCGAGCTGACCGTGGACGGCAAGCTGTACATCCTGAAAACAGGTGACGCTTATCTGTTCGACAGCCGCCTGCCGCACCGCTTTCGCAACCGCAGCAACCAAGCGGCGGAGGTAATCTCCGCCTGCACCCCGCCCTATTTGTGAGCGTCGGATGTCGGCCACGCGCACCTGCTGTGCGGCCCGTTCCGGCCTCAGGAACGGGCCGGTTGCTTTACGACCAGCGCTTCGCCGATTTCCGGCGGAAGGCGCGCGGCCATCAGCGCTGCCGTAAGCGCCAGCGCCGCAACGCCGAGCTCCGCGAGGAAATAGGCGGACGCGTCACGTTGCGAATAACCGCCGAGAAGGTGGATGCCGCCCAGCATCAGCACCGCGCAGGTGACGCCGCCTGACAGGGCCAGTTGCTGGACTACGGTGTAAAGGCTTGTGCCCGCCCCCATGTCCTTCGCCTCCAGATCGACATAGGCCATCGCGCTAACCACGGTCATTGACAGGGTCAACAATATGCCCATGCCGAGGATCAGCGGCGCAGAAGACCATATCGGGCCTCGGTACAACGCTGTCGCCAGCAGCAGGATCCAAACAGTCAGCAGCGTGGCGCCCGCAATGAGTATGGTGCGTGGCGAAAGCCTGGACAGCATGCCGTTCAAAACAAAGCGCGCCAGCAGAGATCCTACAGGTATCAGGAAGATAATGAGGCCGCTGTGGAAAGCAGACATATTCATAGCGAGTTGAAGCCATAACGGCATGATGAACCCCGATGCTGTCGAGGCGATCCGCAATATTGTCCCGACCACCATCGAATGACGAAAACTATCGACCTTAACCAGCGCCAGGTCGAGAAAGGGCGACGCCACTCTGCGGTAGTGAACAACGTAACTGCCGAAGAAGGCGCCGCCGAGGGCGAGCATCGTCAGGGTGACGGGAAGGTCCGCGTGCGTCGCTTCGCCCAACCCATAGGATAGGATGCCTACCGCTCCACTCATCAACACCATGCCGCGGATATCGAACCTCGCGGTTTGCTCAGGCCGGATATTGGGAACCAGCAGCCAGCTCAACACGATGCCCAACACGGCGATCGGCACGTTGATGAAAAATATCCACGACCAGTGCGCGACGCCGACAATGAACCCGCCCAGCGGCGGACCGAGCATCGGTCCGATGATGGCGGGAGCAAGCATCCAATTGAGCGCGCTGATCAATTCGTGCCTCTCCGCCGAGCGCACAACGATCAGCCGCCCGACCGCAACCATGAGGCCGCCCCCCGCGCCCTGAATGGTCCGCGACAGGATCAGGGTGCTCAGCGTCGACGACAGTCCGCAGAAGATCGAGCCGATCAAGAAGATGGCGAGCGACGCCATGAACGTGTTGCGGCCGCCGATCATGTCGGCGACCCTGTTCCCAACGGGGATGAAGATCGCCATGGCGATCTGATAGGAAATCAGCGCCAGATTAAGGTCCAGCGCCTGGACCTTCAGGGAACGCGCGATCGTCGGCAAGGCCGTGATCAGGATGCTTGAATCCAGATATTGCATGAACAGCGATGTCGAGACGACGATCGCGATCGTCCGGTAATTCCGGTTCACCACAGTTTTCCCGATCCTGGCCTTGCCTGCTTGCCGGCCGGCTTAGCCGCCGCGGACGTCAATGGTTTCACCACTGACATAGCTCGCTTCCTCCGACGCCAGGAAGGCGGCGACCGCTGCGATATCGTCGCCGTTGCCGAAGCGGCGGGCGGGAATGTTGCGGATAATCATTTCGCGCAACTCCTCGGGCTGCTCCATGATGATCCTGGTAATTCGCGCTTCGGGATCAGGCAGGATCAGGCCGGGGGCGATCGCGTTGCAGGTGATCCCGTCTGGTCCCAAATCCTTAGCGAGCTGTACGGTCAGAGTCGCCATGGCTCCTTTGGCGGTGACGTAGCCGAGGTGCGATTTCATCGTCACGAACGGCCCCGGCTGGCCGTGGCGCGAGGTCGACGACATGTTGACGATGCGCCCGAAATGCTGCGCCCGCATACCCGGCAGCAGAACCCGGCAGAAGCGGATGATGCTGGTGACGTTGAGATCCATGACATATTGCCAGATCTCATCGGTATTTTCCTCGGGTGTCTTGGCCGGGATCTTCCCCGATCCGCCGGCGTTGTTGACGAGAATCGAGACTGTGCCGAATTTTTCGAGCACAGCTTTGGCGGCTTTCTCCACATCCGGGCCGCTCGCGACATCGCAGGCGAAATATTCGGCCTTGCCCCAGCCCTCCGTGTCTTCCAGCAACTCCGGGGCAGGTTCTTGATAGTCGACGACGGCCACCGTAGCGCCGTCACGTCGGAAACGACGCACGATCGCCGCGCCGATCCCATTCGCGCCGCCGGTTACGATGGCGATCTTTCCCTTCAGACTCATGTCTGTTCCCTTCGCATGGAACTGATGATTGAACTGCTAGCCAATGCTGCCGGATAAGGGGGCCAACAAGATGTTTACTTGTTCAATGTTGGAACGGCGCGCCGCCATCTACATCAACGGCGGCGGTGAGCGGTTCAGCAGAGCACGACGTTGACCGCCAAGCCGCCCAGGCTGGTCTCGCGGTACTTCTCCCGCATGTCCTCGCCGGTCTGGCGCATGGTGTCGATGACGGCGTCCAGCGAGACCACGTG
>Ga0105248_10002047_pt1 | contig 22336 bp, 16 predicted proteins | sample KBSS34metaG_FD_81524 | JGI IMG/M metagenome (GOLD analysis project Ga0105248, IMG submission 81524) | Switchgrass rhizosphere microbial communities from Kellogg Biological Station, Michigan, USA - KBS S3-4 metaG | ecosystem: Host-associated > Plants > Roots > Rhizosphere > Soil | place...
ATCGCTGCAATAGCTTGTGTATACATTATTTCCGCAGACCCTCAAGACATAATGTGTCGCTATGGTACGTTCGACTGCGCTATTTCAGATGGGAGTGCGCTAGAACTCAAAATAATTGAACATGGGAGACAATGGGCTTCGATGGCAGTCGCTCAGCGCGTGCTTTTTTTCCTAACACTTTTAGCCGGTTCCCTTGTTTCGGCCCTAAGTGCAGTATCTCTATCGAAAGAAATAAAAGAAGCGCGATGGTATCCAATCTTTCTTCTTTTGGGAACTTTCGCGATTACATTCAATGCTTCGTTTGACTTTTCACGACGAGCGGACAATGCACGAACCGCAACCGACATTCTTCTCATAGGATGTTTTAAGGCACAAGAATTAATTCCACCTGGCAAGACACGTGCGCGGGAAGCGTTTATTGTCAACGCCTATGCTTTTGGAGAAGCGGCAATGGCTGGAAATATAAATGTGAAAGAAAGTTTGCCGTATATTCTTTCCGGCAAGCCCCCTGAGAAATGACACCCAAAAGTTTGCTCGAATTGAGAATAGATTGATAATGTAGATGTTTCATTGGCTGGGTAGTCTTCGGATATTGACTATGTATGTAAGTTCCCGCATTGTTTGTCGCACTTGGCCATCAAAAAAATTGTCTGAATTGCAGGTCTGCAATTTATCAATCTGGATTTCACAATCACGAACTCAAATCCTCAATCAACGGGACAAGTAAACAGTCAAATCAAATTCATCCTGCCAGAATGGTCAGATGTTCCGCTTCGGCAACACATCCGAGAAATGGAAGCAACTTGAGGCTAGTTCAGTGATCAGCACGTGGGAAAATATCTGGAACTCATATTGACAGCGCGACAAGGACAGTGTCCTAAGGTAAATTGATGAATATTTTAATCGATTTTGAAATGATCAAATTTTGGACAGAAATTGGTCTCTGCCTGGGAACAGTTCTTCTCGCAGTTTTTACGCTGCTGCTATGGCTGTCTACAAAGAAACTGGCAAACGATTCTGACACCAATGCAAAGGCCCAGGTCGAGGAGGCAAAGCGAGCAGTTCAGACAGCACAGGAAATACATCAAGAACAGCTGCTGCTAAGTCAGAGGCAATTACTTGTAAACCTTTGGGAGTGCATCACTTCCATGGATCCGGTCAAACCCGAGGATCTAGTCCAGCCTGATGTAAGAAAAGCGGTCAATGCCCTTGAACTGATCGCATTGTGCTGCGAGGGTGGAATGATTGATGAGTCGGTGATTAAGCGCACTTTCAGTCATATATACATGCGCCAATACGAGGCTATATCTCGCTGTCCGGCAATGGACTATTTTGGAGGCAAAGATGGTAACGCCGTCTTAGCTGAGAATGGAGCAACTCAAGCCTTCTACGAAAAACTAAAACGGGAGCATATGGATAGAGGTAAATTGACAACATTCAAGGAGAAGCCATGAACGAGCAAGACATCGCCGCGCAATTAATTCGTGCGGTTATCAAAGAGCGGCGAAAACTGCCAATTAGAATTGATTGCACGGATCCGATCACTAACCGGTCATATTATGTTGTCGTGACAGACAAGAGAAATACAGAACTGTTCGAGTGGGAGATTCGGGCCACTATAGGTGGTGGGGGCGGAAGATGCGGTTGTTGCCTTGGAACCGGCAAAGCTCCGGTGTAGCGATATTTGTCCCATGTCGTTAATGTTTCAATTTGATTATTCGAAATCTTCGTTGAACAATTTCGCTTCTTTTGGATTTCGGTATTTTAGAAACAGATTGATCCAATTTATTGATATTTTTGCCCGAAGATATTCCAAATCTCTCTCCACTTATCGAGACCCATGTCTCGTCATAGGCCGCTTGCGTTGTGTAACTGGCGGATCTCAATATCGCAAAAAACGCGGAAATACTTGCCAGTATAGACGCCCGACAAGGTAGTTTCTATTGAGGAAAATTGAATTCACTCTGTCACAGTGCAAAACGGTGAGAGTCAGACAATAGCGGCCGCAAATCGCCTTGGCGTTCACATGCAACGTTCACGACGCTTGGCATTATTTCATGATTGGCACTATTTCAGAAACTCGACAGTCTTCTAGCAACCGCATCCATTCATCAGCCGATAAAGTCTTGTTTTGAAATGCAACCGGATTTTTGGACGCTCGGCTGATGACGGAAAATGGAATGCCATGATTGAGTTTAAGGTATGAAACATCGATCGGATAAAAATTCCGGGAAGAACCTGTCTTGAGAAGATTTTCAAGCTGTTCAGGAAGGCCAAGCCTTGGAGAAGTGGAACTTAAAACTGAAGATCGTCGTAGCCATTTATCGTTATCTGAATAATACAGAAAAACTTTGCCAACACCTTTGCAAATGCGGTCTTCTTGAGCAACGAAGGCTGTTATACTTTGATCCGGGCGACTCAGATGAACAGTTTGTATGCGTCTTCTTTCGTCAGAACTCTGATGTTCCAAGAGATACCCTGTGATCATCCGATTTCCCATACTGTGGCCTATCAAAGTACAATCGGCCAGAGGAAAATTTCGGTGTATCGATTCAAGAAACTGGTTAAAATAAGTCTGGCTGATCTCCATAGCTCGTTCCGATTTTCGATAAACATTGAATTCGGGAAGTGATGCATATTCCTTCGTACTCTTAGTCGTCCAATCAAAGGCGACGATAGGCTTCGAAAGCATTAGCGATAGGATGGCAGCCTGCCTTAAGGAGTCGACCTGCGAAATACAACAACCGTGTACAAAGACGCATAACTCACTATTGGTTGCGCCCGCGGAACTCATTAAATATTTTGACAAGGCCTTTTGAAACCCAAAGTCGTCAAAAACGCTTGGACCACCATACTCCGCCTCAGTCGGCTTTTGAAATTCCAACTCTTCCTGCAATTGGTCCAAACTGGGCAGGAAGTATTTCGCATCCTCTGCAGTCGTGTACTTGGCCAACAAGTCAGTTTCTTGGTCAGCATGCACATCTATTCGAATGGGAATACCGCAAGTCCGGAATACGATCGATTGTTTATTAAAGACCTGATCTTCTGCCGAGAGCATGTCATGAAACGAATAAACCGGCTTTCGATCACTAACGACAAACACTGGAACAAGCACAGTATATTGCTTAGCAGTAACTGGTTGCACCGCTAGAACAAGAAGGGACAGCAGTCCTATCAGAATTACCTTCATTAATGAGCAGCCTCTAAACAATTCACGAACCAATAGAATATCTCGATTCACTATGAAATAGCTTATACAACCACAGTTACCCAACTGATTGACCGTTTTAAAATTTGGAACTAGCCGGAGTTATTGACCGAAAATCACGAGGGTTTAAGTGAACAATCCAGTAACTTTTTGGAAGAGTGATAAGCCTTTCCTAGGAGCTACGTAGCTAAAGCTGAATCTCACCCTGATCACTAAATCCAAGGAGGTGGGCGAAGCTATAAAAGGCTTGGCAGTGCAGCTACGATCAGGCTTGTTGTCCCAGATCAACTCCGATTCGTTCCTCACGTCAAAACAAGAGTTGATTGGGCGAATATGTGGTGGTGAACTTATTTTTTCCATTACCGAACAAACATTTTTCGCTCAGCGCAAGCTTAAAAATATTCCAAAACGTTGCCACAATTGCCGAGTGCTCGAAAAGACGAAACGCACCACGAGCATCTTCGACTCACTATCTCAAGCGTTGTGTGAGGCTTACGGAACACCTACCTATCTGGGATATGTAACGTCAGCATTCAAAACTTCCACCGGTACTAAAAAAGCCAATCCACACCAGGTATGGGAAAACAAAATCGCTTCGCGCGTTAACCGAAAGGTCATCGATGAGTTGAAAAAAGTAAATCCTCATTGCGTTTTAGAAGGCCATGCTAACAAGATCGGGGATGTGAAACACTTTTACAGTCTTGCTGCTAAAGCGCAAGAGGTTGGCCTCGATATCGGATCATTGAAAGGCCACGTAAATCCAGGGTATGTGTCGCAGGTAAAGGAGGAAAATGCTGAGTTCTTACAACTGGCCAAGGAAATAGTCAAAAGGTCCGGCATTTAAATTGAGCTGAACAGTCAAGCCAAGACAGCCCTGCGAGCAGATTCAACAAACGGGGAGCAAATTTACCAGAGTAACAATTTTGGCTCTGGAAATGGTGGTGACACGCTCGCTTCAATCCCGCCTCAATTCCATTCGGCCTTGAGTTAAATAGAGTTTGGTAAATCGGATCGATTTCAACTTCTCATCAATTCAGACTACAAAATGCTTCCGTCGTATTTGTGAAATTTGAGAGTATCTAACGGAAAGCATCCCTCTTCCACATTAAACTCATTTTTTCTATCACGAGTTAAAATCCGGCTGCTGTTTCCAACGCGGCTCAGGCCTTCGTGAAATGGCACTATCTGACTTGTTTCGACGGTGCCGATAGTTTCACCTTGTCTGTTAATGATTCGGTATGTTCCCGTGTCTGGATTCAAAGCCGTACAAAGTCCTTCGCTAAAGTCTTTAACGTAATCGAACATTTCCGGAAAAGTCTGTATCCCTTTCCGATTCACGACGGAATAGTACCATCTATAAATGTTGCCAGTTACAACGATTGCTAGACCGTTATTGAATGGATCAAAGTCGTGGGCTGGGATTGTGAAAGCGATTTTGCCGTCAGGCTTCAGACAGAGAGCCTTCGACTCACCACAAATTACGAGCAACAACCCTTCGCTAAATTCATGTCGGCCGGGCCCTACGTGGTAGTAGTCGTTCAGTTGATCGTTGAGTCCGGGCGGAAATTTTTGTCCGGTGATGACTTCTCGGTAGTTGAACGGTTTGAAGGCATAAACATCTTCTTTGTAGTCGGGACATGAATCTCTAGCAATCTGGTCTAAGTCGAAAACCTTTTTGCCCTGCGCGTTAATGAACCAAGTGTGTTTATGTCTTGGAGTACCTTCCGCGAGCACCACACCTGCAACTCCATTTGCGAAAGAGCTGCATTGATGAAAAGCTGGCTTAATGGCAAACTTACCGGTCTTGTTGATATAACCAACTAAGCCGTTTTTGGATGCGGCTGCTAAGCCTTCAGAAAAATCAATACAATAGTCAAATTGAGGTTCTATTGTAATTTTTCCAAGCTTGTCTACATAGCCCCATTTGTCATCTATCATGATTGGAGCGAGGCCATCGACAAATGGGCGTGCCATGTCAAACCTCGGCTCGACGACAATGTTGCCTTTGCGATCAATATAGCCCCACTTGCCGTTTTTCAATACTGGTGCCAGGCCTTCCTGATACCAAAGGGCATTATCAAATACAGCCGGGAATGCCTGCGTACCGAGACTATTCCAAAACTCGTATTGCCCATCAAGATTCCGAACTCGCAAAAGGCCCTCGTGGAAACGCCAGTCCATGAGGTCAGCTTTGCCTGCCTTGAATACAAAATGGCCTGTTTTGTCAACGAACCCTCGTTTTTTGTTTAGCTCTAAAACATCAGACTCAGACGTGTAAACCGGTCTGTTACAAAATGCCGGTACACTGTTTAGAAAAGCCAACGCGAGCGCTGAAGCTATAACGGCGTCTTTGACAATATTTGACATTCGCTGAGCTTCCATTGTCTAAAATTGAGAGGAACTGTTCATTTCAATGATACAGCATCGCTTGCACTGCCTAAAGTTCAGGACGCGCCCTGCCCCGGTGATGTTCGACCAAACATTAGCAAAGGCGCCGGCTATAAGGGTTTTCAGGCGAACAGAATTGCAACCAAATTGGTGACCACCCCTGTACCGCTAAGCGGTCATTTTAAATTGCGGCGCGCCGGCCAGATTCATGCGAATACGCAGCTGTGCCCCCGAAAAGTGACTGAAAACTAGATCGACTGTTTAGGAAGCTCCGGGGCATCACAGTTCAGAAAGGCACCGGCTATAGTGTTAATAACTTTCATTGCGACTAGTGTTTGTCACGGCGTGTCACAGCCCATCTGTCACCATGGTCCTACTGCGTGAAACGCCAACCTCAATTAAAAGTGAATGCATCACGCCATCACACCGCGTCACAATCGTGATTCAAAATAATTCCCCATCGTTCACTTACCAAGCGGGGACTGTGTGGGGACGAATATTTTCAAGGGCACGAAAGGTTTGGGCGGTGAAAGACTCGAACTCCCAACCCGCTCGGTGCAAAAGAGCAATGTGAAAGTTCGCTGTTGCAGGGTCGGATAAGAGAGGTGCCAAAAGAATGACGACTCATTCCTTAGCACTTCTATTAATGTCCCTTAAAAGCGGGGGCTACGCGGGGTCAAATAAATTGCGAGCCATGAAAGTGGCACCATCGGAGAGACTCGAACTCCCGATACCCTCCTTAGGACAGACTGAAATTTCCACGGTTATCGCCCGAACACTGGACAAATCTTTTATGACTTCTTTTCCTGCCGGCCGGTTTTGGACTTAAATTTTGCGACATTGCTATCGGCAGGCTTTATTCCAGCATTCACGAGCCAGTCATTGTGAACAACGGACCGGGCATCTCGTTCCGCCTGCCCGTTAACGAGAGCATATACCGACATCGTAGTCTTCAGATCTTTGTGATTAAGCGCCTTTCTTATTACCTGAGGCTCTATATTCCGGCTGGCCATGGCAGATGCCAAAGAACGTCTTAAGTCGTGGATGGTGACATCGGAAATTTTTAGTTGTTCCCTTAACGTTGTCCATGCTTTTTTCACGTCTACCCGATGGCCACTTTTGCCGGGGCCTGGAAAGACAAAATCGCTTAGGCTGTCGCCCCGGCTTTCTGCTTCGCCAGCAAGTCTGGCACTGCGCTGAGACAGCAAATTGGCCTCCGCTGGACCTAGCGGAATAACCTGTGCCGAGCTGTTTTTTGCCTTTCCCGCGGGGATGGTCCAAGTTGCGGCACCGGGGGTGAGATTAATCTCACTCCACTGCATCGACATAATATTGGCCTTTCTGGCTCCGGTGAACAAAGCTATGACACCAAAGTCTCGCAAATCGGCGTTCGGATGAGCAAGCAGCTTCCCGAGCAAGGCGGTTGTTTCTGCTGCTGTTAGAAAGCGGTTTCGTGGTGTCTCAGAAAACAGACTGATTGAGGCAAAAGGGTTGTCACCACTACATAGTTGCCAAATCTTGGCTTTATTGTAGATTGCCCGACCTAGCTGAACTGCCCTGTTCGCAGCATATTTCCCGCGTTCGGTACCAATTTGTGCGTGAATACGTTCCGCATCGGTCCGGGTTAGCTTCGAGGCTTTCTTACCGGCCCATGGTAAAAACCAATTTTCAAAGTTTCTTTCGGCCTCAACGACCTGTTTCCGGCTTTTCTTGAGGTGGCGCTCTACATATATATTAAAAAGCTCTCCAAAATTTGGTTCTTGACGAAGACTGGCTGCATCATCAAAAGGGTTGCTGCCTTTGCCTAATGCGGCATTAAGCTCCCCTGCCCTATCCCTGGCCTCCTCAATTTTGAAGAGGGGAAAGGTCCCAATCCTTTTCTGCCTGTACGTACCATCAATCTTGCGCCGGAGGACAAACGTCTTGGTTCCCCCGGCTGATACCTGAAGGTATAAGCCTTTGCACCGGGGGTCAGCAATATAGATCTGCTGCTTGCCCGGTGGGCAACACGCCTTTTCGAGGCTCTTGACATTAAATGGGCATATTTCCATAGCTCGAAAATCCCTATCCCTTCCCTATCCCTTTGGCGGGAATTTTGATGTATTCAAGAGAACCCACCGCAATTATATCAAACCCATGATGCCTTGTCTAGACAGGGTTTCGGAACTTTCAGGAACTTTGAGAAATGTTCAAAAACATAGGGGCTTCATGACTACGAACCATGAGGCCGGGAGTTCGAATCTCTCCAGGCACACCAGTTGAAAAAGCCGCTTTCCTAAAGAAGGCGGCTTTTTTATTTGGGGCAAAATAGTTAGCCGCGAATGCACCAGTCTTAGTGCACTCTGGACTAGTCCATCTGAAGCAGAGTTCGCCAAAATGCCTATCACAGGCCGATTCTAGTTAACAGAAAGGTTCTCTTATAGCCGTGGCGTGCCACTTAAACAGTCGCCAAATTCATTAGTTCGAACATTGGTCTTCTTCGAGATGACGATTTTGCTATCGCGCCAAACGCCTCATCATCAGCACCAATATTTTTTAAAAGACCGAATGAGTTTCCAGCACTGGTGTCGAAGCGTCTGCCACGCGCTATTCTGGCTGCGTCTCCTTCCGGCAAGAGTCCGCAGAAAAACGATTCGCAGTGCAAAGCACCAAATGTTCTTTTTTCAATCGGCATACCGACGGAGATAGAGCGAGTTGCACCGTCACTGTATGTAAGTGTCATCTCGAACTCGGCACTCTCGCTCAGCGATCCCGCCAGCTCTGCATTGAGATAAACATCAAGTGCTCTATTCATTTATGCCGTCTCGCGAAGTTAGCTGCACTTCAATACCAAGCATACTCAGAGCTTGCAGAGTTTTGCCGACCTCACAGGTTGGCTTGCCTCTTTCCAGGTCATGAATGAAACGTACTCCCAAACCGGATGCACCAGCTAGATCGGCTTGACTTAGTCCTATCGATTTACGCTGTTGCCGAATAAATTGCGAGAGCTCATCGATAGTGCGAATAGTCTTTGACATTGGTCAGTCCTTGCATCCATTCCCGTACGGGAATAATAGAGCAAATTTGTCCTATTAGGTAAATTAATCTTCCCGCACGGGAAGATTTGAACACACTACCATGCTCCTTAGATGCTACAGCTGCGAACCATGAGGCGGGAGTTCGAATCTCTCCAGGCTCACAATAGGACAATTGGGAAACTAATCCCTCGGCATTGGCACCAGGGGTAATGGCACCAAAACGAGAAGCACTGCGGTGCTATCGTCAAAGCGGAAAAAGTGTTACTTTGGGTGCAACCTCACAGCCTATGAGTATTCGACAGAGTACCTTGATCCTAGATTCTGATGGTCGGCGCATAGTGTTTCCTCAAACAATCGGATTCTTCGCCTTTCAATTGCCAACGAGCATGAACCGCCCCATCGCCAGCACCCAAAACGCCACCAATAATAGCTCCAGCTGTGCCGAACTTACTTCCGAGCCAGGCATCAAAAGCTCCGCGCACCACTATTTCATCGCCATAAGATGCGATCTTGTGGATTGTGCTCGGTTTGCAATCATATGCTCCGTCGGAAGCAGCCAGTGGATTGTGAGGCGTATCAGCCGCACTTGCTGCTGAATAAGCATCAGCAAATAGGTTCGATGGATCGGCCAGATGTGAGTGATTCTTCTCATCAGCCTGTTCTAAATTATAAAATTTCATAGTCGCATTGTCCTCAAAATTCAGGTAAAAAATCACGCTTGTGCACAATTTAGTCGGCAGCAAGATAGTCGACAATGCGGTATCTACGCGATTTGCGAACTGATACGACTGCTCTCACTCATGCGAGTCTGACACATTTTGGACACACGAGATTCACGCATCCCGAGGCCTAAAATGTTGATTTGCGCTGGGTACGGCTTGCCTGGCAGGTCGAGGCTACGGCCGCATGACTAAAGCGTCAGGTGATCCTTAGAAACCGCGCAAAGATTTTGAATACGCTGGCAAGTCATGGGCAAATCCATGTCGAGCCATTCATTCTCTCCAGTGAGCTGCTCCCTCGCTTCTTTGATTGCCTGCTTGATGGCCATGTACGTTGACGCGCCAAGTGTGTAAGAAGATTCTGTGAATGATTTAGACATCTTCACAGCGTGTTTCTCCGCCAGCACTTCGCGCTGATTGCGCGCCTCGTCCACTGGATGCAAGCGTACTCTGAAATCAATGGGGATAGTTTTACTGCAGGGCGGCTTGTAGCTCCAGATGTTATCTGTTATCAATTTGCCGTCATGGTCGTAAAGCAACTCCTCTGTTGTGGCAAAGCCGATGCCTTGAACGAAACCGCCTTCCAGCTGCCCGATATCGATTGCCGGGTTGGGCGATTTATTCACATCGCAAACGACGTCAGCACGGAGTATCTTGAACTCACCTGTGAGCACATCGATTTCCACTTCGTTAACCGCAGCGCCATAAGCGAAGTACAGGAACGGCTTGCCACGCGGGTTGCGCTCGGTCGGTCCCTTATAGTGTGGTGTCTTGTATAGTTCGGCGACACTCAAATTAACGCGCTCGAACCAGGCTTTGAAGACTATCTCAGGCCACTTCTCCGACCAATTGGTACGCCAGTGCTCAATGCGGTTATGCGGCGTAAACTGCTCCAAATCGCGGCACAGGCCTTCCAAGCGCTTGCGCAGCACGCGGCAGGCTTGCTCGACGGCTCCACCGTTCAAATCAAAACCGGTCGATGCAGCTGTTGCTGGTGCGTTGGGAATGGTATCAGTATTATTGCCACCAACGCGCACCATTTCCAGCGGAATGCCCAGTGTGTTGGCCGCAAGCTGGGCAATCTTCGTATTCACGCCTTGCCCCATCTCGACACCGCCGTGATAGACCAGCACAGACGCATCTGCCATGTTCACCGTCACCATCGCGCTGGATGAATTTAGCGAACCGCGCGGCTCAGTAAAGCCGATTCCATGCTTCTGAGGCACCATAACAATTGCCCGCTTGCGCCAGCGGTTTTTGCGGTTAAATTCCTCAACGTCCTTTTGGCGCTTCTCAAACTCTGATGATTTATAAAGTTCATCCCAGATTTCGCGAATATTGCAGAAATCAAGTTCTTGCCCGTAGTGTGTCTCGTCCCACGAATCTTTTGTGCCGCTGCGGTACATATTTTTATAGCGAATTTCCTCAGCTGTTACCTTGCGCCCGAGATCCTTCGACAGTTTCCAGGCTACGTGCTCAATTGCATTTTCGGTAATCGCCCAGGCCTGCACCACACCAAATGATCGGAAGGCCGTGTTGCTAGCTTTATTCGTTCGATAGGCCGTTCCGTTTGCCTGCAACGTTTCAATCATGTATGCCTGGTCGGCATTGAGCAGGCTCGAATCCATTACTGCGAAGGTACAATCGTATGTATCTCCGCCGTCGGAATTCAAATCGATGCGCATACCCTTGATGATACCGTCACGTGTATAGGCAACATGATACTCACCCGAATAAGGATGCCGTTTACCCACGGCCTGCATATCCGTACTGCGATCATACATCAAGCGCACGCCTCTCTTGGCTTTGCGCGCAGCCACCGCCGCCTGAGCACCAACGATGTTGGCACGGTGCTGCTTGCCACCAAATCCGCCACCAACTTGCTCGATGACAACGGAGACCTGGTTATTCTTCACGCCCAGCGCCCGTGCAACCGACGCTTGCGTGCCATTTGGATTTTGCGTCGAGCAATAGACGGTCGTTTGATCGTACGGTCCAGGCACCGCCAGGGCGCACATGCCCTCTAGATAGAAGTGTGCCTGAGATGAGGTGCGGAAGGTGCCAAATACTACTTCGGTCCCCGGCATCGCTTGCTTCGGATTCTCAAGCCACTCCAGGTTGCTGCCTTCGCGCGTGATGGTGGGAATGCGCTGCTGAATGTCCTCATCTTCATCTTTGGCTTTACGCACGATTGGCATTATCGTTTTTTGTTTGATAGCGTCCTCGATCGTAATAACGGCGGGCAGATCCTCATACTGGATGCATTCTTTCTCGACAAACTTACAAGCATCGCGCGCCTCCTCAATGGTCTCGGCCAATACCATGCCGATGGGCGCACCGACCGAAGTGACAATGCTGTCGGAAAAAATAGGATCATCATCATTGAGTCCGATATAACGCTGTCCACCTGCGGGAACGTCCTCACAGGTGATCAGGTCCCTGAAGCCAGGAAACTGCTTAGCCAGAAGTTCCTTCAGCGCACTCAGCCCATTGACGTTTTTAGTGAATGAAAATTTGGCATGTGGGCGGCCGCTTTTCACCATGGCACCGTGCAAGCCACCGACAGGCAGTGTCATGTCCAGAGTGTATTTGACTTCTCCAGACGCTTGAACGAATGCGGCGCGCTTAATAATCGGCTGGGTCAATGGATGAAGTTCGGGATATTCCTGATATTCTTGCTTGCCGTGGGAGAGCGGCCGCTCGTCATGAGATGCGCCCGACTGATTTTCGGGCGACACCATAGACGGATTCACCTGCATCGCCACATGCAGGAAAAATTTGTAGAAGAAGTTCAGCGCCAGCTGCATGCGATATTCGTTGGTGAAGCCTTCTTCTTCCATTGGTATGGTTATCTCGGCAACTTCAGCGGCAAGCGTGTCCAGCGCAGCCTTTAGTGTGTCGTTGTTCCAGGCCTTGCCTTCGATAAACTTCTCAGTTTTCGGCATACGGCGGTTGATTGCAGCCAGGCCCCCAAATACGATGCAGGCCTCGCCAGGCAATACGTTGCCTTCCTCATCCAGGCAGACGCGCAAGCCCGCGTTCACAACCGGGTGCGCCATCTGTACTCGGCGGGCAATTCTATATGTCTGGACGTACTCGCGCTGGCGCGTGTACGGAATATGGAAGGATAAAATCACCGCGTCATCAGGCAGAGTAGAAACGGCAGGCATATCAGTCAAAAGACAGGTTTTCGTGCCACCATCAAACTCGGTCGAGGCAATGGTCAGGGTAGCACCAAGAGCACCAAATACGGTGAACACATCAGAAGGGAACGGTCCCCCATGTTCGGCGTGGTCGCGAGTCATGAAGATATTCCCAGCAACGCTGCCTGCACTCCTTACCTGATAGCCGGCAATAAATGCACCATGCCGTTTCAACTCCTGCAGGCCTTTCGTTTCATCAGGACCGCGCTTAGCGATAACTCGACCAGCAAAATCAAGCAGTTCTTGAATTGGAACAGCGGCACCCACGACAAGCCCCTCGTTCGTCTCGCGAATCTCCGCCAGTTCGCGCATTGCTGTTAAATCGATAAAGACACGTGGCTTCTCATCTTGATAGATGCCTGAGGCTGTGTTGCCCACGACCAGCTTAACGTTTGCCTTGCCATAATCCTTGCTGAATTTCTTCTTCAGCCTTTGCACCTGCTCCACACTTGACGGACGGAACCATTCTGAGCGCTGTCCAGTGAAATGCAGTTCGCGCACCGGCAAGTTGTGCGACGGCAGTTGGTTGAGGTCAATTTCAGTGAGCGCAGATTTGCAATGCACTTTAAAAGAAGGATCAACCAGGCAACTTTGTGTTTGATCGCAAGACTGATCGTAATCATTCGCCAGAGTGCGCATGGCATGAAGAATGGGACGATATCCAGTACAACGACAAAGATTGCCGCCAAAGCTGTCCTCAATGTCTTGCTCAGTCGCCTGCGGGTTCTGTTGCAAAAGCGCATGCGTGTTCATCACAAATCCCGGCGTACAAAAACCGCACTGGCTGCCGTTGAATTTCGCAATACAATACTGCGTGGGGTCTAGTCCGTCGTGCACATTGCCAATGCCTTCAGTTGTCGTGACGACCATACCATCGACGGCGCACAGAGGTTTCAGACAAGCGTTTATTGGACGGTGCACAGGCGCACCGTCGACAGGGTTCTTGTGCGAAATCATCACAGTGCAGGCTCCGCATCCGCCCTGCTCGCAAACCACCTTTGTACCAGTATATCCAGCCTTGCGCAGATATTCCGTCAACATCAACGACGGATCTGGATTGTTGATTTGCACGCGTGAGCCGTTCAACCAAAATATGAGCTGATCAGAGTAAGTAATTTCCTCGTCGCCGCTGCGCTTTTGGGCATTGATTGTCGATTCGGACATTAGAGCAACCTCCATAAAAGCGCTATCTCAATTGCAAAACATACAAGGAGCAGCGCCAAACTTACCGGACTAACCCACGCAGGTGTCTCCTTTTCAGGGAACAGCCAGGGTGTAAAAGCTTTGATCAGGAGCGGCATGGTCACCCATGTCGTCAGGGCCACGCTGATGGAATTGCCAATGAAGTTGGCAATTGCCGAAGGCATACTGTGCATAGCCGGATTCAGGAAGCGAATCTCAAGCATGACGATTGGATACAATCCCATCAGGATCAACATCGCAGTCTTCCAGTTTGGTGGTCCCTTCCGCCCTGCTTCCTGAGCGGGGAACCAGCCGGGAAACGAGCCCGTCAATTGGATATCAGTGGAGCTCACCACCGGTTCGGCCAGCGACAAAAGCTTCTTTCGCTCGTCGGAAACGAACCATTCATCTAAGGCATCGGGTGAATCGAATCGAATCAATGTTGTCCAGATGCCCGGAGTTTTCTTCGTTGGTGGTTGCAAATAAACACCGCGATAACCTCGCCGTTTCGCCTGGGCCGATTGAAACTGTTTCTCAAACTCGAGATAATTCGATTCCAACCCGGATTTCACATGCGTCACAATCGCTACTGCCACACTACCAACGGTGCCATAGGTAGAACTTACCGCATCAGTCAGGGCGATTTCGTTGCCTTCGATTTTTGCTGCCACTTCTTCCAATAATTTCAAACGGGCTGAATTCGCTCGCCATTCGGCTATAAATCGAGGCTCGTGAAAGCGCTGCACCAAAGTCCACACGTTCTCATCGGGCGAGCTAGAGGGAATGATTTCTGCGGACAAAACCTCACCACTCTCCACGCCCACCATCATTAAACGTGTGAGCCAATGAACATGCTCGCCAACATCCCCACTTTTCACCGACAATTTTGTCAGGTGAACAGTGTCGGCCGCAGACGAAGCTGAAGGTGTGGAAGATTGAGTCATATGCTCCTTAGTGCGTGTCGTACAGAGGGTCAGGCCCAGCTTTCAAAGTTTGTACCAAATGTTTGTCCATCGATTCGATTGCAGTGCCCACATCGTGCAACATCACGATTCGATCAGATATGAGCTGAACACTTTCCTTTTTACTTGTCTGTGCGCTGGCGGACAGTTTACCCAAATTGCGCTCACTCCTCAAGTTTGTCGTAATCACACCCGATTTTCTCCAGCGTTCAATTAACGATTCTCGTATTGTCAGACCGTTCGCCGTCGGGGACGAATTTAAGTAGTGCCACACGGATGGGGAAATAGACTCTTTGGTAGCGGCACCTGGTACGAGGACATGGGCAAGCATGTTTGATTCTGGTTTCGAAGGTCTACTCCCCATCCGCTCCTGTAGCAGCGCCGTCGAAGACAAGGCCAAAACCGCGGAGCCCGAAATGAGATCCAAAATGTAGGCTTGATTTTGCAGATTTTTCAAGAGTAAACCCTGGGATACAACCCCGAGAGTGCCGGATTGAGTAAAGTTGAGAATGTTGTTGTATTGAATGGCGCGACTGCGTGCCGCAAGGATCGCTTCTTTCGCTGAGTACTCTCGCGAAAGTTGACCGTCTATCCGATCGCTGCAACTACGGACCTCCAGGGCATTTTGCATAGTTCGCTTGATCAATGCCAACTGTGTATCAACTCTGTTGCCTGCAGGCCTTTCAGGCGTTGGCAAAATTATTGCGTTGAGTAGTTGTAGAAGTCCCGAGTCCAGCGTCTCAACGCTCTCTCTTACATCAAACAGCATGCGCACCCGCTTGCCGGCCAATTCAATGGTTTCCACTCGTTTGTCATGCATCCCAGGCACTGATGCAAGCGCCTTCTCCATTCGCTCTCTCTTGGGCAACATTCCTGTCTGCTTCCAATGAACCAGCAATTGCTCTTCTCTAGTAATGCCTCTGGCTGAGCCTGGAGGGACACTTTCCAAGTACGAAGAAATCAAGGAAGTAAAATGATATTGGCTGGGTGTATCAAATTTGAAGACGTTTGCCAGCACGTTGACTTGAGAATCCTGCTTGTGGCGATAGAGTTTCAGGAAGGCCAAATTGGCGGTGGAAAGCAGGACAGCAATAGCGTCCATAGTCAAAAGCAATTCGGCGCCTGCCTGGGTTTTGTGGTGGTAGAAGGCTCCTCCGGCTATGTTCTTTAACACACCTATCTCGGTGAAAGTAGCTGTGTTAGTGAGCAAATTCACCCGATCGCGCACTCTCACTAATTGTGGCATCAAGACGTCAAATTGATAGTGTTTCTCCTGATCGATACGGTCGACTACCTGACGGACTTCCAGGGCAGCGCCGAGAATTTTCTCGAGGACATACAGGTCAAGGGCGAGTGTCTGCATCTCCGCGCCGTTTCGAGCGCCTTTCCTATTCATACTCATGATGTCGGCTGCACACTGTTCTACCTGAAGCAGTTTTGCGGCTTCGATACCGGCAGCTCCTATCTGACTGTTGGCAGTCAGAGTGGTATCAGTTGTAATTGTTGTTGTTGGCACAGAAGTGCTTTCAATCGAGCGCAGGAGTGCGAGTAATTCGGTATCAAATTGCTCGGCCAGCGCGTTAAGCGAAAACAGAAGCGCCAGCCTCTGATTGAGAAGATGAAGCGATGCGCGATGGCGTTTAGGCGACTCAGCCGCCAGGATCTTTTGCGACGCGATCGAATCTTTCACACCAAATTTGGTCTTCCACAGATCGAGCATGGCGGCCTTGCGCGATTGTGTCTCGCCTTTGGGCGATGCATCGATGTATTTAGCAACTAGTTCCGGCAATTGAACAGTTACGTTATCCAATCCAAAAATGTTCGCTAGTGGATTGGGTCGACACCGATCGATAGACGCACCAGTATAAGAAAGACCTACCGCCGCCGCACCGAGACCAGCAGTAAGGGAAGCGCTGATAAACGTCAATGTGGTCGATTGGTGAAAGTTTTTCTTTAGGCGATCAGCGGCCGCGATGTTGAAGAGCACGCCAAATGTGGTGAAGTTGACGGTGTTGGTCAGCTCGACGCGGCGGTTAGTCGTACGTACTTGCTTGTCAATTGCATCGTAAGTGTCGTCGATTGCCTCATCTAGTAAATCAGAGGTTTGGCGAACTTCTAAATAGCCAAGAAGGAGCTGCTTGAGAACGATCGCTTTGTTCCAGAGCAGTTCTTCGCTGGGGGCACCGCCGGCGGCTTGCAATGCGAGAATGCGATCGACGTTATCGCGCACACCGAGTATGTCAGACGCTTCGCTTGCCCCAGAAAGAACGCGTGGCTCGCCCGCCGCAAACACCGCAAACGGTGATACCGACTGCCCAACCAATAAGCATCCGAGCAATAGAGCAATTAGCCGTGCTGAATTGACAACCTGCGTCATGAAGTTCTCTGGCCCGGAGCAGTCTTTGAAGCTTGCCAATTGTGTCATATGTATTCAAGTTAATGCTATCGGCAAAATTGATCCATCAAAAGAACAGCCCTATTAGCCCGAGTAAGCACCTGTATAATTAAATTAACAAACCTCAAACAACGGCGGGACGAATCATTGGCGTTTACAGTAGTCCACAAGTCCCTCTCTCGATTCTTACGTACTGTTGTTTGCATTTCAGCTTGCTTACTAATTCAACCCTGGTGTCTTGTAGCATCGGCTGCCGCAACACCAAACGCAACATCTGATTTAACAACTAATTCCCTGACCTCAGATGCAGCCCAGACAGCAGATATTCTTGGCATACGCAAAGAAGCAGAACAAATCATTTCGCTGCGCCGAGGGACGAATTCAGACAGTGAAAGGCATCAACTCAATAACTACAGGGCCCTGGTACTGCGCAAAATATTCGAAGCTACTCTGCAGCTACAGGCGGCCGAGAGCCAGTTAGAATTTGAGATCAACTACACATATGATGCTATCCAACGAGAACAGCGCAAGGAAAACACTGTCAATCAATTTTTGAACGCTGCGAACTTCGCTCAGGCTGGCACGTTTGGGATTATCGGGCCTGTTGCCGACCTGCATAACAACTTTCTTCTAGAATCTACTTGTGGCGTAGTCAGTGGCGGAGTGGGAACGATCTTGCCCATGCTCAGTATATTTTATGGCAAGTTCGCTAAAGCTTCTCACCTGACTCCGCCGGCATTTATGTCGCCTTACCTCCTGGGTAAGCCTGTTGACGGATTGAGCTTGCCACCACTTGTGGTGCAATATCTTAACTCGCCCGCTCCAGGCGAAAGCCGCACCCGCAGAGAAGTTCTCAATGCAGTCTGGAAGGAGCGCTATAAAGCGGACATGGCGAAAAAGGAGACACTGCTTGGCATAGATGACGGCAAAGCCAGGAGCCAATTCTATCTCCAGAGCCGCATGGTTTTACTGTGGTCTCTTTACACTGCCATTGAGGAATTCGATTCTGATCTTCTTGCCTTCATGAATCATGTGAGGGGCGTTCCACTTGTCGAATACCCGCTTACAAAGACGAGAATCGGGTCCTCCAGGGCCGAGGATGCAGCTCGCCTGCTTCACTTGGAACCGGTGATAGCTGAGCTGAATTCACTAAATCTCTCCGGCGTGGACAGCGGGCGAAAGCGCGAACTGCAGATCACGCTTTTGGAGACGTTGGTTTCAGGCCGACTCGACATGGCTGTGGCCGGCGATAGATGCCAGAAAGAACTCAATTACCAGTATGACGTTGTTCTGGCAGATCTGACGGCCAGACAGGCCAGTTTCATGCAAAAGACATACGAGGCAAACTTCATACAAGGTGGTACTTTCGGCTCAATCGCCGGCTATAAATTTTTCAAAAAAAGGCTAAACGAAGCCGGCAACCTTTTGCTCGTTTCCAGCGGGATTGGCGCCGGTCTCACCGCCGTCTCGTTCTGGGCACTGAAAGGAGGCAAGCGCAAGAACCAGACCGGGCCCAACTCGCTCTCAGATTTTTTCAATCTTAGACCGGACCACGGCTTTTCTCCGCTGGTCTATGCCTATTTAAATTCAGCCTCGCCCAGCAGAGCCGATGGCAAAACCAGGCGCCAATGCCTGGAGGAATACTGGACCACTAATAACGTCACCACTGTGGACCTTAAGAACAGGAGCACCCTGGAAAAGTTAGGGAATATGCCGTCATGCAAATTTGACACAATCAAGTTGGTCCTCAATCGTATAACCCTTTTGAGTTCTTTGCGCGAGCAGTATAACGAGTTTGATGTCGAGATGCTGGATTTACTGCGCGATGCCTGGCCGGTGACCCTCGCCAATAGCTCTACTGAAGTCAATTCAAACCTCGGGCTCAGCCCTTCCGCCGATGCCGCAGCAACACTGCTGGGATTGCAGGGCCTGGTAGTCACTAATTTGAAATCAGACGAGAACGCCAAGTTGTTGCTCACACGCCAGGTACTTGATGGTTACCTTTCTATGAGTGCTGATGCCAATCTCATTGGTCAGGAAGTTGAAGTGGAGTTCAAAGTCGTGGACCGCATGGAAAGGCAAAGAGACAAAATCGTCCAATTGACAAACAATATCAACTTTCTCCAGCAAAGTACTTTTGGTTTCATCGCCACCGCACTGGGAGAAGGAGGCACCGATGCAGAGGTTCTGGCTACAAACAGAATAAGCATCGTCACCGCAGCAATAGGTAGTGCTCTGGCGCTATTAACTATGCTGGAACAGCACGGCGGATGGCGACCGATCAAGGCCAAACCAAATGCCTTAGGCGCTGCTTTCAGAAAAGATTACGAGCACAAATTTTCTCCAGTCACGATCAAATATCTCAATACGGCCGCGCCAGGTGCGCCGACGAATCTTTCCAGAAGGGAAGTGTTAATCAAATATTGGAAAGAGTCGAAGGTTTTGAGCGTCAATGTAAAACGAGACTCAACAGTTCAAAAGCTCTGCGTTGAAGGAAATGCGCACCACTGGTGGTCTGAAACAATCCATTTGATCAACAATCGAATAACTATGCTTTTTGATTTACGGGCAGTGATGCGAAGCAGCAATATTGCCCTTGGTGAGCTGCTCAAGGCTGTCGATTGAGTTCACTAAGTGATTACTAAGTAATTACCTGGTAATCACCTAGTAATCACTTAGTATCTAGTTGCAATCTCCAGATCATCGAAACGGAGTGTCCGCTCGGGATACTTCTTACCGTCAGGAAGAAGCCGCCATCGGGATCGAGGGCCATCTCGATGGGCAGCAGAAACTTCTGCGGCAGGTCATATTCCTGCACCTTCCCCGTGTTACTGACCGCAAGGATCGCCCCTTGTCCGTCTGCTTTGATGGCTCCAAGAAAGACGCCGTCCTGGCGCCCGAAGATCGCACCAGTTTTGACAACGCCCTTGGGAAAAGGGAATTCGCTCAGGGTGCCGTCGGTTTTCAAACGCACGATCGAAGTTTTCTTCGGGGCCCACAAAGAACCGTCGCTGGTGTTGGTCAAGTCGCCGGTGAGCTGTCCGGCACCGGTAGCGAAATGGCTGACCTCACCAGAGGGCGTCAATCGTCCGATGCGGCCGCTCCCGACTTCGGTGAACCACATCGCACCGGATTGCTCTATAAGAGCAGTTGGTGCGTCGTTGGCTGCACCTACCTTGTACTCCGTAATCTTACCGGTTGAATCTATCCGCCCGATCTTCCCCACCGCCGATTCGGTGAACCACATCGCGCCGTCAGGCCCGTGCTGAATATCTAGCGGCTTGCTTCCCTTAGTCGGGATCGCGTATTCGGTGATCTTTTTCGACGGATCAATTCGTGCAATCTTATTAGTGCTCGTCTCCGTGAACCATAAAGAGTCGCTGCTCGGGAAGAAATTGATCGATCCTGGCTGCGCGGACGCGGTAGGAGTGGCATGTAATGTGGTCTTTCCGGTCTTGTACAAAAATTCCACTGCGCCCGACTTTGCGTCCAGGGTAGCATTCGTGAACCAAATGCCTTTCAGCGGCCCGGCATCCTCATAGACGATACCGTAGGGGGTCTCATACGGAACAGGATGGCTCGTGAATTTGGCGGACGGCATTGCGCACGCGGGCTCTGCGTGCGCAATGCCCCCAAAGATGATGGCACCAAGCCACACCGCTATACGTAAGCTTCGATGCATCGCTCGCTCCTCGCTTTGACTCCAGCGCCACTTTTGGAAGTGTATCATCAAGCAGCACCGGAATAAATCGCCGGAACACTCTGGCTCTATGCTATAAGATTATATGCTCTGATGTCAGGCACCGGGTCGATCCACTCGTGGGGGTTCTATGAAATCGTTGTGTTCAATTTTGGGCATAGTCATTACTTTGGGTTGTGGTCCAACGTTTGCAGCCGATAAGGGCGGGCTCGCCAAGACCGTAACACCTAAAGTTTCGAAGGAAAAGGCACAGGAAGCCGCATTGAAGCTGGTGCCAGGGAAAATCCTTAGATGGGATCTGGAGATCCAAAAAGGCAATCCGTCATACACTTTTTACATACAAAGCAAAGACGGAAGAATAAACGAAGTGGCTCTGGACGGGAATTCCGGTAAGAAAGATCATATCGGCATTGAGCTAGAGTTTGGCTACAAGGATGGCAGGGGAGTCAAAAACACAAATGCTGCTGACCGTGATAGATGGAAAGAAGCCAAGCTCAGGATGGTGCAGGCTCAAAAACTAGCTCTCAAGGCGTACCCCGGTACTGTTGAGGCCTGGGAGCTTCTTATATGGGCAATAGGCGACAAAGGCAAACTGGTCTACGAGTTTCGCATTGCCGGTAAAGGTGAGCAGAAAGTCGTTTGTGTTGATTCTATGACCGGTGCAATTTTAGCAACCAGCATATTTGCCGATGGCAATTAAAATAATTATGATCGCTCGCCGCTTCAAAGGACCGCCCCACATGTCAAATGCTCGCGTCTACATATCACTCCTTTTAGGTGTCACCTCCTTATGGATGTCGTTTGCCTGGTGTGGCACGGCGGCGTCGGGGCAAACTGCAGACAAAAAAGATCTAGCCACTCGACAGGGTTTTAAAGAGCCAGTTGCGCTGATGAGTAAGGATGGCGTCCTCGAAATCCGGCTCACGGCAAAACAAGGAGAGGCAACGCTCGACACGGTAGCAAAGCCGGTCAAAAATTTTCTGCTGTTCAACTACGAAATAATCAGAGGCACCGCATCAAACGGGCAGAACTCCGGCAAAAATCTCTATCCAGGGCCGACTCTGCAGGTATTTCCAGGCGAGAAGTTGATCGTCCACTTTGAGAATGAACTCAGTAACCTCACTATAAAGGATTATTTCGTTCCACAATACACGGCCAAAAATGACTCCGTTCCGTTGTACCCGGAGCAGATGACGTCGTCACCGATAAATCTCCACACCCATGGAGCGCACATCAGTCCAAAGGGGAATGCTGACAATGTCATGTTGGACATTCCACCGGGAATGTCCAACACTTACACCTACGACATACCAAGAAACATGCCGCAAGGATTGTATTGGTATCACTGCCATCTTCATGGGCTGACTGCGCCGCAGACTTATGCCGGGCTTGCCGGCCTCCTTGCGGTTGGACGATCGGACGGCAACCTGCCGCTCGTCACCGATAAAAAAATCCCTGTCCGCAAAATGGCACTCCAATATAACTTCGTCTTTGATCGAGCAGGCGGTTCGGCGGACCTCAACAATTTGATGTGTTTGATGTTGGTCAACCCGCCGCCACCG
>Ga0105248_10002051_pt1 | contig 22313 bp, 21 predicted proteins | sample KBSS34metaG_FD_81524 | JGI IMG/M metagenome (GOLD analysis project Ga0105248, IMG submission 81524) | Switchgrass rhizosphere microbial communities from Kellogg Biological Station, Michigan, USA - KBS S3-4 metaG | ecosystem: Host-associated > Plants > Roots > Rhizosphere > Soil | place...
GACGTGTGCGTCGTCGACGTGCGCCTGCCGCCGACGTTCATCGACGAGGGGGTGCGGGCGGCGCTGGTGCTGCGCCGGCAGTGGCCGGACGTCGGCGTGCTCGTGCTGTCCCAGTACGTCGAGGAGCGGTACGCGGTCGACCTCATCACCGGGCGATCCAGCCGTGGCGTGGGCTACCTTCTCAAGGACCGGGTCTCCGACGTCGCCGACTTCCACGCCGCGCTGCGCCGGGTCGCCGCCGGCGGTACCGCGCTCGACCCGGAGGTCGTTACCCAGCTGCTGGTGCGCTCCCGCAGCCGCGACCCGCTGGAGCGGCTCACCCGGCGCGAGGGCGAGGTGCTGCGCCTGATGGCCGAGGGGCGCTCGAACGCCGCGGTCGCGGCCGCCCTCGTCGTCTCCGAGCGGGCCGTGGAGAAACACGTCACGAGCATCTTCACCAAGCTCGACCTGCCGGTGACCGAGGACGGCCATCGCCGAGTCCTCGCGGTCCTGCGCTTCCTCGAGAGGGGCTCCCGCGATGCCTGACACCCTGCTGTCGCCGTTCCCGCCGCCACCGGCGCGGCCGCGACGCCCGGGGAGGACCCTCGTGCTGATCGCCGGCGGCCTGTGCGCGGCGATCCTCACGGTGTGTGCCGGCCTTGGCGTCGTCGACGGCACGACGGGGCGTGCGCACCACGTCGAACGCCGTGCGTTCCCCGCGTCGGTCACCCACCTCGTCGTGCGGGGGTCGAGTGCCGACGTCCACCTTCACGCCCGGGACGCGGCCACCGGCGCGGCCACCGGCGTGGGCGCGGAGCGGGAGGGCGGTGGGATCGAGCTGGCCGCGCGGCTGGGCGGACTGGCCGGCGCGCCCGCGCTGTCCACCAGCGTCGACGGCGACACGCTCACCGTCTCCAGCCGCTGCGACGGGAGCTGGCACTGTTCCGTCGAGTACGACCTCACCGTACCCGCGGCCGTCCGCACCGACGTCCGCGTCGGCTCCGGCAACGTGATCGCCGACGGTCTGCGCGGCGACGCGACGCTGCGCACCTCCTCCGGCGACATCATGGTGCACGGCCCCATCGGCCGGTTCGACGCCGCGAGCGGCTCGGGCGACGTCCGCGTCTTCGACTCCCGCTCCCGGTCCCTGCGCGCGGGCACGTCCTCCGGCGACGTTCGGGTGGATCAGCTCGTCGCCCCCGACGACGTGGACGCCCACACCTCCTCCGGCGACGTGCGGGTGCTGCTGCCCGCAGGCGATGAGACGTACGCCGTCGAGGCGACGACGGACTCGGGTGACCGCCGGGTGCACGTCGCCGACGACCCGCGCTCGGCGCGCCGGATCTTCGCCACGACATCGTCCGGGGACGTCGTCGTCCACTACCGCGACGACTCCTGACCGCGGGCGCTCCCCGTGCCCTGCCGCCCCCGCGTGGTGACCGCCCGTTCAACCGAACAGGCCGCGACGGCGGCCGAGGTGCTCCAACTGCTGGTGGAGCTGGCCGGCCAGGGCACGGCGGTCGAGGTCGTGGTGGGACAGGCGGACGCGGCTGTGCTCGTCGCGCCCGGAGGAGAGCAGCCCGCCGCGGCGGTCGGCCTCGAGCATGACGTCCGTGCCGGTGCCGTCGACGAGGAAGGTCACCTCCAGCTCGCGGATCCGCCGGGCGTACTCGCCGGACGGCTTCAGCTCGATCTCCTGGTAGAACGGCAGCTCCGAGCCGGCGAGGCGACCCTTCTCGACGTCAGCGGAGCGGAACTGGAAGCCCAGGTCACCGAGCGCGGCGAGCACCGCCTCCTGGATCGGCAGCGGATGCACGCTGACCGCGTCCAGATCACCGGGGTCCACGGCGCCCGGGATCGCGAGCTTCGTGCGCACCCCGATCTTCATTCCGCGCAGGTGCCAGCCGCCGACGTCGGTGATCGGGGTCTGCCACGGCACCGACAGCCCGAAGCGATCACTGATCTGCTGCCCCGCGCGGATGGTGAAGCCCCCGCCGATCTGCTGGCTGCCGAACGTGACCTCCTCGTACCAGGTTTCGTCACCCCGATCGACCTCGACGGTCGCCTCCAGGGCGACAAGGACCTTCTCGATCTGCTGGTCGACCTTGCCCCCGGTGATCGTCGTCGTGCCGGTCACGACGGCGCCCGGCTGCGTCCCCGGCTGGTCCAGGACCGTCTCCACCTCGGCGCTGCCCACCCCGAGGCGCGACATGAACCGTTTCATCCCCATCTGCGCTTCCGCCTCCGTCCGTTCCGGTCGATCAGTTCCGACTCCCGCGCACCAGCCTGCCTGACGAAAGTGGCCTGGCGGGACGAGACCGGGACGACACCGAGACGACATGAGGGGCCTCTCGTCGCGGACGGAGGGGACGGTCCGTGACGAAGGCGGCGGAGAGCGACGGGGTGGGGCATCTGACTCCGGGGCGGACCGGTAGCATTCCGCTTCGTGACCTGCATCGTCGGGGTACAGCAGGACGGCCGGGTCGTGATCGGTGGGGACAGTGCCGGCGTTGCTGGCTGGTCCATCACCGTGCGTGCGGATACCAAGGTTTTCCGCAACGGTGAGTTCATCATGGGGTTCACCGACTCGTTCCGGATGGGCCAGCTGCTCCGCTACAGCCTTGTGCCACCCGTCCCGCAGGACTGGGACCTCGATCGCTTCATGGCGACCGAGTTCATCGCCGTGGTCCGCGACTGCCTGCGCGACGGGGGCTTCGCCCGCAACGAGTCCGGCAACGAGAGCGGCGGGCTGTTCCTCGTCGGGATCCGCGGCCACCTGTACCGGATCGACTCGGACTACCAGATCGGCCGCAGCGTCGACGAGTACTACGCCGTCGGCAGCGGGGACGAGTACGCCTGCGGCTCGCTGCACTCGACCCGCGGCCTCGACCCGGAGCACCGGGTGCGGATGGCCCTGGAGGCGGCGTCCCATCACTCGACGGGCGTCTGCGCGCCGTTCCACATCATCTCCTCCGACGAGATCTACGCCCCCGACGGCACCGTCCGCGCCCCCTGAGGGACGCCTCGCGCGCGGACGGCGCCGCCGCGGCGTGGCCGGCCCGGGGCACCTACCTCTTCGCGCGCGATTTCCAGCGCAGCGGGGCGTCGCGAAGGTTCTCGCTGACCACGGCCTTCACAGCCGCCCGGCCCGCCACCGGGGTGAACCGCTCGGAGGCCGCGGTCAGCGCCGCGTATTCACCTTCGGTGAGCTCGATCTCGGCCGCCGCGGCGTTGCTCTCCACCTGGGCGACGCCGGACGCCCCCGGGATCGCCACGACCTGCGGGTGGTGAATGGCCCAGGCCAGCGCGATCTGCGCCGGCGTGGCGCCGTGCCCGGCGGCGACGTCGCGCAGCACGTCGAGCAGCGGCGTGACGCGGGCGAGGTTCTCGGGCAGGAAGAGCGTGTTGATCGACCGGACCCGTCCGGCGGGCCGGTGGGTGGCGTCGTAGCGCCCCGAGAGCAGACCCTGCCCCAGCGGGCTCCAGGCGATGACGATCCGCTTCTCACGCGCGGCGAAGTCGAGCAGCGCGGCGCCGTGGCGCGGCCGGGCGAGGCTGTACTCGACCTGGTTGGACAGCACGGGCCCGCCGAGCGCCGCGTCGGCCGCCCGCCAGCGGTCCAGCGAGTAGTTGCTGACCCCGACGTCGCCCACGAGCCCGACGGCGCGCAGCGCCTTCATACCGGGCATCGTCGCGGTGTCGCGGATCGCCGGGTTGGGCTGGTGGACCTGGTAGAGGTCGAGGTGGCGCAGGCCGAGCCGGTGGGCGCTGGCGACGGCCCGCTGCTCGACGACCGGCGCGAGCGGCAGCACCGGCATGATCTTCGTCGCCACATAGGCGTCCCGGGCCGCGATCGGGTCGGCGGCCAGGGCCGCGCCGAGGATCCGCTCGCTGCGTCCCATGCCGTAGATCTCGGCGGAGTCGAACAGGGTGATCCCCAGCTCGAGCGCCCGCCGGACGATCAGGGCCGCGTCCGTGCCCGCGTAGTCGCTGCCGTATCCCCACTCCCGCGACCCGAACTGCCAGGTCCCCAGCCCGATCTTCGAGATCCTCTTGCCACTCGTGGTGACGCTGTCGTTGACATGGCGCATTGGTCCAGTGAACGACACAACGGTGTTGAGCTGCATCTCGATCGGCGTTGCGCGAACAGCGGCGCCTGAACGGCGCCCGATCATGGAAATGGCCCCGGCCCCCCGAGTCGTGCGGGGCGGCCGGAGCCACGTTCAGGCAAGCAGGACCGGCAGCGCGCCATGGCGGCCGAGTCCGGGTAGTGGGTATCCAGCTGGCGATCTTCTGACCGCCGAGCTGGTCCGCAGGAGCGGCGAAGCGTGGGGGGCAGGTGACGACGCAGATGGCCGAATGACTCCGGTGCGGGATACAGCGTGGCAGTGATGTTCGGCGCGCGCTCACCCCGGGCACCCCGCATCGTCTGCTACATGCCGCGGCGCATCTGGTGATCACGACACCTGTCTCTGTAGTGCTACTGGGCGGAGGCTATTCTCCGGAGCCCGAGCGCGCAGAAAGTTTGTCAGTTAGGAGGCGCCGCAGTGAGCAGTGCCGCTCCTGGCCCTCGCCAGGCGTTGCGTCTGATCGTTACGGGTGGTGGGACTGGTGGTCATGTGTTCCCTGCATTGACGACTGTGCGGACTCTTCAGCGCCGTCTGGGTGTCGGCGGGGTTGATGTGCTGTGGGTGGGTGCGGAACGGGGCTTGGAGGAGCGGGTGGCCGGCGAGGAGGGTATCGAGTTCCGGTCGGTCGCCACGGGCAAGATTCGCCGGTCGAGCAGTCTGTGGAAGATGGCGTCGGCGGAGAACGTGCGGGATATGGGTCGGGTGCCGCTCGGTGTGGCGCAGGCTCGTTCGCTGGTCGGCGGGTGGGCGCCGGATGTGGTGCTCGCGACCGGCGGCTATGTCGCGGTGCCGGTGGGGCTGGCGGCGTGGATGTGCCGTCGGCCGCTGGTGGTGCATGAGCAGACGGTGCGCCTCGGCCTGGCGAACCGGACGTTGGCGCGGGTGGCCGCCCGGGTGGCGGTGTCGAGTGCGCCGTCGTTGGAACTGCTACCGGAGGCGGTCCGTGCCTCGGCCGTGGTGACGGGCAATCCTGTGCGCGCCGAGATCCTGACCGGGCAGGCATCCCGGGCGGTGGCGTCGCTGGGCTGGGTGGGGCATGATCCGGCGTTGCCGACGGTATATGTGACCGGCGGGGCGCAGGGGTCGGTGCAGATCAACACCGCGGTGGCCGGGGCGCTGCCGTGGCTGGTGGAGCAGGCGAACGTGATCCACCAGTGCGGTCCTGGCAACGTCGCGTCGTTGCGTGGGCGTGCGGCGGGTCTTGCGGTGCCAGGGCGGTATTTCCTGACGGGTTTCCTGCGTGGGGAGGTCGCGGACGTTCTCGCGCTCGCGGATGTGGTGGTGTCGCGTAGCGGTGCGGGGACGATCGCTGAGCTGACCGCGCTCGGGAAGGCCGCGGTGCTGATTCCGTTGGCGTCGTCGGCAGGCAACGAGCAGGCGCACAACGCCCGCTATCTGCAGGATGCGGGCGCGGCGGTGGCGTTGGAGGGTGAGGTGTCGCCGGAGCGTCTGCGGAAGGCAGTGGAGCCGCTGCTGACGGACCGGGCGGCCCGCACGGCGATGGCGCGGCGGGCGCGGGCGTTCGGCCGGCCGGACGCGGCCGAACGCCTCGCGGACGTGGTCCTCGACGCCGCCGGTTGGCGTTAGGGCAGGCGGCGGCCCTGAAGCGCCTGGCGCAGGAGGGCAGCGACCTGCCGGACGTCGCTGTGGGTAAGGGCGGGATGGAACGGCAGGCTGAGGATCCGGGCTGTGGCCATGCGAGGCAGGTGCGCGCCCGCCGCCTCGAGCGCCGCCTGGCACATGCCAGACTGAGACACGCCGATCACACTCCGGGCAACGACGCCCGGTGATCCCGCGAGGAGCCTCATGCTGCGCGTCGCCGTCCCCAACAAAGGATCACTCTCCGCGTCTGCCAGCGCGATGCTCCACGACGCCGGCTACCTCCAGCGAGGACCGGACGGCGAACTCGTGATCCACGACGAGGTCAACCAGGTCGAGTTCTTCTACCTACGGCCCCGCGACATCGCCGTCTACGTCGGATCAGGCCGCCTCGACCTCGGCATCACCGGCCGCGACCTGCTCATCGACTCGGGCGCCGCCGCCGACGAGATCCTGCCCCTCGGGTTCGCCCACTCCACGTTCCGCTTCGCGGCCGAACCCGGCAGCCACACCAGCATCCACGACCTCAACGGCCAGACGATCGCCACCTCCTACCCGGGTCTCGTCGCCAAGCACCTCGCTGACCACGGCGTGCACCCCGGTGGTCTTGTCCGCCTCGACGGCGCCGTCGAGACCAGCCTCCGCCTCGGCCTCGCGGACGCCATCGCCGACGTCGTCGAAACCGGCCGCACCCTCGCGCAGCTTGGCCTTCGTCCCTTCGGCGACCCCATCATGATCTCCGAAGCCGTCGTCATCCGGCCCGCCGACGCCACCCCAAGCCAGGCGGTGCAACGCATCCTGCTCCGCCTGCGCGGCGTCACACACGCCCGCGACTACCGCCTCGTCGACTACATCATCACCGATGATCTTCTCGACCGGGCCGTTACCATCACGCCCGGTCTTGAATCGCCGACCATCAGCCCCCTGCACCGCCGCGGGCAACTCGCCGTCCGCGCCATGGTGCCCGCCGCCGCCATTCACAAGGTCATGGACCAGCTCGAAGCACTCGGAGCCACGGCGATCATCGCCACCCAGATCCACGCCTGCCGCCTCTGATCTGGCTCGGCCCCATGCCACTGGGAGGCGTCCCCGGGAGCAGCTACGTGGGTAGATGCGGCGTCTCCCGCGGCGCCCCCGGCTGCGGTGATGTGCCCGCCCAGCTACCCTTCGTGCCCGCTCGGGTCCACGTCGATGCGCCACATGCGGCATTCGTGACGCTGGCAATCCTGGCATCTGCCACGATCAGTAACAGAACGTCAAAGAATCGATCTTGTCGGAGGGGCGCGTATGCACGAGGTGGAAGTGAAGTTCGCGGTGCCCGGTATCGAGGAGGTTGTGTCGGTACTTCGCGCTCGTGGTGTGACGCTGTCCGCGCCGACCTTCCAGGATGATCAGGCGTTCGCGCCGGTCGGCTGGTCCTTCGGTGACAGCAAGATCGGGGTGTCATTCCTGCGGCTACGGACGGTGGATGGCCGTCACTGGTTCACGTTGAAGCAGCCGGGCGTGAACGCCCAGGACTGCCTGGAGCATGAGACCGAGGTCGTCGATCGCGAGCAGATGCACCGGGCGATCCTGCGGATGGGCTATCAGGCCACGGTGCGGGTGGCGAAGACCCGTCGCACCGGCCGGTACGGCGAGATCGTGCTGTGTCTGGACGTGGTCGACGGCGTGGGCGCCTTTCTCGAACTGGAGCGGATGGTGCCCGACGATGCGCCGGCCACCGTGGTCCAGGAGGAGCTGGCCGCCGTCGTCGCGTCGCTGGGTATCGAGGCCGTGCGCACAGCGGAGACCTACGACTCCCTGGTCCGCGCTGCGCAGATCGACGCGACCCGCGTGCCGCTCAGCCGGACGGGAGCCGACACCGCCGACATGGCCACCCCGTCGTCGATCGGCCGAACGTGATGCCCTGACGTGGAAGGCGTCCCGGGCGACCGGCCGCGCGGCGACCCGCCCCGAGCAGGGCTTGCCGCTGGCCAGCCGGCCGCCCCGAGCGGCCGAGCTGCCGGTGATTCCGCTGTTATCGGAGGGCGCCGGCGCGGGCGTGTTGCTCGCGGGACAGGTCCACCAAGGCGGCTCGTACCTCGTCGACGGTGGCGTCACCGAACTGGATGTTGACGGAGAAGTTGAATTCGTCCCGGCCGCGCATGGCCTCGTCGAGTCCGCCGCCGGTGAGGTCGACAGCGGTGTAGTCGAGGAGCTGTGCGGGAGTGTAGCGGCCGGTGGTCAGCAGTCGGTCCCATTCGGGTGTTCCCGGGTAGGGGCGGAACTCGAAGACGGAGGCCCGGAAGTCTCCGGGCTGGTGGTCCGCCACCTCCCACAGGTCCCGGACGTGGCGCACTGTGGCCGCCAGCTCCTCTCTGGTCTCGGTGGGGAAGCCGACGATGAAGTAGCCCTTGACGCTGATGCCGCGCTCTGCAAGACGACGTACGACGGAGCGGGTCATGTCGGGAGTGATCCGTTTGCCCATGTAGCCGAGGAGCCGTTCGCTACCGGATTCGACACCGAGCGCGACTTCCCGTAGGCCGTTGGCGGCGAGAGTGTCGAGGAGGGCGTCGTCGGCTCGGTGGAGGATGTTGATGCGGCCGGTGGCGTCCCAGACGAAGCGGTCACCGATGCGGGCGGCGGTGAAAGCGGTCATGCACTGGCGGATGAAACGGTCGTAGCCGAGGAAAAGATCGTCGACGAAGCGGAAGGCGCTCACGCCCTGGGTGGCGTGCAACGCCTCCATCTCGGCGATGATGCCGGCGGGGGCGCGGGTGCGGATGGTGATGTCCGGGTTGGCGCTGACGGCGGCGCCGCAGAACGAGCAGTCGTAGGGGCAGCCGCGAGCGCCCACCATGTTGGCCTCTACCCGGCCGTCTGGCGCGGTGTAGGGGTCGGCGGTGAGGAAGCGGCGGTCGACGAACGGCAGGCGGTCCACATCTGGGGCGAGGTGGTGGCCGGCGCCCGGCTTTCCGCCGGTTACCGGCTTGCGCAGGAGGGGATCGAGCCACATCACGCCGGGCAGGTCCGCGCGGGACCGCTTGTCGCGCAGCAGCTCGGCGACGCGGGTTTCGCCTTCTCCGAGGATCAGGGCTTCCAGGGCGTTGAAGCGGGGGTCGGTGATGATGGCGCCGGGCATGGCCTTGGCCTGGTGGCCGCCGACCATGACCATGATGTCGCGGTCGAGGCCGGCGGCGATCCGGGCGCTCACCTCGTAGGTGGGGGCCAGCAGGTTGAAGCCCGCCCAGCGGGGCGCGAGGCGGTTCACCAGGTGCGACGTTTCCGTGATGCCAAGTCCCAGGGATTCCGCGTCGATCACGCCGACATTGAAACCCTGCGCCTGGGCGTAGGTGGCGATATACGCCATGCCCAGGACGGGGAGAGTGAAGTCGTTGATGCGGGGACGCTGTGAGTAGTCGCGCAGCGGCGCGTTGATGAAGACGGCGTCGAGGGGGCGGGTCAGGTCGGCGCCGCGGAGAACGGCGTCATCCGATATCTCCATGATGGGAACCCCAGGCGAGGGTGAGAAGGGTCAGCGGAGAAAGCTGTTCACCGGCCAGGTGTCGCCACTGGACGGTGAACGCGGCCTCGTTGTCGAACCAGGTGTGGGAGGGTGCGGCGCGGCCCGCCCAGGTGCGGACCGCGAGGTCGCCGTACGGGTAGAGGCTCCAGTCGCCGGTGGCGTCGGCGACCGCGGCCCCCGCGGTCCAGGGTCCGACCCGGGGGATGGATTGCAGTGCGGTGAGGAGGTCCGCGGGCGGGAGGGTCGTCCAGGTGTCGTCGTGGTCGAGCAGGGCGCGGGCGGCGGCGCGTAGTGGTGCTCGTTTGAACGCCAGACCCAGCGCGCTGAACTCCTCATCAGGCAGGTCAAGGATCGTTTCGGGTGTCGGGAACAGGGCGTAGGTGTCGCCGTCGGGCAGGGGTACCCGTTCGCCATGGGTCGCGCTCAGCAGGCGGAAGAGGCGCTTCGACTGCCCGGCCCGGATGACCTGCCGCAGGATCGCGGTCGCCACCGCCTCCCACAGCGACGGGTTCCGCAGCCGCCCCACGGCCCCGAGACCGCCGAGAGCGTCGGCCAGCTCCGGCACGCCCGCCGGGCTGCCCGCCGGCAGGCTGAACACGTCCGCCGACGGCTCGACATCCTCATCCTCGCCATCGAGGGCGATAACGCTGATGCGGTCCAGTTCGACGTCCACCAGCACACGGCCGGGGAGAGCGACGACGCGGCGCGCCCCTTTTTCGGTGGGAAGCCACGCCGGGTGCTCTACCATCCAACGGTCCACGAAACACGTCACAGCAACTCCCAGGCGGCACGGAATTCTGAAAGGAATGCATGCGATTATCCCATAGGGCATCTCCTGAAGATGTGTCGGGGGAATGTGTGGCGGCGCGAAGGTCGCTGAATCGCTGTACTTGTCTGTTCTTAGTTCAGCGCGGCAGTGTGCCGTCGACTATCCCGCTGTGCATCCCGTGCACAGCGGCGTGCAACTTGTGCACAACCCCTTACCGTCAGGCGAGGAGGGCGCTACCCTGCGCACATCGGACCCTGCGATGAGGGATGGTCGCCATGTCCTCGCGTCCCGGTGAGATCGTGCGGCGGGGCAGGATGGCCCGCGGATGGACACAGGCTCAGCTCGGCGCGGCCTGCGGCTACACCGCCTCGACCGTGTCCCGGTGGGAGACCGGACGCACCCGCCTCGACATGACCACCCTGCGGCAGCTCACCGCGATCCTGCACATCCCGCCTGACCTTCTTGGACTCGCCGCAAATGGCCCGAGGCTCGCGCCGGCCCCCGCTAGGGTGAGCAGTCCGACCGGACCGCCGAGAGGGGAGGACGAGGTGCGTCGACGCGATCTACTCGCTGGGGTCGTCGCGGGTGGTGTCCTCGCCGTCCCTGCGCCCTTGCCGGCCCCGGCCCGGCCGGTCCATACCGTCGGGCCGGCGTTGGAAACCGCGCTTCTGACCTACTCCGAGCCTGGCCCCGCCCCGAGCCTGGCCACCATCGGCCGCCTGCTCGACGCCGCACGCCGCGACTACCACGGCACCCGGTACTCCCAGCTCAGCAATCGTCTGTCCCCGCTGCTCGCCGCCTCCCAGGCCGCAGCCCTGCACGCCACGGGACCGGCAGCACAAACCGCGCACACCCTGCACGCGCGGGCGCTCGGCGTCGCCGCGCACCTCGCCGTCAAATGCGACCTCGACGGTCTCGCATGGGTCGCCGCCGACCGCGCGATGACCGCGGCGCACGCCGCCGGCGACCCGATCGTCATCGCGGAAGCCACCCGGATGCTGTGCATCGTCGCGCGCCGCGGCGGTCACCACCAGCGAGCCCAGACCCTGGCCGTGAACGCCGCCGCCAGCCTGAACCCTTACCTGTCCCGCGATCCCAACGCGGCCGCTCTGCACGCCGCGCTGCTGTCCACCGCTGGCTACACCGCCGCGCGCGCTGGCGACCATGACACCGCCACCGCGCTGCTCGCGGAAGCCGCCGGCAGGGCCCAGGCGGATACGGGCGGGGGTCTCGCCCTCGTGCACGTGACGATCTACCAGGTGTCGGCATCCCTGGCAGTCGGCGACCCGGCCGCAGCTCTCCAGCACGCGCGCAACGTCCACTCCGACCGGCACCTCTCTCCGGAGCGCCGAGGCCGGCTTCTGGTCGACGTCGCGCTCGCCTACGACCAGCACGGCCAGCCCGCCCGCGCCGTCCACGCGCTGCGCGCCGCCGAGGCCGCCGCCCCGGAAGAGGTGCGAGCCCGCCCGGTCGTGCGCACGTTGACCGAACGGCTGCTCCGCCATCCCGGCCCCACGCCCGGTGGCCTGAGAAGCTTTGCCACCCGGATCGCCGCTCCGCTGTAAAGGGCTGGCCTGACGACAGACGCCGTTGTTCTCGTCGTAGTGGAGCAGCAGGACGCGTTGGTCTGCGTCGAGTACGACGGCTCGGGCCGCCTTCCGGAGAGGTGGAATGCTCATGGCATCAGTCTGGCAGCCGGTCCAGTCCCCTTCGACGAGGTAGTCACCGATGCGCAGGGCGTCCAGGTCGCATGCCTGGAAGGTCGCCTGGGCGTGCGCCGCCGATTCTCCCTGGATGTCCTGAAGGGACACAACAAATGTCCTCGGGGGCCTCTCGCCCGGTTCTGTGCCTGTGGTTTTCTCATGCCTGAACGCCACGCGGCGATTCGGAGAGAAAGGGAAAACGAGATGATGCAGCAGACGGATCAGAGACCGAGCGGGCCGGGAGTCGACCAGGGATCGACTGGCGCGCCCTCGATGCGGCTCGTCGGGACGGGCTTCGCGCCTGCCTTCAACGCGGTGCCCGCTGCGGCGATGCGGTGGCCCCGGCACACGGGTGACGGCTTCGGACAGTCGTCCACGCCGTCCGTTAGCTAGTACCGGTAGAAGGGGCGGATACGCGCTGCCGGGAGTCTCCCGGGGCGCGTATCCGCCGGCGCGGAAGGGGGTCGCCGGTGAAGGCCGTGGCAGCCGGCGCCGACATGGTGGACCGCGAGGAGCCGTTTCTCATCGGCCCCGCGCACGTTGATGTGGATTTGACCAACGCCTGCAATCTGTCCTGCTCTCACTGCGACGTCTCCTCCGGGCTTCCCCTCGCTGGTGAAATGAGCACGGCGGAATTCCGGACGCTCATCGACAATCTGTTTGAGCTTGGCGTGCTGAGCGTGACCATTGCGGGTGGGGAACCGTTTCTGCGCCGCGATGTGGTGGAGCTCTTGTCGTACGCGTGCGCGCACGCTGGCTGGAATATCACGGTGATCACAAATGGGATGTTCCTAACTCCGGAGATGGTTCTGGCACTCCGGCGGGACTGCCCCGGTCTTCGGATCAATATCAGCCTGGATGGGTCCACCCCGGACATCTTCGATCTGACCCGGCATGGCAGGCGGCGCGGTGCGCCCGCGAGGCACTCCCTGTTCACTCGGGTATGCGGCGCTGTGCGCCGTGCGGCCGATGAGGGCCTCGACGTGCACGTCAACAGCACCTTGACGTCGGCGAACCACGGAGACCTGGGAGCCCTCCACGACCTGGTCCACGAGCTGGGTGCGCGAAGCCTGCTAGCGATCAAGTTCTTCGCCGGAGGTCGGGGCTTGGCGCACATGGCCGCGATGGAGTTCGACTATGCGACGTGGGCGGCCGTGATGGTGGATCTCACCCGGAGGAAGCTCTCCGGCGAGCTCCCTGGCCTCGCGCTGTCCGTACCGGCCGCGTGGGAGTTCTACCTGCCGCTTCTCGACGCGGGGATCGAGGTGCCTGATGCCGAGGAGGTCTGGGGGTACCAAGCGCCGCTACGCCAGGCCCCTTACGGCAGCAGCGGTCATATCGGCGACCCGAGCGGTATCGCCGACCTCAACATCGTCGGGAACGGCGACGTCTACCCGATCACGCTGATGAGCGGTACGCCCTCCGCGCGCTGCGGCACCATCATCGAGCAGCCGCTTGGGGAGATCTGGCGTTCGTCCGCGACGCTGTGGCGGCTGCGGGACCTGCGGGTGGGAGATCTTCCGGTCGGCTGCCAGACCTGCGAGATCGGTCAGGTGTGCGGCGGCGGTTCCCGAGCCCGTGCGCTCATCCATACCGGCGATTTCGCCGGCCCGGACATCGCCTGCCCCCGACTCGACCCTGCCTGCACCCGATGATGGTGTTCACCGACGGCGGCGCCACCGTCCGGGTGCTGCTACGCGCGGAGGGGTGCGAAGTCCGGCACGGCTCGACCGTTCTGCTCGGTAACGCCGATCTGGCCGTACTCCTCGTCCATCTGCACGCCGACCCTCACGCCCGAGAACTCGAACGGCTCGCGGCCCGCGTCGCCTCGCCGCTGGAGACTCTGCGAGCCACCGTGGTGCGGGCGCTCGACGCGATGGCCGGCGCAGGTATTCCCCGCGCGGTGTGGGGCGCCTGGTCCGTCGAACCCTGACCTGTCCACCAAGTGCCCCGCCCCTGTCCCTTCCCGTTGTAGGAGCCAGCCGATGGGTATTGCTACCGACTACGAGCAGCTACGACCACACCGCACCATGCTGCGGGATACCACCCGTACCTTCGCCTTTGCTGACGCCCTCAGCCGTGTGATCACGGACGACAGTGTGGTGCTGGACATGGGGACCGGTAGCGGCATCCTGGCGATGCTCGCGGGCCGGCTCGGTGCCCGGAAGGTGTACGCGGTAGAACGCACTCAGATGGCCGCGCTGGCCAGCCGGCTCGTCGCCGACAACGACCTTCAGGACACCGTCACCGTGCTGCACGCCGATGCGATGACGGTCCAGGTGCCCGAGTCGGTGGACATCATCGTCAGTGAGTGGCTGGGCGGCATCGGCGTGGACGAGAACCTGCTGCCGGCCCTGCTGTCCGTCCGGGACCGCTACCTGCGTCCCGGCGGCCTGATGCTGCCGGGGTCGGTGACGTCCTGGGTCGCACCCGCCTTCGACCGTCTCGTCGCCGACGAGCTGACCTACTTCGATTCCCGACCTTACGGCCTGGACCTCAGCCGCATCAGCACCCTGACCGCCCACGAGTTGGGCTACGGGCGCCACGATCTGACCGGCGAGCATCTGCTGTGCGCGCCGGAAGCACTGTGGACCGTCGACGTGGCGACCGTCCCCGCGGCCGCCGGGCGCGCTTTCTCCGCTCGCAGAAAGTTCTACTTCCCGCAGGAGCAGACGCTCAACTGTCTGATCATGTGGTTCTCCGCGGCCCTGGCCGATGGCGTCGAGCTGTCGTGTGCGCCCGACAGCTCGACATGCTGGGGCCGGACCGTCGCCCCATTTCGCCATCCGGTCAGGGTGCCGCCGGGCGTCCCGTTGCGGATCGAGTTGGATGTCGAGCCGGCCGGTCCGGGCTGGGTCTTCACCCGCTGGAGGTACGCGCTGGGTGACAGCGTTCTGGGCGAGGGGGACAACCGGCAGGCGTTGCTCTAGGGCTCGTCGATCACGTTGATCCCCAGTGCGCCGGCGAGGGAGTAGGCCAAGGCCACCATGTCCCTGCTGGCTACCGCCGCACCGGCCATGCTCGTCACCCCGCGAAGCCCCACGAGCACGCAGTTGACCAGCCGGGTGCCCTCCATCTGGGCTCCGGAGAACTGCGCGCCGGTCAGGTCACATCCCTCGAACGTCGCGCCTCGAAGGTCAGCGTCCTGAAAGTCTGCCTGCTTCAGATTGGACCCCTCGAACAGGACCTTGTTTGTGGTGGTTGATCGAAAACTGGCAAGGTCAAGCCTGCAGTCCCGGAAAGCCACATCGCGCAGCCGCCCGTTCGTCCAGGTCAGCCCTGTCATCCTGCACGTCCGCATATCCACCCGGATCAGCGACGAGTTCATCGCCTTCAGGTTCGACAGATTCGACCGCTCGGCCACCGCATTTGTCACCATGGTGCGCGCTAGACGTGCACCACTGAGGTCCGTATTCACGATACGAGACGTGTCAATCTCCACGGACTCGGCTTTCTGACCCGAGAGATCACTGCCATCGAACAGGGCGTTTACATAGACGCCGTCGTCGTCGAGTGACGTCGCCTCGGTGAGCGATTCTGGCACCCTCGGGGCGGCTGGCTGCCGTCCCTGGGCCGCTCGCGGTCCTCTGGGGGGCGTGTAGGGCATGGCGCGCAGTGTAATGCCTCGGACCCCGAGGCCGGTGGGTGACACCCCCTGGCCTGATGAGGGACACGTCGGACTAGGAGGCCATCGCCGCGTCGAGTTTGCGCAGGCAGCCGGCGGATGGCCGGTTACCGAAAGCTGCGCGGACTTTCTCTACTCGACTCTCGACGCGACGGGAACCTGTTCGACGGGCGACGGTGAACGCCTCAATGAGGCTGGCGCATGCGGCATCGATCTCACCTTGCCGAGAGTACGAATCCGCGAGATCGGTCAGGGTTGATGCTCGTTCTCGCACGAGGGTCGATGGCAGGAGCCGCAGGGAGGTGCGAAACGATCGGGCGGCGGCCTCGTTCTGGCCGAACAGACCGTGGCATCGCCCGGCCCACTTGTCCAGCTGTGAATAGCCGTAGAAGGATATCCATTCGTGTCCGTAGGGGTCCGGCTGGTCAAGGAGCTGTTCGGCCGTGGCGAGTGCGCGGGCAGATGCCGCGCGACGTCCGCCTCGTGCATGGTCCCAGGCGGCTGCTGCGGCCAGCCAGGATGCGAGCCGCGTGGCCCGGACTCCCACCGCCAGCGTTCGCGCCGCTTCGAGGACTCCTGTCGCTTCGCTACCGCGGCTGCTGGACGTCAGCGTCCGCCCCAGGTTTCCCATCGCCCACGCCTGCAGCGCCGGATCGTCGGCCGCCTCAGCCAACGCGATCGCCCGCCGATAGTGGACCTCGGCCAGCACGGGTTGGCCGCTGTCGAAGGCCAGCCACCCTGCGAGTTCGGAGGTCTCGCTGGTCAGCCGTAGCACGTCCCGTCGTTGCGAAGGGCCGACGGCGTCGCACAGGTCGAGGACGGTGTCGAGATGGCGGTGCACCGCGGCGCGTACCCGCGCCGGCCCCAACTGCCCGTCCAGACGCCGCAGCGAGGCACAGATCGATCGCAGGTCCTCCGTTCCGGAGCCGCTGTCCGGAGTGGATGTCGCCGATAGGCCCCTGCCAGCCAGCAGGTGCCGAGGAAGATCGCGTCTGCGGCTCGGCCCACGCTGACCACCGGGTGTCAGATCCACAACCACACGGCGACGATACGAGCCAGGTCAACCCGCCGCGTCCCGTAGCCTGCGGCGCTATTTGGTGGCATGCAGCCGCTCGTCGAGGTCACGCACCACGGCGGCGGTCTGATAGCGGACCGGGATAGCTCCGCGCAGGTCCCGGATCCGCCCCGCGATGCGCGTGGAATGCGTGCGCGTCGCGATGTCGAAGGCGTCACCGAGCAGGCCGCACCCCGACTCCAACTCGCCGCACGCCAGCCGCGCCTCCGCCAGATGTCCCAGGAACTGCCCGCGCTCCCGAACCAGACGCGGCGGATGCTGCGCGAGCGCCTTCTCCAATGCACGGCTGGCGTTGCGGGCCTGTCCAAGGCCCAGATGCGCGCGGCCGGCAGCGGAGACGACGTGCGCCGAGTGGAAGAAGGACAGCCAGCCGTGCGTCTCCTCGGACGGCGTGGCGCTGAAGGTCTCCGCTGCGCCGTAGGACCGCCAAGCCGCGTCGCCGTCCCCGAGGCGGGCATGGGTATGGCAGGCGATGGCGGCCAACCAGGCGCGGGCCGTCGACTGCCCGGCGCGGGTGGCGACATCATCCGCGGCGGAAAGAACATCGACCGCCTGCCGATCCTCGCCAATGTGGATCAGCACGAGTGCCTCGCTGCCCAGTACCCATGCGAGGATGCCGGGGGCGTTGGCCTGGTCGGCCAGGGTCGCGGCCGCTCGGTAGTGCGCGAAGGAGGCGTTGAACTCCTGGACGTCGAAGGACATCCAGGCCACCAAGCCGGTGATGTCCGCGGCCTCGAAGGCGAGACGCTGACGGGCTGTCGCCCCCGAGGCTTCCCGAAGCAAGCCCACGACGAGCCGCTGGTGTGCGGTGGCCTGGTCCAGCACATGCCCAGGGCCGAGTAGCCCGTCGAGGCGGCGTAGCCGTGCCGTGATGCCGCTGAGGTCGTCGCGGGGATCAGCCGCGGGAGATGGAGGATCGGGGGAGGGCGAGACCCTGGCAGCGGGCGATGCCGCAGCCGCAGCCACGGATGCCGCGCTGGCCAACGTGACGAAGGAGCGCCGGTGAACCTCCAACTCCGTGCCGGAAGCCTCGGTGGCGGGAGGCCGCCACGCGCAGGTCTCCTCCTCCGGCGCGAGGAAACCAAGCGCCTCCGCGGACATCTCGAACAGGATGCATAACAGCACCCGATAGTAGGAAGACACCGCTTTTGTTCCCAGCTCCCACTTCGCGACCATGGTGCGATCAGGGCTGACTACGCGCTGATCCCGCTCCCACGCCAATGTCCGCATCCGATCGGCAAGCCCCTGTCGTGTCCAGCCCCGAGCGGTCCGTGCCGCACGCAGCCGTCCGTCCTCCTGCATCGTCACCTCGCCTCGAACCCGGGATACAACGCAGCCACGCCTCGATCCGCGCAAACTCCCGTGTTCCAGAGTGAGCAGATACGAGCGTTTGCGACGGCTCGGTTGGCGGCGCAGACACTGCGGCCTCAAGGTCGAAAGGGGTACCTCACGTACATCTCTAGCGGCGCCGACCCCGTTCGAATAGGAATGGTCCTGCCCGCGTTGCCGGCGGGAGCCCGTGTGTGATCCTTGCTAGCCCGATCAGGAAACATCGCCGCAGTCGTCGGCGGTACCGTCCACCACCCGTCCGATGCGAACCAGGCGATGCCGGAAGGTAGCAGCCGCCGGTAGCATCATCCCGGTCGACGACGCCCATGGGACTAGCCGTTGGAGGCGTGGCGTGACGAACAACCGGCATCCCCCGAACCGGAACCTGTCCTGGGAACGACTCCAACGTGGCTGGTCGCATGACGAGGTCGCTCGCCGCGTGGGGGTGGAGATGGGCCGGGTCGGCGAGGCGTACACCGGCCTGTCCGCGAACACAGTCCGGCGATGGGAGACTGGCGAGCGACGACCCGAACCTCGCTACCGCAAACACCTGGTGGCCGTCTTCGGGAAACCAGCAAGCGAGCTCGGCCTGCTGACGCCAGACGAGCTGAAGATGCGTCCCGACGTGGCGACGGGAACGGCGGACGGTATGTCGACTGGAGCGGGCTGGGACCGAGCTAGCGTCCTTCGCGCCATGCTCGGAGCGGGGACGCTTTCGCTGCTGAGCCCCTTGCTGTCCGCGGCGCCAGCGGACGGCAACTCTCATGGCGCCTCGTCCCAGGTAGACCCCGAGACCTACGCGAAGATCGCTGACGGTCAACGGCAGCTCTACTGGAGCTGCCCACCACGCCTACTCTTTGAAGGGGCGTTTGCTCACACCCACCTGGGCGTCACGCTCATGCGCGGAGCCAGCGGCGAGAGGCGGGCTTCCTTCGCCGCTGGCCTGGTCCAGTCAGCGCTCCTTGCTGGTCGTCTCGCCTTCTTCGACCTCGGCCAGCCCGACGTCGCTACACGCTGCTACGAGGTAGCACTTACTGCCAGTAAGGAGGCGGGTGACCATGCACTTGCCGCCGCGGTTCTCGGGCATCTGGCCTTCATCCCTGGCTTCAACCAGGACCCCGACGGTGCGCGGAACCTGATCGCCGCCGCATTGCAGCACTGCTGGCACGGCGTCCATCCCATCGTCCGGTCCTGGCTGCACTGTGTGTCGTCCGAGATCGAAGCCAGGAACGGGGCCCCGGCGGCGAGCCGCCATCAGATTGACCTTGCCGAAGCGTCGCTGCCCAAGGACGCCAGCGGCCTGGTCTGGGTCGACTTCTACGACGCGGCCCGTCTCGATTGCTTCGCCGGCTACGCCGCGCTCGCTGCAGGCGACTACCCCGAGGCTATCCGCCGGCTGGTCACAGCGGCTGACCAACTCGGCGCGCGGGGAAGTAAACAGCGCAGTGTGATCCTCGCTGATCTTGCCGGGGCGCACGGCCGGGACGGTGATCGCGCCGCCGCCTATCTCGAACAGGCGATCGATGCTCTCGCCACTGACTGGTATAGCACGGGCCTGGATCGCGTTCGTGCCGCCCGGCCGCTGTTGGGAGACAGTAAGCACGGTCATCACATCGACGGACAGATCAAAGCGCTCGCGCCGACATTGTCGCTGCCGCCTGCGTGAGAATCAGCTTGCCTCGTTGTGTTTGCGTACGAGATCGGATAGGTCCGTCAGAGAGTCCAGGCGGAACAGGCAGCGGTCTGTGACCGCAGGGTCTTGGACGATGTGCCCCCAGGGGCCTCGACGGATAAGGGCGGTCTTCATGCCGACGGCCTGCGCTGGGCGGATATCGTTGTCGAGCCGGTCCCCGACATAGAGCACCTCTTCGGCTGGGTAACCCGCTTCGATGACAACACGGTGGAAGAACTTCTCCGATGGCTTTTCCACTCCCCAGCCATCGGACGTGCCGATCACGTCGACGGGAAGATTGAGGGCTCGCAGGATGCCCTCGGCGCGGGCGGTCTGGTTGCCGGCGAGGCCGACCCGAAGACCCCCGACGCGCAACGCCTCCAGGCACGGGCGTGCGTCGGCGTACAGGTCGTCCTCGCCGAACGACTCCGGCTGCCCGGCCGCCGCCCGTTGCTCGCGCTCATGGGCAAGATCAAATCCGGGCCGGAACGCCTGGAACACCTCTCGGTAGTCCAGCCCTCGGGCGATCACCGCGCCGAACACCGCCGAGAACGTGTGCCGAGGAACCCTCAACCAGTCCGCCCACGTCCCGTACTCCCGGGACTCATCCACGATCGTCTCGCCCACATCGAAGAACACCGATCTGATTGGCACGCTAGCTCCTCCTGGCCGGTCAGCTTGCATATATCATAGTTGCCCAGGATAGAACTATCAGAAGGGGCCTCCCGCCGGGAGTGGCCTGGTTGCCACTGGACGGATAGTGGACGGTAGCGTTCGCGCCCCTGGCCACGGTTTCATGTCCTGGCCGGCGGAGATCGTGTGCAGATCGCCGCGCACTTACGCCGCAAACACCTTGGTCTGGTCGCGGGGGTCATCCTCCATTTCTGCTTTTCCATCGAGAGGGGAGTGGTCGGTGTCGGATTCGCCTGCGCCGATCCCGGTTGGCAGTGAGGAGGGTGGCGCCAGCCTCGACGTGTCGCCGCCTCTCCCGGTCCGGGTTCCGCGGGAGGCCCTGGCGCAACTGCGGCAGCGAACCGGGTCCCGGGGACGTGCGTCTGCCCCATCTCTCGCTGCGGCCACGCTGGTCCCCTGGTTGCGCACCGCGCCGGGTCGGCAGGACAGCGAAAGCTAGAAGGTCACCAAGTCGCCGCGCGTCGGCGGCTCCTCATTCCCTCCCCGCCCGCGGCGCCTGGTTCCCCCCACGGATCGTCTGGTCCGGCTGCGGGCGGGGAGGCTCCACCCCTCACCACCCATTCTCTCACCATGATCGGGTTCCTATGCCTCCGTTTTACGAGATCGCCCCGCACAGGGGCGGCGTTCTGGACGTGGCGCCGCGCAGCTTCGCGCCGGATGACCTGTTGGGCCGGCTGCTCGATGAGTTCGAGCGGCTGGGCCTGACCGACGAGCAGCTCCGCGCGTTGCTGCGGGTGCAGGCCCTGTACCGGCGGGTTCAGGCGGGACTGGGCACGAAGATGAGTCTGATCGTTGACCAGTTGCGGGTGAGCCCGGAGAAGCTGACGTCCGGGGGGCGTGCGCGTCGCCAGAGGCTGCATCGCGCCCTCGGCTCCATATTTACCCAGCAGGGGGTGAACGCGGACATCGCGCTGGCCGAGGTGTTTGGGCTGCTGACCCGTGAGCAGCTGCGCCGCTTGGGCGAGGCGTACATGGCGGACGTGGACGAGAGGTTGCAGACGCTGGCCCCGGTCCTGGCCGCCGCGGTCGCGCCGACCTACGCCCTGGGAACGGACACCGAGGACGGTTTGCGGGAGGTCGACCCGGACCCGGACCCGCGCGAGTTCGAGGTGGCGGAGTCCGATCGTTTCGACCTGGTCCTGGCCCGGATCCAGCAGGTCGGCGTGGACGAGATGGCCCGTGGGCTGCCCGTGCTGGAGATGCGGCGATGACGGAGGCGGGCCCGGACCTGAGGCCGTCGCGCGAGATCACCGCGACCGAGTTGAACATCGACCGGCCGCATACCGCGCGGATGTACGACTACTACCTCGGTGGCAAGGACAACTTCCCGGCCGATCGGGAGGCCGCCGAGGCCGCGCTGGCGGCGTTCCCGAACCTGGCGACCGCCGCTCTGCAGAACCGGGTGTTCCTGCACCGTGCGGTGAGCTTCCTGACCGGGGAGGCGGGGATCCGGCAGTTCCTGGACATCGGCACGGGTATCCCGACGAGCCCGAACCTGCACGAGGTCGCGCAGGGGATCGCCCCGGACGCCCGGATCGTCTACGCCGACAACGACCCGCTCGTGTTGGCGCACGCCCGTGCGCTGCTGACCAGTAGCCCGCAGGGCCGCACGGCCTACGTGGACGCCGATCTGCGTGGCGTCGACCGGATCCTCGCCGGCGCGGCGGATGCGCTGGATCTGACGCAGCCGGTCGCCGTCTCCCTCATCGCGATCCTGCACTTCCTTCCCGACGAGGACGACCCGTACGGGATCGTGCGGCATCTGATGGGCCAGCTATCTGCCGGCAGCCACCTGGTGGTGAGTCACATCACCGCCGATTTCGATCCGCAGGTTGCCGCAGCGGCGAAGGTCTACCGGGACCGGGGAATTTCGACCCAGGCCCGCAGCCGTGGGGAGGTCGCACGGTTCTTTGACGGGCTCGACCTGGTCGACCCGGGCGTCACGCCGGTGCACCGTTGGCGGCCCGACTCGGTCAGCCAGTTCACCGACGCCGAGGTGAGCGTGTACGGCGCGGTGGCCCGAAAGCCGTGACCCTCTCGACCGGCCGGGCGAGCACCGTGACCGGGCCGGACGGCGGCGGCCCGGACCGGGCCGGCTACAGCCGAGGTGAGCTGCCCGGCGCGCTGGCGGAACTGGTCATGCGCGGGGTGGCCAGGGTCCGGGGCCTCGTCGCGGCGGCGCGGCGCCGCGACGAGGCCCCTCTCCTGCTCCGCGTGGACGTCGCCGACCTGGA
>Ga0105248_10002052_pt1 | contig 22304 bp, 16 predicted proteins | sample KBSS34metaG_FD_81524 | JGI IMG/M metagenome (GOLD analysis project Ga0105248, IMG submission 81524) | Switchgrass rhizosphere microbial communities from Kellogg Biological Station, Michigan, USA - KBS S3-4 metaG | ecosystem: Host-associated > Plants > Roots > Rhizosphere > Soil | place...
AGCATTTTCAGCGCATCCACGGTTTCGGCGCGGCCATGACCGACGCTTCGGCTGAACTCATCAGCCGGCTTCCCGACGACAAGCGGCGGGCGATCATGGCCGAGTTGTTCGGCCGCGCGAACGGTGGCCTCGGCCTGTCCTTCACCCGGCTCACGGTCGGAGCTTCGGACTTTTCAACCACGCACTATAGCTATGACGACACAGCTGCGAATGCGCCCGATCCCGAGCTCCGCAACTTTTCGATCGGGCCCGCCCGCAAATATGTGCTTCCCAGGGTTCGCGAAGCCTTGGCGATCAACCCTGAGCTCAAGGTGATGATCAGTCCGTGGAGCCCGCCGGCGTGGATGAAGACGACGCACAGCCTCATCCAGGGCCAGCTGCTGCCGCAATATTATCCGGCGTTCGCCAATTATCTAGCGCGGACCGTCGAGGCGTTCGATGCAGAGGGCGTGCCCGTATCGATGCTGACCATCCAGAACGAGCCGGATTTCGAGCCTGATTCCTATCCCGGCATGCGGGTGAACTCAGCCGACCGTGCGAGGATCATCGGCGGCTTCGTTGGCCCGACCTTCCGCGCTCGCGGACTGAAGGCGCAGATTCTCGACTACGACCACAATTGGGACAATCCGGAGATGCCGTGGACCGTGCTCTCGGATCCGGTCGCCAGGCGATATGTCGCCGGGGTTGCGTGGCATTGTTACGAGGGCGACGTCCCGGCCCAAACGCAGGTTCACGATGCCTTTCCCGACAAGGACGCTTGGTTCACCGAGTGCTCCGGCGGCGAATGGTCGCCTAAGTTCGCCGAGGTCCTCAGCTGGATGACCGACAAATTGATCATCGGCGGCGTCAACAATTGGTCGCGTGGCGTCCTGCTGTGGAACCTTGCGCTGGATCCGTCCCACGGCCCCCACAAGGGTGGCTGCGCCGATTGCCGAGGCGTCATCACCATCGCGGCGACGGGTGCCATCACCCGCAACGTCGAATATTATGTGCTGGGGCACGCCAGCCGTTTCGTGCTGCCGGGCGCGTATCGCATCGCGACGAAACATGCCGAAGGTGTCGAAGCCACCGCCTTCCTAAACCCCGACCGAAGCCGCGTCGCGATCGTCTACCGCAAGTCGGGCAATGGGCCTCTGTCGCTTGCGCTCGACGGCAGGCGCTTCGCCATCACCATGCCTGCCGGTTCGGTTGCGACGCTGCGCTGGCGGCCGTGACCGCCTCGGTCGATCGGAAGCGCTCGCTTATCGGCTTTGCTGCGGTCACCAGCCTGTTCTTCGCCTGGGGCTTCATCACTTCGAACAACGATCCGTTGATCGTTGCACTTCGCGCGGCCTTCAGTCTCGATTATTCGGCGGCCCTGCTCACTCAGATCGTCTTCTTTCTTGCGTATGGCCTGCTCTCACTACCAGCGGCCTGGCTCAGCAGTCGTTTGGGATCGGTCGACACCATCCTCGGGTCGCTCGCTTTGATGGCTATCGGCTGCGTCGCAGTCGTCGTCAGCACCAATGCCGGAAGTTTCTGGCCGATCCTCGCTGCTCTGTTCGTGCTCGCCGCCGGTTTTACCGCGCTCCAGGTTGCAGCCAACCCGCTCGCCGCTGATCTTGGGCCGCCTGAAGGCCGTCACTTCCGCCTCAACTTCGCGCAGGCGTTCAATTCACTGGGGGTCGTGCTCGGCGTCCATTTCGGCTCAGTTGTGATGCTTGGCGATCCCGTGCTTTGTCATGGCAGCGGCACGCTCGATGCGGCTCGCCGCGGCCAGTTGCTCGACGCCGTGGACCAAGCCTTCCTGGTCATGGCGGCACTCCTTGGCGCGCTGCTTCTGGTCTTCCTCGCGATGCGCCGCACAGTGATCGCGGTCGCGCCCAATAATCGCCAAGAACCATCCAACATGTTCGCCGCGCTCGCGTCGCGCTGGGCCGTGTTCGGAGCAGTCGCGATCGGGCTCTACGTCGGCGCCGAAGTGTCGATCGGCAGCATCATGATCAACTTCCTGAACCAAAGTCACGTCCTCGGCCTGCCCCTCGAGGATGCTGGCGGCTATCTCGCGAATTTTTATTGGGGCGGAGCGCTGGCGGGGCGCCTGATAGGAACGGCGCTGCTGACCCGGGTTCGCGCCACGCAGCTGCTGGCGACATGCGGAATCGTCGCCACCCTCCTGTGCGCGACGGTGCTGGTGAGCGATGGGCCTATTGCTGGCTATGCCGCGCTCGCCATTGGCTTTTTCAACTCGATCATGTTCCCGACGATCTTTTCGATCGCGCTCGAGCGCTCCGGCGTCTCGCAAAGCTCGACGTCGGGGCTGCTCTGCGTCGCGATCTTCGGCGGCGCCCTGTTGCCGATGGCGGTAGGCGCGATCGCCGATCGTTTCGGCCTTGGCGTGTCCTTCGCCGTGCCACTGATGGCCTATGCGTTCATCGCCTCGTTCGCGCTGGCAGCGGGCGGCCGACTCTTTGCGTCGCTTGAGCCCGCCGCAAGCGCTTCGCCAATCCCATGATCCTCTCGACCTTCCTTGCACTAGCCGCCGCCCAGACTTTGTTCACGGTCAGCAACGCAGTCTATTCGGGCGCGGTCGTCAGGCCGGCCAATGCGCGACTCGCTTGGCGGGATGAGTTCAACGGCAGTGCTCTTAACCCTGCCAAATGGAGCTACGAGACGGCGTTCAACAAGCGAGGGTGGTTCAACCGCGAGGTTCAATATTATTCGGCTGCTCGTCCGACGAATCTGCGCTTGGAGAATGGACATCTGGTCATCGAAGCTCACCACGAAACACCGAAGCAGTTCGCCGACTGGGGCGGACAGCATTACACATCGGCGAGGATAGTCTCGAAGGGCGCGGGATGGACCTATGGTTTCTACGAAATTCGGGCGAAGCTGCCGTGCGGGCGCGGCACATGGCCGGCGATCTGGATGCTCCCGGTCGACATGAAGAAATGGCCCGACGACGGTGAGATCGACATCATGGAGCATGTTGGCTGGAAGCCGCACGAGCTTGTTTCGTCACTCCACACCGGCTTGTTCAACTTCACGATCAACACGCAGCGAAGCGCACAGCGGATCATTCCGACCAGCTGCAGTGCCTTTCACGTCTACCAGCTCGATTGGCGGCCGGATTCCATCACCATCGGCGCCGACGGCCGCGGCATCATGCGCGTCCTGAACAACCGGCCTGGCGGGAAGGGTGCGTGGCCCTTCAACGTGCCGTTCGGAATGATCCTTAACCTCGCCATTGGCGGTGACTGGGGCGGGGCCAGAGGAGTTGACGACGCGTCGATGCCGCAGCGAATGGAGGTGGATTACGTGCGCGTCTGGCAGGTTCCGCGATGATCACTGCTCTCGCCGCCGCTGCGCTGGCCACGGCCAAGCCGTCGCAGTCGATCCTGTTCGTCGGTAACAGCTTCACGTTCGGCGCGGAATCGCCGGTGATGACCTATCGTCCGGGCAGCGTGACCGACCTAAACGGCGACGGGATGGGCGGCGTGCCGGCATTGTTCAAGCGTTTCGTGGATCAAGCGGGACTTCGCTACTCGGTCTCACTCGAGACCGCCGCCGGACAGACGCTGAAATGGCATTTGGCGAACAAGCGCGCCGTGATAGACCACCCGTGGGACGCAGTGGTGCTCCAGCAGTATAGCACGCTTGATCCGGATCGGCCTGGGGACGCTTCCGATACGTTTACCGCCGTGCGCGGGCTGGGTGGTCTTCTGACCAGCCGCAACTCCCACGTAGACCTCAGCGTTGTGGCGACCTGGAGCCGGCCGGGCCTCACCTATACGGCCGGAGAGCATTGGTCGGGCATGCCGATCGAGCGCATGGCACTCGACATCCGAAAGGCCGACGATGCGGTTCGCGCCGCAGTTCCGTCGATCGCCCGGGTCATCCCGGTTGGCGAGGCGTTCAATTGCGCAATTTCCCGAGGGATTGCCGACCGAAATCCCTACAACGGTATCACGCCCGGGCAGATCAACCTCTGGGCTGCGGACAATTACCATGCATCGACGGCAGGCTATTATCTCGAGGCGCTGACGATCTTCACGGCGGTTACCCACGCCGATCCCCGGAAGCTTGGACGACGAGAGAAGGCGGCTCACGACCTTGGAGTTCGGCCATATATTGCGGCCAAGTTGCAGGACATTGCATTCCAAGTCGGTAGGATGGGCCATTGCGGTGCCGCTTAAGCTACCTCAAATCGGTCTGGCCGCCGGGATCTTGTCGCTAGCCACCATTGCGTTTGCCGCTCAACCAGAGAAGCAGCTGCTGCCGACGGGGCAGGCTATCACTCCGGTAGCAGTGCCAGGAGCGCGCTTTACGGCTCTGGTAACACATACTGGCCCGTATCCGTCCTATGTCGCCGACGGAGCAGCGGCAATCGCGGTGAGCGCCGACGGGCGCGAGATGCTGGTGCTTACGAGCGGCTTTAACCACTACAATGATCCGAGCGGCACGCTCGTCGAGAAGCAGTCGACCCAATATGTCTTCCGCTACGCGATCAGCGAACGCGGTGCCCGGCGGCTGCAAACTCTACAGGTCCCAAACAGCTTTGGTGGAATAGCCTGGCAGCCCAGTGCCCGCGGCTTCGTTGTCGGTGGGGGCGTCGACGATGCGCTGTACATTTTCGCGCTTCGTGGCTCGCAATTCGTGCCCTCGGGCAAGATTGCCCTTGGCCATAAGGCAGGGCTCGGCGCCGACGTGCGGCCCCAGGCTGCGGGCGTAGCGGTCAGCCCTGATGGCCGTCGTGCGCTGGTCGCAAATTACTACAACGATTCCGTGAGCCTCGTGGATCTTGCCGCAAGGAGAGTTGTCGCCGAGCAGGACCTTCGCCCGGGAAAGATCAACCCGACGGCCTCGGGCATGCCCGGAGGCGAATTTCCGTTTGCGGTGGTCTGGACAGACGCTTCCCACGCTTGGGTTTCTTCGCCTCGCGATCGGCAGCTCGTCGCCATTTCGCTCGTCAAGGCCGGCTTGCGCGTGACGGCACGAGTGTCGACGATCGGTGAACCGACCGCGCTGCTCGTCGATCGCAAGGCTCATCTGCTGGTTTCTACGGAAGATAATGCGGATCGCCTTGCCTACGTGGATACGGACCGGGGCCAGCTTGTTGCCGAGCCTCGACTTGTCCTTCCCACTGCGCTGGCCGCCCCTTCACTTGGGAAAGGCTTTAACCCCAACGGTTTGGCCATGTTGCCCGACGGGCGTCTACTCGTGACCCTAGGTGGCATCAACGCGCTCGCGGTGGTGGTTCCCGGCGTAACAGACAATCCGGTCCAGGGACTCATTCCGACAGGCTGGTATCCAAGCGCTGTGGCGACGAGCGCGGGGGGCCGACGCGTTTTTGTCGCCAATCGCAAAAGTCCCGCGGGCCCTAATCCCAGAGGCTGCGCGCCCGAACTCGCGAGGTACCGGGGTCAGCCAGATGCCTGCGGCGGTGCAAACGAATATATCTACCAGCTACAAAAGGCCGGGCTGCTCGATTTCGCGTTGCCCGACGATCAAATGCTCGCAAACGCAACGCTGCAGGTGGCCACTAATATCGGTCTGTCAGGCGTCGCGGAATTCGACGCCGCGAATGCGCGGATGGCGGAAATCCGGGCACGTGTGAAACATGTCGTGTTCATCATCAAGGAGAACCGCACTTACGATCAGGTGCTCGGCGATCTCGAGATCGGCAATGGAGATCCGCGCCTCGCCATACTCGGTAGGGCGCTCTCGCCCAATCATCATCATCTCGCGAGCCAGTTCGTGACTCTCGATAATTTCTACGATTCAGGGGAGGTGTCTGCGACGGGTTGGGCCTGGTCGACGGCAGCCCGGGCCACGGATCTCATGGAGAAAACCGCACCAGTGAACTACGCCGACCGTGGGCTTGCCTATGAGGCGGAGGAAGCCGACCGTTTCATTTACACCCAGCAGTCACCGGTCGAGCGGCGCGCGACAAACCCGAAGCTGTCGAGCGATCCCGATCTACTTCCCGGGCCCGCGCTGCTCACCGCTGCGGATCCGGACGATGATGATCGTCCTAACGAGGGATTTCTCTGGAACGCGGCAATTCGAGCTGGTCTCTCGGTTCGTAACTACGGCTTCGCCGACGCAAGTATTTATGACACAGGCGCGCCGGGCGCAGTCGCAGTGGTGCGCGAACCTTTCAAGGAGCGGCGCCGGATCTACGCGCCGGGAGACCGCCTTCTTGCGAGCCGCAGCGACCCCTATTTCCGCGGATTCGACATGAAGCTTCCCGACTATTGGCGAGTACTCGAGTGGCAGCGTGAATATGGCGAGCAAGAGGCGGCGGGAACGCTTCCTCAGCTCACTCTACTGCGGCTTGCTCACGACCATTTCGGCGACTTCGACCAAGCCATCGACGGCGTGAATACGGTTGAGACGCAGATGGCCGACAACGATTATTCTCTGGGGCTGATCGTTGAGCGAGTTGCGCGCGGCAAAGCAGCGGATTCGACGTTGATCTTCGTCATCGAGGACGATGCTCAGAACGGCGCGGACCATGTCGACGCCCGGCGCAGCCTGGCGTTCGTAGTCGGTCCATTTGTCCGTCAGAAGGCGCTGATCTCCACACGCTATACGACAATCAATTTCCTGCGGACCATCGAAGCGGTACTCGGCCTGAAGCCGCTCGGCCTAAACGATGCGCTGGCCATGCCAATGGCCGACGTCTTCGACCCCAGCCAGTCGCAATGGAGTTATCGTGCTGAGGCGGCAGACGTGCTGCGAGCAACTCAACTGCCGATCTCGGTCGAGCGCTTCGTCCCAAGATCGTCATCAGCGTCGGCCTGCACCGCTCACGACGCCGGTTATTGGGCGGCCGCGATGAAGGGGCAGAATTTCACTAGCGAAGATCGTCTGGACACCGGCGCATTCAACAGCGCGCTTTGGCACGCCCTCGGCAGCGGTCCGGAGCCCGTCGTTCGCGACGCCCGCAACCTGCGAGAGGACCGCAGCCTTCGCATCAGGGACATCAAGCCGGCGGCCTGCGCGTCGCCGAATAACGATTAAATTCCGGTCGCAGCAAAAGTGTGACCATCTGGGTCGAGATCGCGCAGATCGCGGCCACGCGTCTCCTTGCCGAACCAACCGACCAGGATGAGTGCCGCAATCGTCGGGACGATGATGATTAGCGAGACGACGCCAAGCGGCGGGATCAGCGCGAACATCGCCAACAGCTGGGCGAACATGCCGCCGGCCTTCGTGCAGGCCGCGACAATTCCGGTCGTCCGGCCCCGGATGCGTAGGGGGAAGCTTTCAGCGGTGTAAGGAAGAAGCATCGCGATCAGCGCGTTCGTTCCGATAATCAGGAGCGCGACCGGCGGCACTGGGCTTCCGGTGCCCGTAAGCTCCAGCCACAGCACGCCGGCAAGGCCCGCCAGCGTGACCGCAAGTGCTGCGACGACGGAGGCCTTCGTGCTCCAGCGGCTATAGAGGTAAGCGACTACAAAGACGGTGGGGAAGGCGATTAGCGCGGATTCGGCCAACAGCTTGCTCATCAACCCGACGCTATAGCCTTTCGCGATCAGGTCCGCGGGAAGCCATAGCAGCAGGCCAAAATTGATCAGGCTGAAACAGATCGCCGCGAGGCTGAGTGCGGAGAGCTTGCCCAAAAACGCGCGTCCGGTGAGCGCCACGGAAGGCCCGCGTTCAAAAGCGATCTGCTCGGCGGGGCGCGTCTGCCGAGCCTTTGAGCCGAAGCGCTCCATTACGCCCTGGGCTTCCTCTATGCGGCCGCGAGACAGCAGGAACTTCGCGGATTCGGGGATGAAGATGCCGAGCAGGACTAGCGACAAGCCCGTCGGGAGGTTCAGGATCCACAAGATCCGCCAGCCGAAGAAGGGCTGCAGCAGCGCCGAGAATGCGCTCGCCGCGAAATAGCCCCCGACGGCGCCCAGGCCGCCGACCAGCACCAGGCTCCAGCCGCGGTGCTTGCTCGGCATCATCTCGGCCAGGAGGGCATAAGTGACGGGGAGCATCCCTCCCGCGGCAACGCCCATCATGAAGCACATGCCGACATTCCAGGCGAGTGAGGGCATGGCGCCGCAGATCGAGGTTCCAACGAACATCACGGCAGAAAGCAGGATCGTCGCCTTGCGCCCGTAGATATCGGCAAGCGCGCCCCAGATAACCGACCCAATCACGGTCCCGGTCAGGGCGGAGAAGGGGAAGGACGACACGGTCGCCTTCGTGACGTGATATTCCGACATCATGCCGGGGAGCGTGAAGCCCAGCGTTGCAGGCTTCATGATGTCGATGATGAGTGCGAGCACGAGCACGGACATCAGGCCGAAGTGCGCAACCCCGAGAGGCGCATCCTCCGGAGGCGAGACGACGATGTCCTGCGAAGCGGCCAGCTGTCCGGCAATGTCATTCGGAAGCAGCCCGTAAGCAGCAATTCCGATCCCGGCAACGATCGCTGCCATTCCGGCGACCATGTCCAAGCCGATAGGCATGCCGTAGAGAATGAAGTGATTGTGGCGCCCCATGAGGAACATCGGGGCATGCATCAGCACGCCGCCCGTGACGAGGATCACGCCAAGGGCGAATAACCACGGTCCTCGTCGGTTCGAAAGAGTCGAAGTGCTAAGCAATCAGCCTCGCTTCACGTCGCCGACTCTACCCGTGTCAGTGAATTGTCGCCACCGCCGGTTCGTCGCGCAGATGCGTTCGCGCTCGCCCCGACGCAATCGAGAACAGGCAAAGCACGGCGTAGCATGTTGCCGGCACGATGAATGACGTCACATAGCTCGAGTGCTGGGAGACCAGGCCCGCCAGCGGCGGAATGGCCGCTCCACCGACAATCGAGAAGCACAGGAAGCCTGACGTCGCTTCTTCGGACGCGGTCGAGCGCTCCAGCGTGATCGTGAAAATCACCGGGAACATGATCGAATTGAAAAGGCCGATCGACAGCGCGGCATAGCCTGCCGGCGCCCCGCCGGCGCTGAAGACGAACAGGCAGAGCGCGCACGCTATCGCGGTGAACGTGGCAAGCAGCCGCGGCGCCGGCACCCGCGTCAGGAGAGCCGAGCCGACCAGCCGGCCAACCATTGCTCCACCCCAATAGAGGCTTACAAACTTGCCGGCAGTCTCGAGCGGCACGTTCCATACGCTCGTGCTGTTGAGGAACAGCGCCATCTGCGTCCCGATCGCGACCTCGGCGCCGACGTACAGGAAGATCGCGAGGCCTCCGAACAGCGCCCACGGGGATGAGATCGCCTCGCGGATGGTGGCGCCGATGCCCATGTCCGCCGTTTCGTGCGGAGGCGGCGGCGCGGCCGCGCTGATCATCTTGCGGCCGGCATAGATCAGGATGCCGATCAGAATGATGAGGCCCGCGATCCAGAAAAAAGCGCGGTCGACACCAGCGAGCGAACCGGCCTTCGCGGCCTCGCTCACGGTCGTACCTTGTTTCACCTCGATGCCTTTGAGGAAAAGGTGCGCGCCGAGATATGGGCCGATGAAGGTGCCGAGGCTGTTGAATGCCTGGCTGAAGGTCAGCCGGAAGTGGCTACGTTCCGGCGAGCCGAGCGCCGCGGCAAGTGGATTGGCGGCCACTTGCAGGATCGTGATCCCGCTCGCCATGACGAACAGCCCGAGCAGGACTACTGTGTAGACCGCCAAATTTGCTGCGAGCAGCATGATGAGGCAGCCCGCCACCATCATTGCCAGCGAGATCAGCACGGTGGGCACCGACCTTGCTCGCGCGAGGATCACGGCTCCGGGCAGGCTCATCACGCCATAGGCGATGAAGAAGGCCGAGGCGCTTAGCTGCGCCTCGACATCGGAAAGATGGAAAATGCCCTTCACTGCCGCAACGAGCGGATCGACCAGCGACGTGATAAAGCCCCAGGCGAAGAACAGGCAGGTAATAATGACATAGGCGCCCGTGACGCCTGATGATTGCTGCTGTTGCCGCACGATATCCCTCCGAATGTGTGTCTCAGACTGGCAGCGAAACATCGCCCGCACAAGCAGTCGGAGTGCTCGAATGAACCACTCAGGAATCTTGATCCTCGCGCTCTGCTGCGCGACTGGGTAGTGACCGGTTGTTCGGGGTAAACGGCGGAGCAGCAACAGGTGAGAATAGGCATCCTGACAGGGGGCGGCGACGTGCCGGGCCTCAACGCTTGCATCCGCGCGATCACACTCTCGGCGGACGACCTCGGGTGGGAAGTGATCGGGTTCAAGCGGGGCTGGGAAGGGGTCCTTGCTATCGACCCCAAGGATCCTGCCTCCGTAGCCGATAATAGCGTGCCACTGAATCGTGCGGCTGTGCGCAGTATTGACCGGATGGGCGGCACCATATTGCACACCTCTCGCTTCGATCCGCGTACGAGCTTCGATGGAGACAAGACCAAGCAAGTGCTCAGTGCGCTCGAGGGGCTTGGCGTCGGTGCGATGATCACGCTCGGAGGTGACGGGACGCTGCGCTTCTCAGCTCACCTGTCGCGGCAGGGGCTACCGCTCATCTCAATTCCGAAGACAATGGATAATGACGTCTTCGGAACCGACTATTCGATCGGTTTCTCGACGGCCGTGAGCCGGTCCGTCGAGGCGATCAATGCGCTGCGCACGACCGTCGGAAGTCACGAGCGCATCGGAATTGTTGAGCTGTTCGGTCGCCGGAGTGGCGAGACGGCGCTGCTCGCCGGTTTCCTCGCGCAGGTGGACCGAACGGTCATCGCGGAGATCCCCGTCGACCTCGACGTCCTCCTGCCGCTGCTTACCAAGGACAGGGTCGACAGCGGCGAGGGCTATGCCATGTGCGTCGTTTCCGAAGGGGCGACGATCGCCGGCGAACGTGCCCCGGATGATTCGGTCCGCTCATTGCCGGCAAGTGACCGCGAAGAGATCAGCGTCAGCCGACGCATTAGCCAGCATATCAAGGCGCAACTCGGCATTGGCACCGTCGTCCAGGAGCTCGCCTATCTCATGCGTTCGGGCGAACCTGATGCGATGGACCGGATGGTCGGTCTCGCTTTTGGTGGCCTGGCGGTGCAGCTGGTGTCGCGCGGTGAGACCGGGCGAATGGTCGCTCTCAAGGACGGCCGCTACAGTCACGTGCCGATCGGTACGCTCGAAACGGGCCGAAAGTCCGTCGACGTCACCGACCTTTACGATGCCGCGCTCTACCGCGCCAAGCTGATGCGCGTCGAGCAGATGCCGATGTTCCTGTATTAGTCTGGCAGGAGATTCAGTCGGCCAATTTTTGAGCGTAAGCCGCCGTCGCGCCGAGCAGGCCGGGCTCCGGATGTGTGATGAGTTTTACCGGCATCGAAGCCAGCCGTGACGAGAATCTGCCCTTGGCTACGAAGCGATCGGCAAAGCCTGAACTAGGCAGATAATTCTTCAACCGTTTGCCGATTCCGCCGGCAATAACAACTGCGCTCGCGCCGTGGGCAAGCGCGAAGTCGCCTGCAACCGCGCCAAAGCACATGCAAAATCGCTCCAAGGCGAGGGTCGCGAGATGGTCCTTTTGCTCGAGCGCCGCCGACCAGAGCTCAGCTTCGTCGCGGATCCTAGCTCCCTGACCCTCGATGAGACCGAGTACATCGTAGATGTTGCGAAGCCCGGGACCAGACACGAGCCGTTCCTCGGACACGCGGCGGAAGCTTTCCCGAAGCTCGGCAACGATCCGATCCTCGACTGCATCGAGCGGAGCGAAGTCTATATGCCCGGCTTCCGTCTCGACGATCTCATAGTCGCCTTTGCCGCGGCAAATGAGCAACGCTGCGCCGAGCCCGGTACCGGGACCGACGATCGTCACAACGCCTCTTTCCGGCAGCGCCTCGTCGGGCCCTGTCACATGCAAAAGCTGGTTCTCATCCACGGTCGCGACGGCATGCGCGACCGCGCCAAAGTCGTTCATCAGCATGAGCGAATTGAGGCCAAGTTGCTCGACGATCCTGTCGCGATTGAACCGCCATTGGCTGTTGGTCAGCGATAATTCTTCACCGCTGACTGGTCCCGCGATGGCTATCGACAACTCGCGGGGGAGCTCGGTCTGGGCTTGCCGCTCGAACTCGTGCCAAGCGCTCTCGAAGCTGGCATAGTCGCCGGTGCGCAGCGTAACCGGCTCGCCGAGCTCGACGCCATTCGGTTCGATCATCGCGATCACAAAGCGGGCGTGGGTCCCGCCGATATCGGCACTTACGATCCTGTTCGCCGTCTCTTCCATTTGCTTGCCGTAGTCGCACAATCGATGAACCACCGCAAAAGCATTGGAGCCCGACTCCGGTGAGACGGGCCCCGGCCGTATTCAACCCTGATCCTGGACGTGGAAATTCACCACGTGGTTCGCAACCGAACCTTCGACGTTTCCATTCCTGTCGATGGTCAGTTCATAGGGCGCGCCATTGCGGTCGCGGCCTATGATGTGCGTCGCCCCGCCGCCATCGACCGATTGCGAGTAACGGCCGATCCGGCCGGAATAGTCGCCGGAGACTATCTGCGTTGGAGCATCCTGCTTGATCGGTGCTACGCCAAGCGCAACCGCCACGACTGTCGAAATCAACATTGAACATTCTCCCTTTTAACACGCGGCTTGGGTGCCGCGGGGGAGTCTCGTTCAAGAAACGTGCCAAATTAGAAAAAGCGCAAAAACAATGACTTGTCGAAATGTCGGAAAGACGACCATTGGCGCGCACTGCTATACAATAGTAATACACACCGCGCGGAAGAGGCGGCGATAGGCCCTCAAACAGTCGTGGTTGTTTCGCGATTCCACACGGTTTCGTTCCTGGTGAGCGGCCGCGCCCAGAAGCTGATCGAAATGATGTAAGCGAGCAGCGCTAGGATCAGGAACATCGCGTCGCGAAGGCCGATGTGGTCTCCCATCCAGCCGATCGCGAGAGGGATTAGCGCTCCGCCCAGGATGCCCGTGCACAAGATGCCGGTGAAAGACCCGTGGTGCTCGGCAACGGAATTGAGGGCGAGTGCGAAGATGATTGACCACATCACCGAGATCATGAAACCGCAAAGGGGGAAGGCGATCAGCGCGATCTTGGCAGGGCCGAGCAGTGCGGCCAGCACGCAGCCAACCGCGCCAAATCCGAACACCCGCAGGATCAACTGTGAATCGAGCAGCTTGAGCAGAACCAAGCCAAGCATGCAGCCGATCACCATCAGTCCCCAGAACAGGCTGACCTCGTAGGCTCCAGTCGTTTCGGCCGGGACGTCGTGATAGACGAGGAGAAACTGGCCCATCCAGTCGGCCAGGCCCTGCTCGGTGCCGACATAGGCGATCACTCCGACGAAGAAGAGCAGCACATATTTGTTGCGCAGTAATTCCAGATAGGTACCAACCGATCCCACACGCTCGTCCTCCGCCAGCTCGGCCCTGGGCAGGCGGATCTTGGCCGTTAGCGCGATGAAGCAGGCGAAGACCAAGCCGGCGCCGGCATAAAAGGGCACCCAGGGCGGGCCCCACGCCGCGAACTTCTGTCCGTTGGTTTGCAGGAGGCTGAGCGCGAAGGGGCTGAGGAACGAGGCCGCGCCGAAAACAAGTTGGCCCATGACCGCGTAGAATGCGAAATGTTCCTCACCGACCGTCGATCGCGTGAGCGGATTGATGACTACCTGCAACATCGCCATGCCAAGCCCGATGACGAACAGACCGGCGACGACCGCCAGGTAGGAAGCGGAGCTGGCGATCAGTAGGCAACCGAGGACATTTAGGCTGAAAGCGCCGAGCAGGGTTATGCTCTGCCCCCGTTTTTCCAGCAAGAATCCGGCGGGAATGGAAATGATGCCGTATGCGACGAAGAAAGAGAATGGTAGGAATCCCGCCAACGCGTAATCGATGTTGTACCATTTAATGATGATCGGAATCAGCGGCCCGATTATGTTCGTCACGAATGAAATGAGAAAGAAGACCGCCATGATGTACGCGATTATCTTGAAATTCTTCTGATTCATTGGCTGTTTCTCTTACAAGCGCCGATCACATGACCGATGCGATGAAAACCACCATGTACCGAGAGGCGGCCGAAGCCCCGGACTGTGTTGCAAGTCAGTTGGAGCGCAACACGCCTACGATTGCAACGCTGGTCAAGCGGCTGCGAACGGATCCACCGATCGCGATGGTGACGATCGGGCGCGGCAGTTCCGATCATGCCGCGACCTATGCCCGCTACCTGGTGGAAACGCGCCTAGGCCTCTTGTCCTCCTCGTTGTCGCCCTCGATCTTCTCCGTCTTCAAGGCGCCTTTATCGCTTCGCAACATGCTTTGCCTGGCTATATCGCAGTCAGGCCGAAGCCCGGACTTGCTGGCTGCCGCTACGGCCGCGCGGGATTCTGGAGCGATCGTCGTCGCCCTGGTCAACGACCCGGACTCGCCGCTTGCCGAGATCGCCTCGGTCGTGCTGCCCCAAGGCGCCGGTCCCGAGAAGAGCGCGGCGGCGACCAAAAGCTTCATCACCTCGCTCTCCGCCATCGCGCAGTTGGTCGCGCTGTGGACCGGCGACGAAGCGATGGAGGCCGCGCTCGAGCAACTTCCTTCTGCATTGGCGCAGGCCTGGGAAGAAGATTGGTCGCCCTGCCGCGACATGCTCAAGAACGCCAATCACCTCTATACGGTCGGGCGAGGTCTGCATTTGAGCATTGCCCAGGAGGCCGCGCACAAGCTGAAGGAGACCTGCCTGATTCACGCTGAGGCTTTCAGCAGCGCCGAAGTGCTGCACGGGCCCAATGAACTGGCTGGTGAGGGCTTTCCGATGCTTCTCTTCCGTTCCGAGGATGCAGGCGATGCGAGCGTGAAGGAGGCGGCACGACGGCTGAATGCCCAGGGCGCACTGGTGATGACGGTGGGCGGTGGCGATCCGGGAAGTTTGCCGGTGCCGAGCGCGCCGCAGCCAGCGCTCGCGCCAATTCTGCAGATCCAGGCATTTTATCGGATGACGAACGAGCTCGCCTGCGAACGAGGACATGATCCCGACCGGCCGCGGCACGTTCAAAAAGTCACCCACACGGTCTGATGGCCACCGAGCTCGTCGCGGCTGATATCGGCGGGACCCATGCCCGTTTCGCTCTCGCGCAGGTCGAGGATGGCCGGGTGCGTGAGCTGGACGAAGCGCTGACGCTCAAGACTGCCTACTATGCCGGCCTCGCCGAGGCATGGCAGGCTTTTGGACAGCATGTGGGCCGCCCTTTGCCGAACGCTGCCGCGCTCGCCTTCGCTTATCCCGTTGAAAATGACCTGCCTCAGTTGACCAACATGCCGTGGAAGATCGATGCGAGGACGCTGTCCAAGGAATTGGGCGTCGGCCGGCATGTCATGCTGAACGACTTCGCCGCCATCGGCCACGCAGCCGCGACGCTGGACTCGTCGAATTTCATGCACATCGCCGGTCCTGATGTTCCGCTTCCGGCGAACGGCGTGATCAGCATCGTCGGCCCCGGGACGGGCCTCGGCGTGGGCCTGGTGATCCGGTCTGGCGGCGAATATCGGGTGATCGCGAGCGAAGGCGGGAACATAGATTTCTCGCCGCAGGACGAGATGGACGATCGCCTAATGGCTGCGCTGCGCAAGCGGTATGGTCATGTTTCGGCTGAGCGTCTCGTGTCCGGTCCGGCCTTGCGAGATATCTATGCAGTGATCGCCGGCGCGAATCCGCCCTATGCTGATGATCGCGATCTTTGGCAGGCAGCGCTTGAGGGAAGCGATCCTACCTCAGCAGCAGCGCTTGAGCGATTCTGCCTGTGCCTCGGGACCTTCGCCGGCAACATAGCGCTCGCACATGGAGCAAATGCTTTGGTTTTGGCCGGGGGACTGGGTCGGCGGCTGAGCAAGCATTTGCCGGTCTCCGGTTTTGCCAAGAGGCTGGCTGCAAAAGGTGAGTACAGGTCAATCCTAGAACAACTGCCGGTCAAGCTGATCACCCACCCGCAACCTGGCTTATACGGAGCAGCCGCCGCTTTCGCCGCCCGGCTTGGGGGGGCACCGTCGGCATGACGCTCGCTAGACCGGCATTCGCTTGCGTACTGTCTGTCCTTTTGTCGCCGGCATCTCTTGCAGCTCAGCAAATCGTCCGCGTCGAGGCTGCGCCTTTGCAACTTCATCGCCTCCCTCTCGAGGCGCACGGCCGGGTTGAATTGGATGGCCGGGGGTCGTTCATCCGGCAGTGGCCGGGCACCTATTTCGAAACAGCTTTTCGCGGACGTTCTGCATTTTTTCGGTTGGGCCGGGGCGATGCCAACGTGCGCGTTCGGGTGGATGGCGGCAGCCCAATGACCTTCCTGAAACCACAGCCGGGATTATACCAAATCGACGGAATGCCTCGCGCGATACACAGATTGCGCATCGACGTGGTGAGTGAAAGTCAGCAAGAGCCGAGCGTTTTCGGTGGTTTCTTTGGGGCTTCGGGAGACGTTTCACTTCGGCTTTCGCATCGATTGCGGCAGGTTGAGTTCATCGGCGACTCGTTCACAGTGGGATACGCAAACACATCGACGAAGAGAGCTTGTACGGAGCAGGAAGTTTGGTCGACGACCGACACGGCGCAGGGGATTGCGCCGCGGGTCGCCACCCATTTCGATGCAGATTATCAATTGAATGCGATCTCGGGCCGTGGGATCGTTCGCAATTATGATGGGTCGCCTGGCGCGTCCCTGCCCAGCGCTTATCCCTACGTCTTGTTCGATCAGAAGCGGGCTTATTCGGACCCCAAATGGCGGCCCCAACTGATTGTGATCGGACTGGGAATCAACGATTTCTCCACGGCGCTCAATCGGGCCGAGAAATGGAGCACCCGTGCTGAGCTGCGACGCGACTTCGAGTTCGAGTATGTCCGTTTTGTCAAAGCTCTACGTGCTCGAAACCCACGGGCTTTCATTCTGCTGTGGATTGCTGACACAGGAAATGCCGAGATCGTTTCGGAAGTTGCAAGTGTCGCTAAGCGACTGCGCCGCTCGGGTGAGAAACGTTTGGGCTTCGTCGCAATCGGCGGCCTCGCCCTCAACGCTTGCAATTATCACCCGAGCGTCAGCGACGACGAAATAATCGCGGAACGCCTGCGCCAGTTCATCGACGCGCAGCCTGGCGTTTGGGCGATGCGGTAGGGCAATGAGCTATTTCCGGTCGATACAGTATTGCTCGCAAATCGCGTGGGCGACATAGCCAGCTGCTGTGGCGAAGGCCCGGCCCTCACGGTCGGCGATGCCGGTATCAGCCTTGACGCCCTCGGTGATGATCCCACCGTCCCACGGGCTGTGCTTGAGGATTTTCAGGGCCTGGGAGCGGCCGGCAGTGAGACGCAAATGGTCCGCCACTTCCCATGAGGTGGTGAACGGAAGACGGTAACTTCCCGGCAGTCCGTACGGCTGATCGGAGTAGCTGTACGCGTAATGCCGCGAATGCAGCCAGGCATAAGTGCGGCGGAAGATCGGATCGTCCTCGGACACAAAGCCAAGTGCGGGCAGCTTCATCAGCGAGCCGGGCGGAACGTCGACGAAATCGCCGCCATTGGCATTGACCAAGCCGGCGAAGATCGGTCCGCTCGCGCCCTTGGCTCCCTCGCGCACGCCGTAGCGGTAGATCGCGCTCTTGAGGTGCGCGGCTTCGGCCCTCAGCGAAGCGGCTTCCTCTGTACGGCTCTCGCGCACATCGAGGATCGCGAGGTCTTCGAAGGCCTTCCACGCGAGCACGTTGTCGTAAATGGAGAATGGCTTGCGAACATATTCGTCCTGCGAGTCCTGGAAGGTCGCGTACAGCCCGGTCGCCGGATCGCGCTGTGCACGAAGCCGCTCGAGCAAGGTGTCGATGGCCGGTCGGTGTCGCTCGACCATCGTCATGTCGTGCGTCTCGTCGACATAGGAAGCGAGGGCGACGATCGGTGCCACCAGTTCATCGAGCTCGAAACCGTCCTCAAGAACGATGCCGTCGATGAAGCGGCTATGGATGCCGGCGTTGCGGGCTTGGATGCCCAGGGCATAATCGAGGATCTCGCGCGCTCGTGCCCTGTCGCTGTCGAGGATCGCCGGGAAGCTCCACAGTAACGCGTCGCGGTCCCAGTAAGCGGCCGACACATAGTAGCGATTACTGCGCGAGGTCATGCCCGTGAATTGCTCGGTATCGATCGCCCGGCCCCAGGCATAATAGGTTGAGAACAAGAGGTTCCGGTTGATGAGCCGGTCGAGGTCGGGATCGCCCGTGGTGCGAGTCCGGCGGTGCGCATCGTCGGCCGCCTGGTCGATGAGGCCGTCGAGGCCGTAGCGATCGATCTTCGCGTTGAGGACGCGCATTGCATAAGCGGCGCTATATTCGTCGAGGCCGGCGCCGATAATGAAATGCACGTCGAGCGTCTGCCCGGGCGCCAGTTCCGCCTCGTGCCGGGCGGTCAGCCCAGGATTTTCGGTGCCGGTGCGGAGCATGCCTTGTGACCCGACGTAAGCGAAGCCCCACGCCATCCGGGTGTCGTCGGTATTGTACTTGAAAATCTCCATGTCGGTATCGACCGGAGTGGGTGACATGGTGCGGATGCCGCTCAGCGGTTCAGGCGAATAGGTGACTCGGTTGGTCTTGCCCCAGTCGAGCTTCATCCCCGGCGCGACTTGCAATGGGGCGCGACGCAGGTTGGTGACTTGAAAGCGCAGGATCGCGGCGCGGCTGTCCGGAGGAGCGACGTAAGTGATCCGGACACGAACGCCGTCCGATTCCATCGTACCGGTCGGAATCCAGTAATCGCGCAGCGACCAGCGCAGGTTCGAGAGTAGTCGGCGTTGGCCTGCAATTTCAATGAACGGCCTCATCAGGGGCTGGTCGGCTACCCCTGCCACTTCCAGGAGTCCGCGATAGCGCATGGAAATGACGTTGAAGTCTTGAAGCGCGCCGTCGCTGGCGTGGATGGAGGGAAGGGCGATCCAGTCGTTTCCGGTGGGAATCACGTCATCGGCAGCGAGCGTCACATTGACCGTGCGCAGACTTTCGCCGTTCGCGTCCGCATAAGCGCAAGGACCGACGGCCAATAGCACCATGAATCTTGCCGCGATGAGGCCGCGCTCAGCCAGTGCAATTCGCTTCATGGCGCCATGATGATTGAACGGCGATCCTCGTCAATGCTAGCCAAGAAGCATGCAGCCGATCGCCGAATATGAGCCAATGGATCGGGAGCGTTTCGAGCGCGAGATTGTCCCAAAGGGCGAGCCCGCAGTGTTTCGCGGTCTGGTCGCCGATTGGCCGGTCGTTCGCGCCGCCAAGGACGGCCCAGAAGTCCTCGTGCAAATGCTGCAATTCGCCGCCACGGACGAGCCTTTCCAGGCATGGTTTGCGCCGCCCGAGGTCGAAGGTCGCTTCAACTACAACGCGGATCTCAGCGGCTTCAACTTCGAGCGGAAGCTGGCAACGATCGATCAGCTACTCGACCTGCTGTTGCGCCAGCGCGGACAGGACAATCCATACTCAATGTACGGGGGGAGCATTCTAATCCGGAAGCACCTGCCGGAACTTATTCCGAATATTCCGGTCCCGATGCTGGACATGGCACGCGAGACGCTCATCTCACTTTGGATAGGTAACCAGACCCATACCGCGACGCACTGGGACCAATCCCAGAATCTTGCCTGCGTTGTCGGAGGTCGACGGCGGTTCACGTTGTTCCCGCCGGAGCAACTGAAGAACCTGTATGTCGGGCCCCTTGAATTCACTCCCGCCGGCCAACCGATCAGCATGGTCGACATCGATACGCCAGACCTCGAAACCTACCCTCGGTTCGCCGAGGCGCTGGAGGCTGCGCTGCGAGCGGAACTCGAGCCTGGTGACGCACTCTACATTCCGGCCCTGTGGTGGCACGATGTCCTCTCACTCGAGGATTTCGGGGCGTTGATCAATTTCTGGTGGCGCGACGCGGAGCCGCCGCTGCTGACTCCGCTGAACGCGCTCTACTACGCGGTCATCACGATGAGGGACTTGCCGCCGAACGAGCTCGAGGCGTGGCGCAACATGTTCAACCATTACATCTTCGGCGATAACGGTGATCCGGCTGAACATTTACCTGAGGCGGCGCGTGGAATCCTCGGGCGACGGACGCCCGAGTTGGTGGCACGTGTCAAAAAGCTGCTGATCGACGCGCTGAGCCGTTAGCGTAGTGCAGCTCTTTGCCGACTGAGGGTGCTGGGCTTCGACCGTCGATTCTGCCAAACCTGCCCGGTGAAAATCACCCGACTTTTCGCTGACACAGTCCTGCTCGCCGCGGGACTGATCTTACCGCGCGCACCGGCGCATTCTTCAGGCACCCCTACGGACGCATCGCACTGGCCGGCGACGCACGCACTAAACCCCTCAGCCCGTAACGTCGCCGCGGACGAAGCCCTGATTCGCCGCATCGTCGCCGGAATGACGCTCGAGCAGAAAGTTGGGCAGATGACCCAGCCCAACATCTGGTCGGTCACTCCCGACGATGTCCGGCGCTATTATCTCGGGTCGATTCTCAATGGCGGCGGCGCTTGGCCAGGCAACCGAAAGGATGCGAGCGTGGCAGACTGGCTTGCGCCGTCAAAGGCGTATTACGACGCGTCGATGTCGACCGACATGAAGATCAAGATCCCGGTTATCTGGGGCACCGACGCGGTCCACGGCCACAACAATGTCCACGGCGCGACGCTATTTCCGCACAACATCGGCCTCGGCGCGGCGCACGATCCGGCGTTGCTGACGCGCATCGGCCGGGCCACCGCGCGGGCGGTCCGGGCGACAGGGATCACCTGGGTGTTCGCGCCGGCTGTCGCGGTGGCGGAGAACCCGCGCTGGGGCCGGACCTACGAAAGCTATTCGTCCGATCCAGCGCTGGTCAGCTCCTACGCCGACGCGATCATTCGCGGCCTGCAAGGCGACCTCAAGGGCGGCGACGACGTGCTTGCGACCCCCAAGGTGTGGATCGGCGACGGTGCCACCTTGCACGGCAAGGAACAGGGCGAGATCCGCGCTTCGGAGGCCCACCTGATCCGTACGCAGGCCGCCGGCTTCTATGGCGCGCTCAAGGGCGGGGCGGAGACGGTGATGGCGTCCTATGCGAGCTGGACCGACACCGCGGCCAACCGGCCGTGGGGCAAGACCCATGGCAATAGATATTTGCTGACCGATGTCCTCAAGAAGCGGCTCGGCTTTGACGGTTTCGTGGTGTCCGATTGGAACGGGATCGAGCAGATCCCGGGCTGCACCAAGGCGCATTGCCCGCAGGCCATCAACGCTGGGATCGACCTCATCATGGTTCCGGACGACTGGAAGGAGTTCATCGCCAACACTGCCGCGGACGTCCGCAGTGGGGTCATTGCGATGGCGCGGATCGACGATGCCGTCTCGCGCATCCTGCGCGCCAAGCTGCGCAGCGGCTTGTTCGACGGGTCTCCCGCGACGGGGCCGCATCCGCCCGCGTCAGCGATCGATGATCCGGCGTCGCGCGCAATCGCTCGCGAGGCGGTGCGCAAGTCGCTGGTGCTCCTCAAGAACGAGCGGCGGGCGCTGCCGCTGTCGAGAAGTGGGCGAGTGCTCGTAGTCGGCGCAGGCGCCGACAGCATGGCGGACCAGGCCGGCGGCTGGTCGCTCACATGGCAGGGGAGGGACAACAGCAACGCGGACTTTCCGAATGGCGAGACGATCCTCAGCGCGATCCGCAGCACGCTCGGGCCCGGCCAAGCCGATTACAGTCCTGATGGCAAAGGGGTGGACCCGAGCGTCTATCGTGCGATCGTCGCCGTCGCAGCCGAAGGAGCTTATGCCGAGGGCGATGGCGACATCACCTTCCCGGGAACCATGCGACACAGCGCACGCTACCCCGAAGACCTCGCCGCGCTCGACCGGGTCGCGGGCAAGGGCGTGCCGGTCGTCACTATCCTCCTGTCCGGGCGCCCGGTGTCGGCGAACGATTTCATCAACCGGTCGGATGCATTCATCGCCGCTTGGCTGCCGGGGACCGAGGCCCAAGGCATCGCCGACATGTTGTTCGCGGCGCGCAATGGACGGCCTGCCTATGATTTCAGCGGCAGGCTGTCGTTCGACTGGCCGGGAGGCGACTGCCTGCGCAGCGGGGAGATCCAGTTCCGGCGCGGCTACGGCCTCAGCTATCGCCGCCCGGCACGCGTCGGGCGGCTCCCCGTCGGACCGGCCATCGCGAACTGTCCACCCGACACTAACTAGGGTGGGGGGATCACCGGCACTGCATTCGTCAGCTTCTCCATGATCCATGAGTGGCTCCCACAGACGCCGGACGAGCTACGCCGGCAGGCTGACAGATTGGGGCAACTGGCGGCTCACGTAGCTCGTCGTGACGTCGCACAGCGCCTGAAAGAGCAGGCCGCACAGCTCTTTGCCGAGG